>Ga0207697_10000265_pt1 | contig 28907 bp, 26 predicted proteins | sample KBSSwiS5withPhiX_FD_184293 | JGI IMG/M metagenome (GOLD analysis project Ga0207697, IMG submission 184293) | Switchgrass rhizosphere microbial communities from Kellogg Biological Station, Michigan, USA, with PhiX - S5 (SPAdes) (version 2) | ecosystem: Host-associated > Plants > Roots >... | reverse complement strand
TTCTTTCAATTATGAGCAGTGGCGTTATGCGAACACCAGTGGGTGGGACCTCTCCGGCACCGGCGGGTTGGCGGGTAATTCGACGGTTAATGCTGCGGACTTCTCTGGTATTTCGAGTGGGACGAGCGGTACGCCAACATCTACGCCTATTCTTCTTACTCTATCAGGGTTGTCCATCGCCAACGGTGCTAATTTTGGACTAAGCTGGCTCACAACCGATTTGACCGGCGCTGACAATGGCGTCGCGCTAGACGATTTCTCTTTGAATGTCATCCCCGAGCCGTCCGTTTACATGCTGCTGGGCGTTGGCATTTTGCTTTGCGGACAGCGCTTTCTGCGGCGCAGCAAATCCGCCTAACGACTTTCCCTCTCTGCGAAAACCCCGCGCTTCCCGGCGCGGGTTTTTCTTGTTGTTAGGCGATCGCCTGATTTTCCGCCAATAACTCGTAGGAAAGAATGCTCAAACAATAAATTGCTGCCGTTTCCACCCGAAGAATGATCGGGCCGAGGGTGAGGGGGGTGCAGCCGTGAGAGCGTGCCAGTGCGATCTCCGCCGGCGTGAAATCGCCCTCCGGCCCGATAAGCATGAGCACGCTGGCGGGTCGCTTGTCGTTATCCGCTCGCGAGTAATCGGCCAAGACCCGTTTCAAATGCATCGCGCCTGGCTGAAGGGAGCCGATTAATCGCAGATCATGGGAATTTGGGGGCTGGGCAGCAAAAAATTCGTCGAGCGTCCGAGGTGTTTGCACCTGCGGAAGCCAGTTCTGCCCGCACTGTTTGGCGGCTTCGAGCGCGACGGTTTGCCATTTCGCCTGTTTTTGCGCCGCGCTTTCGGGATCGAGGTGCACGACGGTGCGCGCGGAGAGAAGCGGGAAAATTTCGGCCGCTCCGATCTCGACTGCCTTCTGGACAATCAGGTCCATATTTTTCCCTTTCGGGATGGCCTGGGCGAGCGTGATGCGCGCGCGCAGGGGCGGCGTGACGGCTTCATGGAGGAAGCGTAGCCGCACGGCATTGCTTTCGAGCGCGGTAATCTCAGCTGTGCCTTCACGACCCATTCCATCGAAAACGGTAACGCGCGCTCCGGGTTGGAGGCGAAGCACGTTGCGTGCGTGATGCGCCTCGGCGTCGGTCAGGGTGGCAGAATTCCAGTCGTTAGGCGCGAGATGAAAGCGATGCATCAATCGAGAGGAAAGATGATCACGCCGGAAGCGATGCGCAGCAACGGTCGGACTGATTTTTGTTTGTTAGGCCAAACTCAGCCTTCGATTTTCGGAGTATCGATCCCGAGGGCGTCGGCCAAGTCCTGCAGGTGCTCCTGTTCCTGGGCAATGATTTCTCGCAGCTTTTCGCCGAGCGCAAACTCCCCCATCGCATCGGCCTGCCGGATGCGTTGCCGATAGTTCGTGATCGTTAGTCGCTCGTTATCGAGATCGAACTGAAGCATTTCTTTGGGTTTGTCAGACACTTTTACCGGCTTCGGCTGGTTGGTAGGCGTGCCGTTAAAGTAGTCGATTTGCTTGGCAATTGTGAGGGCGTGCGCCAGCTCTTCCCCAGCGTGTTTCTCCAGTTCCTGCGCGATGTGGTTGTATTCCGCGCCTTTCAACGTCTGGCTGTAAATGACGTACGCGATGACGGCCTGGTATTCGCGGGCTAGGTCTTCGTTTAGCAGATCCACCATCTGCTTGCGGGTGATCTTGTTCTTTTCAGTCATATCAACAGATTCGCACAAGAGGCGCGGGTTGAATGGCTAAACTTTGAAGGGCACGGTACTTCCGTCCGATTGACCTAACGAAAGAATTCCCGGGCTCGTTCGAAAAAGCTCTTGTGCAGTGGTGTGTTGTCGTCCCCACAAAGCTGCGCGAATTCCTCCAGCTTCTGCCGTTGCTCCGCGTTCAAGGAGGTGGGCACTTCCACGAGCAGTTTGGCGTAAAGATCGCCCCGCTCCCGGCTGTTGACGTGGACCACGCCCTTGCCACGCAGTTTGAAGCTCTGTCCACCCTGCGTTCCCGCCGGTACTTTCAAACTAGCTTTCCCCTCTAACGTTGGCACCGGAACTTCACCACCGAGTGCCGCCGTCGCGAAAGAGATCGGCACTTCGCAAAATAGATTGTCATCTTCCCGCTGGAAGATCGGGTGTTCCTTCACATGGACGACAATGTAGAGGTCGCCCTGATCGCCTCCACGGATGCCCGCTTCGCCGTTGCGGGTGGAGCGCAAACGGGAGCCGTGCGCGATCCCGGGCGGGATCTTAATTTTAATTCGGCTGGTCTGCTCCGTGCGCCCTTCGCCATCGCAAGCGTCGCATGGCTTTTCGATGACTTCCCCGAGACCGCGACAACGCGGACAGGTCTGCGAGACTTGGAAGAATCCACGGGAACTGACGACCTGGCCCCGTCCATGGCATGTGCTGCAAGTGACCGCGCGTGAGCCGGGCGAAGCGCCGCTGCCGCTGCACTTTGCGCAGGTATCGAGCTTGCGAACTTCGATTTCTTTTTCGACTCCGAAAGCCGCTTCCTCGAGCGTGATCTGCATGTCGTAACGCAAATCGCTTCCGCGTTGCGTGCCGTCATGCCCAGCCTGGCCGCCGCCAAAGAAAGTTTCGAAGATTCCGCCCGCTCCTCCGGCCGTGCCGAAGACATCGCGAAAGATATCGAAGGGATCGTGGAAGCCACCCCGGCCGCCCTGAGCGAAAGCGGCATGCCCGTAGCGATCGTAGGCCGCGCGCTTTTGGTCGTCCATCAGGACGTCGTACGCTTCGCCTAGTTCCTTGAATTTCTCCTCCGAATGCGGGTCGTCCGGGTTCTTGTCGGGATGAAATTGGACCGCGAGTTTGCGATAAGCGCGCTTGATCTCATCGCCGGACGCGTTGCGTCCGACGCTTAGGATTTCATAATAATCGCGCTTGGTAGTAGCCATTTGGAAAAAAGAATCAGATGTCGCCTAACGAGTGACGAAAACGTGCCAGTGGCGCGTCGAATTTACTCGTCGCCGTCTTTCGGCCCGCTCGAAACGACTACACCGGAGGGTCGGAGGAGTCGATCCTTAAGTCGATAACCGCGACGTGTCTGGCGCACGACGATCCCTTCGGGGACGGTGTCGCTCGGCTCGTGCGCGATTGCCTCGTGCAAATTGGGATCGAACTTCTTGCCCTCGGCGTCGATTGGCTGGAGGCCGTTGTCGCCGAGAAAATCAGTCAGCTGTTTCAGAACCATGCTCATCCCGGCGTAGATCGGGGATTGTACTCCTTCTCCCTTCGCAGCGGAAAGACCAAGCTCGAAATTATCGACAATCGCGATGAGGCGCTCGAGGAGAGAGCTGTTGGCGTATTTGATCGCGTCTTCTTTCTCGCGCGCGGCCCGCTTCTTGAAGTTATCGAAATCGGCCTGGCTGCGCAGAGCGAGATCACGGAAGCGATCGAGATCGGCCTGCAAGCCGACAAGGGGATCATCGCCATCGTTCTCGGCAGACTGCTCGGGCGCGATTACGGAGCTTTGTTGATCCGGTGAGCCATCGTCCGTGACGGGAATCTGGCGCCGATCAGTGGTTCTGGAATTCTTCATGTCTTGCGAACTACAATTAAAGTGATGTCATCATTCTGGGGATGGCCGTTGGCGAAATTTCGCACATCGGCAGTCAGGCGTGCGATTACTCCCTGCGCTCCTTCGCTCGCGCTCGCGCGGATGGATCGAATCATCCGCTCTGGTCCGAATTCGTCTCCGTTGGCATCGAGCATTTCGGTGACGCCGTCGGTGTAAAGCACCAGGCAATCATCGCGTTCGAGAGGGACGGAAAGGTCGCCGGTTATCCTATCGAACACGTCCCCGCTGTCAATCCCCAGGGCCATGCCGGGCGGCTTCAGAACCTCGACTTCGCCCGTCGCGGCGCGGTAAAGCTGCGGCGCGTCATGCCCCCCGCGCGAGAGGGTCACGTGATTATTCTTATGGTCGAGAATCACGTAAGCCATACTGATGAACATGTCCTCTTTGATATCGGGATAGAGCTGGCGGTTGACCTTCCGCAGAACTTCCGCAGGCGACTGACCGAGCCGCGCTTCGGCGCGCAAGACGCTCCGGCAAATGGCCATAATGAGCGAAGCCGGGACACCCTTTCCCGAGACATCCGCAATGACGACTCCGAGGCGGTCTTCATCCACCTTGATGTAGTCAAAATAATCGCCACTAACCTGTCTCGCGGGCAGGTTAATGCCGGCGATGTCGAAACCCTCGATCGGCGGCGGTTTGGATGGCAGTAGAATGCGCTGGATGTCACGTGCGATTTGCAGGTCGTGATCGAGACGTTTTTTCTCGTTGGCCTCTGAATAAATAATCGCGTTGTAGAGCGCAAACGCGGACTGCTCGGCGATCGATTTGAAAACAACAAAATCGCTTGCGCTAAAGGGCGCACTCATCGGCCCGTTGGCAACGGCGAGGACGCCCATGTTTTGCCGTCCGTAAAGGAGTGGTGCCATCATGACCGACTCTATCGCATGGGCCGTTTCGCCTAACTTCGCCAGCTCCGGTGTATCGGCCACATTTCCCAGCTGAATCGCCTCGCCATCTTTCCAAACGCGCCCGACCAGCCCGTCGCCGGATTCAACTGGATGAGAGCGCAGATAGCTCTCCAGCGCGACGGGTGTGACGGCCGCTTGCTCCAGGATTCTCGTCGGCACTCCGATCAAAGGCGGACAACCTTTGGAGACATAGGCCGGCATTAGCATCATGCCGGCGCGATCAGCCAGATAGAGTGCGCCGCCGTGCGCATCGAGAATCCGCACCGAACTTTCGACGATCAGCCGATGCAGATCATGGGGCCGAATAACGTCGCGAAAAGCTTCCCCGAGGCCGTGAAGGAAATCAAAAACGAGGCTTTCCTCGACTTGGATTTCCTCCTTCGAGCGTTCCAGCAAACGAATGCGCCAACGTTGCCGCTGGTAGGTAAAAAGCCAGCCCAAGAGCGCGGCGACAAGGAGCCCAAAGAGAAGAAAACGCATGGAGCCGAAGCCAGTTTACTTCGGGCTCTCGTGCTGGAGGTCTTGCTTGAGGTATTCGAGAACGTCTTTAAAACGAGTCAGATTCTCCGGCGCCGCCTTGCAAAGGGCCTCGTGGGCCTCCAGCATCGTTCCGGCTTGTTCTCGTTTCACGTCCGCTGAACCTTCGACGGGGCGGCCGCTCGCCTCGGTCAATTCCTCGCATTCCGGGGCGGTTGCGCCATTCGTCTGGATGTCGAGGATTTGATCGAGCCCAAGGCCCGACAGCAGTTCGAGGCTGCGTTCGCCGCAATGGATGACGTGCAATCTGCCTTGCCCGAGCTCTTTCAGTCGAAGAGCCATTCCAGCCATCGTGCCCATGAACGTGGAGTCCATCATGACGCAATCCTGCAAGTCAAAGACGAATTCGCGGTAGCCTCTATTCACCATCTCACGGGCGAACTCCTTTAAGCTGCCGCTGTTGAGGAAGCTGCCGCGTCCGGCCACACGCACCCACACGCATGAACCGTTCACGCCTACTTGGATTGAGGACTGCACAACTAAATAAAGATAAAATTTCGGCCGAGACTGTCAATTCGTCGGGACGGGTTATGCAGTTTAGTCATAATCTCCCCGAGCACCCATTTCCCGAAAGCGGTTCAGGTCTAGCAGGCCGTTGCCTGGCACAGCCCCTTACTCCCATAAATAGGATCGCGTTGTGTCGACAATTCGGCCGTTAACAATGAGACTGGCGCGCCAGGCGATGACTCTCCCATCGTCCATGAAATCATCGCCGATGATGGCGAACTCCGTGCGGTGAGTACCGCGCACGTGCAAATAATGAACTTCGCGGGCCTGGACGAAGGCGTGCAGTTTTTCCTGTCGATACTCAAGGCGCACTCGGACATCGGCAGTTTTGCGCGCGTGCCAAAAGAAGTCGAAGTAAGTGCCAAAACGCTGGCGCTGATCGAGAGCTGTAACCGCCCCATAGAGCCGATACCAGCGCTCGAACACCACCGATGCATCGGTTTGGGCGGTGAGCGGTTTGGCGGCCGGATCTAAAAAATACTCCTGAGTCTTGCGTATTTCGAAGTCCGGATCGAGCGCCACTGGCAAGGACTTTGGATTTTCTACCTGATAAGGCTTGGGAATCGGAGCGGCGCAAGAGGCAAGTGCGAGACAAAGGCAGGCCGGCAGAATTCTCACGACGCGAGCATCAAACGGGAAGAGCGCACCGGTGTCAATTGAGGGCTGCGGACGAGAGATGGTCGAATCGCCGCTGTGTGTTCGCTTCTGATGTTCGATCGAAAGCGAGCGGAGCAGGGAAACGCTTTCCGGGCCGGCGGTTCGCGCGTATCGCGGGATGCCGTAATTTTGCGCTGTGCTTTCGGTGCAATACGAGAGGGGCGTTTATCTGCCCGATGAAAATATCTGGCTTGATCCTTGGGACGCGAAGCCCTTCGCCTTCGTCTCACATGCACACAGCGACCATATTGCGCCCCACGACGAAATTATCGTTTCGGAACGGACTGCTCGTCTCATGCAAGCGCGCCTCCCGGGCGAGCGCCGCGAGCACGTGCTTCCTTTCGGCGTCCCAACCACGGTTCGGGGGCTCGCCATCACGCTTCTGCCGGCCGGGCATATCTTTGGTTCCGCACAATTCTTTCTCGAAACCGAGCGCGGGTCGTTGCTTTACACCGGGGATTTTAAGCTGCGCCCCGGCCGTTCAGCTGAGGCGACCGAGTGGAAGCAGGCCGACATTCTCGTTATGGAGACGACCTACGGACTGCCGCGCTATCGCCTGCCCCCGACCAGGCTGGTCATAGAACAGATCGTCGCTTTTTGCCGTGACGCCCTCGAGGAAGGCGCTACGCCGGTTCTGCTTGGGTATTCGTTAGGCAAAGCGCAGGAAATTCTTTGTTCGCTGGCGGACGCAAATCTTCAGCCGATGCTCCATGGCTCGGTCTATCAAATGACCCGCATCTACGAGCAATTCGGCCAGACTTTTTGCGACTACGAGCGTTACGATGCGAAATCTGTCGCTGGCAAAGTCCTGATATGCCCGCCGAGCGCGAATCGCTCACGCATGCTGGAGAAAATTCCACGGAAACGTGTTGCGATGATTAGCGGTTGGGCGGTCGATCCCAACGCGATCTACCGATATCAGGTCGACGCCGCCTTTCCGCTCTCCGACCATGCTGATTACGATGACCTGCTTCGTTACGTTGAGTTGGTCCAACCCCGGCGCGTTCTGACTTTGCACGGATTCGCGGCCGAATTCGCGCGCGATCTGCGCGAGCGCGGCATCGAAGCGTGGGCATTGAGCGCACAGGATCAAATGGAGCTGATTCTGGGCTCGTTCGCCGGCGCCGAGATTCCAGCCGCAGCGAAGAATTCGCCTAACGAATTGATCGATTCGGAATTTCGCGCCTTTGCCGAAGTCGGTGAACGAATTGCCGCCACCCCGGCCAAACTGGAAAAGGTTCGAATCCTCGCAGAGTACCTGCACACGCTGCAACCGGAGCACATCCGCTACGCTGCCATTTTCCTGACCGGAAGAGCCTTCGCGCAAACCGACCAGCGGACGTTACAGACTGGTTGGGCGATCATCTACCGGGCGCTTCTCAGCGCGAGTCGCCTCGGCGACGCCAGCCTGCGCCGGATCGCAAGCAGCCATGGTGACGCGAGCAAGGCGGCGCAAGAAGCGTTGGAAGGGAGAACCAACCCCGAGCCCTTTTCGTTAGGCGAAGCGAATCGGCTTTTCGAGGAACTGCACAAAACGAGAGGCCCGGCCGGAAAGACCGATCTGCTGGCGGCGCGATTTGCCCGACTCTCTCCTCTCGAAGCGCAATACGTGGTGAAGATCTTGACGGGCGATCTTCGGATCGGCCTGCGGGAGGGGTTGGTGGAAGAAGGAATCGCCCGGGCCTTCAACGTCGACCTCGAGGAGCTCAAGGAAACTCATATGTTGCTCGGTGATATCGGCGAAACTGCGATCCTCGCCTCGCGAGGTGAGCTCGACCGGGCGGAGTTGAGCCTTTTCCGTCCGATCAAAGTCATGCTCGCCAGTCCGGAAGCGACGGCGGAGGCCATTTGGGAACGGTTTGGAAATCGGTCTAACGAATCAACCGTTTACGTCGAAGACAAGTTTGATGGGATCCGCGCGCAGATGCATTGCAGTCGAACCCGTGTCGACTTCTTTTCGCGCGACCTCCGGCGGATCACGGGACAATTCGAGGAACTTGCCCACCAGGCTCACGAGCTGAACGCGGAAGTTATTCTCGATGGCGAAATCATGGCTTTCGAACATGGGAAGAAGTTGACCTTTTTTGACCTGCAAAAACGGCTCGGTAGAAAAAGTGAGGGTGCCGACCTGTTTGCGGTGCCATCGGCGGATGTCCCGGTGGTTTTCGTGGCCTTCGATCTACTTTGGCTGAACGGTCGCTCACTGCTCAAAGCGCCGCTGCGCGAGCGGCGTGAGCTTCTCCGTAGCCTAACAATGCCGGCGGGCTTCCAGGTTGCGGATATTTCTCCGGCGCGCTCAGCCGAGGAAATCGAAGCGGCCTTCCAGATGGCGCGGCGACGCTTCAACGAAGGACTGATGGTAAAAGACCCGGAAAGCCAGTACACGCCGGGCCGGCGAGGGATGTCGTGGTTTAAGCTGAAAAAAGAACTGGCCACGCTCGATGTCGTGGTGGTAGCCGCCGAAGTCGGTCATGGGAAACGCAACCATGTGTTAAGCGATTACACTTTTGCCGTGCGCGACGAAGAGACGGGAAATCTTCTCCCAATCGGAAAAGCTTACAGCGGCCTGACCGATGTTGAGATCGCGGAATTGACGGAGCATTTTCGCCGGAACGCGATCAACAGTCGCGGGCGATACCTCGAGGTGAAACCGGACACGGTGCTCGAGATCGCCTTCGATTCGATTCAACCTAGCACACGGCACGCAAGTGGGCTCGCCCTTCGCTTTCCAAGGATCAAGGCGATCCGTCGCGACAAGACACCGGACGCAATCGATACTCTCGCTTACGCGCGAAAACTGGCGGAAGAGACTCGTTAGCCTTACGAATCGAATTCGTTAGGGCGATCGAGGGCTGGGAGATGGAGAAATATCAGGGTTAGTTCTGCGAGCTTTCCTTTCCGCTCGCCTTTCCCGGCGTTGAGCAGCCCTCTCGTTTGCGGGTGCAGGACTTGAAGCAGGTGAAGCTGCGGCATCTGGAGACGGTAAGCTGCTGGCGGCAGCCTGCTCGTTTGCAGTCGGAGAAGCCGTCGGAGAAGGTTCGGGTCGCTTGGATGTTTGCTTCCGGCGCTGTTCCATCGTCTGCTCGCGTTCCGCGCGGCGTTGCGCCTGGGCTTCTTGGCGTTGCCTCCGCCTCTCTTGTTGCGAGGTGGTCGCGGTAGGCGGCTGATTCCGATCTGCCGGCGTCGTCGACGCATTATCTTCCGCCGAGGCCGATGGCGCCGGCGTTAAAGGTGGCCGATTGGTGGCTCTCGGGCGTGGGGTTCTCGCGGGCACGGCCGTTTCGTTAGGCGTAGACGTCGCGGCAATAGGTCGAGGGGGCGCCGGTTGAGGTTTCACCGATGGGTTTGGCACAGGAGTCATGGTCGGCGCTGGTCGCGGCTGACTTATCTGTCCCTGCGGCCTAACAAACTTCTTCGGCGGAGCATTCGGCGGTGGAGTGGCTTCCGCTTTTATTTTGTCGCGCGCCTTCTGTGCCGCCTGCTGATCTTTGATACCACTCCAGCCGTTTTCCACGACCGTTTGTGGGACCGTGCGCGAAATGCGCGGCGGCTGACTGACCTGTGCTGCCGAACGAAATTTCAAGGCTGGCAGCGTGACCACGTCGCCGTGGAAAGTTGGGCGTTCGTTAGCCAAATCCTGACTGCGCTCGAGCCGGAAACGCTCAATCGGCTGGGTGCTCTGAGCGCGCAGCTCGTCGTAGCTGGGGCCCTGATCTACCACGACCGAATTGTTGTAGGTGATATTAGTGACGTTGATCGTCTGATTGATAATGGTCACGTTGTGCTCAGGAGGAAGGATCACTGCAGCGCTGACTTTGGCGCCAAATTGCTTGGCAGGAACGAAGGTGTAGTGCTCGGGCCCGATATCGTAATAGCTGTCGGCCCAATTCCGGATGCCAGTTTGACGATCGAACTGTGCTTCGGGTGGTAACGGCGCCCACCCGACGTAGCTGTTTCCTTTTCGCCAGGACACCCACGCCGGTGCCCACTGTTCGCCCGGCACCCAAACCCAACCAAAACTGCGCAAACGAATCCAGCGGCCATAATGATAGGTCGCCCATCCGAATGGTTCGTCCGAGATCCAAGTCCAGCCCGCGTCGGTGTAGATCCAATGGCCGTTGGTATAAGGCCGCCAGTCGCGCGATTGGATCGCTTGGCGGGGCTGAAAGACGTAGCCGTAGTCGCCTGTTTCCATCCAATCGCCATACGGGTCGAGTTTGCGGTAAAAGGTCGCGTAGGAGCTGCTCTCGGCTTCGTTGTCCTCAGCCGAAGATTCCGGGGTTGCCGCAGCCGGCGCTGAGGGCGTCGCAGTGGCAGCGAGCTGGTCTTCTCTGTCCGCGGCGGCTTTTTCGCGAGCGTCCAATTCGGCTTGCCGTTGCGCGAGCTTGGTTTGTTCTTCTGCCTGATGCTCCGCCTTGAGTCGCTCCTGAACTTGGCGTTCGATCTCGGCGTTTCGTTCCGCGTCGCTCGGTTGTTTTTGACAGGCGCCGAGTGAGAGCCCGAATACTGCCACCAGTGCGAGAAGGAAGTTTCTTTTCATCAAATAGTGAGACCGAATTGCCGTTAGGTTATTCGAACGGATCCTTACCCTTTTCGAAGCGCCGTCACTGTTTGGTTGGAGAAGGCGAGGGGGAAAAGTCTGTTATTGGGATAATCGTTGCCTTTTCCGTTAGGGGTCGTCGGTTTATTTCCCAAAGTCCGTAGCCTGCGATGAAGGCGAAGACAGCCAGGATAAGCACCATCAGTTTCAACCCGCTGACGGGCGCGCGCGTCTCGCCGGGAGAACGAGCAGGTGGCTCGGGCAAATCCATCACCAACTATCGGGGACGCGGGCGAGCTCGCAACCTAACGAAGCGACTCCTTTAATTGTAGCGCGGCGATTGCATCCATTACCCGCTGGCTGAGGCGAGGGTACGCCTCGCGACCGTGACCCTCGACGTCGGCTTCGGTGAAACGGATCGGCTCACCAACTACAATCGTAATAGGGCAAAAACGCAGCCGTCCGCCTTCGCGAGGCAGTGCTTGATGGGCGCCGAAAATCCGCATCGGCACGACCGGAGCCCGAGTCTTTGCAATTACAAAACCAAGCCCGGGGAGCGCCGGTTGCAACTTTCCGTCGGGCGTGCGCGAACCTTCGGGGAAAACGAGGACACCATGATCGGCGCGTAGCGCGCGGATGAGCGCCTTCAACGCGCTGCGATCGCCGCCCTCCTGGTCGACCGGAATGACGTTCAATTTCGGCAGCAACCAGCCGAGCACCGGAACGTCAAGAAGCGTCTTTCGGGCGAGAAAGTAAATGGCGCGTCGGCAGCCGATGCCCGCGAAGGGAGGATCAAGATAGCTCTCGTGATTCATCGCCAGAATCACGGGTCCGTCCTGAATGACGCGCTCCGGGTGAATAACGCGAAAACGAAAAAACACCCGGGCGACAAGTCGGGTCAGGTGATAGATCGTAAAGTACCACGGATTCACCGTGCCTTTGTTAGTCCCTTTAATTTGAGGCGACCAACAATTTCCCCAACGACGCCGTCGATCGTTAGGTTAGAACTATCAATTACGTGTGCGTCTTCCGCGATAATGAGCGGTGAAGCGCGCCGCGACGAATCGGCTTCGTCTCGCGCGCTGATTCGGTCGCGCTGTCCCTGGGCCTCGCGACGGCGCAGACGGATTTCAGGCGACGCGTCGATGTAAAACTTGAACGGTGTCTCCGGAAAAACGACCGAACCAATATCCCGACCTTCCATGACCAGGTCATCCTTCTCGGCATAACGGCGGAGGTGATCGACCAGAATCTCGCGGACGCGCGGAACGCTGCTGACGAGCGACACATTTTCGTTAACGCGGTCCTCGCGAAGGAAGGGTTCGGGATCAATTCCATCGAGGTGCATGAATGAGGCCTCGTCACGGAGTCCGCAGGTGATCGCGGCGTTTTCCGCCAGCTGTTCAATGGCTGATGCATTGCGCGGCGAGATTCCACGCTCGAGCACCAGCCAGGTCATGGCGCGATACATGGCACCGGAGTTCACATAGACAAAGCCGAGGCGCCTCGCCAGCTCACGAGCGACGCTGCTCTTACCGGAAGCGGCTGGGCCGTCGATCGCGATGATCTGGTGCGGAGCCGGAAGAATCATCGGGAAACTCGAAAGGGCGAAGGATTAATCCTCCTCCACCGGCGCATGCGAAAGAGAGCTGATTACCTTCGTGGTCGTGCGAAAAGATTTTGGGTTGATCAGCTCGCTCAACATTTTCTGGAAACCCGGATAGGAGGTCGAAACGCAATCAATATCCTGAATGATCGTCTCACCTTCCGCGAACATGCCGGCGACCGCGAACGCCATTGCGATGCGGTGATCGCCGAAACTCGACAGCCGCGCGCCATGCATCGAAGCACGTCCATGGATTTCCAGGCCATCAGTTAACTCGACAACCTGCACACCCATGGAGCGCAGATTGTGCGCGATGGCGGCAATGCGATCGGTTTCCTTGACTCGCAATTCCTGGGCGTGGCGAATGATGGTGGTCCCCTGGGCAAGCGCCCCGGCGACAGCGAGAATGGGCAATTCGTCGATCAACTGTGGAATCTCTTTCCCTTGGATAACGGTAGCTTTCAAACGAGCGCCGGTTATTTCCAGAATACCGCGTGGCTCAACCTGATCGTGGTCCTCGATTGCTTCCCGCACTTGAGCGCCCATCCGAACGAGAACACCAAGAAGGCCGGTGCGGGTTTCGTTCAACCCAACGTTTCTCACCAGAACATGGCCGCCGCGCTGAGCCGCCGCCGCAACCAGCCAAAATGCAGCGGACGAAATGTCGCCCGGGATGCTGAAATCGCGCGACTCCGGCACATGATCTCCAAAGACGCTTACGCCCTCGTCATCCTTATGCGTTCGGACGAGAAAGTAATTCAGCATCAGCTCCGTATGATTGCGCGTCGGGACGGGCTCCTGGATGGTGGTTTTCCCCTTGGCAAACAGGCCAGCGAAAAGGACTGAACTCTTCAACTGTGCGCTCGCCACCGGCATCGTGTATTTGATTCCGCGGAGCGGAGCGCCTTCGATTTGCAAAGGCGCGGTATCGTTTTCTCCTTCGGCTTCAATCTTGGCGCCCATCTGTCGAAGCGGCTCGAGAATGCGCGCCATCGGCCGGCTCGAAAGCGAGCCATCGCCGACCAGCCGGCTTGGGAACGGCTGGCCCGCGAGTATGCCCGCGAGGAGCCGCATCGTTGTGCCGGAGTTGCCGCAATTAATTTCGTTTTTCGGCGCGGTGAGTTTCCGCTTTTTCCCGTGCACGATCAGGACTTCGGGCTCCGGCTGCTCAATCTTGATCCCTAGATCACGCATCGCCTGGACCGTGTTCATGCAATCCGCACTGCGAGAAAATCCACGGAGAACACAAGGTCCGTTAGCTAACGACGCGATCATCACCGCGCGATGCGAGATGCTCTTGTCGCCCGGGACAGTGATTTCGGCCTCGATGCGCGGAGCGCGTTTTATCCGCAAGTCATCCATGGTTTACGAAAATGCGCTTCGACCGATCGATTGGGCGGGAAGAGGAAGTTTAAGCTGCGCAGGAAAAATCCGGCGACGCGCGAAGCAGCGCCTGTCCCCTTTGTCGCAACTAAGCAAGGCCGTTAGGGGACGAGAAAGATTTTTTGCGTATAGGGATCACGCACTTCCGTTCCCGGCGGGAAGCCGCGGACGTCCACGTAACCTTGATTCGGTGCGTACGGACTCGTTACGAACCCAGGCTTGTTCGGCACAGGTATTCCGTAAGGGATGTCGCCCTTGGTTTGCTTCACGGGCGCCGCGGTCGCGGCAACATCTGGCGGGGGGGTCTGCATGGCGGCAACGTCGGGCGGCGGTGTCGGAGTTACCGGTACAAAAGGCTGCGGCACCGGCGAATACTGGGTTTCCGCAGGCGGCGGATAGGTTTGGGGGCGCACGTGTCGCGGCTGCGGCTCCGGCTCTGAACAGGCATAGAAGAAAAAGGTCGTAAGCAACGCGAGCGAAATCGATCGTTTCATATGGTTATTGCCATGGACGGCCAGCCTCAGTTTGTAATTCATCCAGTCGCGGGTGACAAAGAATATTTGCAGCCGCTTGTCACGCCACCCGGATTCGAGAAAAAAATAAAAACCCCCAGCCCGGGCAACGCGAATTTATATTAAGGAAATGGAGAGGAAAAAGGAAGTCATCTTAATCATCGATGACGATCGTGCGAGCCGGCGCATGCTGTCTCGAGCGCTCGGCGACGCCGGCTACGACTGTCGTGAGGCGCCGGGTGGGGATGAGGCCCTTCAACTTTTGCACGAAGAAATTCCTTCTTTGCTGCTGCTTGATTTTCGCATGCCGGGGCTTAACGGCGCCGAAGTTGTGACACGCTTGCGGTCGGATCCCGATCCCGCAATTGCGCAATTACCGGTGGTGATGTTGACGGGCGAGGGGGGCGAAGAGAGCGAGGTTGTCTGCCTCGAAGCCGGAGCAAGCGATTTTGTGACGAAGCCAATTAACGTCTCTGTGCTCCGGGCGCGAATCGACACCCATTTGCGCCTGCAAGGTTTGCGTCAGCAGCTGCAACAGCAAAACGCCGAATTGGAAGCGTGGCGGGAAAATCTAGAGCGGGACCTGGCCGCAGCGCGGCTCACGCAACAATCGCTGATTCCACAAAAGCCGCCATTCCTGCCGGGCTGGGAGGTCGCATCGGTTTATCGGCCTGTTATTCAGGTCGGCGGCGATATTTACGGTTGGCTCCGGATGAGTGACGGCCGCACTCTTTTCTGGATTGCTGATGCAACGGGTCACGGCGCGGCGGCGGCTTTGCTAACCACGTTGGCAAAGTTGCTTTTTCAACACGGTAGCGGCGAACGCGCGCATCCGGCCGAAATCATGGACGCGGTCAACGCGGAATTTCGCGCCACTTTTGGAGCTCGCTCTTTTATGACGGCAATGTGTGTTGCGCTCGATCCGACGAACGGACGCGCGAGTGTTGTGGGCGCAGGTCATCCACCCCTGCTGGTCGCACGGCGCGATGCCGCGCCGGAGATGGTCGCGTCGGCGGCGCCCCCGTTAGGCTTAATCGAAAATTCGTCCTTCGCTGAAACGACGATTGATCTCGAACCGGGCGACGGATTTCTGCTCCACACCGATGGACTTTATGGTCCGGCGAAAACAGGAGTGGAACGCTCGACTCCTGCCCAGTTGCTGAGTCTGTTGGCCCAGGAATCATCCAGTGCGGAAGCGCTCCTCGAGAGAATTCTGGCCCGTGCGGTTCCGGCCAGCGGCGAACCGTTAGCGGATGATTTAGCCGCCTTGCTGGTGCGGAGAGTGCCTTGAAGGGCCAACAAAAAATTTTTCACTGGGGAAAAATTAATATTGCTCTCGTGCAGCCCAACGATTAATCAGCGTCTATGCCCAAAACCAAAGCAAAAAAATCAACCTCGAAACGCAAGCCTAACGCAGCGTTCATGAAGCCCGTTCAGCCGGACGAGAAGCTCTCTGCGATCGTTGGCTCGAAGCCGCTTCCGCGCTCAGAACTGACGAAGAAGCTGTGGGACTACATCAAGAAGCGTGGCTTGCAGGACAAGAAAAAACGTACTCAAATCAACGCAGACGATGCGATGCGGCCTGTCTTCAATGGCAAGAGCCAGGTGAGTATGTTTGAGATGACTAAGCTCGTCTCCGGCCACCTCAAGTAAGGCTGATTGCCTAACGAGTTCGTTCAGCCTTAGCGCTGAATCCAGAGTTCATTTTCGGTGCCCGCGAACAGTGACACCTGTTCGCGGGCCCTCTCCTTGATTCCGGGAGCGACGCCGAGAGGCTTCGTACTTCCTTGCAGAAATCCCTTCGCTCGGCGATAATTTCATTGTGAACATTCATCGTGCCTTTCTCCTCGCAATCGCGGGTGCCGCTCTGGCTCTTAGCTCAGCCCGGGCGGAGTCGAATTGGCTGACCGATTTCCATCGCGCGCAAGAGGAAGCGAAGGCAGGCCACAAGTTGCTTCTAATCAATTTCACTGGTTCCGATTGGTGCGGTTGGTGCAAGCGACTGGAGGCGGAGGTTTTTTCGAAACAGGAGTTTGCCGATTATGCAAAGCAAAACCTCGTCCTGATGACCGTTGATTTTCCACGCGCGAAACCACTCAGTAGCGAGGTCAGGCAGCAAAACGCAACCCTCGCGCAGAAATTCGAAATCCAAGGTTTCCCGACCATCGTGCTCTTGAACGGTGAGGGGAAAATGGTCGGCGCGCTTGGATATACTCCCGGCGGTCCGACCGCTTTTATCGAAGAGCTGAAGAAGGTTCCGAAAAGTTAGGCCGCCTAACGAACCATTAAGGTTTGCGCTGTGCTCTTGGCGGCCTTTTGCAGGGCGTCGGCCAGTTCGCGTCGAGTAAACGGTTTCGGGAGCGCTCCGCGGAAGCCGTAAGACAGAAACTGTGAGAGCGCAGCTTCGTCGGAATATCCGCTGCAGATGATCGCATTGACATCGGGATCGATGTTGCGCAACCGCTCGATGGTCTCGACCCCGCCGAGGCCGCCGCGCACCGTCGCATCGAGGATGACGACGAGGAAATTTTCGCCTTTGCGCATGGCCCGTTCATAAAGTCGGATTGCTTCCGCACCATCGGGAACGGCCGTGACCTGATAGCCCATGGTCTCGAGCAGTTGCGAAGTGAGCTCGCGGATGGCCGATTCATCGTCCATCACCAGAATGCGCTTTTCATTAAAATGAGAAGTGGCCTCGCTGGCGTGGAGCGGGTCGTGTACGACTTTAGCGGTCGCCGCCGGCAAGTAGAAGGCGAAGGTCGCGCCAGCCTGCGAATTGTTCTCGAGCTCAAGCAAACCGCCGTGCTTTCGAATGATCGAATAGCTGATCGCTAAACCGAGGCCAGTCGAGGAGGGTTTGGTTGTGAAGTAGGGATCAAAGATCTTCTGGACCACATCGATCGGTACTCCTGGACCATGGTCGGCGATCGAAACTTTGATGTAACGGCCGCGCTCGAGAGGCAAACCGTCTTTTTCGTCGATCTGCACGTTCTCCGCTGAAATGTCGAGACAACCGCCGTTAGGCATGGCCTCGCGCGCGTTGATGATGAGCGCGTTGATCACTTGTTCGACCTGGCCGACATCGATATCGGCTCTGCCGAGGTGGTCTTCGATTTCGATCGCCGCCCGAAGATTCGATCCGTGCAGGGAAAATTCCGCCGCGTGTTGCAGCAGGTCCGCTACCGACGCGATTTTCTTCAAAGGCGCACCGCCCTTTGAGAACGTCAATAATTGGCTGGAAAGGCGCGCGGCGTGTTGGGCGGCTTGTCCGGCCTTGGCGAGATAGGAGAGAAGGTTGCCACTGTGCTGCGGCGCGTCGAGTTGAGCGAGGCCGATGTTACCGGAGATGACGGTGAGAATGTTGTTTAGGTCGTGCGCGATGCCACCGGCAAGCGTGCCTAACGATTCCAATTTGCCGGTCGTTAGGCGTTCCTGCTCGGCTCGTCTGCGCTCCGTGATTTCGCGAAAGAAAACAGAGACACCTCCGCCGCTCGGGTAGGAGTGCACTTCGAACCAGCCTTTCCCTTTCGTATCGACGGCTTCGAATTCGATCGCGACCTGGTCTTTCATGACCTTGCGATAATTCTGCTCGAAGATGGAGCCAGTCAGGCTGGGAAATTGCTCCCAAATATTTTGCCCCATGAGCGACGCCCGCGGCTTGCCCAGCAGCACTTCCGCTTCGGCGTTGAGATAAGTGAAGTTCCAATTCGTATCGAGGGCAAAAAAGCCGTCACTCGTTTTCTCCAGAATATCAGTCATTCGCCGCGCCGAATCCAGAAGGGCAACTCGAGCATTGTTTCGTTCCTCGAGCTCCTTGATATGACGTTCCGCGACTGAGAGACGCACGCTTAGGCGGCGAGCGTCGAGAGGCTTGGTCAGGTAATCGTTGGCGCCGGCAGCGAGTGCTCGCTCCAGGTCTTCGGCATCAGAACGCGCGGTTACGAGGAGAATATACATTTCGTCGCCGCGTGGGCGGGCTCGTAAGTTTTCGCACAATTCGATGCCGCTCTTACCTGGCAGCATCCAGTCGAGGATAAGAAATGGAAAATTTGCCCGTGCGAGTTCGCTTTCCGCTTCCTCCGCGCTCGCGCAGGCAACGACTTCATGGCCACGCTTCTCGATCAGACGACGTAAATTCCGCCGGCTGTCGGGGTGGTCCTCGATCAACAAAATTCTCATTAGCCTTCCTAAATCCCACCGTCGAACGACTCCGGTTGCCTGGCGGCATTCATAAGGCGGGAAAGAAACCTTGTGTGTTCCCAATAAGGAGCAGGATGACTGCCATAAAACCTTGTAAATTTATGGAAACAGCGGGTTCTCGGAGTCATTTTGTTCGCCTTCCAAGGCCGTTTTATAAGCCGATTTGCGACTCTGCCAGATACAGCGCAATCTTGCCCGGTGAGATCCCCGTCTTCTTCCGCAGCCCACTGCTTCGCTGTCGTCGCCTGCCTTTGGCCCTTTTATGTCGGCGCCCTTGCCGCGCAAACCCCGTCCGCGGTGAAGGTTGGTGCCCCGACTGGATCGCCTGCGCCTGACCCGACCGCGCCGGCCATCTCGTACAGCGCGGTGCATGTGAATGGACCCTTCATCGCGATGACCTTCGATGATGGCCCAAGCGCAAAGCTTACGCCTGGGTTGCTCGATGTTCTCGCTGCGCATCACATTCACGCTACGTTTTTTGTCATTGGCCAAAACGCCGCTGACCACCCGGAAATTTTGCAACGAGCAGTGCGCGAGGGCCACGAAATCGGCAATCACAGCTGGTCCCACCCGGCCTTTGCCAAAATGCGCGATGATCGTGTCCGCGCCGAACTGCAAAAAACCGACGACGCGATAAAGGCAGCGATCGGCACTCGTCCGGTTCTGATGCGCCCGCCCTACGGCTCCATCACCGCGCGGCAAAAGCAGTGGATCAATGCCGAGTTCGGTTATCGAACGATTCTCTGGGACGTGGATCCACTTGACTGGAAACGCCCGGGTGCGGCGGTTGTGGAGAGCCGGATCGTCAGAGAAACGCGACCCGGATCGATCATCCTCTCCCATGATATCCATCCGGGGACGATTCAGGCGATGCCGGAAACGTTCGATCAGCTGCAAAAAAAAGGATTCAAGTTTGTCACCGTTTCCGAACTAATCGCCATGGGAAAACCGATGGAGCCAAAGCAAACCGGCGAATCCGGCTCGCCTCCTTCGCCTACTCCGGCAGGCAGCCCAGCGACGAATCGGGAACCGAGTCCATCACCGACCCCTCGCCAACCGAATAGCTAGGTCGCCGACATGGTCGCCGATCTTTATCTCGAGTTTCGCACACGAACGGAAGCGGCCTTGACCGCTTTGCTCAAGATCGCGGGCGAAATGCAGCGGGAGCCCGCAGTTCTCGACACCCTGCAGAACATGCTGAAAGATGTTTGTGAACCACTCCTTTTTGTGGTCGTCGGGGAAGTTAAAGCCGGGAAGTCATCGTTGCTTAACGCGCTTTTCGGTCAGGAATTTTGCAAGGTGGACGTTCTCCCGGCGACCGATCGCATCTACATCTTTAAGCATGGGTCGCGCGAACAGACGATCGACGTCTCCGCGCAAATAACGGAGCGCTACCTGCCGATTAAGTTTCTCGAGGACTTCAACCTCGTTGACACTCCCGGGACCAACACCATGGTCGCGGAGCATCAGACGATCACGGAGAATTTCGTCCCGCGCGCCAACCTCATCCTTTTTGTTTTCTCGGTGGTGAATCCCTGGGGCGCGTCAGCCTGGGAGCTGCTTCGCTTTGTTAACCAAAAGTGGCTCAAGAATGTGGTCTTCGTCCTTCAACAGGCCGACCTGCGCGATCCGGCCGAGGTCGAAGTGATCGAGCGGCACTTGCGAGAAACAGCTCAGCAAAAGCTTGGCTTTGTGCCACCAATTTTCGCAGTCTCCGCGCGCGAGGCGTTTCTCGCACGAACCTCCGGCGCTGATAAATCACGGCTTTGGGAGGAAAGCCGTTTTGGTCCTCTCGAACAACACATCAGCCGCATGGTTGATGAATCGAAAGATGGTTTACCCAAGCTAATCTCCACCTGCCAAACAGCGACCGTCATTCTCATCGATAGCTCGATGCGAATTCGGAACATTCTCGGCACGATCATGCGGGATGAAGAGCAGCTCGCGCGACTCGAAGGCATTCTCGCAACCCGCAAAGAACAAACCTTGCGGCAGGTAGGCGGCTTCCTGCGTGGGATCGAACAGGCCTGCCGGCGTTGTGAGACGGAAGGTCAGCAATTGTTGGAGCGTAATCTATCATTGTGGCGGACCTGGCGGCTCGTCCTCGGGAAATCCGAGTGGCAGGAGAAATTCCAAGCTGATCTCGAAATGAAAATGCGGGAATTGATTCAACCCCAGGTCGAGAACGCGTTGCAGTTGCTCGAGACTGACCTACGCGGCCTTTGGCCGCAGTTGCAGGACACGATGGAAAATCAGTTCAAGGGCGATCCGCGAGTGCAATTGAATCAGACGATTCCGGATTTCGCGCGGCAACGGCGTGAATTGTTACAGTCGATCGAACTGACGCTTGTTGAGCGGATTGCTGGCCGCGGCATGGAAGCGCAGCTCGAGCGCATGTTTCGCGAAACGACGAACTGGTTGCGCGTCCCGGCGGGCGTCGCAGCAGCCGGCGGCATTGTCACTTTGGTTGCGGCGATGAGCAGCGCGGCCGTCGCCGATATCACCGGCATCGTGGCGGCTTCGGCGGTTGTTGTAGGAACATTTGTTGCGTTTGGGCGCCGTCGAAAAATTTTGAGTGAGTATCACCGGCAGATGGATGCGAAGCGCGAGGAACTGGTCGCCGCCATCGAGCAACAGTTGCAGCATGCAATCGATCTTTTCTACACGGAGATTGGTTCGGTCTTTTCGCCGCTGCGGGCGTTCTGCGCTGCCGAGCGAAGGCGGTTCGATCCCTTGCTCAGCCGCGTGCGGGAAGTCGAGAAGACCCTCGCGGTATTATCCGCGGAAATCGCCCGGAGTCGTCAATAGTCGCGACGGTTTCGCTACTTCTTGGTTTTAGATGAGGACTGTTGTTCCGCCATGCGCTGCTCGGTTTGTCGGCGTGCTATGACGAAATTGTTATTGTCCCCGTAATTCCGCCATGGCCCGGGAGGCACATCCCGAACCTCAACGAATTGCCAGTCTGTGAGCGAGGTTGGAGATAGTCCCAAATAGTCACGGACTGCCGGGGAAACATCGAGGCCTGCGCCGTGGTTGAGATTCATTTTCGGGCGCTCGTTCCGGAAAACGTATTGGTAATGATCGGTTCGAAATGGGCCGCAATCTTCCCATTGCGCATAGCAAACACGGTTGCCGCGACGGATCGCCACCCAACGATCTTTGCAGACGGAGTGTCCCTGCTGGACAAACGCCTGCCGAAACCAGGGAACCACCATCGGCGCTTCAGGCTTAAATTGTCCGTGGGAAACATCGTTGTAGGGCAACGCGCAGTAGAAGGGATTCTGCCTAGGAACAAAATTTACTGGGATATAGTCATGTCGTCTCGAAGGTTCGGGATTATCGTAGCCACCGTAGTTTTGGGTCCAATTGGCGTCCCAGGAGCTTTTGTGGTTTGGCACCGGGTTGTTCCCGGACGGCATCTCGCCAATCCAGAAAATAGTGGTGACGATGTCGGTCTTCCAAGGGTAACGAGAGGTCGAAAAACGGGAGGTCGTCGGGACAAAAACCTGAGGTTCAACCTTGAGCAGTGCCTGTGCCCTAAGCTTCATCGCGTATTTGGCGAAATCCGCGCTGCTTTCGTAGGGGGACTGGGCTTGGGCAAAAGGGGTGGCCAGCGCTAAACCAGCAGTGCCGATCAGAAGAAAATTTATGCAACTTCCGCCCATTTCCATTTCTCGTCTTACACACATCCGCTTACGCAGGCAAGCCGGAATCCATACTCTCCTTTTAGCACGATCCATTCCAAAACCCTCCTTGACCCCGGCTGAGCAGAGTGTCCTGGAGGAACAGGTCATCTCTCATTACCGGATAATCCATCGTATAATGCAAGCCCCGACTTTCCTTCCGGCTCAAGGCGGAATCCACGATCAGGGCGGCCACGGTGGCAAGGTTGCGCAATTCTAGCAGGTCCACGGTAATTCGGAAATTCCAGTAAAATTCCTGGATTTCGCGTTGCAGATTACGTAGCCGCGCACTCGCCCGTTGCAGCCGCTTGTCGGTCCGCACGATGCCGACGTAGTCCCACATCAGCCGACGGATTTCATCCCAATTATGGTAAATGACAACCAACTCGTCCACGTCCTGGACATCGCCGGATTTCCATTCCGGTACAAACGGGCTTGCGGGATGCGCCGATGCTCGACTTTTGGTTAGGGCCTCGCAGGCGCGATGCGCGACAACCAAGCCTTCAAGGAGTGAATTACTGGCCAGTCGATTCGCGCCGTGCAAGCCGGTGCAGGCGACCTCGCCGATTGCGTATAGGCCAGGCACACTGGTGGCTCCATCCATATTAGTCTTAATCCCGCCGCATTGATAATGGGCTGCCGGCACCACCGGGATAAGGTCTTTCGACATATCGATCCCATACCGGAGGCAGGTCTCGAAGATGTGCGGAAAACGCTCTTGGAGGAATTCTCTGGGCTGATGCGTAATATCGAGATAGACGCATTGCGCGCCGGTGCGCTTCATCTCAGCGTCAATCGCGCGGGCGACAATGTCGCGTGGAGCGAGCGAGCCCTGTGGATGGGTTCGCTTGACGAAATCCTCGCCCTTGTTGTTGCGCAGGATTCCCCCTTCGCCGCGGACTGCTTCGGAAATCAGGAATGTCGTGGCCTGCGGATGGAAAAGGCAGGTGGGATGGAATTGGATGAACTCCATATTTGCGATCACCGCTCCGGCACGCCAGGCCATGGCGACACCATCGCCGGTCGCTATGGCTGGATTCGTTGTGTAGAGATAGACCTTTCCGCATCCCCCGGTGGCGAGGAGGAGACGCTCGGTCCGAATCGTTTCCACCACGCCGGAAATTTCATCGAGAACGTAAACGCCCAGACACTGATCTTTTTGCGAGAAGCCAAGTTTCGCGGCAGTGATCAGATCGACTGCCATGTGATTTTCGAGCAGCTCTATGTTTGGCGATTGCTGCGCCGCCCGGAGCAACGTGGTCTCGATTTCGTAACCAGTGAGATCGTGGACATGGAGCACACGCCTTTTTGAGTGGCCACCTTCGCGACCCAGATCCAGTTCGCGGTGTCCTTCGACATCGCGTTCGTCGAAGTGCAACCCAAGCTCCATGAGTTCTCGCACCCGTTCGGGGCCTTCCCTGACCACTGTCTCGACGGCCGCCCTGTCGCAGAGGCCAGCGCCAGCAATAAGCGTGTCACGGATGTGGAGCTCGAAGGAATCTTCGCTGCTCGTTACGCAGGCCACGCCGCCCTGGGCCCACGCAGTGTTCGAATCCACGCCCTTGCGCTTGGTCACGATGGCGACGCGACCGTGCTTGGCTGCTTTGATCGCAAAGGTCAAACCGGCAATTCCGCTGCCGATTACGACGAAATCGAACTCTTTCATCGCAGGAGAATGTTATCAATCAGTCGCGTCTTACCAAAAAAGACGGCGACCGCGAGCAGCGACCGCGGCTCGATCGTTACGCGCGGTTGGAGATCGTCGGCGCCTACGATTTCTGCGTAATCGATCCGAGCGAGGGAGGCCGATTCGATTTTCTCCCGCACCTCCGCGAGAATTTTGGCAGAGGATTTTTCCCGCGAATCTGCCGCAGCTGTGAGTGCGGCCCGTATGACGGGAGCCTGGGCGCGTTCCGCCGGAGTGAGATATTGATTTCGTGAACTCAGAGCGAGGCCATCAGATTCGCGCACGGTCGGCCCCGCAATGATCTCGATAGGGAAATTGAGATCGCGGACCATCCGGCGAATGATCGCAAGCTGCTGAAAGTCCTTCTCGCCAAAAACTGCGGCGTCGGGGGCAAGGAGGTGAAACAACTTTGTCACCACCGTGCAGACCCCGCGGAAATGACCTGGCCGCGAAGCGCCGCAAAGGCGCTCTGAGAGGGAAGTTTCTTCGACGTAGGTTGAACGATCCTCCACATACATTTCGTTAGGCGCGGGTCGAAAGATCAGATCCACGCCCTCGCCCTGGCAAATTTCTTCATCAGCCGCTTCGGGCCGCGGATAGCGCGAAAAATCCGAGCCCGGTTCAAATTGGAGCGGATTAACAAAAATGCTGACTGCCACTTCGCCCTCCGGCCCAGCATGTTTCCGAGCAATGCGAATCAATGAAACATGCCCGGCATGAAGCGCGCCCATTGTCGGTACCAGCACTCGACGCGTTTTTTGGCCGGGCACGTGCGCATTTAGATCTGCGACAGTTGAGATAATCCTCATTTTCCAGACTCGCTGAACCCCGGACGCTCCAGCCAAATCGCCTGTCGGGCAAAACGAAACGCGCGATGTTTATATCCCGTCCATCCGGCGGCTTTCGCGAGGTTCTCCAACTCAGCAAAGGAAAAAGCGCGGGCAGCCGAGACGCGCGCGTCGTTTTGCGTCATCGGTTCGCGAAAAAGAAAAGTCGTCAATAAGTGGACGCCGATCGTGGCGATCCATCCCCGGCGGAGGTCTGCCACGAGTACGTGCCCGTGGGAAAGTTCACGGCAGCGGCGCAGCAAACGCGCCGCGTCGTCCGATCCGAAGTGATGCAGGGCAAGTGAGAAAAGGACGATGTCGTACGACGCGCTTCCTCGGAATTCATGAATGTCCGCGCAATGATAATGGATTTCGGGAAAATCAGCGCTCAACTTCCGCGCGATCTCTATCGTCGACTCTTGAAAATCGACTGCATCAATTTCCACCTGTGCGCCAATCCCGCGCGCGAACTCGATGACCAATCGGGGAATATCACCTGACCCTGTGGCCAGATCGAGGATGCGCAGCTTGTCACCCCAGTGAATCCAGCGGCGCAAAAAAAATCGAATGAGCCGATAGCTGCCGAAGTAATGGTTGAGCGTCCGAAGATTTTCCAGATCGGAAATCAACGCGGGTGAGACCGGCTGAGGTCGGTCCATCCACTCCGGTTCCGCCGGGTCGAACCGTCGTTTCAATGTGGGAGGGGCCTGTGTGCCCCGATGGGCGGCGAGGCTGCTCCCGGATGCGTCGCCTCATCCGAATTCATGCGAGGAATTTCTGCCAGGAATCCGGCAACGCCGCATTTTCCACCTCGCTCGCGATGCGCCCTTCAAACTCAGCCCGGAAAGAGGTGCTCGTTCCATACACCATCACCAAATCTTCCGAGCCCTCCACCCGAATGGCGTGCGCCACTCCCGGTGGAATGACCACCGCGGCATTGTTAGGCCCGCGGTGCTCGTCTCCGTCGATGAAAAGCCGCATCGTCTTTTGGGGTAAGCCGGTGCGCGCTTCGCGCAGGATCATTTCCGCGCGGCCCTGCAAAAAAAACATCACGTCCCATTGTTCCTCTTCGTAGGGGCGCAACGAAAAATTCTCCGGCTCGAGCACAAAAAGCCGCTGGAACCATTCGTTAGGCGAAGTCCCTTCCGGCACGCTCGGAGGGTGAATGTGAAAACCCTTGGCGGTCTGGACAAACATTCGTGCCGCTGACCATTGCTGCGGCCAAAGTCCGATCCGGGCCAGCGGTCCTTCGTCGCGGCGGGCCAGTTCACCGAATAAACCGCGATGCCGTTGGGGATGAATTGTGCGAGTGAAAATCTCCACGCCTGGAATCCATGCGCGCGAGATTTCCTCGTCAGCGCGATTTGCTGCGGCGAGTTGTCCAGCTTCGATCCCAGTTTCAGCAATCCGTTGTAAGAGCGAACGCACCGTATAATCGCGCTCGACCAGGGCTGCTGATGCTTCGGAGGCGAGACCGCGCCAGCCATCAGATTTTTTTTGGTTCATCAAATCAAATTACTTGCCTAACGAGAAGTCGGCTTGTTCGCGAGAAAGGTTTGGATTGTAGTAGGGATCGCGCTCGACCATCTCCGGCCAGCGCGCCCGCAAAATCGCTGCTTCTCTCGGCTCGACACTTGTCCTGCGAGTCGCCGATTCGTCGTGATAAAGCTTTGCGAAAGGTGTGTAAACAATGAGATAGCCAGCCTGGCGTATTTTCAGGCAAAGATCGACATCGTTGAAAATAACCGGCAGGTTTTCTTCATCAAATCCGCCGACTTCCTGGAACACTTCCCGCCGGGTCAGGAGGCACGCGGCTGTAACCGCGCTGTAATTCCGGGTCATCTGCAGCTGGCGGCAGACGCCGGGGGCTTCCGCCGGTAAACCACAAAAGGCGTGTTTCGCCATCCCGCGCACTCCCAGCACAACCCCGGCATGCTGAATCGTTTCGTCACGAAAAATTAAGCGCGCCCCGACAGCGCCGATTTCCGGTCGCTGCACGTGTTCGGCCATCGCGGTCAACCAGTCGCTTTCGATCACTTCGGTATCGTTGTTCAAGAAGAGAATCCAGGGGGCGTCGGTCTTTTCCACCGCAAAATTGTTGATCGCGGAATAGTTGAAAGGACCGGAGAATCGCAGAAGCCGGTGCGGGAAATTCCGGAAGTATTCGTGTGCCTCGTCCGATTGGCTGTCGTTGTCGACGACAGTGATCTCGTAGTTCTCGTAGGCGGTCTTTGCTTCGATGCTGGCGATGCAACGCGCCAGCAGGTCGATGCGATCCCGAGTTGGTATGATGATCGCGATTTTCTTTTCCTCTATGATCTGTCGCCGGATACGAAAGCCGTGGGTACGCCAATCAATTGCGACATGACCGGGCTGGTGCACACGCGCCAAATGATCGGTCAACCCGCGTCGTGCCGCTTCGAGCGCATCGGGTTTTGAACGAATACTGATCGATGTCGATCCGGCGCTCCGCCTCCAATGATAGAGGATGCGGGGGATATGGTGGATTCGGTTCGAGCGCGATGTAATGCGCAGAAAAAGATCATAATCCTGGGCGAAATCGTACCCCGGTCGAAATCCGCCGACTTCGCGGACGAGGGAAAGCCGAATGGTCGTGAAGTGACAAAGATAATTGTAGGACAAAAAGAAATCCGGCGACCAATCGGGTTTGAAGAAGGGGGCGTCGAAACCAGTTTCGGTCAGCTTGTCTTCGTCGGAATAGATCAGGTCGGCGTCAGGATACTTCAGCAGCTGTTTCACCGTCTCGAAAAGGGCATCGGGTTCCAGCAAGTCGTCATGATCGAGGAGGGCCATCCATTCACCTTGAGCTGCTTCAAGTCCGACATTGGATGCGAAGGAGATGCCGCGATTCTGTTCCAGGCGACGAAGGCGAATACGCGGGTCGCGATGCTCAACTTTCGACAGGAAAGCGAGGGTTTCCTCAGCCGTCGAGCCATCATCGATCAAGATTAATTCCCAGTTTTCATATGCCTGCTGCTCGACCGAAACGATCGTTTCCTCGAGCCATGGGGCAGAAGTATTGAAGACCGGCGTGATAATGCTAATCAGCGGTCGCGACGGAAAGGCGCGTTCCTCCTCTCGCATCGCGACGACCTGCTGGGGAGTCACCCGATTGCGCGCCAACCATTTTTGATAGTCGCTCGTCTCGTTGGCGTTTTTTCTTACTGCGGCTGCTCCGAGTTGTTTGCGTACTTCCCGGATCAATTTCTGAGGCAACCGGTAGGGCGCGAGGATGACTTGTCCAATTTTGCGTTCGGGTGATTTGCGGAGCGCCTGCTTTTCCGCCTTGAGTAGCTTGAGATCGCGTTTTGCCTCCTTGAGCTTGAGCACCTTTTCTTCGAGCTGTGCGATGTGGTGGTCGGCGGCCTCTAACTCGGACATTCGCGTTTGCAGCGTGCGACGGAGACGGCGTAACTCCGCATTAATGTGGCTGAAGCCGGTTTCTACCGCGGGCAAGAGGACCTCGGCGGAGTCTGCTTTTTTCCGACTCATTTGCACCGCGGCCGGTTCGATTTCGACAATATCGGAATCGTAATCGGGAAAAAAACCTTGAGCCGCCAAATAAAGAACCAAAGGCGGCCGTCGCTTGGCAGCATCCACTCCCATCCCAGGAATAAGAACAAGATTATCGGTTAAACGAGTGAGTCGATTGAGCGTCGGCATATCCTCTGCGTTCTCGATTTCTGAGGAATAAAGCCAAACAGCGACATCGAAGCGGCGAGCGCTGCCGATCTTCTCCTCTAGCTCAGCGAAGCCCGGACAAACCGTAATCGTGAATTCACTGTCGCCTGAATCGGTCAACTGATCCGCCTCCCGGCCGACGAAGAGAAGTCGCCCAGGTGGGAATCTTCGCGCCAGAAGTCGCGCGAGATCGGACCGGCCGTTTGCAATAGGATGCCGCTGCACCAGCGCACATTATAATGATTGCAGCCGCTCGCAGGCAAAATTACGGTTCTGTCGCAAGCCTCGGCCGCTGCCGGCCGCCCTGCATGGTCGATTTTTGCGTTTACCTTTTCTATCGCGCCGCGGTCAGTTTGGTGGCTGCGCTGCCGTTGCGGTTCGTTTTTTCTTTAGGAAACGTTCTCGGCTTTTTTGCCTGGTGCTTGCTGCCAAATTATCGCCGGCTCGCGCGCCAGAATGTGGAGATCGCGTTTGGCCCCGAAAAAACCACGATAGAAAAACGGCGGATTGTTCGCCGACATTTTCAACGCCTCGGCGCCAATCTTCTGAGCGG
>Ga0207697_10000262_pt1 | contig 28988 bp, 23 predicted proteins | sample KBSSwiS5withPhiX_FD_184293 | JGI IMG/M metagenome (GOLD analysis project Ga0207697, IMG submission 184293) | Switchgrass rhizosphere microbial communities from Kellogg Biological Station, Michigan, USA, with PhiX - S5 (SPAdes) (version 2) | ecosystem: Host-associated > Plants > Roots >... | reverse complement strand
GTCAACGAAACTTCCGGACGCATTAAGACGATCAGCTCGGTGCGGTCGCGATTCTTTGTAGTGCTACGAAAAAGTGAACCCACAACCGGCAATCGACTTAGATATGGAATCCCATTTTTGCTTGTATTCCTAGTGTCGGTAATTAGTCCGCCCAGGACAATCGTGGAACAGTTTGGTGCCGAGACGTTAGTGCGAATGTAGCGAGTAGCGATCGTCGGCACCGAATTCCCGCCGATATTTACATTGCTGTTGGGCACAACGCTGTCGATCTTCTGTAAGATATCCAGGGAGACCTCTTTCTCCGAGTTGATCAGCGGCACGACCTCAAGCTGCAGCGCAACCTTCTTAAACTCGATGCTGGATTGGACGGAAGCGACGCTGTTGACAACCGCTCCGTTGTTCACGTTGCTCAACGTACTTACCGGGACCGGAATCTCCTGGCCGTTTGCAATGATTGCCTTCTTGTTGTTGCTGGTAAATACCATCGGGCGCGAAATCACGCGAAACCGTCCGGTTGATTCCATCGCATGGACGATGGCGCTAAGGTAATTTCCCGCAGCAACATAAACATTTGTGCCGCTTCCAATGTTTTGCAGGATGCTGGCGAAATTCACCAATCCTGCTGGATCAAGAATTCCTCCAACCGTGGGCGAACCGCCCGGGCTAGCAGCAGGACTACCGGCGGGGAATGGAATCGGCACGCTGCTTTGCGGATTATTCCGACTCGTCCCGACAACTTTGTTTCTATATTTGAGAAACCAATCTACGCCGAATTCTTCGTCATTGTTCAAAGTGAGCTCACCGATAACCGTGCTGAGCGCGACTTGTGGCGATTTCACGTCCATCTCGTCGAGAATCTTCATGACTTTCACCACGACCTCGCGATTGCCCAAAACGATGATAGTGTTGGCGCGCTGGTCGGCGATGAGTTTGGCGTTGCCGACCGTGACCGCTTTGGGTGCAGTATCAACCGGCTGTGTGGAAAGTTCCTCGGAGACGTTGAGATTGCTTTCGCTGGCGGTGCCGGTTTGACTGGCATTGTATGGATTCGTGACGGTGGGATTGGGCGTGCGTTGTGGCGTTGCTCCAGGCTGGGGCCCGCCGGTTCCGCCGGCGCCGCCTTGTTGCTGTTCTCCGGGCTCGGTCAGGGCCTGCACCAGCACTGGCAAAACGTCACTCGCGGAAATATAACGCAACGGCCGCGTCACCGGTTTGCCAAATTCCACGTTGGCGTCGAGCTCCGCGATCAGCTTTCGAATAAACGGCATGTTAATCGGTCGAGTGATGACGTGAATGCGGTTTGTCCGCACATCGGGCGCGAGCTTGATCTTTCCCACAATGACCGAGTCCTCCGAAAGCGCCGTCAGTGCGCCGAGATCGGTATCACCCTGAGGCACGGGCACGACCGGATTTGCCACCCCACGCACCCCACGACCTGGTACGCCCCCTGGACCAGCCGGCCGGGTCTGATCGGCTCCTTTCTCGAAAATGTCTTTCAACGTGTCGCACACCTTAGTGGCGTCGGCGCGGTTGAGCTTGATGAATTCACTCGTCACTTCAGCGGGAGCGACATCAATTTGATCGATGATCTTGGCTAATCCACGAATGACGGTCGAATTTTCCGTTATTAATATGCTCGACGATTTCGGCAGCGGGAGCACCGAAGTATAAGTTTGCGGTGGCGACAAATACTGCCCGAGCACTTGCTGCAACTCGACCGGATCGGCATAGCGCAACTTAAAGAGATAGCTGACTACCTGATCGCTCGGTGGGATATCGGCCGGATCCGAAATGATCGGTATGCCTTGTCCGCGCGGATTTTTCCCTGTCCCGATCACCTTCACGATATCAGGATCTTCTGGAACGAGTGAAAACCCGTTCATGAGCAGACTGATCTTAATGATCTGGATCGCTTCTTCGCGCGGCACCTCTTTGCTGAGAAAAATGTTCACCTTACCCTGCACGAAATTGTCCGTGATAACGCGTTTACCGGTGAGGGTTTCGTATTCACGAAGGACATCGGCCACGTCGCTGTTTGGAAATTGCAAACGCACCATGTCTTGCGCCGGGGTTGCGGGGGGCGGCGCGGGCGACGCCGGGCGTTGGGCGAAACCGAACACTGCCGAGGAAAGCAGGACAACAACAACGAGGGGGTATCTCAACACTGGCAATATGTAAGGGGAAGAGCCTTCCGGGTCAATACCGCTTAGCTTGGTAATCCACCCTCCCCCATGCGGCACGCGAACGGGTCTCCCGGCCTGATTCTCAAGGCACCCGCCGGCCGGCGAGGTCCCGCCGGCTGCGCAATGAACAAGGGAGCCGGCCTGGAATCCTCAGCTTTTCAGGTTTTCAACTCTATAGTAAGGACATGAGGTGAAGTCACTCTGGCTAGCCTTGCTTCTCGTTCTTGGCGCCGCAATTCTCGACGCAGCGGGCGATGAATCCGGCAGCACCCCGGTCGTTTCCGAAATTCGCGACGTTTTGCGCGCGCAACAGGAGGCTTGGAACGGCGGCGATATTGATAGTTTTATGAATGGTTACGCTCGCGCCGACACCACTGTTTTTGTTTCGGGTGATGAAGTGATGCGCGGGTGGCAAACGGTTCGCGATCGTTATCTCAAGAAATACAGCGATCGCGCCAAGATGGGCACTCTTACGTTTTCGGATCTTGAAATTGAACAGCTTGGCCCGGATTCCGCCGTCGCGCTCGGGCGCTGGGAACTAAAACGCGCAAGTGATAGCCCGCATGGTCGCTTCACTTTAATCATGCGCAAAACCCCCGAGGGCTGGCGCATCGTTCACGATCATACCTCGGCGGCTGCGCCGCAGCCGTGATTCGTTAAAAAATTACAATGTTACAAAAGGCAATCAAGCGTGCCCGGTAACGCAGTTTTCGGAAGGGTCCTCCCGCGCAGGGAATTTTAGCCCACAGTCCGTCATCCCGAGCGCAAGCGGGGGACGTGACCCAAGCTGATGGATCACACAAGCCCACTTGCACAATTATCGTCCGCTCGCGAGGTCCCTCTCCCCAAAAGGGGGTTCGGGATGACACGCGTGTGGTGTTAGGGAGTGGAGATCGCGTTCTCGCTTTTGCGCTGTCATCCCGAGCGACACGGGGGACCTCACCTAAGCTCGTGGATCACACGGGCTGGCTTACACAAGATCGTCTGGATGTTTGGCCGATATCCCACAGCGATTATTTGTGCATGTCGTTACAAAATAGATCGGTGTGCGGAAAAAGATCCTGATCGAGGCGATGTAGCCGCTGCTTGCGATCATCGGCGGTCATAGACCGCCGCTACAGAGCCGGAAACTCACCGCGAGACGCTTCAAGGTTTCTGACGTTGTAACTTTCAGACCGTTCGACCTTTTAACTTACTCAGCAGCTTCTCGTGGATCCCATCGAACCCACCATTACTAAACACCGTCACGATATCGTTTTTCTTTAGCATCGGCACGATCCGCTCAATAATGGCGTTTGCGTTCGCTTCATAAAAAGCCAAACGCCCGGATTGCTTGATCTCGTTCACCACCGCTTCTGGATTTAATCGCTCTGCTTCGGGAATCTGTTCGAGCCTTGCCACCTGGGAAATGAAAATGCCGTCTGCTATTTTCAGCGCTTTCGGCAACGCATGCTGAAAAACAGCGCGACGGGTGGTGTTGGAGCGCGGCTCGAAAATGGCCCATAGCCGATGCTTTGGATAACGACGACGTAACGCCGTCAGGGTCTGCGCGATCGCGGTGGGATGATGACCGAAATCGTCAATCACTTTCACCCCTCGGACTTCGCCGCGGATTTCCTGGCGTCGCGACACTCCTTCAAACTTCGGTAATGCCGCGCGAATCGTTTCCGCTGACACACCATAAAATTTCGCGGCAGAAATCGCCATCGCGGCGTTGCGCACGTTAAACTCGCCAATCATCGGAATCTCAAATTCGTCGTCACGCAAAACGAACCTCGATTTCTTTGCCGAATAGCTGACATCGCGAATACGCTGCGCGCAATTCTTGGAAAAACCGACCTCGACCATCGGCGCCAGAGAATCACGCGTCACTTCGACGCAATTCTTGTCATCGCCATTGAGGACGATCATTCCGTTCTGCGGAACGATGTTCACCAGACGGCGGAAACTTGTTTTGATCGCATCAAGGTCGGGAAAGATGTCCGCGTGATCGAATTCGACGTTGTTTACGACCAGAAGCTCCGGGAGGTAGTGAATAAACTTTGAGCGTTTGTCGAAAAACGCTGTGTCGTATTCATCGCCTTCGATGACAAAGCATTTAGAGTCGTTGAATCGCGCGCCCCGTCCGAAATTGCGCGGAATGCCGCCGATCATGTAGCTCGGCGCGCGCTTCGCGAATTCCATGATCCAGGTCAACAACGCCGTGGTGGTTGTTTTCCCGTGTGTGCCAGTGACAACGAGATTGTGTCGTCCGCGGAGAAAGTAATTTTTCAAAACTTCCGGCAACGAAAGATAAAATAGTTTCCGGTTTAGGATCGCTTCCGCTTCGGGGTTGCCGCGTTTGATCGCATTACCGATCACAACCACATCGGCCTTTGCCGGAATATTTTCCGCGCGATAGCCGGAGAAGAGCGCAATGTTGCACTGTTCCAGAAAGGTGGACATCGGCGGATAAACATTCTCGTCCGAGCCAGTGACGGTAAAACCGCGTTCACTGAGCGCCGCCGCGACCGACCCCATCGCCGTGCCGCAAATTCCGAGAAAATGGAAATGAGCCGGCGCTTCTTTCACAGCAATTCTTTACGCGGAGTAGCCAACTACGCTAGCGAAAGGAGAAAGCGCGTCATCCCGAGCGTAGGCGAGGGACCTCACCTACTTCTTGGATCATCAATCTCTACTTGAGTATTCAACACCGGACTCGCGAGGTCCCTTACCTTCCAGGCGGTTCGGGATGACGGAGCAATGAGCGGCACGGGCCGCAATCGGTCCTTATTTCTTCTCGAATACTTCCACCGCGTTCCACTCTTTGTCGGGCGGGGTCTGTTCATATTCGAGAGAGCGCTCGAGATACATCTTGGCCAGCGAATCATCAGGATAAAATTCCAGGAAGCGCGAGAACAAGATTTTAGCCTGCGTGAAATCACGATCACGGAACTTACGAATTCCTTCCTCATACGTTTCCAGCCAAATCAATAGTTCCTGATCGAGCGCAGCGGTTCGGGCGTCCACGATGGCGAAGACATCGACCGGTTCGGTCGCTCCTTTGACTTGGGCACGCGCGACGGAACGCAAATGAAATTCGTCGCGGATCAAATCCGCCGCCGCCCTACCGACAAGAATGTCCACTCCATAAATGCGGGTCAGCCCTTCCAAACGCGCCGCCAGATTAACCGCATTGCCGATCACCGTAAGATCGGCGCGATCCTGCGAACCGATGTTTCCGGCAAGAACCTGGCCATGATTAATGCCAATGCCCATTCCCAGAGTCATGCGGCCTTCCGTTTTCCAGCCGTTGTTTAGTCGCAACAATTCCCGCCGCATCGCGAGAGCTGCATGCGCGGCCGCCTTCGCATCTTTGGCCACCCCCTGGCTCTTGACGTTTCCCCATACCGCCATGATGCCGTCGCCGATAAATTTATCGAGGGTGCCGTCGTTCTGAAAAACGACACCGGTCATCGCCGTGAGGTATTCATTCAATTGCCGGACCAATTCTTTCTCGTCCGCTTTCTCACTCAAGGTGGTGAACCCGACGATATCCGAAAAAAGCATCGTGGCTGGGATGCGCGAGCCTGTGAGCGAATTGTAGTAGCCGCGAGGATTCTCGAGAATTTCTTTGACCAGGTTCTTTGAAACGTAACGCTCGAGCGTGCGTCGCGTGCGCAACTTTTCCATGCGCTCAATCGCGTAATCGATCCCGAGGGTGCTGACGCCGCAGAGCAGAAGAGTCGAGAGCACGGGCACCGATGCGACAAGGAAACCGGAGCGATCGTAGGCCAGACGGGCAATTGCGAGGTAAATCGCGGTGATTGCGATGAGCGAGAAAAGAGAAAGAATTGGACGCCGCAAAAAGGGAATCAAACCCCACCCAATTATCCCCGCGAGCAGAACGAGACCGAGCATTACGCGCGTCGGTGTCTGCCGCAGAAATTCATGCGCCTCGGTCGCGGCCATGACCTGCAGATGAACGGCCGGACCGGGCGTAGCCGGATTCAACGGGGTAACAATGAAGTCGTGCCGGATTTGCGATGAGGCGCCGACGATTACTACCTTATCTTTGAAGATTGCGCCGTCGGCGTAGTTCGCCTTCCAAAAGGCAGGATGGAAAACTTGCCAGAGGGGGAACGGCGGATAAGCATCATTAGAGCTAAAACGAAAGAGGTGATCGCGTTGGTCTTGGGGGATATCAGCGCTGCGTCCAAGTTTCGTTAGCGCGCGCGATGACATCGAAGCGTAAACCTCGTCGGCCGAGGCTGGCGCCACACCCGCGAGCTGACGTTCGGAAGTGAAGAAACGCGCGGCGCGCAATTTTCCGTCAAGCTCGTCATTCCAATAGTTTACGAACCCAACGCGATCGTCTGTTTGCGCCGGCGAAGGGATGAGCTGCGCATTCGGCAGCACAATTTGGGTGTTATTTTGCGTATCGATATTCATCCCAACGACGACCCGATCGTGATATCGGTCGAGCGCCGCGCGGAAGGCTGGATCGCCGTCGTTCGGATTGTTGAACACCAGATCGAAGATGACCAGCCGCGCACCGGCGCCAAACAAGCGATCTAGCAAGAGGACCCAAATTTCGCGCGACCATGGAAACGGGCGCTCGGTCATCAATTCAAATGCGCGATTACCCGCGATCTCCTCCGAACCAACCGCATCCAATTGCTCAGATTGCTGATCGATTCCCAGGAAAATAAAATCATCGCGCGTGGCGGTTTTGCGGCCTTCCGTGCGCAACAAGTCCTCGAAACCTTGCTCGCCCCGCCACGGTATGGAAATAAACGGCAGCGTCGGAAAAAAATGACCCACGAAAACCACCGCCGTCCAAAACGTGCAGATGGCGGCAAAGGCCAAACGACGGTGGCGCGCCAGCCAAGACATCGGGCTATTTTATGAAATTACGCGGGAACAGCCAATCCGAAACGCAACGCGCTGCTAATCACCGGAGGAGAGCAACTAGCTCCCCGAGCCGGACGAGAATGACATACTTGCAGCGCCGTGCTCGAAACGCCTGATGTGTAGTTGCCATTTCAGGCATTTCTGTGGTGGCACGCGTGTCGCGTGCAAACTCTCGCGAGTTGTCGCGTGCTTCTCTGCAGCCGAGACGGCTGCCGCTACAGAGGAAGCCTCGCAGAGCTCGCTCCTCCAGCCGCACGATCGACTGCACGCCTGGTCTGCGACATCATTCCCGCGTGGACGCTGAACTTCTTTGCCCGGCTTGTCGAATTCCATTGACGGAATTGCGTACCGGCAACGGCGTCATCTGGCGTTGCGAAAAATGCGATGGCCGCGCGGTTGGTCTGCAATTGCTGCGTCGCACTTTCACGCCGGAATCGATCAACCCACTTTGGTTGCACGCGATCCACCACGAAGGAAGAAGCGCCCGTCCCTGTCCATCCTGCGGAAACGCGATGTTTGAGGTCGCCCTCGACAGCAGCAGCAGAATCAAGGTCGAAGTCTGTCGAATTTGCGAATTCGTCTGGTTCGATGCCGGCGAAACACAAACGCTGCAAGCGCGGCCGTTGCCGGAAGCAAAACCGCAGGTTGTCTTGCCGCAAGAAGCGCGCGAGGCGATTGCACTGGCGAAAGTTCAGCAACTCGCCGAGCAAGCGCGCGGCTCGGATTTCGATAGCGCGCCACCGGACGAATGGTGGAAATCGATTGCAGCTTTTTTCGGGATGCCGGTGGAATTTGACGCGCCCGCAAAGAAACGCCGTCCCGCAGTAACTTGGTTTTTGGCAGGGCTCATCGTCACCGCAAGTGTTCACGCATTTTTTCATTTGCAGGAGGCTGTGCAACTTTTCGGATTAATTCCTGCACAAGCGTTCCGGCTGCACGGCTTGACCTTCGTTACCTCATTTTTGCTCCATGCCGGGATCATTCATCTCGTCGGCAACATGTATTTCCTTCTCGTTTTTGGCGATGATGTGGAAAATTTTCTGGGCCCGCTGCGTTATATCGCATTGATCGCAATCGCCGCCTTCGTTGGAGATCTCGTGCACATTGCATCGGCCCCGAATTCCACCATTCCCTGCATCGGTGCCAGCGGCGGAATCGCCGGTGTGATCACATTTTACGCTTTGGCATTTCCGCAGGCGAAAATCGGCTTTTTGTGGCGTTACTTTTATTATTTTCGCTGGCTTCGGCTGCCAGCGTGGTTCGTTTTCGTGCTCTGGATTCTTTTCCAAATCATCGGCGCTTACGAACAAAAGATCGGAATTAGCTCGGTTTCGTCCTTTGCGCATTTGGGGGGAGCGGCTGTGGGCGTGATCGCGTGGTTTCTTACCCGAAAAAGCGCGCCTCTCGCCGCGTAGGAACACAAGCTCCAGCCCTGTGTTCCGCAGCCCGGGTTAAAATTATAGCGCCCTCGGCGCCTGATTAACATCGCCCGCGGAGTGGTCGATCCACCTTGGCTAATCGGCATCAGCAAGAGACCACCTCCGAAACTGTTTGTCATTTCTTAGGGACTGCCTATTTTCCCCGCCCGACGCGTGACGCGTCGAAAGATCTTCGCACCTACGGAATACGTTTCCGTTAATCAGCGCACGAGGTCGCGCAGATCATATTATATAAGAACAGCGCGCTGAAAGGAGGCCCGAACGAAAATTCGGGAATAACAAAATGCCGAGAGCAACAAACGCCCCGGCCAGTCGCGAACGGCGACGGCGGGTTTTAAGAAAAGCGAAGGGTTATCGTGGTCGTCGCTCGAAACTTTTCCGTTACGCCAAAGACGCGACGATGAAAGGCCAATATTGGGCTTATCGCGATAGAAAGACACGTAAACGCAATTTCCGCATGCTGTGGATTCAGCGCCTAAACGCAGCCGTGCGCGCTAATGACATGACCTACAGCCGGTTCGCTGAAGGCTTAAAAGCGGCTGGTATTACTCTTGATCGCAAAATCCTCGCCGACCTCGCCGTGACCGACGAAAAGACTTTCGCCTCGATTATCGAACAAGCGAAAGGCGGACTGGAAAAGAAATCGAAGTCGAACAAAGCGGCGTAGTTGCGGCGAAGCGTCGAACCGTTGCAGCGGATTCGCTTCAACGCTTAAACTCATTTAACGCCTCAACGTTCATGCATCCGCTCGAACAATTACGCGACGACGCCCTGGCCCAGATCGCCTCGGCCGCGGACGAGCGCGTTCTCGAGAGCGTACGGGTGAGATTCCTCGGACGCAGCGGCAGCGTTTCCGAATGGAGCGACAAAATGAAGTCGCTTCCGAAAGAGGAAAAACCGACCGTTGGCAAATTGTTGAATGAAGTTCGGATCGCGATCACAGCCGGATTTGAAGAGCGGCTTGAAAGTTTCCGCGCCGAGAAGGAATCAGCCGCGGTTGCCAATATTGATCTTTCGCTTCCGGGCACACCGCATCAGCGCGGCGCCCTTCATCCGCTCACGCAAATGCTGGATCGTAGCATCGCGGTTTTCCGGCGAATGGGATTCGCGCTCGCCGAAGGCCCGGACATCGAGACCGAATGGCATTGCTTTGATGCCCTCAATACTCCCGCCGATCATCCAGCGCGGAACGAGCAGGACACATTTTATCTGCCGGATGGGCGCCTATTACGCACGCACACATCCACGGTGCAAATCCGCGCGATGGAATCAGCGCCGCCACCCATTCGCGTCATCGCCCCGGGCGCGGCTTACCGGCGCGATGAGATCGACGCCACTCATACCACGCAGTTTCATCAGATCGAAGGTCTTTACGTGGATGAAAATGTCAGCGTCGCCGATTTGAAAGGAGCGCTGGAATTTTTCCTCCGCGAACTTTTCGGTGCGGACACGGCGGTTCGTTTTCGCCCGCATTATTTTCCCTTTACCGAACCGAGTTTTGAGATTGACGTGAAATCGAGTGCGCTAAAGGGCGGCGAACAATGGGTCGAAGTCTGCGGCTGCGGCATGGTGCATCCCGCCGTTTTCGAAGCAGTCAATCAATCGCGCCGCGATAACGCTTATGATCCGGAAAAATGGACCGGGTTCGCTTTCGGTCTCGGAATGGACCGGCTGGCGATGATTTTGTTCGACATTCCCGACATCCGCTTGTTTGCGCAAAATGATCTGCGTTTTCTGAGCCAATTCGCATGAACCTTTTCCGTCATCCCGAGCGAAGTGGAGGGATCCCGTCGCGAAAGCGCACAGGTAACGCAGCGGGATTCCTCAACTGCGCTTCGCTCGTTCGGAATTACGAACAATCAAAATGAAATTCTCCGTTAACTGGCTGCGCGAATTCGTTGAGTTGCCGCCGAGCATCGACGCGTTGGCGGAGTTGCTCACGATGTCAGGAGTCGAAATCGAAGGAATCCAGAAACGCGGCGCCGATTTCGACAAGGTCGTGGTCGCGCAAATTACGGATTCAAAACCGCACCCGAATGCCGATCGTCTCACTGTTTGTGTGGTTGACGATGGCAGCGGAACGAAACGCCAGATCGTTTGCGGCGCAAAAAATTACCGGGTGGGCGACAAAGTTCCGTTAGCCTTGCCGGGCGCAGAATTGACCGGTGGTCTGAAGATTCGGGCCAGCAAATTGCGCGGCGTCGAAAGCGAAGGAATGCTTTGCAGCGCGAAAGAACTCGGCGTCGCAGAAGATGCGGCCGGCCTTCTCATCCTGTCGCCAGAGGCGAAAATCGGCACGCCCATTCGCGATTTATTTCCAGTCGACACCATTCTTGATGTCGAGATCACACCGAATCGCGGTGATTTGCTCAGCCATTTCGGCCTGGCACGAGAGATCGCGGCTCTGACGAACAAAAGATTTGTAGGGCAAGCGCTCCGCTTGCCGTCGAAAGCGGCAGGCGATGCGCCCGCCCTACAAAAGAAAGGGATTAAGATCTCCGCCTTACGCGAATGTCCGTTTTATTCCGCGCGTGGAATCGAAAACGTAAAGGTCGGGCCGAGCCCTGATTGGTTGCGCGCTAAAATCGAGAGCGTAGGCATTCGCTCCATTAACAACGTTGTGGATGTTTCTAATTTTGTGATGCTCGAGGTGGGTCAGCCCACTCATGCGTTTGATGCCGATAAACTCAGCGGTGAAATAAACGTGCGACTTGCGCACGAGGCAGAAGAGTTTCTCGCCCTTGACGGAAAAACTTATGAGCTCACGCCTGAAAACCTGGTTATTGCCGATGGCGAGCGGGCGGTCGGAATAGCGGGGGTGATGGGTGGCGAAGAATCCGGTGTCACTGACTCAACCAAAAATGTGCTGCTCGAAAGCGCCTATTTTTTGCCAGCGAGTATTCGACGAACGGCGCGCGATTTGAATCTACCAAGCGATGCCAGTTACCGATTCGAGCGCGGGGTTGATCCGCAAATGATTTTGACGGCATCAAGACGGGCCACCGAACTAATCTGTAAAGTAGCCGGCGCAAAGTCGGCCGCCACTATTGCGCTTGCGGGCGAGCTGCCGCCGGACCCACCAGATGTCTCGCTGCGCCACGAGCGGCTCGATCAACTCGTCGGCATTCACATCCAACCGACAAACGCAGACGCAATTTTGACGCGCTTTGGCTTGGCTAAAAGCGATTCGGTAAGTCGCCCGCACTGGAAAATTCCAAGCTACCGGCGCGATCTGCAACGCGAAGTCGATTTGATCGAAGAAATTATTCGCGCCCATGGGATCGAGAAGATTCCGAGTGCGGACCGCAGCCGGTTCACTCCGCTGAGCGAAGCCGACCGCAACTTTGATTTTGAAACAAAATTGCGCCGCGATCTAATCGCCATCGGTTTAACGGAAGCGCGCACTTCCTCATTGATTGCGCGGTCTGAACTGGCCAAAGCAACCGACGCGATCGAACTGCGCAATCCATTGAGTGAAGATCATGTCGCTTTGCGCACGAGTTTGATTGCGGGTCTGCTCGGGGCGGTTGCGCGAAATATTCGGGCCGGGACGGAACGAATCGCTCTATTTGAAATCGGCAACACCTTTGCGCCACCCGCCGGCGAACAACAACGCAAACTGGCGATTGCGCTCTGCGGTCAGGCCGCGCCGGTCAAAGATTGGCGTAGTGCAAAAAAACGGCAGCTTGATTTTTTTGATTTGAAGGGCGCGCTCAACGCATTGGGAACGTTTGAGTTTCGGCGTAGCGAGCAACCGGGTTTTGTCTTAATGGCCGAGATTTTTTATGAAACAGATCGGATCGGCTATGGCGGGCAGCTTTCTGCCACGACGTCGTTTGGAGCAAACGCGCCAATTTTAGTGGCAGAGATTGATCTGACACGAGTTGCGCATGCCAAAGAACGCGCGCAACCATTCAAAGAAATCGATCGCTACCCGGAAGTAACACGCGACATCGCGATGTTTGTCGGCCCCCAAGTAACGCACGCGGAAATTCTGGCATCGATCACGTCGGCCAACGAGCCGTTGCTGGAGAAGGTCGAGCTGTTCGATTTGTTTATGGAAAATGACGGCCAAAAAAAGCCGGACATGAAAAAGTCGCTGGCCTACTCGTTGACATACCGGGACAAAAATCGCACACTAACAAGCGATGAAGTGAGCGCGGTGCACGCGCGGATTCGTGAGCGGTTGCGAAGCGATATTGGTGCGGAATTGCGCGAGTAGTTCTTTTGACATAACTGGGAGTTGTTGGTTGAGAGTTGAGCAGGAAACCAGTGCTTTTCTCTCAACTCTGAACTGACAATTCTCAGTGCTTTACCCTGCGTTGTTCGAGATACAGGTGAGATTCCCGAACCGATACTTCATTAACAAGGAGGCTTGGTCGCGCCTGGGGAACATGGCATGCCTTAATTGGAAGTCAGACGCTCTCGCGACGGTCGTCCGCCCGTTACCGAAAGGGACGGGAGATCCGCCTAAACGGCATCTGCGGGGTAATTTTTTTTAAAACCCGAGTCGAACGTTTTCGATTCGGGTTTTTCATGGTCGTAATCGTGCTCGCACCCTTATCTTCCGAGCGCGATTACAGCATGAACAGGAGTTCGACCGGATCACACAACCGTGCTAACCATTGCGACTAATGCGCGCGTTACTCGCCCTTGAAGACGGCCGGATTTTCGAGGGCGAATCATTCGGCGCGACCGGCACACGTGTCGGTGAAGTATGTTTCAACACTTCCATGACCGGTTATCAGGAAGTGCTGACCGATCCATCCTATCGTGGGCAAATCGTCGCCATGACTTATCCATTGATCGGAAACTACGGCACGAACGGGATCGACCAGGAAAGTACTCATCCGCATGTGCGCGGGTTCGTTATCGAAGAGTTGAGCGAAATCCCAAGTAATTGGCGAGCCGAAGAATCGTTAGATGATTATCTGCGGCGCTGGGAAATTCCGGGCGCGCAAGGTATCGACACCCGCGCCCTTACCCGGCATCTGCGCACGCGCGGCGCGATGAAAGCCTGCCTCACTACCGAAATCACTTCGGCGGATGAAGCCGTGCAATGCGCCATCACCGGGGAAGGCGTCGTCGGGATGGATTACGTGCGCGAAGTAACCACGCCGAATATTTTTCAATGGGATCCGGACGATCAACTGAGCCGGAAATGGTCGCTGCAAGGCGGTGATCAAGTGCTTCCGCCTATCCGGCATCGCATTGTCGCATTCGATTATGGAATGAAACGCAACATTTTACGATCGCTTCGGCAACGCGGATTCGGCGTCACCGTCGTCCCGGCCACAACCGCAGCCGAAGAAGTGCTCGCGCTCAACCCGGAGGGCGTTTTTCTTTCCAACGGCCCCGGAGATCCGGAGGCGCTGCCTTACGCCCACAAGACGGTCCGCGGTTTGATTGGCCGCAAACCGATCTTCGGAATTTGTCTTGGTCATCAGGTGCTTGGTTTTGCCTTTGGCGGACGAACGTTCAAACTGAAATTTGGGCATCGGGGCGGTAATCAACCCGTCAAAGATTTACGATCGGGGAAAGTGGCAATCACAGCGCAAAATCATGGGTTCGCGGTCGATCCGGATTCATTGCCGAAAGAAATCGAAGTGACTCATGTCAACCTGAACGACGGTACCGTCGAAGGAATGCGTCATAAAGAACTGCCGATCTTTAGTGTGCAATATCATCCGGAGGCTGCGCCTGGACCGCACGACGCGAGTTATTTTTTCGACCAGTTCGCGGAATTGATCGAGAATAGTAACTAGCCACTCGCTGTTGTAGCTGCCGCCGTCTCAGGCGGCAGACATAGAAGCTGGAATTGGTTCTGCCGCCAATGACTACGGCAGCTACAACAGCAATACAACCGCTACAATTGACCATCGCGACTTTCGAGCGCACGTTTTGCGTATGTTCAATTCCACAATTCCTAAGAGTTTGAAGGTGGCGGTGGCGGCCGGATTTATTTCCGCGCTGGCGTTTTCGCCGTTCGCCCTTGCCGCGGAGCAGGGCAAAGAGAATCTCGACGCCTCGGCGTCAAAAGAAATTACGGGCGAAGTTGTCGATATGATGTGCTACGTCGATCACAACGCCATCGGCGAAAAGCACGGTCAGTCCTGCGGGGCCAAGTGCATCAAAGGTGGTGGGCCAGTCGGGATCGTTTCCGACGGAAAGGCGTATTTAATCGTCGGTGAACATAAGCCGATGAACGATCAACTCGCCGAGTACGCGGGCAAAACGATCACGGTCAAAGGCAAAATGGCTGAGCGCGGTGGCATCGCCATGCTGGAGAACGCAGAGATCGAGAAGAAATAAGTAGCGTTTCGAAATTCAACCGGCGCGCATTTGAAGATTGCGCGCCGTTTTGTTGTAGCCCACTGCGACCACGCAATCCTGTTGTCCCAAGCCCCGAACGCTTTCGGGGGGAGGGATCTCACAATTGTGGCAGTGTCACACAAAGTTGTGTGATCTCTCAGCAACTGAGAGGTCCCTCACTTCGCTCGGGATGACGCTGCTATTACGCACAATCTCAAACAAACTTTTTCTGATTACTCACCGGCTGTCAGGTTTCTCACCGGTGAAGGATACGGCCTTTGAGATGACAGCGTTGTTCGCGCGCAACGATAACACTTCTCGCAACATCCGTACGCTGTCGTGAACAAATCGCACCTTACTACCTTCATGATGATTCCACCGCACTGGAATTTCCCTGAGCCGCAATCCCGCTCGTTGCGCGAGCAAAAGCAACTCCACGTCAAAGCCAAATCCGATGATTTTCGCGGCTTCGATAATTGGTCGACACGCTTCCATCCAAAACGCTTTGAAGCCGCATTGTGTGTCCCAAAAAGGCAGACCAGTCGCGACGCGTACCAGCAAATTAAAAACGCGTCCACCTTGTTCGCGTCGCCACGGCTGCCGGTTTCCGATTAGTTTGCGATTGAGCGCGCGCGAACCAAAGGCAATATCCACTTCACCCCGCGCGATCGGTTCAACAATTTTTGGGAGCTCATCAATCGGCGTCGAAAGATCGGCGTCGAAAAAAACCGCGATCGGTTTCGTAGCACTCAACAACCCGCTTCTGACCGCCGCACCTTTCCCGCGATTCGGAAAATTTTCGAGCAATTGAATTGCTACCGACGACGGCACCGCGGCAACTTTGCGAATCACTTCGCCAGTGGAATCCGTTGAGCCATCGTTGATCACGATCAATTCGCTACCTGGGCTTACTTTTTCCAGATAAGCTATGCTCGTCGCCAGCGTATCGCCAATGCGCACTGCCTCATTGAAGGCAGGAATGACAACGGAAATCGCAGGAAACATGAATGGAAGTAGCCCCAAGCGTCTCGCTTGTGACTACGCAATTCGCAAGCTGTTAGCTCGCGCTACCTCATTTGTAAATTTCGATTACGAACTTCCCGTCCTCGCGGACATGGCCTCGATACATCCCGCTGGTATTAAATGGCAGTGCCACATTTCCATTTTTGTCCACGGCAATGAGACCACCGGTCCCGCCAAGCTTTTCGGCGCGAGCCAGAGCGCGCTCGGCCGCTTCGGACAGGGACATTCCACGCAATTCCATCAACGCAGAAACCTGATGCGCCACCGCTGCGCGAATGAAAAATTCGCCATCGCCGGTGCATGATACGGCGCAGGTCGCGTTGTGGGCGTAAGTTCCCGCACCGATCACTGGCGAATCACCTACTCGACCTGGAAGTTTGTTGTTAATTCCGCCGGTCGACGTCGCGGCCGCAAGATTTCCCTGAGCGTCTCGCGCCACTGCGCCCACCGTTCCATGACGTTCGAGATCCGAGGTGATAAATTTTTTGCTGCCGTCGGCGCCAGCTTTCTCCGCCGCCTTCATTTTCTGCAACGCGTCCCAACGATCCTGCGTGAAAAAATACTTCGCATCGACCAATTCGATCCCGTTGCGTTTGGCGAATTCCTCAGCGCCGGCTCCGACCATCATCACATGCTTGGATTTTTCCATGACGGCGCGTGCCAGCACAATTGGATTGCGCACATGCTCGATCTGAGCAACCGCACCCGCGGCCAAGGTTTTTCCATCCATGATCGCGGCATCCATTTCGTTTGTTCCCGCGCTCGTAAAATATGAGCCTTTGCCGGCGTTAAAATGCGGATCGTCCTCCAGCACCCGAACCGCAGCTTCAACGGCATCAAGACTCGAGCCACCGCCCTGCAAAACTTCGCGGCCCGCCCGGAGCGCGTTTTCTAATCCCGCGCGATATTCCTGCTCTTTCTCCGGCGTCATTTTGCTTCGCTCGATCGTGCCGGCGCCACCATGCACCACGAGTTGGAATTTTTGCCCGGTCATTCTTGGTGAGATTTCCTGCGCATGCGCGACCATTCCGCAAAGAGCGAAAGCAAGACAACGGATCGCCAGGCAAGTCAACTTCACCATATCCAACGAAACAACGTGATTGTTTTTAATCCGCGCGCAATCTCGGTGGCCGGGCGAAATTTTCTTCGCCGCCAGAGGTGGCGTTTTCGTCCCCTCAAGCGATTGATTCTGCCGGCGCGATCCGTGAAACGTGCAGCGGTCGAGTCCATCGGGCCATTTTTTGGACGAACTATCCTGCGTCTCGAGCCATCAAGTTTGATATATGCCAACACTCACACGGAAATTAGTGTGCGCGAAATTCACCCTGCCGAAGTAGTGCGTTTGCCGCCCCATCCCTTCCGAACACAGACATCGTCTGGCGAACTAAGAGTTGGCCCAGCTTTTGTTTTCGAAATTCCGAACGTGAACTTTTGGGGTTATTATGGCGGCGCTGTTGTTACCGCTGACAACGCGGTGCTGGCCGATCTCTCTCCGGAGGTTTGGGGTCCAGCGAACCATCCAATTTATTCGCGCTGGCAGTTGCCAAAATCGCGGTTGCTCAGCGGTCGAATCGCGATCGGAGTCACGCCGGAGGCAAGCGGAAATTACTATCACTGGCTGCTCGATTTGGTGCCGAGAGTTCTTTTGCTCAAACACGCAGCCCAAAATTTTTCCAACTACGACGCGCTCTTGCTCAACGGTTCGCGAGCGAATTACGAACGCGAAATCCTGGCCGTGCTTGGAGTGCCCCCGGAGAAAATTCGCTATGTTGATTCGCGCGAACGTTTCCAAATCGCATCGGCTGTTTTTCCTTCCATGGACATCAACGTTATTGCTCCATGGAAGGTTCACGGACTACGCGACCTCCCTTTTTCTGGCAAACAAAATCAGCATCGCCGCCTTTATCTTTCGCGGGCACGCGCCGCAGTTCGCCGGATCGCGAATGAAAACGAAATCTCAGAGGTCTTGCGGCATCGGAATTTCGAAATTGTCGAAGCCGAAAATCTTTCCTGGCCTGAACAGGCAAACTTGTTCGCCGGCGCGAGTGTGATTGTCGCGCCACATGGCGTGGCGCTGGCCAACATCGTGTTTTGCAAACCGGGAACGCGCGTGGTGGAGATCAGTACCCGCGCCGGCTATCGTGATTGGTATTGGCAGCTCGCCGCAGTTGCCGGGCTCTCCTACGAAGTAATGGAAGCACAGCGATCGGGATCCTTTTCGGGACCGTATGAGAATGCCGATATGATTGTCAGCCGTGAAAATCTCGAACGTCTCCTCGAAGGCCTGTGAGCGTGGCGAGTGCGCGCTAGCATTTGTATCGCATTTTCCTCTTTTCCGCCTGAGGAAGTAAGGCACGTTCCGTAAACATGCCGACCGAAGATTCTGAAAACGATCCGCCGCTCATTCCGGCAAATCCGGTCGTCGTAGTTCAAGGTGTAGGGCATCTCAGCCGTGAATTCATGCGCGAAGTGGGAAGTCTGTTCTGGTTCATGATTCAGACACTGGACGAAACAGTAGAGCGGATTCGCGATGGGCGTGTTCCATTTCGTGCCTCAAGTTTCTTCCGCCACTGCCAACGAGCCGGTGTTGGCTCGGTTCCGCTGGTCGGTCTGGTTTCATTTTTTCTCGGCCTGACCATGGCTTTGCTAACCGGATACCAATTGCAGCGCTTCGGCACCGAGCGTCTCGTGCCCGGACTGGTTGCAATCGCTTTTACGCGTGAGTTAGGTCCGTTAATTACCGGAATCATGCTGGCGGCCCGCATCGGCGCCGCTTTTACGGCTGAGTTGGGAACGATGCAGGTCTCCGAAGAAGTGGAGGCAATCGAAGCGATGGGAATTGGCCCCCTCCGGTTTCTGGTCGCACCACGGTTGCTTGCACTTTTTCTTCTCATGCCATGTCTCTCGACCATTTCGAATCTGGCTGCGATCTTCGCCAGTTGTCTCATCTCTCGCGCTTATTTCAGCATTGCCTTTGTCTATTTTCTCGACCTTGTCCGCGACGCTCTTCTCATTCGTGACATCGTCACCGGCGTGCTGAAGAGTTTTCTCTTTGGTTTGCTCATCGGTGGAATCGCCTGTTATCGAGGCCTTAGTGTAAAGGGCGGCGCGGCTGGAGTCGGTACCGCCACCACTTCCAGCGTCGTCACCTCCATCGCCACGGTAATTGGGTTCGATACCATGTATAACATCGTTTACACCGTCTTCTTTCCCACATGAGCGCGGCCAACTCCTACATTGCCGAACTCCGTGAGGTGACGAAGCGATTCGAAGAAAAAACAGTGTTGGACCATGTTTCATTGAACGTCCGCCATCAGGAGCGCCTCGTCATTCTGGGTCAGAGCGGCAGCGGCAAAAGTACCATCCTTCGCCTCATCCTCGGGATTTTGATGCCGGACGAGGGTTCTGTTTTCTTCAAGCAATTTGAAATCACGCGTTTGCCCGGGCGCAAGTTGCAGCGGATTCGGCGTCACATCGGCATGGTTTATCAGTACTCGGCCTTGCTCAGTTCACGCACTGTCCGCGATAATGTCGCTCTTCCTCTTGAAGAACTGACCGACAAATCGCGCGAAGAGATTGACAAAATTGTCGACGAAAAACTCGAGCTGGTGGGAATGAAGGATTCCAAGAACCTGATGCCTTCGGAGTTAAGCGGCGGGATGAAAAAACGCGTTAGCCTGGCCCGCGCGCTCGTTCTCGAGCCGGAACTGATCCTTTTCGACGAACCTGTGGCGGGGCTCGACCCGGTGATGGCTTCGGTAATTGACGAGTTGGTTATCAACCTGAGCGAAAAGTCGAAGGTCACTTGCGTTATTGTGACCCATGAAATGGATAGCGCCTTTCGCATCGCCACCCGCATGGCTATGCTATATCACGGCAAGATTATTGAGGAAGGCACACCTGAGGAAATGAAGAAATCACGTAATCCGGTGGTTTCTCAATTCTTAACCGGCAGCACCGAAGGCCCCATTCTGGAAGAAACAAAGGATGCAATTACAACGTAACGAAGTTCTCACCGGTATACTCGTCGTCGCCACCCTCGCGGTCCTGACCGGGATCCTGGCGCTGTTGGGGGCGCCGGGACTTTTCCGTCCGCTAACGACTTACAAGATATATTTTGATAATGCTGCCGGCATTAAGCTGGGCGCGCCGGTGTTGCTGGCCGGGCGAAAGATCGGACAGGTCGCAAAACTTTATTCTCCGGTTTCGAAGGAAGAAAGTGAGCGCGCACTAGAAGTCGCGAAATCCTTGCACGCGGCGGACCCGAACCCAACTCCCGCTCCCGAGAAACCACCACGCTATGAGGTTCGGATCGATGTCCAGGTCGATCGAAGTGCTCAACTTTATCGCGATTCCAGAGCCCGCATGATTACTCTTGGGCTTCTGGGCGAAGTTGCGATTGACTTCACCGAAGGAACCGAGGCATCAGGCCGGGCTAATTCCGGCGAGATCTTCGCTGGCGAACGAATACCGGATTTTGGCGAAGCTATCGCCCGAATGCTTGATATTATCTCTCCAGTCGCGACCGAGGCTACTGCTACCTTTAAGCAACTGGAATTGACGGCGGAAAACCTTAGCCACATCACCGATGAAAACTCCGAACTCAATCTTGCTCTTACTGAGTTCAAAACTTTCGGCGAACATCTTAACCAATTGACCGGTCCGGAGGGCGCGCTTTCCATTTCACTTACGAACTTGAAGCAACTTACCGGCGATCTGACCAAGAACGACAACATCGCGGTAACCTTGCAGAACTTCCGTACTTCTTCGGAAAAGTTAAAGTCAACCCTCACTTCGCTTGGACCGTCCCTTCAGGCGAGCGGAGAGAATGTAAAGGAAGCCACTGCCACTTTGAAATCGGAACCATGGCGCCTGATCTGGCCAAGCACTAAAAAGTATCCGGAGAATGCGCAACCGGGAACTCCGGCTGGACAGAATATTAGAGCTGCTAAAGGAGCCCGATCTCCACGGCCTAGTCCAACACCTGCTCGCCGAGCTTCGCGCTAGCCTAGAGTAAGGTTAAAAATAGTTGCGAAATTAGTTTGCACATAGCTGGCGGACTGCTAGGAAAGTTGTCATGGACTTATCACTTAGGCAGTTGGAACAAGCGGTTTCCTTACGCCGCCAGATCGATGCTCTCGAGCGGCGGTTCGCGGGGTTAGTTGGCGGCGGGCGCGCTACTACCAGCGCGGGCGCGAAAACCGGAGGCGGCGGTAGGCAACGAAGACGGCGAACTATGTCCGCGGCCACGCGAGCTAAAATCGCAGCGGCTGCACGCGCCCGTTGGGCTCGAGTCAGAGGTGGACGTAAGGCCGGAGGCGGGGGCAAAAAGTCACCTCGGCGCGGTCGCATGTCTGCCGCGGCCCGGAAGAAACTTAGCGATATGATGAAGGCACGTTGGGCAGCACGCCGGCGATCGGGAAAGTAACCATCGATAATTAATTCGAAAGGACCGCGTAGCTTCCTACGCGGTCTTTTTATTTAGACCGGGTCCGGCGGCCTGATGGCGAAGGAAATTGAGGACAGCTTTTTCGTTCTCATTGAAGTCGTGAGCTTCTTCAGCCAGGTCAGCTTTCGTTCGTAGTCCTTCAATTAGGTGGCCGCTGTGGTACGATTCCAAAACCACCGGATGAACATAACATTTCCGGCAGATCGTCGGTGTGTTGCCAAGTAGTTTTGCCGCCGCCGCAATTGCGGCTTTGACGCTCATCGCTGCCTCCTTCTTCGACTCGAATTCCCCCTGCGCGTTCAGTGCCATCGCGGTCAGAACCGTGCCAGCCCAAGTCCGGAAATCCTTGGCCGTAAAATCTTCGCCGGTAATTTCCCGCAGATAATTATTCACATCCTGGGAGGTGACTTCGCAAAGTTTACCGTCGTCGTCGAGATACTGAAAGAGCTGTTGTCCCGGCAGATCCTGTAACTTCCGCACAATTTTCGCGATTCTGCGATCGCTTATATCTACTTCATGTTGAATTCCGCTCTTGCCGCGGAATCGGAAGCGCAACTTCATTCCACGCACTTGCACATGGTGATCTTTCATCGTCGTCAGACCGACAGACTTGTTTTGCCTGGCATACTCTTCGTTGCCGACGCGAATAAAGGTGCTTTGCAGCAACTGAACTACCGTCGCCAAGACCTTCTCCCGTTTGAGCGCCGGTAACTTTAGGTCGGCCTCGAGCCGCCGCCGAATCTTTGGCAGGGCCGCAGCAAAGACCAAAATGCGATCGTATTTGTTCTCATCGCGAATGGAACGCCAACGTTCATGATATCGATATTGTTTTCGTCCGCGATCATCGCGTCCGGTTGCTTGAATATGACCGTTGGAAAGAGGGCAAATCCAAACCTGGCGATAAGCAGGTGGTATGACGAGGCGCCGGATTCGAAGCAAGCGCGTTTCATCGCGAATCAACTTCCCCGCCGTATCGAAGTACTGAAATGATTTGCCCTTGCGTTTTCGAGTGTAACCGGGTTGCTCGTCGCTGACGTAACGAAGCCCGGCTTCCTCCGCGACTTCCACCGGATCAGTGGTTATCTGCGCCAGCTTACCGTTATCTTGTTTGGTCTTCTGAGCCTGGACCGCCACGCATGTAATACGAATGCCGCCGGGGAAAAGGGCGCACCCATAAATCCTGAAACGGCTTTCTTGAGCGTGCGCTTTAACTTCCACCCGCCCCCGGCCTAAGGGCGTAAGTGAACGCGAATGTAAATGTCAGTCAGCCCACACACACGAGGAGCTGCGGTTCAGTCCCGCCAATTAACTGACCCGAAATGTCCATGCTCCCGAAACTAACCCGCGCCGTAACTCTTAGTAAACTTTTTGCGCGACTCCCCTTCCGGACCGGCCGTAGGCGATTCTGGCGTAACCGGTTCCTCAGGGGGCGCGCTCTCGGGAGCTTTTTTTTCAGTGGGAGCAGCCGAAGCGCCTCCGCGCGAAACTTCAACATACGCGAGCTGCAAATTCGAAAGCGTGTTCCGCAGCACTGCGGATTCTTCGTTGCTTAAGTTACCGCGCGTTTTTTCCTGAATCATCGCCAGTTGATCGATAAACATTTTCGCAACCTCGAGATTTACTTCGCCCTTTCCGGTCTGCGGATTTGGAATTTGGCCAAGAAAAAGAGCAGCGTTTTGCGCCTGCATCATGACAAACTCGATGAATCGCTGCGCCAATTCCCCGGAATTAGTGCTGGTTTGAACCTCGGCCATGCTACTTGGATTTCGATTCTGCGGGCTTTTCTGGCGGTCGGACAATTGCCAGCACGTAGGCTTGCTTCCCAAAATACTTCGCCGCTACCCGCTTGATGTTGTCGAGTGTCACAGCATTCACTTTGGCTTCCAGTTCCCGATAGTGATTAAAGCCGAGTCCGTAAAGTTCGTCGAGCCCAGTCATATAGGCAAACACGTCGTTACTCTGGTTTTGGATTTGTTGCTGACCGATCAGCTTTTTCTTCGCCCGCGCCAGCTCGGCCGCAGTCAAACCCTCGCTGGAGAGTTTGTGAATCTCATCCAGAAAAGCCTGCTTAACTGGCTCTATTTTCTCCGGATCAGTGCCGAGATAAAACGCGAAAAAGCCCGGGACCAGGGCCTGGACTTGGGCGGCACCGACATAATAGGCGAGACCCATTTGCTCGCGTATACGAATGAATAGACGGGAGCCCAGATCGCTGCTCGCTTCATCGATTAACTCGAGCGCATAACGATCGGGGTTAAAGAGATCGGCGCCACGGAACCCGGCGATCAAAACCGCTTGCGCCTTTTCGCGTTCTGTCTCCACAATTTTCGTTTTCGTTAGTTGCGGCGAGGGTGGCGGATTACGTAAAGCGAGCTCACCCGAAGGCAACGCGCCCAGCTTTTGCTCAAATAAATCTCTTACTTCGGTCGCTTTTACATCTCCAAATACGGCGATAACACCGTTCTGCGCCACGACGTAACGATCGCGAAAAGCGAGGAGATCTTTTGAATTCAGACGCGAGACCGATTCCGGCGTCCCTTCCGGGCGCAGTCCCAGCGGATGTCCCGGAAAAAGAGCGCGCTTAACCAGATTGCGCGCCACCGAAGTCGGCTTTTCGTCCTCATCTTTGATCTTGGCCAACTGGATCTCTTTTTCGCGCTCGACCGCTTTCGCGGGCATGGTCGCGTTTAGTAACACATCGGCCAAAATGTCGGTGCCGAGCGCGAGATCCGGTTGAGTAACATCGAGGTTGACGGCGAAACTGTTGTTGCCTGCCTGGGACGTGATTTCGCCTCCGACTGCTTCCAGTTGATCGGCGATCTGCTCGGCCGATCGCGTCTTCGTTCCCTTCAACAGCGTCTTGGCCGCTAGCCGGGTGATTCCATTGTTCCCTTCCGTCTCACACAGTAATCCGCATCGAAATATCGCCGACATCGCAATCAACGGTAGCCGCGCATCCTCCCGCACCAGAATGCGCAGTCCGTTAGACAACTCGAACTTTTGTATCTCACTGGTCGCGGCAGCCGCAGCGACGTCACTCTTCGAGATTAACGACCCTTTCGGATTTAGAGAAACGATGGTCAGATTTTCTTCGCTCAGATATTGAATCGCGACTCGCTTGATGTCATCGAGCGTTACCTTTTGAACCTTTTCGAGATATTCACGGCCAAAGTTTAGGTTGCGAGTGAGAAACCAATTTGTTCCGAGATCGGTCGCCTGGCCGCGCATGGTCCGGAGAGAAGCGAGCTCCTGAGATAGCGCGATTTTTTTACCCTTGGCCAGTTCTTCAGCCGTCACCCCGTTGTGCCGGATTTCTTCAATGATCTGCAGGATCAGGCTCTGGGCCGCGCTCCGATTTTTTGGATCCAGGACCGCATCAACACCAAGAAGCCCGGGGTCACCTGGAGTATAGGAAAATGCGGAAATGGCAAAGGCCAGCCCCGATTCCTCGCGCACCTTGCGATAAAGTCGCGAGCTATGGCCTTCACCGAGAATTACCGACAAAAGATCGAGCGCTGGAACATCGGGATGGCTGATTTCTGGAACGTGCCAGGCCATCGCGAAATGAGTTAATTCAGTGGCAAATTCCTGGTGAACTTCGCGTAATCCAAGTTGGAGCGGCTCGGGTGGGATATAGAGTGGGGCCAGAGATTTTGCCGGCTGATCCTTGAACAAATTTTCCAGCTTTTCCCGCACTTCCGCGGCCACAACGTCGCCCACCACGATAAAAGTGAGATTGTTCGGGACGTAGCGCGTTTTGTAATATTCCATCACCTGCTCCTGGGTGAGGTTATTGTAGATATCGATTAACCCGATTACCGGCAGTCGATAGGGATGTCGCTGATACGCGGTTGCGAAAAGCAGGTGCGTTATCGTGCGATCGGGATCGTCCATCCCCATCGCGAACTCGCGCCGGATGACCTCCTGTTCCTTGGCGTACTCCTGTGCGGGCAAAGTCGAGTTCATCATCGCGTCCGCCAAAATATCGAGCGCAGTCAGCGCGCCATCCTTCGGCGCATCGATCCAGAAAACAGTGCGATCGAATGAAGTATAGGCGTTGATGTAACCGCCGACGTCCTGGATTTTTTGCGCGATCTCATTAGTCGATCGGGTCTTGGTTCCTTTGAAGAGCATGTGCTCGAGGATATGAGAAAGGCCGGCCCCTAGATGTTTATCCTCGGTCGTGCTGCCGGTCGCGCACCACGCCTGCACACTGGCCACTGGCGCGCTGCGATCTTCCTGCACGATTAGGGTCAGGCCATTCGCCAGCGTCCACCTTTGCGCCGTGTTTGGCGGAAAACTGATTGCCGGCGACGCCATCGTCGCGGCACCTTTGAGGTTTGCGCGGTTAAGCATGAAAGAAAACTCCGCCTCGCAGCAATGGCGGCTCAACTGGCCTTTGGGGCGGGTAGACCTAGTGACAATTTCTTGCCGGTAACGGCAGGCTCGGGCTGAAACGGTTTCACAAACGCATCGCGGAAATCATAAACCGCTTTGAAATCATCCATCGAATCTTCATCGGTCTTTCCGAAAATGCCGGCCCCGATGAGATTAAAGACCATGTGCCCAATATCCTCGCAGCGAGCGACGCCCCAGTGAGAAAGAACACTCAATGCCATCGGGCCAAATTCCTTGAGCGCGTACTGGCGGACACCTTCGAGTAGTTCCGGCCCGGCGACATGCCGAATCGCCGCACCTTTGAGCTTCTTCTGTTGTTTGGTCGTAAAATCGAGCGCGTCTCGCAGAAAAATATACGCCTCCCGCTGGTAACGTGGGTCGCTCGCCACAATCGAATCGAGCGCTTCGGTAAATCCAATCTTTTGCATATGTGATATTGCGCCAAAGCGCTTAGCAGGATAACGGCCAAGCCTCAGTCGAGCAAATCACGCGCCGGACCTAATCACTGCAGCTGCGTCTCAAGAGCGTCCAAATAAACCGAAAGAGCATCGCGCCGACGCGGAACCTGTTCGCTACTGTCAGCCGCGTGCAGGTAATCGCGAAAAGCTCCACTCGCCGTCTTTGCCTGCGTCGCCTCATACCAATTCATAAAATCATCCACCTCGCTCATACGAGCTGCGATCTTTTCGCGCAAAGCTGCGCTACCCGCGAGTCGCTTGGCCAGACCGTGCCTCTTCTTGCGAGCGAGCAATTCCGCCGCCAGTTGATAATCAACCACCACTGGGCGCAGCAAAGGATGCGCGCGCGCACCCAAAAGAGTCAAACGCTGCCCTAATTCGGTCGCGGCCTTGGTATCGATGTCCGGCCGGCTGGCGCGGACGGTCTCCTCCAGATTGAGCGAATTCTTTTTCGCCCGTTCCTGCGCGATTTTCGTCCGCAAACATTCGTCGAGCTGCTCTGAAGTGGCCGCAAACGTGATAAGCGCAAACCGCCGTTCGTTGGCCACCCGGACAACGTTTTCGCGCCAATTCTTTTCCGTCGAATCCGGGTCCTTTCCGAGCCATGGAAAATGCGCCCGCAAGTCCGAAAGCGCGTCGACCGAAGCACGCGGCAAGTCGGCGATGTAACGGTTGAGTTGCACGCGCCCATTTTCATGCTCGAGCAAAATTCTCACCAGGGCACTGGCGCAAGCGCGGTAAAGAGCGCGCGACTGGGAGTCAAGCAACCTGGGGTTCTGAGCCAGAAAAATTTTCAGCGCCGGCGGACTCGAAGCAACGCTGTCGAGCCCCTCAAATACTTCCGGGCTCTCGTTGTCCAAAGTGAGAATTCCATCGACCAGCCAATCTGGGGGCGCGACGTAGGGGGTACCTGCCGGTAAGGATGGCAAGGCGCGATAGCTCAGTTCCAGTAGAAGGGCGCGCAAGACTTCCCGCTGCAAAACTGGGGGCTGAAAATCTCGGTCGACCAAAAGGTCGAGTTGAATTTTCAGTCCAGCACCGGTTTGGCTAAAGTTGAGCAGAACCGCCGGGACCTCAGGTGCGTTGGCCTGGGGTCGTTGCAGGTTCAGCAAAATAGGAACCGACCATTGGTCGCGCGATTGCAGGAGCGCGAGTAATTTTGATTTCACTCGCTCGGCGGCGTCGGAGACAGCACTACGCAGAATCCTGTTGCCCCCGAAAATGATGAATTGCCGGGAGGGGCTAATGCTTCGCTCGAGTGGCGCGGCCGGGAGGGCGCTACAAATCAGGATAAAACCGAAGACTCCTGCTGCTTTGCCTAATTTAGACACGACCGACCGATGTTATCCTTTAGCACCGTTGATAACCAGCATAGACAAAGCTTTGTAGCCACTTCGTTGGACGAAGGATTTTGTGTAATAGGCGACGGAAATGAAGCGCTTCTCGGCGCTCCGGTTTGGTGTGGGACGAACTCTTGGAGCGCTGGTTCCGGGGCCAAATTGAACACCGCGTTAGCTGCGCTGACTGTAACCGCCGCACACAAAAGCAGTTCCGAAGTTTACGGAAAAATTGAAGAATTTATGTCCCCTGCCGTCTAATTTTTATAAGGATATGAAGGCAAAATTACTAATTCTCAGTGCCGTTGTCGCACTTTCGCTGACGACGCCCGCGTTCGCCAAGACGCGCGTTGTCCAAACGCGAAACGGCCAGGCGCTTGTAACGAACACTAGCAATCACAGAAATCATTGGCGTGGTGATCGCTTTCGTAGCGGTAGCAGCGTATTTTGGAATGTCGGAATAGGCGTTCCGTTTTATGGAGGATACTACGGCGGCACTCCCTATTACGGCGGCTACTCTTATTACGGCGGGTACCCCTACTACGGCAGCTCCTATTATGGCGGTTATCCGTACGGTTCGTACGGCTATAGCTACCCTTACGGATACGGGGCCAACTATTATGGCTCGAGTTATCCGTCCTACTATAACCGGAGCGTCTATCGCGGTTCCAGCGGATCAACTGTTGCGCGCGTGCAAGAACGGCTCGCCCGTTCTGGATATTATCGCGGCCCAATCGATGGCGTAATGGGTCCGCGGACTCGGTATGCGATTCGGGTCTATGAGCGGAGACATGGTCTGCCAGCTGATGGAATAATTGATCGCCGTCTCCTGGCGACAATGGGCATCGCTTAAGAAAACTAACTCACACCGGCCGGCGGCATTTGTGCAAACAAGCCGCCGGCTTTTGATGTACATGTTCAGCAGTTGTTTTGGCACGAACGCGCACTGAAACGGCCTCTTCTCGCGCTCTTGGAGCAGGGGAGCAAAAGTCGAAAGATCCGATGCTCATTTGATGAGGCAACTTTGGAACAAGAAATCCCTCACTTTCATCTTTCCCTTTGCCAAGGGAGAGGCAAAAGATCGCGTAAACGCTAAAGAGATACTTTTATTGCGCCGAGGTAACCGCGATCTCTTTCTCGTGCAGCTGGATCGAACCGACCTTATTAAGCAGCTTATGTTCGCGATCCATTGCTGCCACGACATCGCTGAATAGAAAACCAGCGTATGGCATAACGTTAGGATCAATTGGCATCCTTCCAATGGCTCCGCTTCTTGGCGACGTCTTGACCTTTCCACCTTCGATCTGAACGGCATAATCGCCGGAAGTGAAGATCGAGTAACCAAAAATGGAACGCTCGATGGTGACCCGGCAATTCCCTTCGCTGAAAGCAACCAGTGCCCGCTCAAAATTAATTAGTGGATGATTCAGTTTTTCCTTTTTGCGCTTCAGCGCGCTGGCCAGGTAAGCGTTAACACCTTCTTCGGAGAATTGCAT
>Ga0207697_10000257_pt1 | contig 29235 bp, 23 predicted proteins | sample KBSSwiS5withPhiX_FD_184293 | JGI IMG/M metagenome (GOLD analysis project Ga0207697, IMG submission 184293) | Switchgrass rhizosphere microbial communities from Kellogg Biological Station, Michigan, USA, with PhiX - S5 (SPAdes) (version 2) | ecosystem: Host-associated > Plants > Roots >... | reverse complement strand
TTGAATCGCGCGGAGGCGCAGAGAGGCCCAACGAGTAAAGCCTGATTGATTGAGCAAAGGGAGCTCCTTCCCTTTCGTTTTGGCGGTTCAGGGGGGCAAACGCGCCCCGCCATGTCTCGGCTCAACGGCTTTTTTTCGGCCCTAGCCCGACGAACCCAGGTTACTCAGATTTTGTCAAAGACGCTGGTGGAACTGGTACACTTTCACTGGAAAGAGTGCCCTTTTCGACGCTTCGAATCGCGTATTGTGCGCTAGGATCATAATGCGCCACGAAGCCTACAATGCTTTTGGGGCCAAATGTATTTGCGTAAAATAACTCATTTATCCACTGGCGCGTCGCCGAGGAGAACGCGATTCCCCGGATAATGTTCCTTGAATCGATGATAAGCATAAGATCGGGAGGACGCCCTCCACGCTGTGCAATTGATCCGGTGATGCGAACTCCCAGCGGCTGCGTTTGTACTACGCGAGCTATACAGTTACCCCTGAGACGCACTGATCTTGGAGGTGCTGGAAAAAGAGCTGAGACGGGTCGGCCAATCCATTCTTGATAACCAGCAGCAAACATATCCAGTCTTCGCGCGCGCATGTCTTTGGCGAGGCGATATACCAGGCCAGGGTAAGGCGAGAGAATGCCTATCGTCTTATCGTCATGAATCCCATTGATAAGACTGACTCCTGCCTGATAACTAATCAATCGCGCATAGCGCCAGTGCAAACCTTCGCGATAATGCGAGGGAAAAGCCAAGACTGGTGCTGCCAACGCCGCGCCCAGAGCGGGCCAGCGAAGCCAGGTGGATTTCTGCGCATGCGCGAGCGCGAACAAGAGTAGTCCGACCCAAAATAGCGAACTCCAATACAAATACCGTGGAGCGTCTAGTTCTTCCGGCAATACGCTAATGTGATCCGCCCGCGCTAGTGTGATGAGCGCGAACGCTGTGAAGTTGAGCGTGATCAAGCCTAAAGCAATCGTTTCAAGCCCTGCGCTGAGATTGCGCCGAGTAAGCTTCACTACAAACACAACGCTGGCGAAGATTACCCCGCCCACACCCGAACTCATGGCCAGCAGAGCAAGCTGATCGCGCGGAGGCGTATTGCCTGGGATCCAGGCTGCGCAAAGGTGGAGCGCGGGGCTGCCAAGAAGCCGACAGAAGTAGTGTAATAAGGTAAGATAAGTGCCGGGCGCCGCCCACTGGATTCCAGCTGCAAGCGGACTTCCCGCTTCGCGGGCGGGGAGGGCCACGAAGATTAAGGCAACGACGATTGCGGCCAACGCCAGCACAAAGAGGAAACGCGCTCTGAGACGGAGACAATAGGCAACAAAAAGCGAGGCTGGCCAGGTGGTCAAACCAGTGCCGAAACTGAAAGTGGCGACCGTGTTGCAGATAATGATCACGGCAAGAAAGCTGGCCTCGCCACGTGCTCCGCGCGCAACGCTGCTCAGGAAATAAAAACTAAGAGCAGCGCAGCTAAGAACGAGTGAGTAACAACAGTTAAACCCGCCGGTTGCCGTCATACTGGCGCGTCCCATCCAAAAGGCGCATACAATCACAACCATCGTGGCGACTAGCCGAGTTGTACGCTCGATGCTGATATCTCGCCAGATCACAGCAACCAGCACCGCCGTAGCGATCAATTGAAATAAAAGACCCGCTGCGAACAAAAAATCCTGGTTTCCACTAAGCCATCGCAAGTCCGCGAGCCACAGTTGCGCCGGGAAGAAATGCGAATGTCCATTGTACTTCAGCGCTGTGCTGTACAGCCACGAGCGGTGCAGGCACGTATCATAAATACGCCAGAAGTCCTGGTGTGTAACAGGCCATCGGCCAAGAACCAAGTAAACGATGCCGGTGAGGAAAAAAAGCGCGGCGGATAAAAGCGCGTAACCTCGTACCGTTACATCCAATTTTTGTTTCAATGAGCTGGACATGTATTGTCAAGTCAGCGGATCACAATTGCCTGGCGGAGTGAAACCAGGCCACACTGTGCACCCAGCTTAGAGCTGTCGGTGCGGGAGAACAAACCGGGCGAAGACATAGATGTCGAGAAGTAAAATGATCCCGGGCCACAGAAGTAGTCCAAGTCGGCGCAGGTTTGTGCCGTTGAAATAAGCTTCGCTCCCAGACGTCAGCAGAACAGCAAAGGCTGGCAGGGCGACGAACCCGAGACGCCCTTCGGCTTGAGCAGAGTTGTGTGCTATGGCCAGGACTGCCAGCAATCCGGACAGAGCGGCAAGCCAAACCAGCAAGGCATTCTTCAGGGTAAGCCGTCCGGTATTCGCCAGTTGTGACTTGAAGGCTTGAGCAAAGCAGATCCCAGCAACAAGCCAGAGTAGCCAATAAATCGCAAACGGCGTGACTAGTTGGTTGAAACCACCGTCATACCAAAACGTTCGAAAAAGGGTTTGTGGAATGACGTTAAGAGTTCGCTCAAGATCGAAAACAGAAGCCGCTTTCATACTTATGGGTATTTGGCGGACAAGCCAGTCGGTCGATGCTCTCGTGGCTAGCCAGTCGCCATACAGCGTGCGGTTGTGAACGAGCCACCAGCCACTAGTAAGTAGAGCCGAAAGTGTTATCAGGACGCAATCAGCGCTCTTTTGTTTCCAGCGGCCGGGACAAGTAAATACAGCGACTGGAATCAGCAGTAGGATTAGGGGTAAGAGGGTCAGTTTCGTAAGAATACCAAGCCCAGCTGTTAGACCAATGCCCAACGCCAACAGTAACCGGTCTCGATCGCGCGATGTCGAGGTGTAACGGAGACACAGCAGCAAGAGGGCGCTCCCAACTAGTATGGCCAGCGTGTCGTTTGTTACTGCGGCTGACAAGATCAGGAATTTGGGATGGAGCCCGGCAAGCAGTGTCGCGCTCATGGAGAACAAGCAATCTTCGGTGAGCGAGTAACAAATCCAAAACGTCAAAGCGACCGTGATCGCACCGAGGAGGGGCGCGAGCAGTCGAAGCTTGTGCAGCACGAGCGCCTGCTGCGCTTGAACGGCATTAAACCTGTCATGCGCGAAGATGAGTTTATCGTTTTCGGGTTTCGTGGCTCTCCAGGGTGGAAAGCTTACATCGAACGCCGCAATGCCAAGAAGTCGCTGCCAGATGGCACCGAGCCAGTAGTACAGGGGTGGTTGATGTGTCTCGTGCCACCGCCCGTACTCGATCGGCATGAACGTGCCGAAATGTTTCACCTGATACTCGATATTTGCGACATGATCTAGCTCATCGTTGGCCTCCCATGCTGGGATCAAGAGGCTGTGACTGCCGCTGGCAAACAGGAACACGCCCAGACAAGTAAGCAAAGCCAGATGCAAACGGCCAAGGGAAGCTGGTTTCGAAGATGTGGAGGCATGCATTACTCGGTTCGCTTGTAGTCGCCGCGACTCAGATGCTTCTCCAGCCAGACATAGAGGCAGATAAAAAGATAGCGGCTGCCCATCTCCTTGATCTTCAGCTTGGGCTCGCCTGTTCGACGGTTTCGCCAGGTGTTCGGCATTGAGCACCACTTGTAGCCGCGAACGATCGCCTTGAGTGGTAATTCAATTGTCATGTTGAAGTGAGGCGAAATCAACGGGCGGCAGCCATCGATCGTGGTCCTGCGGTAGGCCTTGAAGGCATTGGTAATATCATTGTGTCTGATGCCGAAGAGTACCTGCATGAAGTAATTGGCCAGTCGGTTCAGAATCAATTTGAAACGGGGGTAATCAATTACGCCGCCACCTTTCATGAAACGACTGCCAAATACACAGTCGGCTCCCTCATTTAAGAGCTGCCAGTAACGAACAACGTCACGAACGTCGTCGGACTCGTCGGCCATCATAATCACAACGGCGTCTCCTTTCATTTGACTCAAGCCCCAAATAATCGCACGACCGAACCCGTTCGGCCCCGGATTCCGTGTGGGCGCGATTACTGTTAGTCTTTGGGCGAGCTCTTGTAACACGTCCCAAGTGCGATCGGTACTGCCATCGTCCACTACCACAATCTCATGCGGGACATTGTGCAGGCGGAGCTCCAGGTGCAAATGCTCGACCGTCGAAGCGATACATCCCTCCTCGTCGCGGGCCGGGATGACGACTGAAAGGAGCTCTAGAGCACGAATGGGCGCGTCAGGACTAGTCATAGGCCGCGGAAATCCGAAGCCAATCAGAATTGGCCTCGGCGTGACTAGCGATTTCTTCCAAGATTGAGTGAAGGTTCGTCTGAGGCGCCCATTCCCATGCTTTCTCAGCCAGTCGATAATCCATGACCACCCACGGGAGGTCGAATGGGCGCGCCTCGGTTGTGCTGTGGACAGGATGTTCTCCGAACCGGATCGCGCACCAGTCACTCAGCTGCCGGAGCGACATCGCGTTGGCACTTCCGCCTCCCAGATTAACGATTCGCTGCTCAGGTTCGCTCGCGCAGTGAAATTGCTTGAGCAGCAGTGGGACAAGATCACGTGGATGAAAACAGTCACGGCTCTGATAACCGCTGCCGTTGAAGCCGATGTAGCGCAACGGCTGGCGTCGCAGGTAGGCGTTTATCCAATAACTGAAGATCCCTTGATCGGGACGCCCGAATTGCCCTCCGCCAGCTAACACGCCGCAACGATTAATCCAGACTGGAAACCCAAAAGCGCTTCCGTATTCCAAGGCCAGGGTTTCAGAGGCAAGCTTGGTTGCGCCATAGATGGATATTGGGGCGGTGGTGGAAAAGGTCTCAGCGATTCCTGCGGCCGAGATCCCAGGAGTTAGGGATGAGTCTTGGTCGAAGACATATGCGCCATTCTTTTCGATCACTGGGACCTGACACAGCGATTTAATTGAATAGACGCGGCTCGTGCTAAGGAGTGTAAAACAGGCTTTGGTCCTTTTCGCCAACTCCAGGAGGTTGATGGAACCGTCGAGATTATGTTGGACGACCTGGCGACTCGTAGTCTCACCGACTACTCCCGCCAGAACGCTAGGGTTTGCGGCAGCGTCGATGATCCAATCAATTCCAGTTAGCGTTTCCATATCGCTAGCCAGGCGAACATCGGCATGTCGCACCTTTACCCCGAGCGCGCGCAAGGGTGCTACGTTAAGTTGGCTGCCTGGACGACTCAGATTGTCGAGACCAATGATCTCGACGTGCTCTTTGGCCTTGATCAGTTCGCTTGCAATCGCGCTGCCCACGAATCCGCAGACCCCGGTGATAAGAACTCTCACAACAAGAGGGTTAATGGGGGCTTATGGCAACTCGCATAGTTGTGTCAGAACCGATCGGTTTACACTGCCGGAGACGCAAAAGATCATCTCATTATCATTGCGCATGCTGAGCGCGATTGAATGCGGCGATCATATCAAGCATGTATGACCGCTCATTGGAAAAAGTAACATTGGACCGGTCGTTAGCGAGTTTTCGATCGTAAACCCACATGGAGGCCATCGGGACACCGCTGCTTTCAATTGCTTGCAGTTCGTTGGTGAAAAACTGGCGTTCGCTGATCGCGCCCCATGCTTGCGGTCGCTGCGGAACAGGAACAAACTCTTCCAGATAAACAGCCTTACCGGCGGACTGGGCGAGTTGCATCGAGGTCTCTATCAGTTCCTGGTAAGATACCTTACGATCGGCGAAACGTTGGGGGACTGCAGTGGGGCTGGTATGAATGCAGATAGGATTAAATGGACCGGGATTATCCCGGAGAAGGATCTGTCCAAACTGCTCTCTCGTATCCATCGAACCAAAACCCGGATGCGAATTATGGTAGGCGTCAGGACGTGGGGCTGAATTGCCGGTAAGGAGGATCCGATCCGGGTCGATCCCGCGCACCACCTGTGCAAATTCAAGCGCCCCGCTCTGGAAGGTAGCAACACTAAGATTTCGTCCCGGTATTCCCTGCCCGGGGCGCTTGTCGACAGGGAGGGAAAGTTCGCAACTGAACTCCCAGCCCCAGATCGCCGGCGAATTCGCATAGCGGGAAACAACCTCCTGTGTGTAACGCCGCATGAATTGCCGCGTGGCACTTGCACGATCACCCCAGTTGCCAGGCGGTTCGTTCACGGCCTCGCAGACACCTCCGACTGACCAAAAGAGTGAAGCGATTAAACCGACATGGGCCTTCTCGGCTGAGGCAACCACATCGTCAAGGCGACGGAAGTAGGAGTCCTTGTCGGTGAGATATGCCTGCCAGTCTTGTCCGCTGTATCCGCCCGCCGCTATCCTTGCGAACGGAATACCGTTCTCACCGAGTTGACTAAAACCATCACGATAACTTACATCGGCGGGATTGCGGAGAACACGGAGGAAGGCATCAAAGTAATTCACTCCGATACCGCGATAGGGACGGCCGTGACGCAACACAGTGCCTTGGCGGTTCACGGTCAGTCCTAGGTCAGCGCCGGATAATGTCGTGCAGGCTCCGGCGCCGAGGAGAGCAGTTGCAACTAGGAGAGCGACTTTTGAAGTCATTGTGGATAGTAATCCGATTATCGAGGTCAATCAAAAACGCTTTCGAGGATATGGGTTCGAACCGAACTTCGAATCGACTTCCGTGCGTTACCAATTTGTCATGCGAACTGTACGGCAGCGCTGATCACGTAACAGCCTCGTGGTGAATCGCGCTCGCAACTTCGTTTGTTGGATCGACTCGTCCTTGAAACTGGTGTGAGTGCCCACCCCGCACGTGTTCATCGCTGAGCAGCCGCGACAATTGCTTCGTGGCAGTCTCGATCGAATAGTCGGCTTTGGTTTTTTCGATTCCGCTTTTGGAAATGCGCTCCCAAAGCTCTTCGGATTCGTAAACCTCAACCAAAGCGTCAGCAAAATCCTGCGGCGTATCGGCGACGAGAATCTGTTCTCGATTCGTTAGGCTCATGCCTTCCACGGCGATTGAAGTTCCTACCACCGGCACACCAAATGCCATGCTTTGATTGACTTTCCCCTTCACGCCCGCGCCCCAGCGCAGCGGCGCGATCGACAATTTCACGCTCTCAAAATAGGGGCGAACGTCAGGCTGCATGCCGGCTACAATCACTTTTTCGGTCGCGAGCGCGATCACTTCGGGCGGCGCTTTGTCGCCGATGATATAGAAATTTGCCTCGGGCAAGCGGGGCTGAACGAGCGGATAAATCTCCCGCATGAAATAAACAACGGCATCGGCGTTTGGCGGATGCAGGAAGCTGCCGATGAAAAGAAAATCACGGCGGAGCGAGAACGGAGTCGTCGATCCGGGCACATCCACGATATTGGAAACCACTTCGACCGATTTGTCGGGCCGCTTGCTGAGGACGATCTGACGTTCGCATTCGCTTACCACCCAGGTTTCGTCGGTTTGGTCGATCAACTCGCACTCGCGCGCTTCCGTTTCCCTGGCGTTGAGTTGAATCTCTTCGTCCTGCGTGAGCTCGGCTTCCCGGTTCGTGCGGACGAAATGCAGATCGACCGTGTCAAAAATCAGGCGGCTCTGGGGCGCGTATGCCTGAACGTCTTTGACATGCTTTCGCGCAAAATCACACCGGCTCAAAATGACGATGTCGAATTTTCCACCTTCTCGTTCCAGATACTGGCGCACGGTTTTAGCGTGCGGATGATGAATGACCTCGATCCCGCGTTTCTGTAGTTCGCGGCCGTAGGGCGGGACGTCCGCCATGTTGTCTGGCAGAAAGGTGACGCGATGTCCGAGCCTATGAAGAATTTTCAGGATTTGCGACATGCGCACCGAACCGGAATCGCGGTCGGGCATTGGCACATGATGATCAATCACGAGAATGCGTTTCTGACCCGGCTTCAGTTGTTCGTAGGAAGTGATGTCGCCGTTCTCCGGTTTTTCCGCGAGTTCGGCGGCCCACGTTTTGAGAAACGTTTCGCGATTGATTGCCTGATATTTCTTGGCGCCGGATGAAAGATCCGTCCCGCCGGTCGCACCCTCGTAATGGATGACTTCGCTGGCCGGTTGATAAAACACCTTCAAACCATGACGGCGCACGCGGAAGGCGAGGTCGGTGTCTTCATAATAGCAAGGCGCATATTTGGAGTCGAAACCGCCGAGAGTTTGAAAGAGCGATTTCGGGATCATGACACTCGCGGCCGAGCAATAATCGACCTCCCGCAAATAATTGAATTCCGGTTTCGAGGCGTCCTGCCACTTGCCGCGGTTCCAACCCGACGCGTCGCGCCAGATGATGCCACCCGCTTCCTGCAAACGGCCATCCGGGAAAACCAGTTTCGATCCAACTAATCCCGCTTCCGGCTCGGAATCGAACGTTTCGCGCAAGGCGCCTAACCAACCGGGTGTCACCTCCGTGTCGTTGTTCAGAAAGACGATAAATTCGCCGCGCGCCTTTTCCGCGCCATGATTGCAGGAAGCGATAAAGCCTCGATTGCTTTCGTTTCGCACATACACAAGACCCGGTATTTTCGCGGTCATCTCCGCGGTCGCATCGCTCGAGCAATCGTCGACGAGGATCACCTCGAAGCGTTCGGGACCCTGGTCTCTCTGAAGCGACGCGAGACAGGCGAGGGTGAAATGGAATTGATTGTAAACCGGAATGACGATGGAAATTTCGACCTCATCGTGAACAGGAAACGTAATCGGCTCACTTGGAAGCTGTGGCTCGAACCGTCGCGAACCTGGCCCGTTTGGTGAGCGATCGGATTCGGCAATCGACTCGCTTGGTTGCGCACCGCGCGGACTGAGCGCTTGGAGCGCGTCGTCAATTTTATCGACTTCAGGATGGGTCGATCGCCACTTGGAATACGCCGACACAATCTTTTCCAAGTGGCCATAACCAGGAACCCGTCGTTTCGAAGAAAATGCGGCTTTCAACGCAGCGAACGGGTTGGCCATTTTCCATCGGCGTGAGGAGCGGAGTCGGGCGGCTGCCGCTTCGACATCGTTGAGTAAGCGCGAAAGTCTTCTCGTGGAGTGCAGTTGCTGCCGCAGTCCCGTGGTCAATTCGGCTACTTGCGCTTCACTTTTCGCAAGACTGACGCTGTTGCGGTGCAAAAGCTGATTGGTTTGCACGAATCGTTCGCGGACTTGTTGGACCTCGGCGTTCGATAGTGCGGCGCGCGCCGCCAATTCCCGCGCCTGTGTCTGCAAGGTCATGCGTTCTCGTTCCAGGCGAGCCGCGTTTTTTTCCATCTCGGTGATCCGCCCATCTCGAAGAGCCAACGCGTGTTGCAGTCTTTCGACCTCGAGGCGGTTTCCGCGCAGCTGGGCAAGTTCCCGACGAACGGACTCTCCGTCTGGAATGGAAACATTCAGCCGGCTGATAGATCCGGCCAGGATGTCCGGCGAGTGCTTGGCGCCGCTCGAATCTGTTTCCGTTTTGGTTTGAACCGGCTCGGCAAGGTCGAGCGGGCGGCGCGCTTCTTCGATGAGTTCCTGGTAAAGTCCAACGATTTGGGTGGAGACACGCGCATCGATCAGTTGGTCGGTCGTGAACTGCGTGTGGCGCTGTGTCCGGGTGACGAGGGCAGCGGCGGCAGCAATCGAAGACAGGGGCAACCCAATGAAACCGGCGATTCGTTCTAACTCACTGGCGGGGTTCTCGAAAAATGAATCGTAGTGACTAACGAGTCTTTCCGACGCGCTCGTCGATTCGAGGACCCGGCGATGATAGATTTCCCAGAGCCGCAATCCGAAGGAGTAGGACGTTCCGTTCCTGCTCCTCATTGAGTAGGCCACCTCCAGAGGGTTGCGCACCATTATGACGATTTTGAGGTCGGGCAGGAGCGCACGCCAAAATGGAAGCGTGAGGCTGTTGCGAGGATCTTTCCAGCCCCAGATCCTTGCCGAATTAAATTGATCCATCAGTAGCCGCGCTTTCACCCGCAACGGCTCGAGTCGCGCGTCTCCAAAATCACTGCCTGCGACTGGCGGGAGATCCCATGCGCCTCCCATCTCGTTGAGCACTTCGTCATTCAAGCTGACAAAGCGAAGATTTTCCCAAAAGCCGTCGGGGTTATCGGCTTGAGCCGGCATGAGCTCCGATTGCGGCCCTAGTTCCAGACCGGAACTATGCAGTAGCCGGGTCAGCATTGACGTCCCTGAGCGATGCGCGCCGGCGATGCAGACCGCGACGGCGTTTTCCTTTGCCTGCTCTGATTGATCCTGGTTCAAAAGAAGGGAGTTATTTGCTGCCTGGCTTGACTGCTGGCACCGCCGCAAGGTCCGATGGAATCTGATCGGCCGCGAAGGTCTCGACGTTCAATCTCATCAAGCTTACGAAGGGACAACCAAAATCAGGTTGCTGATTCCCGCTCCGGTCAACGATGACGCCGACCCCGACCACCACGCCGCCGTGTTGGTTGACGATGTCGATGGTTTCCTGAACCCGGCCGCCGCGGGTGACGACATCTTCCGCGACGACGAACTTTTCATCACGGGAAATCCGAAAGCCGCGCCGCAGTACGAGGCCGCCCGCTTCTTTTTCAGCGAAGATATGACGTTTGCCTAACGATCGCCCCACTTCCTGACCGACGATAATTCCTCCAAGCGCAGGAGAAATGACCGTGTCGCAGGCCAAATCGCGCAACTTGTCCGCCAGCTGTCCGCAAACGAGCGCGGCGATGTCCGTGTGTTGGAGGAGCAAGGCGCACTGGAAGAATTGCCGGCTATGTAACCCGGAACGCAGGATGAAATGGCCGTCGAGCAAGGCGCCGGTTTGGCGGAAAAGCGCCAGTAGATTATCACTCATGGGAAGTGAATCATTGTTATCAAATACGTTACGCTCAACATGACAGGTCACAGGTCAAGCCCACCACCAAAAAAGCCTGTCATCCTGATCCCGCAGTTGCGGGAGAAGAATCTCTGACCTATTTCTTCGTTCGACGCGCTGTTTCCGCGGAAATGGTCAGAGATCCTTCGTCGTCTTCGCGACTCAGGATGACAATTATTAGGGAACCCTTGCGGAGACACGTGCCTTCCGGCATTAATCCTGCGGAAAAAGCGTCGACGCATTCCATCTGTTCGATCTCATGGCAGGAGAAGCCAAAGTTGCGCTGATTACCGGCATTACCGGTCAGGACGGGTCTTACCTCGCGGAGTTTCTGCTCGAGAAAGGCTACGCGGTGCACGGGGTCGTGCGGCGAACCAGTAATTTGCTTCGTTCTCGCATCGAGCACCTGCGGCGCGACGACGGACCTTATCGCGATCGTTTCTTTCTTCATTACGGGGATCTCACCGATGGAACCACTTTGCGCCGCATTTTCGCCAAGGTCCGGCCGACGGAGCTCTATCACCTGGCGGGGCAGAGTCACGTAGGATTGAGTTTCGAAATCCCGGAATCGACCTCGGAAGAAATTGCGATGGCGACGCTGCGCCTGCTTGAAATTGCGCGGGATCAACCCCGGGCCCTTCGTTTTTATAACGCTTCCAGCTCGGAAATTTTCGGGCACGCCACCGAGACGCCGCAGACGGAAGAAACTCCCATTCGACCGGCGACCCCGTACGGCTGCGCGAAAGCGTTTGCCACCCAAATGGCCCGCATTTACCGGCAATCCTACGGACTTTTTGTCTGTAACGGAATTCTCTATAATCACGAGTCCCCCCGGCGCGGCGAGAATTTCGTTACCCGCAAGATTGCCCGCTCTGCCGCACGAATTGCGCACGGCCTGGACCAGGAACTGGAACTGGGAAATTTGGCGGGCCGACGCGATTGGGGCCGGGCTCAGGACTACGTCGAGGCAATGTGGCTAATGCTGCAACACGACATACCGGACGATTACGTAGTCGCGACGGGTGAATCCCATTGTGTGCGGGACTTCGTGGAGGCCGCCTTCGAGGTCGTGCAACTGCCATGGAAAGACTACGTGAAGCACAATCCCGCCTTTGATCGGCCGGCTGATCCCGTCACTCTCGTTGGCTCGCCAGAAAAAATCCGGCGGACTCTCGGCTGGAAATCCGCTACGCCATTCCGCGATTTGGTTCGGGAAATGGTGGAGGCGGAGTTGGCCTTACTGGCACCCGAATCCGCGGCGATCGTCTAGCCCGAAGTATCCTCGGCGCTTTTCCCACCGGCGGGGTCTGGTGCCATCGCGATGACTTCGATCTCAACTTTCGCGCCTCTGGGCAATGCCGAGACGGCGACGGTCGAACGGGCGGGGGGATTTTCGCGGAAATAGGTGCCGTAAATTTCGTTTACGGTTTGGAAATCGCTCATGCTGATGAGGAAGATGGTCGTCTTCACAACGTGGCCGAAGTTCAAACCCGCGGCCTGCAAAATCGCGCTGATGTTTTCGAGCACCTGCTTCGTCTGCCCGGCGATATCCTCAGAAACGATCTGCCCGCTCTTGGGATCGAGCGGGATTTGTCCGGCGCAGAAAAGCATCGAGCCGCTCCGGATCGCCTGGGAATAGGGTCCGATTGCGGCGGGGGCGTGGTCAGTGGCGACAATCTTTTTCATCGAACGATCTTAGCTGCAAAGATGTCCGACACAAACTGCCCGTCGCAACCGTAGCCGGGATCGAGAGTTCCGGGAGGAGAGCTACCGCCGCGTCGAAGTGGCGGCCGGGTTCTTCCGCCGCTACGGCAAAATTGCGGCTAAGCGATTCTCAACGATATTGCTTGTTCATGGTCAATTGGATCTTAAAGAAAATACTCGGCTCGAAAAATCAGCGCGAGATCAGGCGGATGCAGCCGATCGTGCGCTCGATCAATGCTTTCGACGAGCAGTTTAAGGCGCTTTCGGACGACGATCTGCGCGCCAAAACCCTTGCCTGGAAGGCCGAGGTCTCCGCGCTGGGTGATCCCGTGGCTGTCGCGGATCGGCTCGCCGAGATTTTGCCGGAAGCGTTTGCGGTGGTGAAAAATGCCGCGCGGCGCCTCACCGAGCGCAATCATTCCTTCACGGTCTGCGACCAGCCGATGACTTGGAATATGGTGCACTTCGATGTGCAGCTGATCGGCGGCAATGTTCTCCATCGGGGACGGATCGCGGAAATGGCGACCGGTGAAGGCAAGACCCTGGTCGCGACGTTACCGCTTTTTCTTAACGCCCTCGCTGGCCGCGGTGCGCATCTGGTCACGGTCAACGATTACCTCGCCCGCCGCGACGCGGAATGGATGAGCCAGCTTTACAATTTCCTCGGCCTGACCTGCGGGTGTATCCAGCACGATCAACCGCCGGACGTTCGCCGCGCCCAGTACGCCTGCGACATTACCTACGGGACGAATTCCGAGTTCGGCTTCGATTACCTGCGTGACAACGGCATGGCGACGACCCGCGAGCAACAGGTGCAGCGCGGCTATCATTACGCGATCGTTGATGAGGTTGATTCCATCCTGATCGATGAAGCGCGTACCCCGCTCATTATTAGCGGTCCGGCGACTGTCTCGACCCATCAATACGATCGGCTTAAGCCGCTCGTCGATCAGCTGGTGAGAAAGCAGAACCTGCTTTGCAATCGGCTGGCGAGTGAGGCCAATGAAGCTTTCGACAAGGGCGACGGCGATGAAGGCGGTCGGCTCATGTTCAAGGTAAAACTTGGCCAGCCGCGCAACAAACAGCTCCTCCGCATGATGGAGGATCCGGAAAAGCGCAAGGCTATCGACAAAGCGGAGCTCTCCTTTTACCAGGACACGCGCAAAGAGGAACTCTTCGCCCTCAAGGAAGAACTCTTCTTCACGATGGATGAGAAATCGCACGAGGCCGATCTCTCCGAACAGGGACGCGCGTTTCTCAATCCCGACGATCCTGATTCGTTTGTTCTCCCGGATTTGATCAGCGAATTCACCGAGATTGATCTGAACACCGCGCTGTCCGACGAGCAGAAGGACGGAATGAAGGCCGAGCGCCAGGAGCATTGCGACAAGCAGGCCGAGCAGATTCACAACATCTCGCAGTTGCTTCGCGCCTATTGTCTCTTCGAAAAGGACGTGGCCTACGTCGTCGAGGAAAACAAAGTCGTCATTGTCGACGAATTTACCGGCCGCAAAATGCCGGGCCGACGCTGGAGCGATGGCTTGCACCAGGCGGTTGAAGCCAAGGAAGGCGTCCAGATCGATCGCGAAACGCAAACTCTCGCGACAATCACGATCCAGAACTATTTCCGCCTTTATCACAAACTCGCCGGCATGACCGGAACCGCGGAAACGGAAGCGAACGAATTCCACGACATTTACAAACTGGACGTCGCGGTTATCCCGACCAATCGCCCGGTCGCGCGCACGGACGCGAACGATCGCATCTACAAAACTCGCCGCGAAAAATACAACGCGGTTATCAATGAAATCCGCGAGCGACACGCGCACGCGCAGCCGGTTCTGGTCGGCACCGTGAGTGTGGAGGCGTCGGAGTTGCTCAGCCGGATGCTGAAGCGCGAGAAAATTCCGCACAACGTGCTGAACGCAAAATTCCACCGCCAGGAAGCGGAGATCGTGAGCCGGGCAGGTCAGGCCGGTACGGTCACCATCTCCACCAACATGGCCGGTCGCGGAACGGACATTAAACTCGGGCCGGGCGTGCCGGAAAAAGGCGGGCTTTACGTGATCGGCACCGAACGCCACGAATCACGCCGAATCGATCGCCAGCTGCGCGGTCGTTGCGCGCGCCAGGGTGATCCGGGCGCGACTCGATTCTACGTCAGTTTTGAAGACGATCTCATGCGCAATTTCGGCGCGGCCGATCGCATGACCAAAATCATGGAGCGCTTTGGTCTCGAGGAGGGCCAGGAGCTGGAACATCGCTGGCTCAATCGCTCGGTCGAAACCGCGCAGAAACGGGTGGAACAGCGCAATTATCTGGCGCGGAAACGCACCCTCGATTTTGACGATGTCATGAACAACCAGCGCGAGGTTGTTTACACCTACCGCAACGAAGTCATCGACACCGATGACCCGCACAAGCTGGTGTATGAAGTGATCGACGAAGCCGTGCCTGCCAAGGTGACTGAGTACCTCGGCACTGGCGCTTCGACCGATGAGCCGAATCACGCCGGGCTCATCCACTGGGTGAATACGACGTTTCCGCTCGGCCTAACGAAAGATCGGGCACAATTCGAGACTCGCTCGCCTGAAGAAAACGCGCAGTTCCTGATCGGGAAGATCAAGGAAGCCTACGAGCGTAAATCGAGTCACGAAGAGCCGAGCGCGGTCAAGAGCCTGGAGCGTTATATCATTCTGAACGCGATCGATCGGCTCTGGCAGGAGCACCTTTATGCGATGGACGCGCTCCGCGAAGGCGTCTACTTGCGCGGCTACGCCCAGAAGGATCCGCTCATCGAGTACAAGACGGAAGCGTACGAGATGTTTGTCGATCTGATGGCGAACATCAAAAACGAAGTGCTGAATAATCTTTTCCGCAGCACTTCCAATCTACAGGCGTTCGAGAAGTTTCTTTCCACACTCCCGCAATTCCTCATGCGGGAACAGGAGCCTCCCTCACCGGGGCCAGTCCCTGGGCGGCGTCCTGAGCGAATCGGTGGGGGCCCTGGCGGCAATGGCGAAATGGGCGACAACGGTGAGGATGTGAAGCTTGAATTGGCCCCGGTCCGTCGCGAGATGCCGAAAGTAGGACGCAACGAGCCGTGTCCATGCGGCAGTGGCAAAAAATTCAAGAACTGCTGCGGTAGAACCGCCTAACGACCGCATTCGTTAGGTAACGCGTTTATTTCGGAGGGGGTCTTAAGGAATGGAGACACGCAGAATAGGCTCGCTCGATGTGTCGGTCGTTGGTCTTGGCTGCATGAATTTCGGCTGGCGAATCGACGAGAATGAGTCGGTCAAGGTGATCGATGCAGCACTCGATGCCGACATTAATTTTTTCGATACCGCCGACATTTATGGCAAAGGCCAGAGCGAAGAGTTTCTTGGGCGCGCGCTCGGCCGACGACGCGATGATGTTCTGATTGCAACCAAGTTTGGCTTGGAGATGGGGCCCGGTCGCAAAGGCGCTCAACCGGCCTACATCCGGGAAGCAGTCGAGGCGAGCCTGCAACGCCTTGGAACCGATCGGATCGATCTCTATCAACTGCATCGGCCCGACCCGACAACGCCAATCGCCGATACCATGGGCGCTCTGAATGAACTCGTTAGGGAAGGGAAGGTGCGCGAGATTGGTTGCTCAAACTTTTCGGTCGCGCAAATCAAAGAGGCGGCGGAAGCGGCGCAAGACGGCGCGAATTTTGTGAGTGTGCAGAACGAACTCCACCTGCTTCAGCGCGAGGCCTTGTCGGATGTTTTGCCGGAATGCGCAGTGCGCGGGCTGGCCTTCCTGCCCTACTTTCCGCTCGCGAGTGGATTGCTCACCGGGAAGTATCGGCGTGGCCACGAGCCGCCGCCGGGAACGCGCTGGAGCGACGGCTGGGGCCCGGACATCTTTACCGACAAGAATCTCAAGTTGGTCGAGAAATTGATCGGTTTTGCCCAAGGGCGAAACCACAATATGCTCGAGCTGGCGTTCGCATGGCTCCTTGCGCAGCCGGCGATCTCATCCGTCATCGCCGGGGCAAGCGACGCGGATCAGGTGCGTCACAACGCCGCCGCGGCAAGCTGGCAATTGACCGCAGCCGATCTGTCCGAGATCGAGCACATTCTCGCGGCCTAACGAGGACGCGGAGAAGGCTGCCCGCGCACTTCAATCTCGTAAGTGGTGATTTCCAAGGGGAGATCATTCAGATCGTGGAAGTAGATGGAGTGCGCGATCGCGTGATCCTCGAAACGATATGGGATATCGCGCTTCCGCAATTCTTCCTGCGCCCTAACGAATTCGTCATGACTTGCGCGCATGGCGAGGTGCAGCATCGGCCCGCCTTTTCTTCCGGCGCGCTTTCCCGCTCGAGGGAATAGCGCCAGCGCGGTCGTGCCCTTTCCGATGAAGGCCGGCACGCCACCCCAGTATTCTGCATATTTCCGTTCGAAACCCAGCACTTCGGTGTACCAGGCGACGGTGCTCTCAATTTCCGGAACCGCGAGCGCAACGTGATCAATGCCTTCCAGTTTCATAATGCGGAATATGATTGTCCCGAGGTATTAAAGCGTCAAAATCGCGGTCCGTGATCGTGCGACCTCCGGATCGACGCCAATTCCTTCGCCTGCTCGGCGGAACGGCGGCGTCTCTTGCGGCGCCACGTTGGCTGCGCGCAGCGGAGAGTCTTTCGTCGGACGTTGTCAGGATTTCGATTCTGCACACAACGGACTTGCATGGCCACATTCTTCCCACAACCGATTACGATGGACGCGCCGACCTTGGCGGAATGGCTCGCTGCGTGACGCAGATCCGCGCTTGGCGAAAGGAAAACCCGAACTCGCTCCTGATCGATATCGGCGACGTCTACCAAGGCACCGAATTCGCGTTGCGCGACCAAGGCCGGATGATGATCGACCTCTTTAATCTGCTGCGCTACGACGCCTGGATTATCGGCAACCATGAGTTTGACTGGGGGATTGAGCCGTTTCGTCAGGCGGTCGCGCGCTCGGCCATGCCGGTCCTCGCGGCGAATTGCCGATTTGAAGGGAAGGCGGCGGGCGGCCAGGCCCCGCAAATTTTCGCGAAAATTGAGCCGTTTGTAATAAAGGAAATCGCCGGAATCAAAGTCGCAGTAGTTGGCCTAACGACGCCAGGGATGCCTTTTTGGTTCCCGCAAAAATTCATCGGCGGAATAGAGTTCCAGAATCCCGTCGAACCGGCGCGAGGTGCGATTCGGACAGCGAGAGGGCAGGGTGCAGATGTCATTATCCTGGCTGGGCACATGGGCTTGAAAGAACGAACCGGAGGCGATGATTTTGCCAATCGCTGCATCTCGCTCACGGCGGAGTTTCCCGAAGCCGCCGTCTTCATCGCGGGTCACACGCATCAGGATATTCCGCACCGTTTGACCAATGGAGTTCTCCTGACTCAGGCAGATCACTTTGGCATCCACGTCGGACGAGTAGATCTCTTCTTTGATCGGGCATCGAAAAAACTACTCCGTCAGGAGGCGCAAACCGAAATCATGGATGCTCGAATTCCGCTTGATCCAGTCGTGCTAAGCCGCGCCGGGCCGCAGCTCGATCGTGCTGCTGTCGCGCTATCTCAACCGATTGGCGACCTGGCCGACAACTTGAGTGTGAAAGGTCGAGGCGGTGAACCGAGCGACGTCGCAATGCTCATCGCAGCGGCCATCACCGAATCCCTGCATGAGCGCGGCGTAGTGATCGACGGAGTTTTTCATGGCGTGTTCGATGATCAACGCGCGTTGAAAAAGGGACAAAAAACAGTCGGAGACATCTGGGATATCCTGCCCTACGAAAATTTTCTCGTGACTGGGGAACTTCTACCGATCGAGCTGAAGGTGGTAATGGAAGAGGTCTTTCAGAGTTACGAAACTCGTAGTCTAACGGGATTCAAAATGCGATTCGAAGGAAAAGGGAAAGAATCGCGCCTAACGAACCTTATTCGGGCCGACGGACATCCGCTCGATCCAGTTCGACGCTATCGTATCGCTCTCAACACATTCGATTCTCGCAGCGCGGGACATCGCTTTATGAAATTGCGGGAGCTACTCGAGCGGCCCGAAGCAAGATGCACGTTTCATCCCGTCCAGACCCGGGATGCTTTGATCGATTATTTTCGTCGCCACAAGGTCGTGCATCGGATTATACCGCGCGCGCGAGCGAAACGAGAGGAGGTGTGGAGGCAGACTCCAAACGCCCTGCTAGGTTGCTAATGTGTTGCGGCGAAGTTTTTTCCAAATTGATCCGCTTGAGTGCGCGAAGAATTTGATCGGCACCGAACTCGTTTGGGGAAAGTGCACAGGTCTCGTCGTCGAAACGGAAGGATATCTGGTCGAGGGCGATGAAGCTGCCCATACATTCAGCCGCCCAAGCGCGCGTGCTTATGTTGAAAGAAACAGAGCCGGAGCGGCCTACATCTACTTCAATTATGGTGTTCATTGGATGCTGAACGTGCTCGTGAAGGGTGGCCCGCGAGATGGTCTCATTCTCATCCGGGCGATTGAACCGCAGCGTGGACTCAGCCTCATGCGAGAGCGGCGCAACGTGGAAGATGTTAAGCGGCTTTGTTCCGGGCCGGGCAAGTTGACCCAGGCATTGGATATCAACAAGGGGCATCACGAGATCGATCTTTGTTCCAATCCACGACATTGTTTTCGCGCTCGGCCTAACGAGAGAGTGGAAGTGGTAGCTGACCCCCGCATCGGAATTAGCCGGGCGAAGGATTTTCCATGGCGTTTCACTTTGCGCGGAAGCGAGTTTGTCAGTGTGCCGGTTCGGCTATCGCGGCGCGGCAGGCATCTATTGTAGCGTTCGCTGTCCCAGCGGAAGAGGGAAGACCTTGCGGCAGTTTTAGTTATGCGCTGAGACAGCGCACGCTACAACGCCGAAAGTGAGAGCGTTGACCACCCCGGCAATTGCACCGACTTTACGCGTTCGATGAATGGGAAAAAACAGCGCGTCCTCCTCGGCATGAGCGGCGGGGTCGATTCCAGCGTCGCGGGCTATTTGCTGCGCGAGCAGGGCTACGACGTCGTCGGCGTGACGATGAAGGTCTGGCCGCAGGACTGCATTTCGCGGGCGGAAGACAAATGCTGCGGCCCTCAGGCCATCGCCGACGCCCGTGGCGTGGCTCATTCGTTAGGCATTCCTCATTACGTGGTCGATGAAGCAGACCAGTTCGAGCGGGTCGTGATCGATTATTTTTCGAGTGAATATCAGGCCGGTCGCACGCCTAACCCCTGTGTGATGTGCAACGAGAAACTAAAATTCGGCAGCCTCTGGGAGAAAGCGCGGGCGCTCGATTGCGATTTCATTGCGACCGGTCATTACGCGATCATTGAGCATCCGGAAATCCACAACACACGAGACCGCGCGATTTTGCGCAAAGGCATCGATCCTCGGAAGGATCAGTCGTATTTTCTTTTCAGTCTCCGCCAGGCGCAGTTGCAGCGAGCGCTAACGCCGTTGGGCACAATGTCCAAACCGGAGATTCGCAGAATCGCCCGCTCGCTAAGTCTGAAAGTCGCAGATAAGGTCGACAGCCAGGAGATCTGTTTCGTGCCGGGAAATGATTACAAGGCATTTCTCCGTTCTCATCTGGGAGAAGGGGAGTTTCATCGCGGCGGAATCTACGATCTGTCTGGCAACTTCCTAGCCGAGCACGAGGGGATCGAGATGTTCACGATCGGGCAGCGCAAAGGATTGCCCGGCGGATCGCCGCGACCTCGCTATGTGGTCGATATCGATGCGGCGAGCAATCGCGTCATCGTCGGTGAGGCGGAGGACTTGTTGGTTGAGGAGTTTGAAATCGAGCGCGTCAACTGGAGCAGCCGCGAGGCAACGAACGAGCCGTTACCGGTTACGGTGAAGATTCGCTATAGCCATCCCGGCACGGCGGCCACTCTCATTCCGCTCGAAGAGAATCGTGCCCTCATTAGGCTGAACGAAGCGCAAAAAGCGGTTACACCCGGACAGGCTGCAGTCTGTTACGACGGCGATATCGTGGTAGCGGGTGGATGGATTTGTCGTCACGCTGCGCTCTCTCGACCAACGACTCTCGGATCTCAACTTTCTTAATGGCGGACAACGCCTTGCTCGTGTTCAGCACATTTCCGGATGTGGCGACAGCCCGACGAATCGGGCGCGAACTGGTCGAGCAGCGTTGCGCGGCCTGCGCCAACATCCTGCCGCAGATCGAGTCGATCTACTGGTGGGTGAGGAAGGTCGAAAACGCGACCGAGACCCTGGTTCTCTTCAAAACGAGCGCCGAACGCTACCAAGCGCTCGAGTCGACCTTGCGCCGGCTTCATCCCTACGACGTTCCAGAAATCATCGCGCTGCCGGTTACTGCAGGCCTGCCGGCATACCTGAGCTGGGTGACAGAGAATTGTATGTTGTAGCTCGGATTCCGACCGGGTGTTGCCGCAACGTAACGCGCCGTGATAGGCTGCGCGGTTTCTTACCGATGATCATCCGCGAAAAAGAACCCGCTAACCTCGAGATGCCTTTCGGCGAACTTGATGGCTTCATCACCCCTAACGACCAGTTTTACATTCGCTCGCACTTTCCAGTTCCGGCAGCGGATCTCGGGACCTGGCGGCTAAAAGTCGAAGGCGCCATCGAACATTCACGCGAGTGGAGCATTGATGAACTGCGTTCACTACCGATCAAAACGATCCCGGCGACCCTGGAATGCGCCGGCAACGGTCGCGTCTTTCTTGTCCCGAAAGTGAAAGGAGCCCAGTGGGAACTCGGCGCGATCGGCAATGCCGAATGGACTGGCATTTCGTTAGGCGACTTGCTGCAAAAATCTGGAGTGAAGAGCGACGCCGTCGATGTGATTCTGGAAGGGGCGGACAACGGGTCGATTGCCGAGCCACCCAAGCCAGCAGGAAAAATTCATTTCGCCCGCAGTGTTCCGCTAGGCAAAGCTCTCGACGACGTCCTACTCGCTTTTGAAATGAATCGGGTGCCCTTAACGCCGCCACATGGTTTTCCTCTGCGCGCGATTGTGCCGGGTTGGTACGGCATGGCGGCGATCAAATGGCTGCACCGCATCGTGGTGACCGATCGTCCCTACAACGGCTATTACCAGACAGTTGACTACGGTTTCTGGGAAAAGGGGAGCAACGGCCCAACCCTTGTGCCGATCACCGAGATGCAGGTGAAATCGTCGATCGCACGCCCCGGCATCAATGAAGTCATCGCCGCGGGCACCAATTACCGAGTGAAGGGTGCGGCCTGGACGGCGAACGCAGACATTGTGCAGGTGGAGTTGAGCACAGACGGCGGGAAAACCTGGCGTCCGACTTCGTTAGGCAAGGAAAAAGCGCGTAACTGCTGGCAACTTTGGGAATGCGATTGGGAAACGCCGCGCGCGCCCGGTCGCTGCATTTTGCTCGCGCGAGCGACCGACTCCCGCGGTCGCACCCAACCGCTCGAGCGCGATCTCGATCGCGGGACTTACGAAATCAATCATTGTCTGCCGATCGAGGTAGAGATTCGTTAGGAACGCGGCAACATCGTCTCGGGTAGGGCGGGCATCCTGTCCGCCCGTATTCGGCATCTTGCCGAAACAATCTTTCGCCAAAAGTTTTGATCACCATGCGACCGGCGCGCGTGATGTTGCCAGCTCGTTAGGCGACTTCGTCGAGGTGCGTCCAGTCAACCTCGACCCGTTGCCGTCGGGCGAACCGATCGTGAAAGAAAAGCTCCTTGTGCCGGCAACCGTGCTCATGCACCATCCGCGTCACCTTCACGTCGAAGCAGCAGTATTCCGCGATGTCGGCGATCCGGCCGTCGCGCCACCAGCGGATCGCATCGAGACTCGCGGCCGTTTTTTGCACGCCGAGAGTGGCCTGCGCAATCGCATCCAGTCCCAGCCGGTGGCCAAGCTTGGCTTCCATGTCGAGCATCAGGTCGGCAGTCGGAAGTTCATGGGCGAGATCGAGCACCGTGTAACCCATGAGCACGTGGTAATCGAAATTGAGGACGTTGAATCCAACGACCAAGTCGGCCGCGCGCAGTCGATCGATCAGCTCGTGCACCCGCGCTTCGGGAAAGATTTCATATTGGCGCCGCCGCGTGCTGTAGATCACGCCGACCGACATTTGCATGTTGCCCTTGCGATCCCAGCCGCCGGCGTCGTTTGCGGTGCGCTGGGTTTCGAGATCGAAGTAGATGATGTCGCGCGGCATCGCTTACTTCAGCTCAAAATCGCCGCAATCGAAAGCAATCATTTCGCCGAGATTCGAAATCCGGAATTGCTCCACCACCGCGCCGTCGTCCTGAAAGACTTCAATCGTTTTGTCGTTAGGCCGGGACAGCAGAATGCGGGTCAGGTTCGGCGTGTCGCTGATCGTGCGCAGCGGAAGGCCGTCCGCGGTCTTGAGAAAACTTCCATCGTTATCGATCCCGACCGCCAGGTCGACTTTGCCCGGCTTGTCGTTTTGCAACGGATCGGATCGCAACTTCTGCGTGATCGTTTCCGGGGTGGATTGAGGCTTCGTCGGGTTGGCGACCGGTTTGCCATCGTCCAAACCGAAATTCTTGTGGGCGACAATCTTCTTTTCAAAGACCGTTTTCCAGTCGGAAACCGATTCGTTAGGCGATTCCTTCGTCGTTTGGAGCAGGGCCAAGGCACGCAAGCGTTCGACCTGATCGTTTCGTTCGATCAGGAAAATTTTCTCTTCGCCGGATGAGGCTTCGATGCTTTGAGGCTGAGGATCGTTGGCAGCGTAGGAGAGTCGGCGCAACAGTTCGTTGTCCTTGGAGAGCTGCTTTACTTCGCGGGGACCATCTTTCTCGGGCTGATCGATGTACCAATCTGTGCCGTCCTTTCCGTTAGCACAGTCGATCGGGGATAGAATTTTCGAGGTCGAATGCACCTGCTCGCAATGTCGCCCCAGGATCACCCCGGGGAACTGGCGAAGAACTTCTCCCGTGTTCTGAGTGCAGCTAAAAATGAAAATCTTTGATTCGCTTGTTTTTGTACCCACCCGCAGTTCGCCGTTATCCATGAAGAGTTGGAGCAACGACTGAATGTGGGGCGAGTTTTCGTCCGTCACCCAGTCGTTGAAAAAATAATCGACGCCTTCGACCTTCAGGTCGCCGACGACGAGACCGCGGGCGTGGTACTTTCCGTTAGGCAAAGGTTTCCCCTCGTCGTCGGTTCCATCCCAATCCGTCTCGAGCGCATCGTTCCCAGCCGTGAAATCATCAAGTGAGTCTTCGCGATGGCGGACGCGAACAAGTTTTCCTGTGGCATCGTAAATTCCGAGACTGATGGTGCCGTCCAGCGGAGGCAGGGCGAAACGCAAACGGACGTTTCGCATTGGGGGCAATGATGGAGTCGGCGCAGGAGTGACGGTCGGTGATGGAGAGGAGAGGGACGAGGAGGAGGAGGACGACGGCGACGGCGACGAGGGGGAAGGGGTAGGCGATTCTTGTCCCAGCGCGGTTGCGAGCGCGGAGGCGATGAACAAGAAAACGGAATAGTGACGAATGACGAATGGCCAATGACGAAGGAATGACGAATTACTAATGACGAATTCGGCGACCGCTGTCCTTCCGCATTCGGATTTCGTCATTTGGGAATTCCTTCGAGCTTCGTCATTAGTCATTCGTCATTTAGTATCTGCATCGCGTCCCAGGTAGTAGCGCCAGTTCAAGTCGGGGAAGAGGTTAGCGCGCGCTTCACATTCGCCAAGAAAATCGAGATCGATCTGCTCGACGCGGAGTTGCTCGTCGAGCGTGGAAAAACGCCGGAGATGCTCTTTCGTTCGCTCGGTAGCGTACTGGGACGCGCTCTTGTTCTTGATTAGGAAAGCCCAGTCGCTCGCTTGGGCGAGAAGAAGCTCGCGCGCGGCCTGTCGGAGTGCGCGCTCAATGGTTGGGGAAGTGCCGTTGCAGTGCTCGCGGGCAAGCTCTGTCATGCGGCGCGTGGCGGCATGCAGCCGCGGGTAAATCCAGGCGTTGCTTTCATCGAGCCAGACGCCATTGAAACCGTGCTCGCCCCAGCTGGAAGGATTCGGCTTAACGACTTGTTGCGAGGGATGCGTGGCCAGAAATTCGCCCGGGGTCGTCAGTTGAAAATCAGCGGATTCGTTTGCTACGCGACGGATAAAGCTCTCGAGAAAGCGCGGCCCTTCGAACCACCAGTGGCCAAAGAGCTCGGCGTCAAACGGACTAACGATCACTGGATCGAAATTCGATTCCTGCAGCTCGCGAAAACGTGCTCGCCGTTTCTCAAAGAAATCGTCGGCGTGTTCATTTGCCGCGGCGCGCGCGGCCGCAGGATAGTAGAACTCCTTTTCTTCGGTGCGGCCGGTCACGCGGTGATATTTGATGCCGCTGAATTTTCGAACGCCGGTCGGAAACAGAAACGGACGCAGTTCTTCTTCCGGACGATCGAATCCGACGTCGCGATAAAAATCGCGATAAATCGGGTCGCCCGGATAACCTGATTCGGCGCTCCAGACTTCACGGGTCGATTCGTGATCCCGTCCGAAAACCGCCGGCCCAGCCAGGCTGTAACAGGGCGCGAAAATGGCATGGCGCGGGCCGGGTCGGGAAAACATCAATCCATGCGAATCGAGCACGAACCAGCGAATGTTGGCTTCCTGAAGGAGTGCATCGGTGCCTTTGGCGTAGCCGCATTCCGGCAGCCAAAAACCCCGCGGATCGCGTCCGAACATTTCGCGATAGTTGTCGCAGCCGATCTGAATTTGAGCCCGTTGCGCTTCTGGCAATTGCTGGAGCAATGGGAGAAAGGCGTGGGTCGCCGCGCTCGCCATGATTTCGAGATAGCCCGAGTCCTGCAGTTCGCGAAATGCCCTGACGACATCGCGCTGAAGAGTGTCGACATAGAAGGCGCGGGCCGCAGTGAAGAATTCGAAGTAGAAATGTGCGAGGTCGAGGAGTTGCGGGTGTCCGCCTGAGGCGGATCGATGCCGTTCGATCTCCTGCGCGGCGAGTCCAATCATTCGCTCGAGATGCCGCAGGTATCTTTCCTGGAGCAACTCGTCGCGAAGCATGGCGCAGAGCGTTGGTGTCAGCGACATCGTCAGCCGGAAGGTGACGCCGTCATCCGCTAGCCCCCGCATCATGCGCAAGAGCGGCAGATAGGTTTCGGTGATGGCTTCGAAGAGCCAGTCTTCCTCGAGGAAATTTTCGTGTTCCGGGTGCCTAACGAACGGCAAATGCGCGTGGAGAATCAGCGCGAGAGAACCGGTAGCCACGGTCACGCGATTGTCATCCTCAGGCGCGATGACGGCGAAGGAGCGCCGTCCCTAGAGCGTGCGGCAGAAATCTTGGAACCGATCGAGACCTTTTTTGATGACGTCGATGCTGGTCGCGTAGCTCAAGCGGATGGTGCGATCATCGCCAAAAGCCACGCCCGGCACGACCGCGACGTTCGCTTTGCTCAGCAGCCGATCGGAAAAATTCTGCGAGCTCAACCCGAGTTGACTGATGTTGACCAAAACGTAGAACGCACCCTGTGGTTTTACCGCAGTGATGTTCGCGATTTTCGAAATGCGGTCATACATGTAATTGCGGCGCATATCGAACTCGTCGCGCATGTCGGAAAGCGGCTGCTGATCACCCCGGAGAGCGGCGATCGCACCCTTTTGTGCGAAAGAGCATGGGTTTGAAGTGCTATGGCTTTGGATCGAATCGACCGCTTTAGCGATCGCTTCCGGCGCTCCCATGTAGCCGAGTCGCCAGCCCGTCATCGCGTAGGATTTGCTGAAGCCGTTGATTGTAATCGTGAGGTCGTAAGCCTGCTTCGAAAGCGACGCGATGCTGACTTGCTTGGCATCGTCGTAAACCAGCTTCTCGTAAATTTCGTCGGAGAGAATGTAAATGTCTTCTTCCGCTGCGACCTCGACGATCGCTTCGAGTTCTTCGCGGCTGTAGACAGCGCCGCTCGGATTACTCGGGCTGTTCATGATTACCATCTTCGTCCGCGGCGTCATGGCGTTTTCAAATTCCTCGGCGGTCATTTTCCAACCGTTGCGCTCGCTTGTCGGCACGATGACGGGCTCGGCCCCGGCTAGTCGCACCATGTCGGGATAGCTGACCCAATAAGGCGCGGGAATGATGACTTCGTCCCCTGGCTCGCAGGTGGCGAGAATGGCGTTGTAACAGGAATGTTTGGCGCCGTTGCTAACAATGATCTGACTCGGCCGGTACTCGAGGCCGTTATCGGCGGCGAACTTTTCGGAGATGGCTTGGCGCAATTCCGGCAAACCGGAACTAGGCGTGTATTTAGTGAATCCGCCTTCAAGCGCCGCGATGCAGGCCGCTTTGATATGCTCCGGAGTATCGAAGTCTGGTTCACCTGCGCCGAAACCGCAGATGTCGATTCCTTCGGCCTTCATTGCCTTGGCCTTGCTGTCGATCGAAAGCGTGAGTGAGGGCGTGAGTTGCGCGGCGCGCGTTGAGATTTCCATGGCTGAAGTAGTCAAAATGAGGTTTCCAACAAGGGGGATCGCAAGCTAGGAGTGCGGGTAGAAGTTTTCAATTAAAGGTTTGAGGTTGTTCTCGCGGACCTGGACGATTTCCATCTCGCGTTTGGCGTTTTCCGGGGAATCCGAGGCGTGCGCGGCGTTGATCATGATCGACTGGCCAAACTCTTTGCGAATCGAACCCGGCGGCGCCTTGCTCGGATCGGTCGGGCCGAGAACGTCGCGGATTTTGCGGACCGCGTCTTCGCCCTGGTAAACGAGCGCGATGCATTTTTCGGTGCCGGGCTCGCGGCGTTGCACGTCGCTCGTAGCGCTCGGGCGCCCGCCGGACATGAACTCGACGATATCTTCCCAGGCTTCGCGGCCTTTTTCGGCGCCGAGCTTGTCGCGCAACACCGGCAGGACTGGTCCGTAAAATTCTTCCGCCTGGCCGACACTCATTTGATGGACTTTGAATCCAACGATGTAGAGACCGGTGCGCGAAAACACTTCGATCACACCGCCCGGCCGGCTGTTCGGGAACTTGAAATTGTCGGGCTTAATCAGGACGAGCGATTTTTCGACCTTCGCGCCAGACGGATAAGAAATGACATTATCGAGAACGCCGCCGTCGCTGTCGGAAAATTCCGCCCAGAGCTTGAGATTGTATTCGACCGATTCGGCGTCGAGCGATGCGATGACCGCCGGCTCGAAGTAGGTCACCTTGCCGGTCTCGTCGGTGATATAGTCGCCGTAGGTATCGCGAATCGTTTCGCCGCTGGTCCGTTCGTGAACGATGTGGCCGACGACATTCTTGATTTTTTCGACTGCTCCCGGACCTCGGAAAACGAGGAGGAGAACTCGAGGATGCTGTCCTTCCCGTTCGCCGGTGAAATTCTTTAGGACATAATCGCGAATCATCTTCTGGGTCGCGCGGTGCCGAGGGTCGGTGGAGGAAACGATGGTTTCGGTATAGCGCCTCACGAGTTCTTCACCGGGAGCGAACATTCTTCCGCCGACGAGATCGAGACCGGTGCGGGAGATGAGGCGGGATATGATGCCACCAGTGCGCGATTTGCGCATCGAATAGGGGGTAACGACGACGTAGGAAAGTTCTTCAGCCTGCATAGGGATCCTGAGCGGCTTTGACAGATTCAGCCGCGGGTTTGCAGGCAATCGAAGTCGCTCGGACGCACGGAAGGTAGCTGCGGCTAACGAGCGTTCAACTAGGTTTTGCGGAATTAGGGATGATCCGTTGTAGCCGGGATTGCAATCCTCGTGACCGCGACGATGCCCCACGCCGTCTCGGGTAGGGTGGCGTCCCGCCCGCCGGTTTCGGCGTCTCGCCGAAACATCCTTTTGTCCGTACCTAAGTGCGCGAACGCGAGACGCGTTCGCCGGCGGGCGAGACGCCCACCCTACCCGAGACGGCGAATCGCTAATCCCGACTACAACAAAGCGCGATCCATTTTCCGCGGCGGCGTAGCGTCTCAACTTTGAAATCGGCTTGGTGAAGCGCGCGCACAACAGATTCGCCCTGTTCACGCAAAATGCCGGAAACGATCAGGTATCCATCTTTTACAAGCGCACGTCGGAATCGCGGCAGCGCGCCAATCAGCAACTCGCTAAATAGATTCGCTGTCACGACTTCATAATGTGCAGGAGCTTTCCAACGCAGAACATCGGTGACCAGAAACTTTGCTTTCGAAATGTGATTGAGCCGCGCGTTCTGGCCGGCGTGCGCGACGGCGAGGGGATCAATGTCGATGCCGAGCGCCTCGCCCGCGCCAAGACGCCGAGCGGCCAGCGCGAGAATGCCGGTGCCGGTGCCGATGTCGAGCAGACGCCAGCCTGGTGGAAAACGGCGTGCGACTTCTTCCAAAAGCCGGAGCGACATTGCAGTCGTCGCGTGTTCGCCGGTGCCGAAAGCGCCCGCGGTAGGGATGACGAGGTGAGTCTTGTCGTCGGATTTCGGCGAATTAGTTGAGTCGTCTATCACCAGGAGGCGACGGCCGACGCGAATCGGCGCGCGGGTTTGACGCGACTGGGTTAGAGCAAGCCAGTTTCTCGGCAGCGACTGTGCGCTACCGCCAAACGCGCGCAGCAATGCCGCGGATTTTTTGCGGGTGCGACAGGTCACCTGCACGAGTGTTCTTGCATGTCCGGGGCGATCGATAATCGCGAGATCGCGGCCGGCGATAAGCTCAAGCCGCGACGCGTTCGCGGCCAGCCATTCTTGGGAAGCCTGTTTACGCCAAAGAATCATTCAGCGCGCGTCTGAAACAGTAGCGCGAAGGCGCAGATCTGGGGAGCGCACGCGCCCTCGCGTGCTGTTTGCGGCGCCCCGCCGCGAACATCGTTGCGCGCGCAAAAGGACCACGATGCC
>Ga0207697_10000256_pt1 | contig 29344 bp, 25 predicted proteins | sample KBSSwiS5withPhiX_FD_184293 | JGI IMG/M metagenome (GOLD analysis project Ga0207697, IMG submission 184293) | Switchgrass rhizosphere microbial communities from Kellogg Biological Station, Michigan, USA, with PhiX - S5 (SPAdes) (version 2) | ecosystem: Host-associated > Plants > Roots >... | reverse complement strand
CAGGATGCCGAGCGTCCCTCCCGCGGTGATCACCCCCGCGGAAAGGCGGATGTCGTAGCCGCTGCGTTTCATCGCCGGTGCCGCCATGACGCCGAGCAGGGTCACCGATGAGCCGACGATGCCCGTGGCTGCCGCGAAGATCGTCGCCGTGATCAGCACCGCGAGGTAGAGCGAGCCGCGCAGCGACGCGAACAGCAGTTGCACGCCGCGGAACAGGCGCTCCATCAGTCCCGATTGCTCGAGCAGGTAGCCCATGAACAGGAAGAACGGGACCGACGCGAGCGTGGGGTCGCGCATCACGCCGAAGAACTGCAGCTGCATCAGGTACAGCGACAGGTCACCGAGCGCGACGTAGCCGAAGAACATCGCGACGGAGATCAGCGTGAACGCGATCGGAAAGCCGACGAAGATCGCGCCGAACAGCACGACGAGCGCGACGATGCCCATCCACTCCGGGCTGATCATGCCGGGCTCCTGCGCACGATCACCTGCACGCTCTTGATCAGCTCGGACAGGCCCTGGACGATCAGCAGCGCTGCCGTCAGCGGCATTACGAACTTGAACGGCCACACGATCGGCAGCCACGGGCTCGTGACGATGCGCTCGTTCTGCTGGAACGACTTCCAGAAGTATTCCGCGCCGAGATCGAGGAACACGACCATCGCCGGCAGGAAGAACAGGACATAGCACGTTGCGTCGACGAGCGCGCGGCGTCGAGGCGACCATTCGGCGTAGAACGTGTCGGTCCGGATATGGCCGCCGCGCTGCAGCGTCCATGCCGATCCGAGCATGAAAAACGTGCCGTAGAGCATGTACGTCATGTCGTACGCCCACAGCGTCGGCGCGTCGAAGACGTAGCGGGCAATGACTTCGTAGACGAGCGAAGCGACCATCGGCACGATCAGCCATGCGACGGCCCGGCCGACGAAACGCGTGATCGCGTCGAGAATGCGGGTGAGCCGATCCCCGCTACGCCGAGCGTCGATCATCGCCGGTCTCCGCAGGAGGCGCGCACCGGACGCGCGCCTCCGTCACGCGGCGGCGTACGTTCGATGGGATCGCAGGCGGTGGACGCGGCCGATATCGCGCGCCGCATTACTTCGGCGGTGCCGCGAGCGCGGCATTGCCGAGGTTTGCGTACAGGTCGAGGATCTTGGTCCAGTAGGGGACGACGGTCTTCGCGAACGTGCGCTGCGAATCGAGTACCTGCTTGAAGAAGACGTCCTTCTGCGCGTAGCGGTCGAGCACGACATTGGTGGCCGTGACGAACTGCGGGAAGAAATCCTTCGGCGTGTCGTGGATCTCCACCTTGAACTCGTTGCGCAGCCGCACGACCGCCTGCGCGTTCCGGTAGACGTTGTACGTATACGTTTCCATCATCGACGCCATCGCCGCCGTGCGGATGATCTCCTGCAGGTCGGGCGTCAGCTTGTCCCATACGGTCTTGTTGATCAGCACCTCGCCGATGTCGGTCGACTGGTGCAGACCCTGAAGGTAATAGTGTTTCCAGACCGTCTGCAGCCCGAGGTTCATGTCGTCCGCAGGACCGATCCATTCCGCTGCATCGATGACGCCGCGTTGCGCGGCGGTAACGATCTCGCCCCCCGGCAGCGCGACGGCCGACACGCCCATCTCCTTGAAGATCTCGCCGGTGATTCCGGGCGGTGCGCGATATTTCATCTTCTTGAAGTCTTCGGTGCTGGCGATCGGACGCTTGAACCAGCCCAGCGGATCGGGACCCATCGGCTGCACGAACAGCGGCTCGACGTTGACCTTCAGCACGTCCCTGTACAGCTTCCGGTACAGGTCGTAACCGCCACCCTCGAAGATCCACGCGACGTGCGATAGCTGGTCGAGACCGACGCCCGCACCGGCCATCGGATTGGAGAAGAGGCCCGCCGCAACGTTCTTGCCCGACCAGTAATGCGTCCACGCGTAGCCGCCTTCGACGACACCCTTGTCGACGGCATCGAGGATTTCGAATGCGCCGACGACGGCGCCGTCCGGCAGCATCTCCATCTTCACGCGGCCGGCGGACATCTTGTCGACGCGCTCGCCCATTCGTTTCAAGAGCTCGAAATAGATGCTGGCGGACGGCACGGCAGTCTGGATGCGGATGCGCGTCGAGGCCTGGGCGAACGCAGACCCGCTCGCCAGCGCCGTCCCCGCAGCACCGGCAGCAACACCCTTCAGCAGCGAACGTCGAAACATGCAGCCTCCCCTTTTCGAAACGGTCGGGTCCGTGCGCGGTTTGCCTGCATGTTCCGGCGTCACGGTCTTGCGTCGCCCGGCTTCGCCGACGCGACGCGCGTGACACGATAGGCGATTTGCGCCGCGCGCGCCATCGTTTCGACGCCACCCGGGCGAACGCTCGTGCTGGACTCAAGCGCTCGGGGCGTCTGGCACTAGCGGCAGCGCGCGCGTCGGCTCACAATCCCAAGGTTCTACTCCCCGGGAAGCGCACGCATGAACACGATGACTGAATCCAGGAACCTGGCCGTGCAAGGCCGTCAGAAGATGACGCCGTCCGAGGCGTTCGTCGAGACGCTGGTCGCGCAAGGCGTCACCGACGTGTTCGGCATTGTCGGCTCGGCGTACATGGATGCGCTCGATCTCTTTCCGCAGGCCGGGATTCGTTTCATCTCGGTGGCGCACGAGCAGGGCGGCGGCCACATGGCAGACGGCTACGCGCGCGTGTCGGGCCGCCACGGCGTCTGCATCGCGCAGAACGGGCCTGGCATCACGAACTTCGTCACGTCGACCGCCGCTGCGTTCTGGGCGCACTCGCCCGTCGTCGTCGTGACGCCGGAAACGGGCTCGATGACCCTCGGCCTCGGCGGGTTCCAGGAGACCGAGCAGCTGCCGATCTTCTCGAAGATCACCAAGTATCAGGCGCACGTCAACAATCGCGCGCGGATGGCCGAGCTCACCGGGCGCGCGTTCGATCGGGCGATGCACGAGATGGGACCGGCGCAGCTCAACATCCCGCGCGATTTCTTCTACGGCGACATCGAATGCGAAATACCCAGGCCGCTTGCGATCGAGCGCGGAGCGGGCGGTGAGACGAGCCTCGACCAGGCCGCCGCGCTGCTCGCGCAGGCGCAGTTCCCGGTAATCTTAGCCGGCGGCGGCATCGTCATGGGCGACACGCAGGCCGATGCGGTTGCGCTCGCGGAACTGTTGCAGGCGCCCGTATGCGCGAGCTACCTGCACAACGACGCGTTCCCGTCGCGACACCCGCTGTGGTGCGGACCGCTCGGTTATCAGGGCTCGAAGGCGGCGATGAAGCTGATCGCACGCGCCGACGTCGTGCTGGCACTCGGCACGCGACTCGGCCCGTTCGGCACATTGCCGCAGCATGGGCTCGACTACTGGCCGAAGGAAGCGAAGATCATCCAGATCGACGCCGATCCGCGAATGCTCGGGTTGGTAAAGCCGATCTCGGTGGGCATCTGCGGCGACGCGGGTGCGGCGGCGCGGGCGCTGGTTGCGCGTCTCAAGGGCAAGACGCTCGCATGCACCGCGAACCGCGACGCACGTCTTGCGACTCTGCGCGACGAGAAGGGCGCGTGGGAGTCCGAGCTCGACGCGTGGATGCACGAGAAGGATCCGTGGTCCGTCGAAGTGAGCGCGCAGTCGTCGCACATGCATCCGCGCCAGATGCTGCGCGAACTCGAGCGTGCGATGCCGGACGCTGCGATGGTATCGACGGACATCGGCAACATCTGCTCGGTGTCGAACAGCTACCTGCGCTTCGAGCGCCCGCGCTCGATGTTCGCCGCGATGAGCTTCGGCAACTGCGGCTACGCGTTTCCGACGATCGTCGGCGCGAAAGTCGCCGCGATGGACCGGCCGGCCATCGCCTACGTCGGTGACGGCGCGTGGGGGATGAGCTTCGGCGAGTTGCAGACGTGTGTCCGCGAAGCCATTCCCGTCACGGCCGTGGTGTTCAACAACGGTCAATGGGGCGCGGAGAAGAAGAACCACGTCGACTTCTACAAGAACCGCTTCATCGGCGTGAACCTCGATCATCAGCCGTCGTGGGCGGCGGTCGCCAAGGCGATGGGCGCCGAAGGCATCCGGATCGAGAGGGTTTCGGACGTAGGACCTGCACTCCGCGAGGCCGCCGCCGCGCAGAAGGACGGCAGGACGACGGTGCTCGAAATGATGGTCACGCGTGAGCTCGGCGATCCGTTCCGTCGGGATGCACTGTCGCTGCCGGTCCGCCACCTCGCCAAGTACAAGGCGACGGCTGCGTGAGAGCACGCAGGGGTGTTCGGTAGAATCGCTGGATGGAGTCCAGGCTGACGGACGAGGCTGACGCACGCGCGGTCGTCGGTGACGTCGTCGCGCGCGCCCGCGCCGCGCAGTCGATCGCCGATCGCTGGACCCAGGCAGAGGCCGACGAAGCTGCCGTGGCGGCGGCCTGGGCCATCGTCGAGCCTGCGCGCAATCGCGCGCTGGCCGAGCTCGCCGTGCGGGACACGGGGCTCGGCAACGTCACCGACAAGATCGCCAAGAACCGGCGCAAGACGATGGGGCTGCTGCGCGATCTGCAGGGTGCGCGGTCGGTCGGCGTCATTGCCGAGGATCCGGACCGCGGTCTCGTCGAGATCGCGCGGCCGGTCGGCGTCGTTGCCGCGATCACGCCGTCGACGAATCCCGCGGCGACACCGGCGAACAACATCATCAACGCGCTGAAGGGCCGCAACGCGATCGTTCTCGCGCCGTCGCCAAAAGGACAATCGACGCTTGCGCTGCTGCTCCGGTTCGTTCACGCGGAGCTCGACCGGATCGCAGCGCCGCGCGACCTCGTTTTGCAACTGCCCGCACCGGTCACGCGGGAGAAGACGTTCGAGCTGATGCGGCAGGCCGACCTCGTCGCCGCCACGGGCTCCGCCACGAACGTGCGCGCCGCGTACGAGAGCGGCACGCCGGCGATCGGCGTAGGGGTGGGCAACGTCGCGGTCATCGTCGACGAGACGGCGGACATCGACGATGCGGCGGCGAAGATCGCACGATCCAAAACGTTCGACAACGCGACGAGCTGTTCGTCCGAGAACAGCGTCATCGCCGTCGAAGCCGTCGCCGATGCGCTGCTCGCGGCGCTCGAGCGCCAGGGCGGGCGGCGCCTGGACGGTACCGAAGCTGCAACGCTGCGGCGCGCGATGTTTCCGGACGGCAAGCTGTCGCAAGCCTATGTCGCCCAGGACGCGGCGACGATCGTCGAACGCGCCGGCCTTTCACGCGCTGCGCTTCGCGATGCCCGTTTCCTGGTCGTCGATGAGACCGGTGTGGGTCGCGACCATCCGTTTTCGCGCGAAAAGCTGTCGCCGGTGCTGGCGTTCTATCGCGAGCCGGATTTCGCGGCCGCGCGCGCCCGTGCAATTGCGCTGCTGCGGCACCAGGGCGCCGGCCATTCGATCGGCCTGCACTCGCGCACGAGCGATCGTGCCACCGCGCTCGGACTGACGCTGCCGGTGGCACGCGTGATCGTCAACCAGGCGCATTGCTTCGCCACCGGCGGCAGCTTCGACAACGCGCTGCCGTTCTCGCTGTCGATGGGTTGCGGCACGTGGGGCGGTAACGGCATTTCGGACAACGTCGGCTATCGTCATTTCCTGAACATCACGCGCGTCGTCCGGCCATTCGCGCCGGAGCGGATCTACGAACCGACCGAAGACGAGCTGTTCGGCCGTTATCGCGCGAAACATGGCGCGTGACGGTGGTGCGCGGCGCTGCCGGCCGTCCGTCACCTGTGGCGTGGGGACGCTGCCCGACACGTTTCGCGCCGCGATCGACGGCCATGCGTCCGCGCAGCCGACCGAGCCGTTCCTGATCGCGCCTGAACCCGGCATTGCGATCGACTACGCGACGCTCCGCGCGAACTGCATCGCGTTCGCCGGCCTGCTGCGCGGGCAAGGCATCTCACCCGGCGCAACGGTGTCGTTCATGCTCGAGAACGGGTTGAGTGCGGCTACCGTGTTCCTCGGCGCGATGTACGGCGGCTTCGTCGTGTCGCCGATCAACCTGCTTGCACAGGACGCGCAGCTCGAGTACACGCTGACGCATTCCGAAGCAAGGGTCGTGTTCGCGACCGCCGCGAACCGCGAGCGGCTCGAAGCGATCCAACGGCGCACGGGTGCGACGTTCGAAATCCGGATCGTCGACGTCGACGGGATCGAAATGCCCGCCGCAACCCCACAACGGCTCGAACTCGTCGGCGCGGGCGATCCGGCGATGCTGATGTACACGTCAGGGACGACCGGCACGCCAAAGGGCGCGCTGCTGTCCCACGCGAACATGCTGGCGGCGGGACGCGCCGTTGCGCGCTCGCTCGAGCTCGGCGCGTCCGATCGCGTGCTGTCGTCGCTGCCGCTTTATCACATCAACGGTCAATGCATCGCGACGGTCGCGCCGCTGGTGTCGGGTGGCAGCATCGTCATGCCGCACCGGTTCAGCGTGTCGCAGTGGTGGCCGCTCGTGGCACAGCAGCGGCCGACGTGGCTCAACATGGTGCCGACGATCATCGCGTATTTGCTGAACGGTCCCGCGACGACACCCGAGCAGGCCGCGGCATGCGCACACGTGCGATTCGGTCGTTCGGCGTCGGCGCCCCTGCCACCCGAGCAGCACCGCGCATTCGAGCAGCGCTTCGGGATTTCCGTCGTCGAAGCAATGGGACTGACCGAGTGCGCGTCGGTCGCGTTCAGCAATCCGCTCGCAATCGGCGCGCGACGTTACGGGTCGCCCGGCACGCCGCTCGGCGTCGAGGCGCGCGTCGTCGACCCTTCGGGATGCGAGCTGGCCGCCGGCGAGCGCGGTGAGATCGAGATTCGCGGCAGCAACGTGATGCTTGGCTACTTCAAGTCGCCGCAGGCCACTGCAGCGGCACTTCGCGACGGTGGATGGCTCGCAACCGGCGACCTCGGCTATCGCGACGCGGACGGCTTTTACTTCATCACCGGACGCCTGAAGGAGCTGATCATCAAGGGCGGCGAGAACATCGCGCCGCGCGAGATCGACGAGGCCTTGCTCGCGCATCCCGCCGTGCTCGAAGCCGCCGCTGTCGGCGTTCCGGACAAGGCGTACGGCCAGGAGATCCTCGCGTGCGTCGTCGTCAAGCCTGGCATGTCATGCAGCGAGGACGACCTGCGCGCGCATTGCCTGCGCACGCTCGGCCGCTACAAGTCGCCGCGCTATTTGCGGCTCGTCGACCACCTGCCGAAAGGGCCGTCGGGCAAGGTGCAGCGCCTGCGACTCGTCGACCTGTGACGCACGCCCGTTCCGATGCCGATTCCCGCTGAGGACCGTCCGCTGCCGCAGTCGCCGGCAACGACTCGGCGCGTCGAGTACAGCACGTGCTACATGTGCGCGTGCCGCTGCGGCATCCAGGTGACGCTCGAGGACGACGAGTTGCGCTTCATCCAGGGCACGCGCGACCATCCGGTGAACCAGGGCGTGCTGTGCGCGAAGGGCTCGGCCGGCATCATGAAGCAGCGCTCGCCGGCGAAGCTGCGCAAGCCGTTGCGGCGCAAGCCCGGCGCCTTGCGCGGTCGCAACGAGTTCGACGAAATCGAATGGGACGAGGCGCTGGCAATCGTCGAAGCGCGGCTGCGCGCGATTCGCACCACCGATCCGCGCAAGCTCGCGTTCTTCACGGGACGCGACCAGATGCAGGCGCTGACCGGCTTGTGGGCACAGCAGTTCGGCACGCCGAACTGGGCCGCGCACGGCGGCTTCTGCTCGGTGAACATGGCAGCGGCCGGGTTGTACTCGATCGGCTTCTCGTTCTGGGAATTCGGGGCGCCGGACTGGGACCGCGCGAAGTACTTCGTGCTGTGGGGTGTGGCCGAGGACCATTCGTCGAACCCAATCAAGATCGGCCTCGACAAGCTGAAGCGCAACCGGGCGAAGTTCGTCTCGATCAATCCGATTCGCACCGGGTATTCGGCGATTGCCGACGAGTGGCTGCCGATTCGCCCCGGCACCGACGGATTGCTCGCGCTTGCAATCGTCCACGTGCTGCTGCGCGACGGCACGATCGACTACGAGTTCCTGGCGCGCTACACGAACGCGCCCTGGCTCGTCGTCGACGCACCCGGAACGAGCGAGCATGGCCTCTTCGCGCGTGACCGCGATGGTCGCCCGCTGGTGTTCGACGATTCGCTCGGAAGCGTGACGTCGGACGTCGGCATTGCGACGGTCCCCGCGCTGTTCAAGACGCTGACGCTCGACGACGGCCGGCATGTGGCCACGGTGATGACGCACGTGGCCGGACGTTACATCGGCGACGACTACGCGCCCGCCGTGGTCGCCGAGCGCTGCGGCATTGCCGCCGACACGATCGAGCGCCTCGCGCGCGAAATGGCTCACGTCGCGTTCGAGGAGGCGATCGAGCTGCCGATCGCATGGACCGACGTTTGGGGTCGCCATCACGACAAGGTCGTCGGGCGGCCGGTGGCGATGTACGCGATGCGCGGGATTTCCGCGCATTCGAACGGGTTCCAGACGTGCCGCGCGCTGCATCTGTTGCAGATGCTGCTCGGCGCGCTCGACGGCCCCGGCAATTTCAGGGCGCGTGCGCCGTATCCGAAGCCCATCCCGCCGCACCAGTTGCCGGCGACCTTCTGCGCTCCCGGCAAGCCGCTGACACGGGCACCGCTCGGCTTCCCGATGAGCCCCGACGATCTCGCGATCGACGAGCACGGCGTCCCGCTGCGGATCGACAAGGCGTACTCGTGGGAATCGCCCATCGCCGCCCACGGGCTCATGCACATGGTGATCGCGAACGCGGTGGCCGGCGATCCGTATCCAATCGACATGCTGCTGCTGTTCATGGCGAACATGGCGTGGAACTCGGCGATGAACACGGGTGTTACGCGCGACCTCCTGTGCGCACAAAACGAGGACGGGTCGTACAAGATCCCCTTCGTCGTCGTCTGCGACGCGTTCGCGTCGGAGACCGTTGCGTTCGCCGATCTCGTGTTGCCGGATACGACCTATCTCGAACGCTACGACGCGATCTCGCTGCTCGACCGCCCGATCTCCGAGCCCGATGCGCCCGCCGACGCCATCCGTCATCCGATCGTGCCACTGGACCGCGATGTCCGCCCGTGGCAGGACGTGCTGATCGAGCTCGCGTCGCGACTGGAGTTTCCGGCGTTCACGCGCGACGACGGCCGGCGCAAATTCGTCGATTACCGCGATTTCATCATCCGCTTCGAGCGTGCGCCCGGTATCGGTTTCCTCGGCGGCTGGCGCGGCGAGCGGGGTGATGAACCGCTGGTGGGCGCACCCAATCCCCGGCAATGGGAAGCGTACGAAAAGCACCACGCGTTCTTCGCCTACCACCTGCCGGATCAATTGAAGTGGCATCGCTATGCCAATCGCGAGTACCTCGAATTCGCGCAGGACGTCGGCTTCATCGGTGCGGCCGAGCCGATCGTCATGCAACTGTGGTCGGAGCCGCTGCAGAAATTCCGGCTGGCGGGGCAGGGCGTGTACGCCGGCCGGCAGCCGACGGACGCCAGGGATCGCGAACGACTGGCGACGTATTTCGACCCGTTGCCGTTCTGGTATCCGTCGCTCGAAGGCTGCGAGACCGATTGCGCAAAGTACCCGCTGACGGCGCTGACGCAACGGCCGATGATGATGTACCACTCGTGGGATGCACAGAACGCGTGGTTGCGGCAAATCATCGCGGACAACGCGCTCTACGTGAACGTGCGCACGGCGCATGAATGCGGCTTGGCCGACGGCGATTGGGCGTGGGTCGAGTCCACCCATGGCAAGTTGCGTTGCCGCATCCGCACGATGGAAGGCGTCGAGCCCGGTACCGTCTGGACGTGGAACGCGATCGGCAAGCAGGGCGGCGCGTGGGGTCTCGCTGCGGACGCGCCCGAGGCGACGACGGGCTTTCTGCTGAATCACCTGATCTGCGAGCATTTGCCGAAGCGCGGCGACGATGGTCGCCGCATCACCAACTCCGATCCGATCACCGGGCAGGCCGCATGGTTTGACGTGCGCGTGCGCCTGACGAAGTGCGAAAGCGGCGAGTACGGAACGGCGCCCTGCGCGCCGCCGCTCGCCGACGCGGCCGGCGTCGCGCGTCCCGCCGTGATCCGCTGGCCCGAATGACGGCGGCCAACCCGAACATGAAGCTCGGTCTGGTGATCGATCTCGACACGTGCGTGGGCTGCCACGCGTGCGCAACGGCGTGCAAGGAATGGAACGGCGCATCGGCGATTAGCGGCCCACTCGCCGATTACGACCCCTACGGCGCAGAGCCCTCCGGCGTCTGGTTCAACCGCGTCCGGCACTACGAGGTAGGTGCGCATCCGGACTCGAAGACGATCAACTTCCCGATGTCGTGCCTGCATTGCGAGGAAGCCGCCTGCGTTAGCGTGTGTCCCACCGGCGCGTCGTACAAGCGCAGCGACGGCATCGTGCTCGTCGACCAGGACAAATGCATGGGCTGCAACCTCTGTGCGTGGGCGTGCCCCTACGGCGCGCGCGAGCTCGATCAATGCTCGGGCACGATGAAAAAGTGCACGCTTTGCGTCGATCGCATCTACGATGAGCGCTTGCCCGAAGACGAGCGACAGCCCGCGTGCGTCCTCGCGTGCCCGACACATGCACGGCACTTCGGCGATTTTGCCGATCCCGACTCGAACGTGTCGACGATGGTGCGCGAGCGCGGCGGATTCAGCCTGCTGTCGGAACTTGGTTACGTGCCCGTCAACCAGTATTTGCCGCCGCGCGACGTGCCCGCCGTTGCCATCTCGACCTCGCCCACCGCGCCATCGGGCGAAGACGCGAGCGCGAGCGCGCTGTCGCGGCTGATTGCGCGAGCGCGTGCCGTGCTCGCGAGGTGACGCAGCCGGTGAGTAGTGCGCGCGCGGTTCAGTGCCCCTCGCCTGATACGAGTCCGGTCGAGCATCCGTGAAGCCGGCGCTGTCCGTCATTATGTTCTCTGTGCTGTCGGGCGCCGGGCTTGGCGCGCTGGCGCTGATGGCGCTCGCGGACCTGGCGTGGCGCGCAGGCGTAGTCGAGGCCCCGTGGTCGCCGGCACTCACGTCGGCGGCGGCGATCGCACTGGTGCTGGTCATCGCCGGGCTCTGCGCATCGACGCTGCATCTCGCCAATCCGCGCAACGCGTGGCGCTCGCTCGCGCGCTGGCGCTCGTCGTGGTTGTCGCGCGAGGCGCTGGCGGCGCTCGCGTTCATTCCCGTGGCCGGCGCGTACGTCGCGTTACATGCATCCGGTTCGCCGTCGTGGACGCAGGCATTGGCCGGCGCAACGGTGCTCCTGGCGTGGGCGATGCTCTATTGCACCGCAATGATCTATGCGAGCCTCAAGCCCGTGCGGCAGTGGCATACGGCGCGCGTGCCGGTGGCGTTCTTCCTGCTTGGCCACGCATCGGGTGCGCTGCTGATCGCGTGTGCAATCGCGACGGAGCGCACGGCGACCAACGGCTGGATGGTTGCCGCGGTCCTGCTTTTCGTGCTCGCGCTCATCGCGAAGATCGAGTACTGGCGCTTCGTCGGTGCTAGCGGAATCACGCTCGAGACTGCGATCGGCGTACCACACGGCGTTGCACCGCCGCGTCGCGAGCACGCACGGCCGCGATCGGTGGCCGCGCGGCTGCTCGACGTGGGCCACTCGAAGGGAACGTTCCTGACCGACGAATTCGTCAACACGCAATCGCACTCGACGCTCCGTGCAATGCGCGCCGCGGCGCTGATCGCGGGTTTCGGGATTCCGCTGTTGTGGCTGGCCTCGTCATTCGGCATTCCGTTGCCCGGTCTCGGCGACGGGCGGCCGGATTGGCGCGTCGGCGCCATGGTCTGGCTCGCATGCATGCTCGGGCTCACCGCCGAGCGGTGGCTGTTCTTCGCCGAGGCGCGCCACACGGTCCGCCTTTATCATGGCGATCGAACGACATGAGCGAGAACCGCGATTCCACGCTTCCGGTGCGCATCTGGCGCGGGGACGCGAACGGGCGCTTCGAGCGCTACGACGTGCCGCGGCATCCATCGCAAACGGTCCTCGACGTCGTGTCGCACGTCCAGCAGCATGTCGATCCGACGCTCGCATATCGGTTCGCGTGTCGCGTCGGCATGTGCGGCTCGTGCGCGATGACCGTCAATGGCAAGGCGCGCTGGACGTGCCGCACGCACGTCGACGCCGTGGCCACGGGTGCGATGCTCGAGGTGGCGCCGCTCAACAACCTGCCGATCGTCCGCGACCTCGTCGTCGACATGGCGCCATTCTTCGACAAATGGGCGGCGGCGAAAGGTGCGTTCACGCCGACCGCCACGCGGCACGACGACTTCGCGCAAATCAAGCCCGCCTCGCAACAGCGACGTGCGATCGACGCGACGATCGAATGCATCGGCTGTGCAGTCTGCTACGCGTCGTGCGATGTGGTCGCATGGAAGCCCGCGTATCTGGGACCGGCGGCGCTGAATCGGGCATGGACGCTCGTCAACGATGTCCGTGACGGCGCTGGCGCTGAGCGACTGCGTGCCGTGAGCGACGATGCGGGATGCCAGGCGTGTCACACGCATCAGTCGTGCACGGAACGCTGTCCCAAGCATCTGACGCCGACGGCGGCGATTGCCGGATTGAAGCGACGCGTTGCGCTGGCTGCGATCAAGGGGCAGTTGTGAGCGATACCGGCGCGTGGGGCTCACCTGCGGCGACCGGCAATCCGGCGACCACCGCGCGCGCCGCGGCTTGGCGCTTCCTGTTGCAGCGGGCAAGCGCCGCGGTGCTCGCGCTGTGCGTCGTCGTGCACCTGGTGACGATGGTCTATGCAGTGCGGCACGGCCTGTCGTCGGAGGCGATCGTCGCGCGAATGAACGCCAATTCGGCATGGCCGGCGTTTTATGGGCTCTTCGTCGTTGCGGCAGCCATTCATGCGCCGCTCGGCCTTCGCACGGTCGTCGACGAGTGGCTCGGATTGCAGGGAGGGGTTGTCGACGCCGCGCTCGGCCTCTTCGCGCTGCTGCTGCTCGGCAGCGGCCTTTACGCCGTGCACGCGCTGACCGGATGACGGACCGTCGCGCTCCGGCATTGGCGACCGCGCGCGCAGGACGTGCGATGCGCCGCAACGATGCGCGAGCGCGCTCGCACCCGGGCTATTGGGCGTTTCTCACCCACCGGTTGTCGGGTATCGCGCTGGCGCTGTTCCTGCCTATCCACTTCCTGGTCCTCGCGCAGGCGCTGGCTCATCCGGCCTCGCTGGATGCGTTTCTCGACTGGACGCGCCAGCCCGCCGTCAAGCTCGCCGAGACGCTGCTCGTGCTGGCGCTCGCCGCGCATCTTGGTGGGGGCGTACGATTGCTGTTCGTCGAGTTCGCCGGCTGGCGCGCCGAGTGGCAGAAGACTGCGCTCGCACTGGTGGCGGCCGGCGCGCTCGCCTTTGCGCTGCTGTTCGCACTCGCTGCCTGATCGAGAACTTTGCACCGATGACGCTACGAATCGATCCCTCCCGTGTCGAAGAGGCTGCGAAAGAGCTGTATATCCGCGCGCTCAAGATGCTGCCGCCGGATGTCAAGCGCGGCTTCGACGCGCTGGTCGCGCGCGAGACCGACACCACGGCGAAGTCCGTTCTCGGCGTCATGGTACGCAACATCGCCGTCGCGGAGCAGACGGACAACCTGCTGTGCCAGGACACGGGCATTCCGATCTACAACGTCACCATCGGCCGCGCTGTGGTCGTGGACGGCGTGGCGCTCAAGGCTGCGATCCGGAAGGGTTGCGAGCGCGCGACTCGCGACTATCCGTTGCGCTCGTCGGTCGTGCATCCGTTGACGCGCCGCAACGAGCACACGTCGTGCGGCGAAGGCATCCCGGTGATTCACTTCGATTACTCGGACGCGTTCGACGGTCTGCGGATCGAGATGATTCCGAAGGGTTCCGGATCCGAGAACAATTCCTGGCTGCGGATGGCCGTCCCGGCGGACGGCATCGACGCGATCAAGCGCTTCGTCGTCGACTGCGTTCTCGACGCGGGCGGGAAGACGTGTCCACCGACGATCGTCGGTGTCGGCATCGGCGGCACGTCCGACCTTTGCGTCCATCTTGCGAAACGCGCGGCCACGCGCCCACTGGGCACCCGCTGTGCCGATGCCGACGCTGCTGCACTCGAGACGGAGCTCACGAAGGCAGTGAACATGCTCGGCGTGGGCCCGCAAGGGCTCGGCGGCGACGCAACGGCGTTCGCCGTGCATGTCGAGCTCGCCGCGACGCACATCACGATGAATCCCGTCGCCGTCAACATGCAATGCCATTCGGCGAGGCGCGCGAGTGCGCACTTCAGCGAAACCGGCATCGCTTACGGTTACTGACGACGCGCAGATGTTCCTCGGTCATTTCGGGTTGGCGCTCGCAGCGAAACGGGTGATACCGTGTGCGTCGCTCGGCACGACGGTCATGGCGGCACAATGGGCCGACGGCGTCTGGCCGCTGTTCGTGCTGCTCGGCCTCGAGCATGCGGAAATTCGGCCCGGCATCACCGTGGTGACGCCGCTCGACTTCGTGTCGTATCCGTTCTCGCACAGCCTCCTAGCGGATTTCGGCTGGGCGGTGTTGTTCGCGCTGGCGTATGGCACGCTGCGCAAGGACTGGCGCACCGCGCTGTGGCTCGGCGTGCTCGTGATGTCGCACTGGATGCTGGATGTCGTCGCGCATCGACCGGACATGCCGACGTGGCCGGGTGGACCCAAGCTCGGTGCGGGACTCTGGAACTCGCTGCCGGCGACGCTGGTCGCGGAATTCGCGCTTTTCGGCGCCGGCCTGTGGCTCTACCTCCGCGCGACCCGGGCGCGCGACCGCCTGGGCAGCATGCTGCCTTGGGCGTTCGCGGCAACGCTCGTGATCATTTATCTCGCGGCGGTCTTCGGTCCGCCGCCGCCGAGCGAGCGGGTACTGGCGATGTCGGGCCTCGCGGGTTGGCTGTTCGTCGCGTGGGGCTACTGGATCGACCGGCATCGCTCGACGACCGTCGCGGAACCCGCCGATGCAGCGCGTGCGCTCGCCGCGCGCAGCGGCTGACGGCTTCCCCTATGCACTACGACCTTGCCACGCCGGTGACCGACGACACGGTTCGCCAACTGCGGATCAATGACACTGTCACGCTGCAAAACCTGCTCTTCGGCATCCGCGATGCGACGCAGATCGCGCTGTTCGACCGCGGCCGCACGACGAGGCTGGACCTCGCCGGTCATGCGGTGATTCACACGGCGCCCAATGTCAGGAAAGTCGAGCCGACGACCGAAAACCCCGCCGGTTATGCGCCGCTGTGCATTGGCACGACGACGTCGATGCGGATGGAGCGCTTCACGCGGCCATTGATGCAGTGTCTCGGCGTACGGATCATCATCGGCAAGGGCGGCCTGGGTCCTGCGTCGCTCGCGGCCTTTGCCGAGCTTGGCGGCGTCTACCTCGCGATCATCGGCGGCACCGCCGCGCTCGAAACGACGTGGATCGAGGCGATCGAGGACGTCGATCTCGACGATCTGAATCCCGAGAGCCTGTGGCAGTTTCGTGTGCGCGACTTCGGGCCGCTGCTCGTGGCGATGGACAGCCACGGTGCGAGCCTCTACGACGCTGTCGATCGCGCCGCTCGCGACCGCCGTGCAGCCGCTCTCGCCGCGCTGAACGTCGGCCGTTGATGGACATCGCGCGGCGGACCACCGACGTCCTGATTCTCGGCGCCGGCGGCGCGGGACTCTTCGCGGCGCTGCACGCGCACGATGTCGACCCGTCGCTCGACATCACGATCGCCGTCAAGGGACTGCTCGGCAAGTGCGGGTGCACGCGAATGGTCCAGGGCGGCTACAACGTCGCGCTCGCGCCCGGCGATTCGGTCGAGCGCCACTTCATGGACACGATCGAAGGCGGCAAGTGGCTGCCCAACCAGGATCTTGCGTGGGCGCTGTGCAGCGGCGCCGTGGAGCGGATTCGCGAGCTGGAGAACGAGCTCGGCTGCTTCTTTGATCGCAATCCGGACGGGACGGTCCACCAGAAGGCATTCGCCGGGCAGACGTTCGATCGGACCGTGCACAAGGGTGACCTGACCGGCATCGAGATCATCAGCCGGCTCGCCGAGCAAGTCTGGGCGCGCAGGATCAGACGGCTCGAGGAGCATCGCGCGGTTGACTTCGTCGCCGCGCGCGATGGCGCACTCGCCGGTGTCGCGATGATCGACGTGCGCACCGGCGCACCGCTGTTCGTGCAGGCACGGTGCGTGTTGCTCGCCACGGGCGGCGGCCCGACGATGTACCGGTTCCACACGCCGTCGGGCGACAAGAGCTGCGATGGTCTCGCGATGGCGCTTCGCGCCGGGCTGCCGTTGCGCGACATGGAAATGGTGCAGTTTCATCCGACCGGCTTGCTCGCGGGCTCGCACACGCGGATGACTGGCACGGTACTGGAAGAAGGACTGCGCGGCGCAGGCGGTCATCTCGAGGACGGCAACGGTGCGCGCTTCATGCATCGCTACGATCCGCGCGACGAGCGTGCGACGCGCGACATCGTCTCGCGCGCCATCTTTGCGGAGATGCGCGCAGGACGAACGACGCCGAACGGCGGCGTGTGGCTCAGCATGGCGCACCTGGGTCCCGACAACGTCCGCCGCCAGTTCAAGGGAATGGTCGAACGCTGCGCCGACTGCGGGTTCGACCTCGCCGCCGGCAAGGTCGAAGTCGTGCCCACTGCGCACTACATGATGGGGGGGGTGGAGTTTGCCGTCGATTGCACGACCGAACGTGAAAACCTGTTCGTCGCCGGCGAGGATTCCGGCGGCGTGCACGGCGCAAACCGTCTCGGCGGCAACGGTGTGGCCAATTCGACTGTGTTCGGCGGCATCGCCGGCGAAACCATGGCGCAAGCGCTGCGCCGTCCTGCGCCGCAGCGGGAGCCCGATCCCGACGCGCTGGCAGCGAGCATCGCTCGCGCGCAACGGCCATTCGACGCGCGCGCGGCTGGTGCGGCGAAGCCCGGTGAGCTCGAGGTGCTGCGCGAGCGGCTGTTCGCAACGATGTGGGACGACGCGGGCATCGTTCGCGATGCGCCCGGCCTCACGCGCGCGGCGGGCGCCTTGACAGTACTGGCGAGCGAACTCGAGGGCTACCGGATGCCGGCCGCGGCGCGTGATCCTGCCTTCAACGTGACGTGGCACGACTGGCTGAATCTCACCAACCTGGTCGACGTGTCAAAGGTGATCGTCCATGCCGCCCTGGCGCGCGAGAATTCGCGCGGCGCGCATTTCCGCGCGGACTTTCCGGACGGAGGCGACCTCGACACGTCGTCGTATACGCGCGTGCGCCAATCCAGCAACGGCACGCTCGACGTGCAGGCGGTGCCGGTGCAATTCACGCGCGTGCGGCCGGGCAACTCGCTCGTCTGACGCGCGATCGCACGGATCGCAACGACGCGATCAGCCTTCGGCGCGCATCGCGGTGAACGCCTCGAGCAGTTCCGGCTCGTCCCACGGCACATCGACGACGTGATCGCGCAGGTAGCGGCTGTCGGGGTCGCGCAGCCATTCCTCCGGAAACCACACGAGGAGGCTCTCTTCCCCTTCATCGAAGTCGCTGCGGGTCGGCGACTTTGCGCCGGTCAGCGCCGCCTGCAACGCTGCCCAATGATCGACGTTGCGCAGGCTGCCCCGATGGCTTCCCGGGGTGATCCGCCGATTGATCTCCAGCACGAGCGGCCGGCCGGTGCCTGTCGGCACGATGAACTCGACGAAAAAATGGCCACTGATGCCGAAGCCGGCTGCGAGCGATTCCGCGATCGAGCGCAATTGCGGCGAGCGGAAGTGGCGGGTGACCGTCGGCGGTCCTGTCGGATGCGGATGTGCGACGACTTTCTCGCTCGCATAGCCCGCAACGAGGCGACCTTGCCAGGCGGTGGACAGGTAGTAGTTGATGTTGCCGGGAACGTGCGCCTGCACGAGAAGCGAGGACGGAACATTGCCGAGGTCCAGCGGCTGAGGCTCGAGAAACGCGTGGAAGGCACGCGCGACATCCGCCGCGTCGGCGCAGATCGCGACGCCGGCGCCACCGAATCCGTGCGCGCGCTTGACGACGATCGGATAGCCGTGCGCCCGGCCGAAGGAATCCGCGGCTGCCGGGTTGTCGACGATCGAAAACGGCGGCACAGCGACACCCATCGCCGTCGCCGCCGCCGGCAATCGCGTCTTGTCGACGCTCGTCTCGTACTGCGAGGAATCGCCGAGCGAGTATTCGATCAGCGACGACAACCGCGCGGCGAGCGCAGGTTGCATGTCGCGCGGCGGCGAGCGACGCAGGTTCGCCAGCAGCCGGAAGGCCATGTCGTCGCAGGGCAGGACGATCCGCGGCTGCGTGGCCGCGACGATCTCGGCGAACGCGGCGACCCATTGCGCGACCGTCGCATTCTCGGGCAGGTATCCGACGCGCGAGACGAAGCGGCTCCGCTCGGCGAGCGAATTCGGCGGCGTCAGCAACGAAACGGTGAATCCGGCGTGGGCGAGTGCGGCGGGGATGCGCGCGGTTCCGATCCAGCGCGTGGCGGTGGAGACGAGGAGAACCGGGGTATTCGTCATCTTGTCATCATAGTGTCATCTTCGGTCTTCACCATCGCCGCATCGAACATGAGAATGGACAAGACGACGATGCGATTGACGATGGCCATACTGACGGGCGCGCTCGTGCTGCTCCCGACCATGCCCGTACACGCTGCCGACATCACCGGCGCCGGCGCGACGTTTCCGTACCCGGTTTACGCGAAATGGGCCGATGCCTACAAGACGAAGACCGGGATCGGCATGAACTATCAGTCGATCGGCTCCGGCGGTGGTATCGCGCAGATCAAGGCGAAGACCGTCGATTTCGGCGCGTCCGACATGCCGCTCAAGAATGAAGAACTGCAAAGCGCCGGCCTGATGCAGTTTCCGGCGATTGTCGGGGGCGTGGTGCCGATCATGAACCTGGCAGGCGTAGCACCCGGCGCGCTCAAGCTGAACGGGCCCGTGCTCGCGGACATTTACCTCGGCAAGATCAAGCAGTGGAGCGACAAGGCCATCGTGGCGCTCAACGCGGGCTTGAAGCTTCCCGACGATCCGATTGCCGTCGTACGCCGGTCGGACGGATCCGGCACGACGTTCATCTGGACGGATTATCTGTCGAAGGCGAGCGACGAATGGAAGACCAAGGTTGGCAGCGCCACCGCGGTCTCGTGGCCGGAAGGTGTGGGTGGAAAGGGCAATGAAGGCGTCGCCGCCTACGTGCAGCGGATCAAGGGGTCGATCGGTTACGTCGAGTACGCGTACGCGAAACGCAACGGCATGACCTACGCTTCGGTGCAGAACAAGGACGGCCAGTTCGTGCAACCCGATGACACGACGTTCCAGGCCGCAGCGGCAAATGCGGACTGGAGCCGCGCGCCCGGCTTCTACCAGATCCTCACCGACCAGCCAGGCAAGAACGCGTGGCCCATCACGGGCGCAAGCTTCATCCTGATGCACGTGAAGCAGGATAAGCCGCAGAACGCAGCCGAGGTGCTGAAGTTCTTCGACTGGTCGTTCCACAATGGGCAGAAGCTCGCCGCGGATCTCGATTACGTTCCGCTGCCCGATGCCGTCACCAAAGTGGTTGCGGATGCCTGGAAGACGCAGCTCAAGGACGGATCCGGCAAGCCAATCTGGCCGGGCTCGCACTGACGCCTGCGACCCGCCAACACAGCGCGCGCGACGGGGTCGTGCGCGTTTTGTCGCGCGGTGAGCTCGAGCGCGGGACGCTATGATGCTGGCCTCCGAGGCTCCCGCGGTGCCCATGTCAACGACCTTCCGCGCAGCGGCGAACGTCGCCGATCGCCAGCCGGTGCACCGCGCGTCGGCCGCGCTCTGGCAGGACGCGCTGTTCAGGCAGGTGACGCGCCTGTTCGCGGCGCTGGTGCTCGGGCTGCTGCTCTCGATCATCGTTGCGCTCGGTTATGCGGCGCTGCCCGCACTGCAGAAGTTCGGGCCGGCGTTTTTTGTCACGAACGTATGGAATCCGGTTACGGGCCAGTTCGGTGCGCTGGCACCGATCTACGGCACCGTGGCGACGTCGATCATCGCGCTCGTCATCGGTGTTCCGGTGAGCTTCGGCATCGCACTGTTCCTGACCGAGATGTGCCCGGTCGCACTGAAGCGTCCGCTTGGCACCGCCGTGGAACTCCTGGCGGCAATCCCGTCCATCATCTACGGGATGTGGGGCCTGTTCGTTTTCGCGCCGTTCTTCGCCGATCACGTGCAACCGCTCATCCAGCGCGTGCTCGGCGACGTCTGGATCATCGGGCCGTTGTTCCAGGGCGCGCCGACGGGTCTGGGCGTACTGACCGCAGGTGTCATTCTCGCGGTGATGGTGATTCCGTTCATCGCGTCGGTGATGCGCGACGTATTCGAGATCGTGCCGCCGGTGCTGAAGGAGTCGGCCTACGGCCTCGGCTGCACGACGTGGGAAGTCGTGCGCAACATCGTGCTGCCGTACACCAGGATCGGCGTCATCGGCGGCATCATGCTCGGCCTCGGCCGCGCGCTCGGCGAGACGATGGCCGTGACGTTCGTCATCGGCAACGCCTACCGGATACGCGCGTCGCTGTTCGAGCCGGGCAACTCGATCGCGTCGGCGCTCGCGAACGAGTTCAACGAAGCGGCCGATCCCGTCCATCGCGGATCGCTGATCGCGCTCGGGCTTGTGTTGTTCGTGCTGACGCTGATCGCGCTCGCCGCGTCGCGGATGCTCATCGCCCGGCTGACGCGCGGCGAGGGCTCGCAGACATGAACGAGGCTCGATCACCGGCGATACCGGACCGCGCGACCGTGCAGATGAGCGGGCGCTATCGGCGACGACTGCTGGTCAACCGGTTCAACCTCGCGATGTCGCTCGCGACAATGGCCGTGGGCATGCTGTTCCTGCTGTGGATTCTCGCGACGCTGTTCAGCAACGGATTCGCCGCGCTGTCGCCGACGCTGTTCACGCAGATGACGCCGCCGCCCGGTTCGGCCGGCGGTTTGCTGAACGCAATCTACGGCAGCGCGCTGATCGTGCTCACGGCGACGCTCGTCAGCACGCCGATCGGCATCCTGGCCGGCATCTACCTCGCCGAGTACGGCCGTAACGGCGCGTTCGCCGAAGCGACGCGATTCGTGAACGACATCCTGCTGTCCGCGCCGTCGATCGTGCTCGGCTTGTTCGTCTACACCGTCTATGTCCTGCAGGTCGGGCACTTTTCGGGTTGGTCCGGATCGGTGGCGCTGGCGCTCATCGCCATTCCAGTGGTGGTGCGGACGACGGAGAACATGCTGCGCCTCGTGCCGAGCAGCCTGCGCGAGGCGGCGGTGGCGCTCGGCGCGCCGATGTGGAAGGTCATCCTGATGGTGACGCTCAAGGCCGTGCGCGGCGGCGTGATCACCGGCGTGTTGCTTGCCGTCGCGCGGATGTCCGGCGAAACCGCGCCGCTATTGTTCACCGCGCTCAACAATCAATTCTGGAGCACCGACATGAACGCACCGATGGCGAACCTGCCCGTCGTGATATTCCAGTTCGCGATGAGCCCGTTCGACGACTGGAAGACGCTGGCATGGGCGGGCGCACTGCTGATCACGTTGACCGTGCTCGTGCTCAACATCCTGGCGCGGACGGTGTTTCGGCAGGCCGAGGTACGCTGATGACGATGGAAGCGACGCTGACGCCGGTCGACCGCCGCGGCAGCGCGGCACGCGAACCCGCGCATGCCGTGCCGCCGAAGATGTCGATCCGCAACCTCGACTTCTTCTACGGCGAGTCGCAGGCACTGAAGTCCGTCAATTTCGACATCGCCGAGCGTGAGGTCACGGCGTTCATCGGGCCCTCGGGCTGCGGCAAGTCGACGCTGCTGCGCACGCTGAACCGGATGTATTCGCTGTATCCGCGGCAGCGCGCGACCGGCGAGATCCGCTTCAACGGCCGCAATATTCTCGACGCGGCGACGGACCTCAACCTGCTGCGCGCGAAAGTCGGCATGGTGTTCCAGAAACCCACGCCGTTCCCGATGTCGATCTATGACAACATCGCGTTCGGCGTGCGCCTCTACGAACGGCTGTCCGCGCGCCAGATGGACGAGCGCGTCGAATGGGCACTGACGAAAGCCGCGATGTGGAACGAAGCGAAGGACAAGCTGCGACAATCCGGCATGGCGCTGTCTGGGGGCCAGCAGCAGCGACTGTGCATCGCCCGTGCCGTGTCGGTGCGGCCCGAGGTGCTGCTGCTCGACGAGCCGACGTCGGCGCTCGACCCGATATCCACGGCGCGTATCGAGGAGCTGATCTCGGAGCTCAAGGCGGACTACACGATCGCGATCGTCACGCACAATATGCAACAGGCGGCGCGCGTCTCCGACAAGACGGCGTACATGTACCTCGGCGAGCTGATGGAATTCGGCGCAACCGACCAGATCTTCCTCAAGCCGGTGCGCAAGGAAACCGAGGACTACATAACAGGCCGGTTCGGCTGATATGAAAAGCTACTGCGCGGTCCGACGACTTGCTGGCGCGTCCGCTCGCGACGCCTTTCACAATCTCATCAAGGCAGCGGCGAAATGAGCGACCACACGAACAAGCAGTTCGACGCTGAGATGGAGGCGATCCGCTCCGGTGTGCTGTCGATGGGCGGCATCGTCGAGCAGCAGGTGACGCGCGCGATCGACGCGCTGGAAAAGGACGACGATGCGCGGCGCACCGACGCGGTCGGCGCCGACGAAGCGGCGATCAACCAGTTGCAGATCACGATCGACCAGCAGTGCGCGCAGATCATCGCGAAGCGCCAGCCGACGGCCGTCGACTTGCGGATGGTGCTGACGGTGAGCAAGATCGTCAACGACCTCGAACGGATCGGCGACGAGGTCAAAAAGATCGCCTACAAGGCCGCGCAGACGCGTGGCAGCGACCGGCTGGCGCGCGTGCGGTACTTCGACACGGCGAAGGCACTCGACCACGCGATGACGATGCTGCGCTTGGCACTCGACGCGTTCGCACGGCTCGACGTCGTCGCCGCGGCCGAGGTCATCGACCGCGATGCCGACATCGACGCCGCGTTCGCCTCGATCCTGCGCCAGCTGATCAGCTACATGATGGAGGACCCGCGCACGATCACGCCGGCGCTCGAGATCGTGTTCATTGCGAAGTCCATCGAGCGTGTCGGCGACCATGCGAAGAACATCGCGGAGGCCGTCGTCCAGGTCGTAAAGGGCAAGGACGTCCGTCACGCGTCGGCGGACGAGATCCGCGCCGAGGTCGCGGAGCGGTGATGCCGACCATTCTCGTCGTCGAGGACGAGCCGGCGATCATGGAGCTGTTGCGCGTGAATCTCATCGACGCCGGTTACGACGTGGCCGAGGCTGTCGACGCCGAAGCGGCTCAGCAGGTGCTGCGCGAACGGCTGCCGGACCTGCTGCTACTCGATTGGATGCTTCCCGGGCAGTCGGGGCTAGCCCTTGCGCGTCAGTTGCGCGGCGAGCCGCGTACGCGCGAGTTGCCGATCATCATGGTGACGGCGCGCGCGGACGAAGGCGACAAGGTCGCGGGGCTGGAAGCGTGGGTCGACGACTACGTCACGAAGCCGTTCAGCCCGCGCGAGCTCAAGGCGCGGATCAAGTCGGTGTTGCGACGCAAGGCCCCGGAAGCGGCGCAGGAGGTTCTCGTCGCCGGCCCCGTGACGCTCGACCCCATCGCGCATCGCGTCACCATCGGCGGGACCGAGATTGCGCTCGGGCCCACCGAGTTTCGACTGCTGCGCTTCTTCATGGCGCGTCCGGAGCGCGTGCACAGCCGCACCCAGCTGCTCGACCTGGTATGGGGCGATCACGTCTATATCGAGGAGCGAACGATCGACGTGCACGTCCGCCGTCTGCGCGTTGCACTCGAGCCTTTCGGCGCCGACCGGATGATCGAAACCGTTCGCGGAAGCGGCTACCGGCTCGTCCCGGCGACAGTCCGACCCGCGTCGGAGCGTGACGCGTCGTAACGCGATGCTGAAGCCGATCGTCCGGCAGGGATTGATCGTGCCGGCCTGCGTTGCCGTCCTGGCGGCGCTTGTGTTCTTCGTCGCAGGCGGCGCGGCCGCATGCATCGTGCTGGCCATCGGTGCCGCGGCGATCATCCTGTTCCACCTGATCCACCTGCAGCGAATCGCCGATTGGGCCGCCGGATCGCTCGGTGCCGAAGTTCCGGAGGGCCGGGGCGTGTGGGCCGCGCCGCTCGCCGCGATCTATCGCCACACGCGAACGCGGAATGCGTATGAGCGCGACCTGCGTCACGTCATCGAGCGGTTCCGCCTGGCGGCCGCCGCGCTGCCGGACGGCGTGGTCGTGCTCGACGCGGCAGCGCGAATCGATTGGGCCAATCCGCGTGCGCTCGCCCAGCTCGGCCTCGACCTCGCGCACGATCGAGGCCAGCCGATCGTCAATCTCGTGCGGCAGCCGGAATTCCTCCGATACGTCGAAGCGGGCGATTTCGCGGCGTCGATCGTCGTGTCCTCGGGTCGTGACGCGCGCCGCCGGCTGGCATTGCAGCTCGTGCCGTTTGCCGCCGACCAGAAGCTGCTGCTGTCGCGGGACGTCACCGAGCTCGAAGCCGTTGCCCGGATGCGCCGCGACTTCATCGCCAACGTGTCGCACGAGCTCAAGACGCCGCTCACCGTCATCAGCGGATTCGTCGAGACGCTGCAGGACATCGACGTCGACGAGCGGCAGCGCAAGCGATTCCTGCAACTGATGCAGGAGCAGGCCAAGAACATGCAGCGGCTCGTCGCCGACCTGTTGACGCTTTCGGCGCTCGAGAGCGACCAGAATCCGTTGCACGACGAGCCGTTTGCGGTCGTGCCGCTGCTTCTCGCGCTGTCGGCGGACGCGAAAGGGCTGTCGAAAGGCGCTCACGAGATCGCGCTCGACATCGGTGAAGCGGCGACGATTCGCGGCAGCCGCGACGAGCTCGCGAGCGCATTCGGCAATCTCGTCAGCAACGCGATTCGCTATACGCCCGATCGAGGAACGGTGACACTCGCGTGGCGCGTCGATGCCGACGGCACCGGCGTATTCGCGGTCACGGACACGGGAATCGGCATCGCTGCCGAATACGTGCCGCGGCTGACCGAGCGGTTCTATCGCGTCGACCGCAGTCGCTCGCGCGCCACCGGCGGCACCGGACTCGGACTTGCGATCGTCAAGCACGTGCTGCTGCGACACCAGGCCGAGCTCGAGATCGACAGCGAACGCGGCAAGGGCAGCACGTTCGCCGTGCGACTGCCGGCAAAGCGTGTCGACAGTACCGCCTTCGAGGCCGATGCCGCCGAAGCGGGGCGCGCCCCACGCCGATCGCCACTTGAAACCTGACGGCTGCAACCCAGACCCGTTTCGCCGCCACGTCGACGGCGAATCTGCACGCTACCAGTAGCGCATCGCCGATTTGAACAGCGTGCGGAGTTCCGCTGCGCCCACGTCGATCGGTGCGTTCTTGATGACGCGATATTGCGGCTCGGCGCCCTCGGCGAGCGCGTCGACGTGCGTTTCGTTCAGGCCGAGTGCGGCAAGGCCATTCGGCATTCGCGTCGCCTGCATCAACTCGATGATTCGCGTGGCAAGCACTTCGCCGGCGTCGTCCGGTGTCGCGCCCACTATCGAGGCGCCAAGCGAATGCGCGCACCGCAGATGACGTGTCGGGTGCGCAGGGGCCGTGTGGCGCCACACCGATGGGTTGTTGAGCACGACGGCCATGCCGTGCGGGATCAGCGGCTTGGCCGCCGGATAGCCCTCGATGTGGCGGTCCTTGACGAGGCCCGAGACGGCGTAGGACAGCCCGTGCGGCAGGTGGCAGCCGGCAGCGTTGAACGCGATGCCTGCGAGCATCGCCGCATACATCATCTCGGTTCGCGCTTCCGCGTCGGATGCGTCGTCGACGGCGCGCACCAGGTACTGGCCGACGCTTTGCAACGCCGAGACGGCGAGTGCATCGGAGAACGGGTTTGCGCCCTGCGACACCGGACGCCGCACACCCTGTGCAGGATTGAGCCGCCGCGGATAGAGGCGGGCGGTGATCGATTCGAGTGCATGACTCATGCAGTCGAAACCGGTGGCGGCCACGACGTTCGCCGGCAACGTGCGCGTCACGTCGGGGTCGACGAGCGCGACCGTCGGGATCAGGCGGCGCGAGATGATGCCGGTCTTCGCGTTGAGTGACGTCAGCGTGAAGATCGAGATGCCGGTCGTCTCCGATCCCGTGCCGGACGTCGTCGGACACGCGATGTGTGGCTTCACCGGACCCGGCACGCGCTGACCCGCGCCGATCGGCGCATTCACGTACGTCATGAATTCCGCGGGCTGGGTCGCGTAGAGGTTCGCGGCCTTGCACGTGTCGATGACCGAGCCGCCGCCGACCGATACGTACCCGTCGACGTTCGCGTCGCGGGCGAATCGAGCGGCATCCTGGAGCGAGCGGTCAGTGGGCTCGATCGCCACTTCGTCGTAGACGACGCAATCGACACCCGCGCCTTGCAGCGACGCGCGGACCTTGGCGACGTGCTCGCCGTCGACGAGGTTGCGATCGGTGAAGAGCGCGACACGGCGCAATCCCAGCTCGGCGGCATTGTCGCCGGCTTCCGCAAGCACGCCGGCGCCGAACGTGAACGTCGGCATGCCGATCGTGAATCCGCGATCGCTGCCTTCGAGCGCCGCGAAGTCCGCGTGACAGCAGGCCATGATGTCTCCCCGGTAGGTGAAGCCGCGATTATCGCGCGACGCTGCACTCGTGCGATGCCGAATGCGTCAGCGCGGCTCGGCGAGGATCATTGCGGCCGCCTTCTCGGCAATCATGACGACGGGAACGTTCGTGTTGCCCGAAACGAGCGTAGGCATGATGCCGCAGTCGACGACGCGAAGGCCGGTTAGGCCGATCACGCGAAGCTCTGGATCGACGACGCTGCGCGCATCGTCGGCCGGACCCATCCGCGTCGTGCCGCTCGGATGAAAGATCGTGCCGCCGGTGTCGCGCGCGAAATCGAGCAGCGCGTCGTCAGTGACCGCGCCGTCGCCGGGCCGATATTCGCTGTCGACGAACGGCCGCATTGCCCGTGTCGCCGCGAGGCTTCGCGCGAGCCGCATGCCGGCCACGAGCGTTGCACGGTCTTCCGCCGTGGACAGGTAGCGTGGCTGCATCGCCGGCGGTTCGAGCGCATTGCGCGAGCGGATGCGCACTGTGCCGCGCGATGTCGGGCGCAACTGGCATACGGACATCGTGAAGCCGGAGAACGTATGCACGGGTGAGCCCGCCATGTCGGACGACAGCGTCGCGAAGTGGAACTGCACGTCAGGTCGCGTCGCGTCGGGCATTGCGCGCGCGAAAATGCCGCCCTGGTTGATGCCGACGGCCATGGGGCCGCGGCGCCGGATGACGTAGTCGAGACCCATCCGCAGCTTGCCGGTCCACGATCGCAGCGTGTCGTTCGTCGTGACGGGCTGCGTGCAGCGGAAGATGACGCGCGCCTGCAGATGGTCCTGCAGGTTCTCGCCGACGCCCTCGAGCGCGTGTACTACGGGAATACCGTGCTGCTGCAACAGCGCGGGCGATCCAACGCCGGACAGTTGCAGGAGCTGCGGCGACTGCAGCGCACCGGCGGCAAGGAGCACTTCGCGCCGCGCGACGGCAGCGAGATCATTGCCGGCCTGCCGATACGTGACGCCCGTCGCACGGGTGCCGTCGAAGAGCACGCGCGTTGCGTGCGCGTTGGTCTCGATGCGCAGGTTCGAGCGGCTGCGGGCTGGATTCAGGTATGCGACGGCCGTCGAGCAGCGCAGGCCGCGGCGCGTGGTCAGCTGGTAGTAGCCGGCGCCTTCCTGCCGCGCGCCGTTGAAGTCGTCGTTGCGCGCAATGCCGAGCTCTCCAGCGCCAGCGATCATCGACTCGACGAGCGGGTGCATCGCACCGATGTCCGATGCCCACAGCGGTCCGTCTGCGCCGTGATACTCGCTTGCGCCGCGCACGTTGTGCTCGAGCATCCGGAACCACGGCAGCACGTCGTCGAAACTCCAGCCATCGTTGCCGGCGGCGGCCCATGCGTCGTAGTCCTCGCGCTGTCCGCGGATTGCGATCAGCCCGTTGATCGACGAGCTGCCGCCCAGCGTCCGGCCGCGCGGCCAATAGATCTTGCGGCCGTTCATCGTCGGTTCGGGCTCCGTGTAGAAGCCCCAGTTGACGACGGGGTGGAACATCGTTTTGGCGTAGCCGATCGGAACGTGAATCCAGGGGTACGTGTCGCGCGGTCCCGCTTCGAGCAGCAGCACCGAATGGCGCCCGTCGGCTGAGAGCCGGTTGGCGAGAACGCAGCCGGCAGACCCGGCACCGACGATCACGTAGTCAAATGCGGCGGCGTTCTCGGGCATCTATCCTGGGGTGGCGGAGGGTGCGGGGCGATGGGGATGATCCCGCAAGCTGCTGATTCTAAAGGATGCTCGTTGCGCGCCGCGGTCATGACGATGCGCTGGCGCGTGTTTGACCGATGGGCGCGGAAACTGCTACAATCGCGCGTTTCGACGGAGGGGTTCCCGAGCGGTCAAAGGGAGCAGACTGTAAATCTGCCGGCTCTGCCTTCGAAGGTTCGAATCCTTCCCCCTCCACTCCAGGAACGGGGGGTCAGAGGACAGGGATTCAGATACACCCGCAATGCCGGCAGGCGACGCGATAGGCGTGCCGGTGCTGTTACCTGTTGCCTGACCTCTTTTACCTGATTGCGGGTGTAGCTCAATGGTAGAGCAGAAGCCTTCCAAGCTTACGACGAGGGTTCGATTCCCTTCACCCGCTCCAGGATGCGGCAACACCGTTTGACTTCGCGGATTTCGAATAGCGCCCAAGTAGCTCAGTGGTAGAGCACTCCCTTGGTAAGGGAGAGGTCGCGCGTTCAATCCGCGCCTTGGGCACCACTCCCGACGGGCGAAAGTACAAACCTACTTTCGCCCGGTGATGTAAGCCTCGAATCGCGGGCGGAGCCCGACGATTCGAGTAAGCAAGTTCAACGATTGGGTCGGAGACTTCGATGGGAAAAAGTAAATTCGAGCGTACGAAGCCGCACGTGAACGTGGGGACGATCGGGCACGTGGACCACGGCAAGACGACGCTGACGGCGGCGATCACGTCGGTGCTGTCGAAGAAGTACGGCGGCGAGGCGAAGGCGTACGACCAGATCGACAACGCGCCGGAGGAGAAGGCGCGGGGGATCACGATCAACACGGCGCACGTGGAGTACGAGACGGCGAACCGGCACTACGCGCACGTGGATTG
>Ga0207697_10000246_pt1 | contig 29770 bp, 26 predicted proteins | sample KBSSwiS5withPhiX_FD_184293 | JGI IMG/M metagenome (GOLD analysis project Ga0207697, IMG submission 184293) | Switchgrass rhizosphere microbial communities from Kellogg Biological Station, Michigan, USA, with PhiX - S5 (SPAdes) (version 2) | ecosystem: Host-associated > Plants > Roots >... | reverse complement strand
GCCCCGCCGCTCCAGCAACCAACCCGGGCAGCGAGCCGGAACCAGGCCCATTTGCCGCCCCTATTCGGTCTTGCACCCGGTGGGGTTTACCGTGCCGGTCCTGTTGCCAGGGCCGCGGTGCGCTCTTGCCGCACCCTTTCGACCTTGCCGAGCCGAGGCTCGGCGGTGTCCTTTCTGTGGCACTATCCCTGAAGAGCGTCGCCGAGGCTTGGCCCCCCGCCGGGCGTTACCCGGCACCGTAGTTCCATGGAGCCCGGACTTTCCTCGTTGAAGCAAGCTCCCCCGCGGCCGCCCGGCCCTCTGGCGAGGCGCGATATAGGGGAGTGAGGCGGTTGTTGCCAGTCAGCGACCTTGGGGCAGCTTGGGCGCCCCATCGAAGGACCCCAGTATCCACCCATTCGGGCTCGAATTTCCGTAAACCTCTCGCGAGAGTCATTGGGGTCGTGGCAGCAACAGGGAGAGCAATTTCGCCCGGCACTCGCCGTCGATGATCCCGTCGATGAGGTCGGGACGGAAGCGGCGCTGGAAGGCGATCACCGCCTTCTGCTCGTCCGTGACATCATAGCCGAACCGCTCCAGCGCGAGCAGGAAGCCGGCGTCCGTCCAATACGGGTCGATCAAGTCCCGGGTCGGGCTCGGGAGCGCCAGGCGACGCTTGGCGAGAGCCTCCCATGGGAACAGCTCGCCCGGATCTTCCTTGCGCGCCGGCGCGACGTCGGAATGTCCAACGACATTGCCCCGGCCGACTCCGTGCCGCTCCTTGATGTCAGAGACGAGCGGGATGAGCGAAGCGATCTGCTCGTCGGGAAACGGCCGGTATCCGAACTCATGGCCGGGATTGACGATCTCGATGCCGACGCTGGCCGAATTGACGTCGGTCACTCCACGCCAGCGCGACTTGCCCGCGTGCCAGGCGCGCTTCGATTCATCGACCAGGCGGTAAACCGATCCGTCTTCGTCGATCAGATAATGTGAGGAAACCTTGGCTTCCGGCGACGTCAGCCGTCCCAGCGCGCCCTCCGCGTCCGGCATTCCCGTATAATGGAGAACGATCATCGTGACCGGCAGCTGGCGATCGTCGAAGTTCGGCGACGGGCGTTCGATGAAATCCAGATCCACGCGCGGATAGGCGCACAGCTATTGCTGCCGGGTCAAGCCCCTGCGGCGGATCGACGATCGGCCTGGCGCTTTTCAACCAAGCTGCCGTCCCCGCTGAGGCGATACAGACCGCGCGCATTGATGTCGGCGCCGAGCTTGTTGGTGTTGCCGATTACCGTCTCCCCCGCGCCAAGCATCAGCCAACCGTCGTCAGCCATGGCTCCGGCGAGCCGCTCGAACGCCAGCGCCTTCTTGTCCGGGCTAAGGTAGAGCAGGACGTTACGGCACAGGACAATGTCGAACCCGCTCGGATGCGGCGCCGGCTCGAGGATATTGTGGACCTGGAAACGCAGCGACTTGCGCAGCGGCTCGACCGCCCGCCAGCCATCGGGCGTTTCCTCGAACCATTTGATCATCTGGTTGATGCCGAGGCCGCGCTGGACTTCGAACTGGCTGTAGGTGCCGCTGCGGGCGCGATCGACGCAGCCGGTCGATACGTCGGTACCAAGGATATCGATCGTCCAGCCGAACCAGTCCTGCGGATTTTCGGCGAACAGCATCGCCAGCGAATAGACTTCCTGTCCGGTCGAGCAGCCGGCCGACCAGATGCGGATACGCTTGCTCGACGACCTGCGCTTGGCGAGCTCGGGAAGGGCGTAGCGAGCGAGCAGGTCGAACGGCGCGCGGTCGCGGAAGAAGTAAGTCTCGTTGTTCAACAATGCCTCTACAACCTGTTGGGAAAGGCCGGGTTCGCGGCCCATGACGAGGATAGTGATGAGTTCGTCGAGGGTGCCGATGCCGCGTTCGCGGAGCAGCGCGGAAAGCGCCGTCTCAATCCGCCAGCGGCGGTTCATCGTCAGTTGCTGGCCTGTCTTGGCTTCGAGCAGTCCGGCAAGGATCCGGCTGGAGCTGTCGCTGATTTGCACGCTTACTGGTCCTCTGTCCGCGCGGCGATCCGCCGGGCGATCTTGTCTGGGGGCAGCACCGCGGAGGCGAGCCCTGCTTCGAGTACTGCGCGAGGCATGCCCCACACCGCGCACGTCGCCTCATCCTGGGCGATGACCGCGCCGCCACTGGCGATCAGGCGCGAGGCCCCGTCAACGCCATCGCGGCCCATGCCGGTCAGAACGACACCGAGTGCACGGGCGCCATATGCTGCGCCGATCGACGCGAACATTGGGTCGACCGAAGGCATGCAGCCGCTGACCACCGGTCCGCGAAGAAGTCGAACCACGGCCACTTCGTCCGAATGGTCGACGGTCAGATGCGCATCGCCGGGGGCCAACAGGATACGATCGGGAAGCAGCGGCATGCCATCCTCGGCCACAAGCGCCTCGCGGTGGGCGACAGCACGAAGCTGGCGAGCAAACACTGGCATGAACGGCACGGGAAGGTGCTGCGTCACCAGGATCGGAACGCCGATGCGCTTCGGCAACGCCTCGAACAGCACTCCGAGCGCATGGATTCCACCAGTCGAAGCACCGATCGCGAGCACGTCGATGGGATCGTTCGGCATGGCGCGGAGCGGACCAGTGAAACCGGCGGGTTTCACCGGCGCGAAGGACGCCTGGCCTTCGGCGTACCCAAGTGCCTTTAGCTTCGCGACGAGAATCTCGGAGAACTTGCCGTTGAAGCGGCCGGTACCCGGCTTGGGCAAGGTGTCGGCCGCACCAAGTGCGAGCGCCGCGACCGTCTCTTCCGCTCCCTCTTCGGCGAGCGAGGATACGATCATGACCTTGGCGCCGGCGCCCGCACGAATGATTCGCGGGATCGACTTCAGGCCGCCAGCACCCGGCATTTCCAGATCGAGGATGACGATATCGACGCGGACTTCGTTAAGGGCGTCCACTGCGTCTTCGGCGGTCCCGGCTACCGCTGCGATTTCAAAGGCGTCGTCAGCCTCAACCATGCGCGACAGCACCGCCCGGGCGACCATCGAATCATCGACGATCATCAGCCGGATTCGGCGGCGTGTTTTTCGGGGCTCCGGAAAGCGCTCCCGCGATTTGGCGAGCGCCCGCTCCACGTGCGGGACTCAGGCGACGCCGACGAGCTGCAGCTTGATGTGAAGCGTTTCTCGGTCGAACGGCTTCATCACATATTCGTCGGCACCAGCCTCAAGCGCGGCGCGGATGTGCGCCATATCGTTCTCGGTGGTGCAAAACACGACCTTCGGCTGGTCGGAATGGCCGCGCTGGCGCAGCAGCTTGAGGAACTCCATCCCGCTCATGACCGGCATGTTCCAGTCGAGCAGGACGACATCAGGCATCTTGGCCTCACAGCGCGTCAGCGCCTCCTGGCCATCACCCGCTTCCTCGACCTCGAATTCGAGCGTTTCCAGGATGTGTCGCGCCACTTTGCGGATCACCTTGGAATCATCGACGATCAAACAGCTCTTCATGCTCGGCTTTCCCGTTCTTTCGCGTTTCTCTTAATCAGGAAGGGTAACGAAGCTCTTAAGCAGCCTTGGTTTCGGCTGAGCTTCCAGAAATAATTGCGGCGACGTCGACCAGCAGCAGCGGTCCGGTTTCGGTTTCGACCATGCCCTTGGAAACTCGCTCCCAGCCATCGCCCATGGCGGCGCGTACCGGGGCCGGATCGGACAAGGCTTCGACGACGTCTTCGACCAGGTCGACGATCAGGGCATAATGGTGTCCGTCGAGTTCAACGACAGCAGCCTCACGAATGCCGTCAGAGCAATCGGTCGTTCCAAGATCGAGCGAACGCATGCAGTCGATGACGGTGAGCACCCGGCTGCGCAACGCCGACAGACCGGCGACATGCGGCGCCGCGCGTGGCACGGAGATAAGCGCCTCCAGCTCGACAACCGACTCCACGGCGGCGGCTGGCAGAGCGACACGCTCGCCGCCAATGGTCACGACCAGCAGAAGCTCGTTCACTTGCCCCTCCCCGCGCCGGCGGTTTTCAGCGCCATCAGCAGTCCGGCGCGATCGTAGCGGTAGATGCTTTCGTCCTTCTTCCCAGCCGGCTCGGGCTCACTGCGCAGAACGATGGCGTTCGCGGCATTGCCAACGTCGCCGCCCTGGCTTGCGATGACGAGGTCCGCGGCAATCTCGGCGTCCTCGCCAACGACGATGTAACCGGCCGCTTCGACGATCGGGCGAAGCATGTTCTGCATCCACGGGTCGTCGGTCGGCATGCGGCAAACGAGCGGTTCGGATGGACGAGCGGTCGCGCCGACATGGTGCGCGAAGAGCCAGTGCGGGTCGATCAGCTCGGCCGGCTCGCCATTGATGAGCGAGACGCCGCTGACTTCGCCCGGACGCTCGGCGTGGATGACGTCATTGTCGATGGCGGCGAAGTCGATGACTTCCTTGAAGGCATAGCCGATCTCATGTGCGCCATCGCTCAGACGGAACAGGCGGATCTTGTCGCCGTCAAGTTCGGCTCCCGATGCACCGGCAAGCGGAAGGATCGCGTCGCCGACCTGGACTCGGAGTTGCCCGGCAGATTCCTTGATGCTGGACACGGCGACTTCTTCGATCCGGTCGACGACCGCGAGCCGAAGGGCTCGGCGGGCACCATCGAGGCCGCGGAACAGGAGGACCGGCACGACCTTCGGGCCCGTAATCGCAGGACCTTCGGCGATCCGCGCCGCGCGCTCCTGAGCTTCGAGCTTCACGCCACCGACCTCGGCAAGGCCGGCAGGATCGAACAGAAGGATCGGGCTACCGTCATCGGCAAGCGTCGTTCCAGCATAAAGGCCGGTTGCCATCACTGCCGGAGCGGCGGGCTTTACCACGAGCTCTTCGTGGTCGTGGATGCGGTCGACCGACAGGGCGTAGACGTCACCGCCGGCGGGCCGGAGGACGATTAGGCGGCGGTCACTTGGGTCGACATGGCTTTCGAGGCCAAGGATGTCGGCCAACGAGACTTCGGGAACGCGGCGGCCGCGGATCGTGGCGATGCCGGCGCCACCGACATGCTCCAGGACCACCGACTCACCGGTAGCGCGAACGATCTCTTCGATCGCCGAGCGTGGGATGGCGAAATGCTGGGTGCCGATCGATACGGTCAGCGCCGGAATGATGGTCAGCGTCAGCGGGACGCGCAGGGTCATCCGCGTGCCTTCGCCGAGATGGCTGTCGACTTCGACGATGCCGCCAATGCGCTCCACGTTCGAGCGAACGACATCCATCCCGACGCCGCGACCGGAAATCGCGGTCACCTGCTTGGCGGTCGACAGGCCGGCCTCGAAAATCAGGGCGAGCTGTTCGCGCGAATTGAGCTGAGCAGCGCCTGCCTTGTCGATCACACCATTGGCGATAGCCTTCTCGACCAGCTTCTTGCCGTCGATGCCACGGCCGTCGTCCTGGATGTCGATCAGGATCTGATTGCCCGACTGGCGCGCCGATACACACAACAGGCCAATCTCGCGCTTGCCGGTCTTGAGACGCTCGGCGGGGGTTTCGATGCCATGATCCACGGCGTTGCGAATGATGTGGGTTAGCGGATCGCGGATCATTTCGATCATCTCGCGATCGAGCTCGACGTCGCCGCCCTCGATATCGACCAGCACCTGCTTGCCGAGTTCGGCCGACAGATCGCGAACCATGCGCGGCAGGGCGACGAAGAGGTTCTCGATGCGCTGCATGCGGGTGCGGGTGATCGCGTCGCGCATTTCGGCGATGATGGTCGAGAGGCGTTCGAACGCGCCGTCGACGATGACTTCGGTTTCGGACTCGCGGAGGCGGCGGGCGAGCTCATTACGAGCCAGAACCATGTCGGAGACAGTGCTCATCACGCGGTCGAGGAGCTCGACCGACAGGCGGATAGTGCGGGGCGCTGAGGTAGCCTTGCCCGAGGCGTCGGCGACGGTTGCGGCTACCGGGGTTACATGACCCTCGGCGCCCGGTGCGAGGGCATCGATCAGTGCGCTGTCGTCTCCGGCGGGCATATCTTCGCCAGCTTCGATCGCTGCGATCATCTCGCCGATGCGGTCGATGATCGCGAGGACGGCGCTGACGAGGGCTGCATCGGGATGACGGCGGCCGGCGCGGACGTCTGCGAGCGCATCTTCGGCGGCGTGGCTAAGCGCCTCAAGGCGCGGGAAATCGAAGAAACCGCAATTGCCCTTCACGGTGTGGACGAAGCGGAAAATGTTATCGAGCCGCGCGCGGTCGTCGGGCTGTGCTTCCCAGGCGACGATCTCCCCACCCAGGGCCTCAAGCATGTCCCGGCATTCGGCCACGAAATCCGCGATCAGGTCGTCCATCGGCGCGCTCTAAACCCCCGCTTACAGAGGCCGCTTATGCCGAGGAGGTGTTAACGCGCCGTTATCCCTGTCCGGGAAGAGTCACTCCGATCAGCAGGACCTCATCCGCGGGGTCCGAAAGCTGGATCGTTCCGCCAGCTTCGGCAGTGAGGCTGTGAGCGAGCCAGGCACCCGCCGCGCGCGGTTCGACCGTGCCACCGGCGCTGCCCCTGGCCAGAGTCTCGCGAAGCGCGGGATCGAGCAGGATGCGCGGCCCCTCCCCGCGGATCACCAGTTCAAGCGCATCGCCATTATGCTCGGCGCCGACGTCGAGGCGCCCGCCGCGAACCAGGGCATCGCCAGCCAGCAGCGCGACGTTGAGCAGCAGCTTCACCGCGCCCTTGGGAAGCTTGTCGTCACTGACCAGCCAACCGAGCTCGATGCGCCGCTCGGGGCCGAACACACCTTCGAGCGCGGAGCGAGCTTCGGTGGTGTCGATCGCATCGGCAAAGCCACCACCCGCGCCGAACGCCAGGCGAAAGAACTTCAGCTTGTTGGCGGAGGCCCGGGCGCTGTCGGCGAGCAGCTCGAGGCACTTCTCGCGCATGTCCGGATCGGTTTCGTCGGCGAGCAATTCGATACCGTTGTTGAGGGCCCCAACCGGCGACATCAAATCGTGGCACAGGCGAGAGCAAAGCAGACTGGCGAGATCGACCGCGTTCATACGGCGTTGAATGGGGCAGAGTTTAACCTTGCGCAAGCATTGGTCTTGCGCTGTTTTCTCCAAAGTGGCCGTTCACTCAACGGGGGAACCAGCTTGATCAACCGTGCTCTCATCGCTGCCGCCCTGGCGCTGACTTGCCTGTCACCAACCCCTGCAATCGCCAGGCCTAGACCAGCCCCGTCAGCGACCAGCTTTCAGCTCAATCCCGCGCGGATCGACCGCATGGTTGAGCAAATGGTCGCGAAGGGCCGCGTCGCCGGCGCCGAGGTCCTGATCTGGAAGGGCGGCCGCGAGGTCTATTACCGAAATGCGGGCTATGCCGACCGCGAGGCCAAGCGGCCGATGACCCGCGATACGCTGATCCAGGTCTTCTCGATGACCAAGCCGGTCACTGGCGTCGGCCTGATGCGACTGTGGGAACAGGGCCGGTTCGGTTTGGATGACGAGCTATCCAAGTACCTACCGGAATATCGTAGCTTGAAGGTCTTCGCCGGGACCGACAGCGCTGGACGTCCGATACTCGAGCCGCTGAACCGCCCGATCCTCATTCGCGACATCCTTCGGCACACCGCCGGTTTTGCTTACTGGGACGGCCCGACCTACCCCGAAAAGGTTCTCGGCAAGGTCGATCCTTTGAACGTCCAGAACAATTTGGCCGACTTCAGCCAGAAGATGGCGACCATTCCGCTGATGTTTCAGCCAGGCGATCAGTGGCGGTACAGCGCTGCGGTGGACGTCCAGGCGCGGCTGATTGAGGTGCTGACCGGCCAGAAGTTTGAGGATTACGAGCGAGCGCAGATACTCGATCCATTGAAGATGGGCGACAGCGCGTGGACGCAACCGGCGTCGCGGTTGCCTCGGCTGGCAGCGGCTTACATTTCCGGACCCGACGGCAGCCTCACCCGGAAGAGCGATCACGACCTCCAGCTTTTGAGCTTCAGCGACCGCAAGCTGACCATGGGCGGCGCCGGCCTCACCACGACGATCGACGATTACATGCGGTTCGCGCGGATGCTTCTCAATCGCGGTTCGCTCGACGGCGTTCGCATCCTCAAGCCCTCGACGGTCAAGCTGATGAGCACCGACCAGCTTGATTCAAGGATGACTGAGCGGCTGTGGCTTCCAGGCAAGGGCAATGGCGGGTTTGGGTTCGATTTCTTCGTCCGCGACGGCCAGCCCAAGGATACCACGGAAAACCGCGGCGCGACCGGCGAGTTCTTTTGGGACGGCGCCTGGAGCACCCTTTTCTGGGTCGACCCCGCCAACGACATGGCAGTTGTCTTCCTGGTTCAGAAGGACCCGTTCGACGGCACGCTTCACCATGACATTCGCGAAGCCATCTATGGCCCAAATTACCTCGGCCCCAAGGGGGATTAGCTCCTTTCAAAGCCATTGAATGGCGGTGACCGGATTCCCATATCCTAGTCTACATGGGGGGAATTCAGACGATCGAGGTGCGCCTGGAGCCTTTCCATGCGGGTTGGCGGCTCGACCGCGCCCTCGCAGCAAGCATCCCTACCCTCTCGCGTGAACGGCTGAAGAGCCTGATCCGCACTGGCGCGGTTGAGACCGCCGGAGTCGCATTGCGCGACCCCGCGACCAAAGTGCGCGGCAACGAGGATTTGATCGTCGCGGTGCCCGAGCCGACCCCGGCGCACAATTTGGCGCAGGACATTCCGCTCCGGGTCGTGTTCGAGGACGAGCATCTGCTGGTTGTCGACAAGCCTGCCGGCCTTGTCGTCCATCCGGCGGCGGGGAATCCCGACGGGACCCTCGTTAACGCTTTGCTCCACCATTGCGGTGGCAGCCTGTCGGGCATCGGCGGCGTCGCACGGCCCGGCATCGTCCACCGGATCGACAAGGATACGTCGGGCCTCCTGGTCGTCGCCAAGACCGATGTCGCCCACGAAGGTCTCGCAAGGCAATTCTCGGCGCACAGCATCGAGCGGCGCTATCTCGCCATTGTCACGGGCGTTCCGAAGGCCAGCGAAGGCAAGGTTGATGCACCGCTCGCGCGGTCGTCGACCAACCGCAAGAAGATCGCCATCGTCGAGGCAAATCGGGGCAAACGCGCGGTGACTTACTGGCGTCGCCTGACGGTTCTGAAGGAGGCCGCACTGGTCGAATGCCGGCTCGAAACCGGGCGGACTCACCAGGTTCGAGTGCACATGGCGTCGCTCGGCCATCCCCTGGTTGGCGATCCGGTCTACGGTCGTTCGGGAAAGACGCACGGCAGTTTATTGAAAGAGCTCGGTTTTCATCGCCAGGCTTTGCACGCGGCGGAGCTTGGCTTCATTCATCCGGTGACCAAAAGCAGGCTGTCGTTCGCAAGCGCCATGCCGCCTGACATGCAGGAACTGTTCAACGCACTTGGTGTATAAGGTCTAACAAGCTAGGGCGGCCAGCTGCCCTCGCCCAAGGGAGAAGACGAAGAGAAATGGCTACGCAAAAAGGGATTGTCTCGCTCCCATCGTCCGGTGGGGAGGCCGGACTCAACCGCTATCTCGCGGAGATCAAGAAATTTCCGATCCTCAGCCCTGAGGAAGAGTACATGCTCGCCAAGCGCTGGCGCGAACATGGCGATACCGAGGCTGCGGCAAAATTGGTCAACTCGCATCTGCGTCTCGTGGCGAAGATCGCCATGGGTTATCGCGGCTACGGCCTGCCGGTCAGCGAGCTCATCAGCGAAGGCAATATCGGACTGATGCAGGGCGTGAAGAAGTTCGAGCCAGATCGGGGCTTCCGTCTCGCGACCTACGCCATGTGGTGGATCCGCGCGTCGATCCAGGAATTCATCCTGCGCTCGTGGAGCCTCGTCAAAATGGGCACCACCGCGGCGCAGAAGAAGCTGTTCTTCAACCTCCGCCGGATGAAGAACCAGATTGAGGCCTTCGAGGAAGGTGATCTGAAGCCCGCCGACGTCGCGAAGATCGCCAAGGACCTCGGCGTCACCGAGGAAGAAGTCGTCTCGATGAACCGCCGGATGGGCATGGGCGGCGACACGAGCCTCAATGCTCCGTTGAAGGGCGACGAAGGTGCCGAGAGCCAATGGCAGGATTTCCTCGTCGACAGCGGCCCGCTGCAGGATGAAGTCATCGCCGAGGATCAGGAAAGCCGCGTTCGCCACGACCTGCTCGTGACCGCGCTCGACAGCCTCAACGACCGTGAGAAGCACATCCTCATGGAACGCCGCCTCACCGACGAGCCGAAGACGCTCGAGGAGTTGAGCCAGGTCTATGGCGTCAGCCGCGAGCGCATCCGGCAGATCGAGGTTCGCGCGTTCGAGAAGCTGCAGGCGGGGCTGCTGCGCCTCGCCGGCGAGCGCCGGCTGCTTCCCGCCGCCTGATCTCACCGCCGGTCCGTTCCGCCTCCGCGACGAAGCCCTCTTGCCAACCGCCCAAAACAGGCGGACGGTGAATCTTTCACATAGGCGCCCGAGCGCCACCTTTGTGCGACTCGCGCGCCGCAACGGCACGAAGGGAGAGTCGCATGGCCGGACAACCTACCTCAGGCACCCGAGTAATCGCGCTGGTGGGACCCGCCGGCGCGGGAAAGACAAGCCTTGCCGAGGCAATGCTGTTCGCAGCCGGAACCACCGATCGATTGGGATCGACGGCCAACGGCTCCAGCATCGGCGATTCGAGCCCGGAAGCGCGACAGCGAGGCGGCTCGACAGAACTCAATCTCTACAATTTCAAATATCTCGGCGATGAATTCGCCATTCTCGATGTGCCCGGGTCGGTCGGCTTTGCGGCCGACGGAGCGCGAGCCCTGGCGATCGCCGATGTCGCCATCGTCGTCGTCGATCCCGACCCCGCACGCGCCCCGCTCGCGGCCCCTGCCCTGCGCGCACTCGATGAGCTCGGCATCCCGCACCTGATCTTCGTCAACCGCATCGACCAGGCGCATGGCCGCGTTCGCGATCTCCTGTCGGCGCTACAGCCGATGAGCGTGTCGCCGCTGATCGCCCGCCAGGTTCCGATCTGGGATGGCGAAAAGGTGACGGGCTTCGTCGATTTGGCGCTGGAGCGGGCGTTCAAATATCGCCCGGGCCAGGGATCGGAGCGGATCGAGATACCGGAAGACCTTCACGATCGCGAAATCGAGGCCCGGACCCACATGCTCGAACAGCTTGCCGATCATGATGACGAGCTCCTCGAACAATTGCTGATGGATCAGTCGCCGGCGCCGGAGAAGATCTTCCAGGATCTCGCGCGCGAGACCGGGGAGAGCCTTGGCGTTTCCGTCCTGTTTGGCTCTGCCAGCAGTTCGTGGGGCGTGCGCCGGCTCTTAAAGGCGCTCCGCCATGAGGTTCCCGGCCCGCAGGTTGCGGCTGCTCGCCTGTCGGTCAGCGACCCATCGATGTACGTGTTCAAGGTCCTTCACGGGTCGATCGGCCGGCTGGCATTGTCGCGGGTTCTGGGTGGAAAGATTGCCGAGGGCTCCGACCTCAGGACCGAAGGCGACCACAGCCGCGCTGGATCGCTGTTCAAGGTGCAAGGCGAGAAAACGCAGAAAATCTCGGAAGCTGGCAATGGCGACGTCGTCGCGGTTGCGAAGATCGACGATGTGGGCGCGGGCCAGTGGCTGAGCGCAGGCAAACTCCCGCCGCAGATCGACATCGAGTTTCCGGCGCGCAACTGCGCGTTCGCGATCGAGCCGGCCGACCGCAAGGACGACGTCAAGCTGTCAGGCGCCCTCCATCGGCTCACGGAAGAAGACGGGGGCCTCATCGTCGAGCATGACGAGGCCAATCATGAAATCCGGCTGCGCGGCGTCAACGACGAGCACCTCAACTCGGTGCTTGCCAAGCTTAAGCGCCGGTACGGTGTCGAGGTAAAAGCCCACCCGCCGGCGATCGGCTATCGCGAATCGATCCGCAAACCGATCCGGCAGCACGGCCGCCACAAGAAGCAGTCGGGCGGCCATGGCCAGTTCGGCGACGTCATCATCGAGATCCGTCCGCTGAACCGGGGCGACGGCTTCGTATTCGAAGAGAAGATCCACGGCGGATCGGTACCCAAGCAGTGGATACCGGCCGTCGAGGACGGCGTCCGCGAGGCGATGGTGAAGGGACCGCTCGGCTTCCAGGTCGTCGATTGCGCAGTGACTCTGGTCGATGGCAGCTATCATAGCGTCGACAGCTCCGAGCTTGCGTTCCGCTTGGCCGGCCGAATTGCGATGCAAGAGGCCCTTACAGCGGCGTCTCCGCATTTGCTCGAACCGATGCACAAGCTCACCGTTGTATCGCCCTCGAGCGCCACGAGCAGGATCACATCGGCGGTCGCCGGACGCCGCGGCCAGATGCTTGGGCTCGGGCCGCGCGAGGGCTGGACCGGTTGGGATCGGGTCGAAGCTTTGATCCCGGAAGCAGAGCTGACGGGTCTCGAAGCCGAACTTAGGTCGCAGAGCCAGGGCCTTGCGACCTATGAGGCCGAGTTCGATCATTTGGCCGAGCTCAATGGACCTCTGGCCGACAAGGTCGTTCAGCAAAAGGTGCCCGAGACCGCCTGACAATATTGTCAGGCGACAGCCGTTGCGGGCTCGCTTAGACGGGCCCGCATATGAAGCATTGGTTCAGGGACCAGCACTTTCGGTCGCTGCTGAAGAACACCAGCTATCTCGCGATTTCTCGCGGGATCGCGGCCGTCTGCTCGCTCGCGACACTCGCACTCGCCGGCCGCGGCCTTGGCGTGTTGCTGTTCGGCATGCTGATCCTGATCACCAGCTACACCCGCGCCGCCAGCGGCCTTGCCAAGTTTCAGTCGTGGCAGCTGATCGTCCGCTACGGCGGCCAGGGACTGGCGTCGGGCAATCCGGAGCAGTTCAAATCATCCACCGGTTTTGCGGCGGCGCTCGACATCCTGAGCGGCGTAATTGGCATGATCATCGCGGTCGCGCTGCTGCCGTTCATCGCCAGCTGGGTCGGAATTGACCGGCAATATCTGTGGCTTGCGATGCTTTATTGCACATTGCTGCCAACCATGGGCGCGGCGAGCCCCAATGGCGTGCTTCGGACGCTCGACAGGTTCGACCTCATCAGCTGGTCGAGCACGCTGACGCCAATCACTCGCGCAATCCTCGCCATCATTGCGTTCCTATTTCACGCCCCGCTCGCAGCCTATGTCGCGATCTGGTTCGTCACCGATCTCGCCGGCGACATGTACCAATGGTTCCTCGCCTGGCGCGAGCTTAGGCGTCACGATTTGCACGTCGGGCTACGTCCGACGCTGCGGCCCAACGACCTTCCGGGCGCCTGGAAGTTCGCCATCCAGATCAACCTTGCCGTTGGCGTGCAAACGGTCTGGGGCCCGATCGCTCGACTGGCGGTCGGCGGCCTGCTTGGCGCAACCGGAGCGGCGCTGTTTCGCATCGCCTCAAGCCTCGCCGACAGCGCGCAGAAGCCCGCGGACCTGCTCGGCAAGGCCTTCTATCCCGAGATCGTCCGAATGGACCTGAAAACGAAGAAGCCGTGGAAGTTGATGTTCCGCAGCGCTGCACTCGCGACCGCGATCGCGGCACTCGGGGTGCTCATCCTCGTGATTGGCGGCAAGCCGCTGATCGGACTGCTCTTCGGCAAGGATTTCCTTGGCGCTTACAGACCGCTCATGGTGCTGATGCTGGTACCGGTCCTCGGCGTTCTGAGCTTTCCATTGGCGCCAATGCTTTACGCGCTCGGCAAGGCCGGCGCGCCGCTTCGCGCAAAGATCGTGGCCAGCCTCATATTCTTCATCAGCCTTGCCCCGCTATGCTGGGCCTTTGGTGTCATGGGCGCTGCGATTGCCTTCGTCCTCGCCAATGCCACGAATGTTGGGATCATGATCGTCCAGGTCAGCGGGCACTACCGGCGGCTTAGGCGAGCATGAGCAAGCACCCAAAGGTCTGGCTCCTGCTCGGCCACCGCAGGGGCGACAACAACCAGGTGCTTGCGCTCGGCGAGGCGCTCGGTGTTCCGTTCGAAACCCGAACCATGACCTACAAATGGCTCGCGCGCCTCCGAATGAAGCTGTTCAGGACCGATATCGGGCATTTGAAGCCTGAATCCCGACGCTGGCTTCAACCGCCCTGGCCCGACCTGGTGATCGGTATCGGCCGCCGTACCGTACCGGTGGCGCGCTGGATCCAGGAGCAAAGCGAGGGCCGGACGAACCTTGTCCGCCTTGGTCATCCACGTGCGCCGAATGAGTGGTTCGATCTCGTCATCAGCACTCGCCAGTATCCCGTTCCGCCCGGCGAGAATGTCGTGACCTTGCCGCTGGCGATGAACCGCTACCGCAAGTCGCCGAAGCCGACCGATGCCGAGCAGGACTGGATGGACCAACTGCCGCGTCCCCATCTGCTCCTCTCACTCGGCGGGCCGTCAGCGATGTGGCAGCTGGACAATGCTGCCCTGCGCCTCGCTGCAACAAAGCTCGTTCGACGTGTCGAGCGCAAAGGCGGCACGTTGATCATCGTCGGGAGCCCGAGAACTCCGAAAGACGCCTGGCAGGTCATTGACGAAGCAACCGCCGACAGTTCTCACGTGGCGATCGTCAGCAACCAGGTTCGCTACCCGGTGCTGCTCTCCGATGCGGACGAGCATCACGTCACTGCCGACAGCGTGTCGATGATCTCGGAGGCGGTGATGACGGGCAGACCGGTCGGCCTGATCACGGTCGAGCCCGATGCGCGAGGGCAACGCCGGATCCGCGGCCGACAGCCGGAAGCAACCAAGATGCGCGACCCGCGCCGCTTCTGGGCCGACGTCCAGGCGCGGGGCCTTGTAGGCAGTGTCGACGAGCCGCAGAGAGGCAAGTTCGACGATCCGGTCGAGACTGCCGTGACGGCGATCAAAACGCGGCTAGGCAGCCTGTTCGATTAGGTGCCTGCCGCCATAGCGCTCGATCAGGTCGAGCGAATCATGGCGGATATGATTGGCCGCCATCTCAGCCACCAGTTCCTCCATCGTCACCAGCTTCTGGTCGACCATTTCCGCGAGGAGCGAAAAGACCAAAGCTTCCTGGTTGCGGTCGGGATGCGGCTGGTACCGACGGCTCGCTAGCCGGCGCAGGAAATCGAACGGACCGCTTTCGCGCAGCGTGTAATCGACGGGCAGCCCCGTCTTCCACGGCTGGGTTCGGCGCTTCGTGGTGTGGAGGATCTTGGTTCCAGCATCGAGCCGGTCGAAACTGTTCCACTCCGGCTCCAAAGCGCCGATGGTCGAGCGGTCTTCGCGCTTCAATTCGACCCAATCGACATAGTCGAGGCGGTGCGCGAACAGCTCGTCCAGCTCCTTGTCGAAGTCCCAATGCCTCAGCTTGGCGTTGTCGAGCAGCATCACCGACGTCGCGATATAGTCCGCCTGCCCGTTATGCCCTGGCCTCGGCACCGCCATGATCGCCTTGCCGCCCATGTTCCGCTTGAACAGCTCCGCGATATCCCCAACGCCAAAGCAGTCGGGATCGGTCACGACGGAGCGGCCCGCCCACTTCATAAGCGTCGGTGGTGCAAAGCGCAGCGGGGAGAAGCTCTGGAGATCATCCGGATTCCACGCGCGGATGTGGCCTGCGCGAAGGAGTGATTGCCCCGGCCGCTTCAGCCGCGGGAAATCGTCGAGCGTCATAATCCGGACGTCAAAGCTGCGTGGCGAGCGGCTGTTGCGCTTGTAGCTATAGGCGCTGATCCGCGCGCCCAGCATCTGGCGCGGATTTGCCTGGATGAAGACCGTGTTGGTCAAAGCTCAGATTCCTCGAAACCTCGCTCTTTCACTAGCCGATCAATCTTAACCAACGTTGTCAGCAAACTCTCCATGCGCTCCAGCGGCCAGGCATTCGGGCCGTCGGACTTGGCGTTCGCTGGGTCGGGATGCGTCTCCATAAAAATACCGGAGATACCGGTGGCAACTGCTGCGCGCGCCAGCACCGGAACGAACTCACGCTGGCCGCCAGAGCTCGTCCCCTGCCCGCCCGGAAGCTGCACGCTGTGCGTAGCGTCGAACACTACCGGGCAACCGGTCTCGCGCATGATCGCCAAACTCCGCATGTCGGACACGAGATTGTTGTAGCCAAACGACACGCCGCGCTCGCAAACCATGATGGTTTCTTCATTGATTCCAGCGGCCTGCGCGGCGTTCTTAGCCTTGTCGACGACATTCTTCATGTCGCCAGGAGCCATGAACTGCGCCTTCTTGATGTTCACCGGCTTCCCGCTCGCGGCAACAGCGTGGATGAAATCGGTCTGGCGCGCGAGGAACGCCGGTGTCTGGAGGACGTCGACGACTTCGGCGACCGGCGCAATCTGCGGGATGTCGTGGACGTCGGTCAGGATCGGAACGTCGAGCGCATCCCTGACCTTCTCGAGGATCCGCAACCCTTCGTCCATTCCGGGCCCGCGGAAGCTCTTGTCACTGCTGCGGTTGGCCTTGTCGAAGCTCGACTTGAAGATGAAATGCACACCGAGCTTGTCGGTGATGCCCTTCAGGCGCTCCGCCGTGCGCAGCTGCAGGTCTTCGCTTTCGACCACGCACGGGCCGGCGATCAGGAACAAAGGCTGGTCAAGCCCGACTTCGCGTCCGAGTAATTGCATGACGTCTATTTAGGCGAGACCGTCAACAACCGCCACCGGGTGCCAATGGTCGAGGCCGTTGCGCGCCGCGAAATCGCGCGGGAACGTCATTCCGGCACTGATGCCGTTGCTGACGAACACGGCGCCTAGCCCCATTTGGGCCGCGCCGAGAATATCGGTCTGAAGGCTGTCCCCGATCGCAAGAACCTCATCGGACGGCGGATCGCCGGCGAGATGCAGCGCGTGCCGGTAGATCCTGGGGTGGGGCTTTCCGTACCAGCAGACTTCGCCGCCGAGGTTCTCGTACACATCGGCGAGCGCGCCCGCGCACGGTTCCGGAACGCCTCCGCGAACGACAACCCGATCGGGATTGAGGCAGTGCATGATGACGCCGCGCTTGGCGAGGCGCTCGAGCTCTTGCGAATATTGCGCGACGTCGGGCCGGCTTTCTTCGATCCCAGTGCAGGCGAGATCGGTGAAATCATCACCATCGGCGATGCGGACCCCCCGGCCCTCCAGGATTTCGCGGTCGCCGGCCGTGCCGATGAACCCGACTGGCGCATCGAGAGCGAGCAAGCCCGCAATGCCGGCCTCGCCACTGGTCGCGATCCCGTCCCAGGCCTTGCGTGGCAGCCCGATGCGGCCAAGCTGCTGTTCCACCGCTTCCGCCGTTCGCGGAGCGTTGGTGATGAGGATGACCTTGCGCCCCTCACCGCGCCACTGGCTCAATCGCTCGGCTGCGTTCGGATAAAGGTTTACGCCGTCGTGGACGACGCCCCAGATGTCGCAGAGGATGACCGAGTAGCGCGCTGGAAGCGCGTCCCAATAGCTCATTCCAGGCCGGCTTCGGCGAGTGCCGCCTCGATCGGCGCGACGTCCTCGGGATTGTTGAGCTCGCGCAGGGTGAATGGCGGCGTTGCGACATCGACCACGGCAATCGGCATTCCAGCTACCAGGAAACGAAGCTGCTCCAACCCCTCGAGCGTCTCCAGTTCTGTCACCGGCGTCGCGACGTAGCGCTCAAGCGCCGCCGGCCGATAGGCATAGACACCGACGTGCAGGCGCACCGGCGACATCTCGGTATCCAATGTTCCGCTTGGCAGGTGCGGGATCAGCCGCTTCGAGAAATAGAGCGCATGCCCCTGCGCGTTCATTACAACCGACGTGCCCCCGACGCGGCCCGCTGCTTCTTCTGCCTGAAGAGCGCGCACCTCATCACTGCGCAAGCGCATTGCCGGCGTCGCGATCAAGGCATCATGGTCATCGGCCATGCGCGCGATCAGCGCTTCGACGAAACCCGGTGGGGTCAGCAGCGCATCGCCCTGGAAATTGATCACCAGGTCGGGATCGTGAAGTTGGGCCATTGCCTCGGCACAGCGCTCAGTGCCGTTGCGGCATTCAGGTGACGTCATGATGACGCCAACGCCAAAGCGGGCGCAGGCTTCCGCAATGCGCTCATCGTCAGTGGTTACGAACACGCCAGACACGCCGGCAATTCGCCGGGCGGCCTCGACGCTACGCTGGATTAATGGCTTGGCAGTCCCGCTCGCGCCCTTGAGCTCGACGAGCGGCTTTCCCGGATAGCGCGTCGATTGAAAGCGCGCCGGGATCAGGATGACGTTGTTCACCTCGCGGCCGGGCAATCGTGGATGTGGAGTACGCCGACGGGCCTGGCGCCGTCGACCACGAACAGGGTCGTGATCCGATATTCGTCGAACAATGCCAGAGCTTCATCGACGAGCGAGTCCGGCGCAATCGTCTTCGGGTTGGCGCTCATGAAGGCCGAAGCCGGGTGATCGAGCCCCTGCTCGATATGCCGCCGGAGGTCACCGTCCGTGATGATGCCTATGAGATCGCCCGCCCCGTCCGTAACGCCGACGACGCCGAGCCGCTTCGCGCTCATCTCCAGCACGGTGTCGTGCATGCTGGTGTCCCCGCGAACCAAGGGCACATCGCCGCCCGAATGCATCAGCCTGCTCACCGGCTTCAGCCTGGCTCCAAGCGAGCCGCCGGGGTGCAGCCGTCCGAAATCAGTCCGCGTGAAGCCCTTCTGCCGCATGACAGTCATCGCCAGCGCGTCGCCGAGCGCCAGAGTCATGGTCGTGGAGGTTGTCGGAGCAACCGATTCCGGCCCGACTTCTGCCCAATGAGGGAGCACCAGGGGCGCTGACGCCGCTTCCGCCAGCATCGACCCCGAATTGCCGGTGATCGCGATGATCGGGATCTCGACGCGCTGGAAATGGTCGATCACGGCCTCAAGCTCGGCAGTCTCGCCGCTCTGCGAAATGAGGATAGCGACGTCGCCCTTCGCCGCCATGCCGAGATCGCCGTGGATAGCTTCCGCGAGATGCAGGAACGTCGCGGTCGTCCCGGTCGATGCGAAGGTCGCCGCAATCTTGCGGCCGACATGTCCCGACTTGCCGAGGCCGCTCACGATCAATTTGCCGGGACAGCCGAAGATGAGCGCGACCGCCTGCTCGAACGCTTCGCCCAGGCTGTCGGCCAAAGCATCGAGCGCGCGCGCTTCGTCGTGGAGTACGCTGCGGCCAAATTCGGTTACGTCGCCGGTCATGAAAGCGCCCTAGCCGATGCCCTCCACGGCTGTGAAGCTTGACGGCCATTGAACCAGCGGCTTGGGTCGCCACACGAAGGGAACCGCATGGCCAAGAATCTGACCCGCTTCATCCTGATTGCGCTTGTCCTCGGGATCATCACCGGCCTCGCGCTCCACTACGCGATCGACGACGGCACACCGGCCAGCGAAGCGCGTCTCGCCAAGGTCGCGGAATATCTCAGCATCGTTACGACGTTGTTCCTGCGCCTCATCAAGATGATCATCGCGCCCCTCGTCTTTTCAACCTTGGTAGCGGGCATCGCTCACATGGGCGACCTTGCCGCTTTGGGCCGAATAGCCGTGCGCTCGCTCGGCTGGTTCATCGGCGCCAGCCTGGTGTCGCTGACACTTGGCCTCATCATCGTTTCGACGCTTCAGCCCGGCGTCGGCCTTAACCTCCCGCTGCCCGCCGTTACGGCGGCGAGCGGGGTCGAGACGGGTGGATTCAATCCGGCGGAATTCGTGAAGCATGTGGTGCCTCAGTCGATCTTCGAGGCGATGAGCACCAATGAGATTCTCCCAATCGTCATCTTTTCCTGCTTCTTCGGGGTCGCGCTCACCGCCGTCGGCGAACGAGGCAAACCGATCGTTCGCGGTGTCGAAGCGCTGGTCGGAGTCATGCTTCAGGTCACCAACTATGTGATGCGGTTCGCTCCGTTCGCCGTGTTCACTGCAGTGACCAGCGCCCTTGCCGAAAAAGGCCCGACGATCATCGCCACGCTCGGGAAATTCGTCGGCAGCTTTTACCTTGGACTCTTCATCCTGTGGGCGCTGCTGATCGGCGTCTGCTTCGTCATCGTCGGTCCGAGGACGCGGCACCTCGTGCGTTACATCCGCGACCCCGTCGTCCTGGCCTTCTCGACTGCATCATCGGAAGCGGCCTACCCCCGCACGCTCGAGGCACTCGACCGTTTCGGGGTTCCGCCTCGAATTGCCAGCTTCGTCCTGCCGCTCGGCTATTCGTTCAATCTCGACGGCTCGATGATGTACATGACCTTTGCAACGATCTTCATCGCGCAGGCCTACGGCATCCATCTCGGCCTCGGCCAGGAAATCACCATGCTGCTGGTACTGATGGTTACCTCCAAGGGCATGGCCGGCGTTCCGCGCGCTAGTCTGGTGGTGATCGCCGCGACAATGTCGATGTTCAAGATTCCCGAGGCGGGGTTGCTGTTGATCCTCGCGGTCGATCATTTTCTGGACATGGGACGGTCCGCGACCAACGTCGTCGGCAATGCCGTCGCCGCGAGCGTGGTCGCCAATTGGGAAGGCCCGCTCGACAGCGAGGAGCCTGCCGAAATCGAGCCGCTGCACGCGCCGTCTCACCAACCGCCGCCAGAGCCCGGCAGCGACCACTTCTAGCCGCGTTCGACCTTGACCGAGGAGCCCGATCCGAACGGCTCATCGATACTTGGCGGCGGCTGGGTGAAGAACTTCGGCCCCGCCTCTGTCATGTACCAGCAATCTTCGAGACGAACCCCTAACTTTCCAGGCACATAGAGCCCGGGCTCGTCCGAGAAGCACATGCCCGGTGCCAGCGGAGTCGTCTCGCCGTGAACGAGATAGACCGGCTCATGCACCTCCATGCCGATGCCGTGCCCGGTGCGGTGCGAAAGCCCCGGTAACCGGTAACCCGGTCCGAAACCCCAGCTCTCGTAAGTCTTGCGAACAGCGTCATCGACAGCGCCGGCGGGCAAACCGACCCTCGCGGTTTCAATCGCGATCTGCTGGCCACGATGGACCTGATCCCACAGCTTGCGCTGCTCGGCCGACGGCGTGCCGACGACGAATGTCCGGGTGATGTCCGACTGATAGCCGTGGACGCTCGAGGTGCAGTCCATGAGGACGATGTCGCCGGCGGCAACGACGTGCGGCTTCTTGCTGCCGTGCGGATAGGCCGACGCCTCGCCGATGAGGACTAGGCCGCCGTCATAGGCCGAGCCCATATTCTTGTGCACCGCGGCGATCATCGCATCGATGTCTGCCGGGGTCATGCCGACCTTCGTCCGCCCTCCGGCGAAACGCAGCGAGGCGAGCATGATGTCGTTCGAGGCCTGCATCAACGCGAGTTCGGCGGGCGACTTGATCATGCGCTGGGCGCGAACGATGGGATTGGCATTGATGATCGGCGTCACCGGAAGCTGTTGCTTCAGGCGATCGGCGATCCAGTAGCGATCGGTCTCTTCGAACCCGATCGGGGCGGCTACCACTTTGCGTTCTCTTAAGAAATCCGCGACGAGCTTCAGCGGCTCCTCATCTTCGTTCCAGGTACGGATCTCGGCAGGCACCTGTAGCATCTCGGCAATGCTCGGCCGCTCGAAGAAGGGTGTGACGATGATCGGATCGCCTTCGGCCGGGATAACGACTGCCGTCAGACGCTCGCTCCGCCACCACTGGACGCCTGTGTAGTAATCGAGGCTCGGCCCGGATTCGACGAGCACCGAGCCGATGCCCTTGGCGCGCATCAGTTCCTGCGCGCGGCGGAGGCGTCCCATTCGTTCGGCGCTGCCGATCGGTGGGGGAATCGGGATCGAGGGGGTCGCGTCCGCCGCCTCAGCCAGCACTCGGCTCCATGGCACGGTCAAAGCGCCGGCAAAGGCGGCAGCTGCGCCGAGCAAGGACCGTCTCGAAACCTGCATATTCATGATCCCCTCCCCGCCAAGGACGCGAGTTCCTTGACCAGCTTTGCGGCGACGACCGCCGTCATTCCGTTGATGTCTCGCGTCGGATTATATTCGACGATGTCAGCGCCGATAATCGGGCCGGGCACGCGGTGAAGTACCGAGACAAGTTCACGACTAGTGAGACCTCCAGGCTCATGGTGGGAAACGCCCGGAGCGAAGGCCGGATCGAGAGCGTCGAGGTCGATGCTGATGTAAAGCGGACGTTCCGGGATCGGGACCCGATCGGCCACGAAGTTCCGCATTTCGACGACTTCGACCCCAAAACGCGCGGTTTGAGCGCGGCAATGCGCGTTCATCGTGCGGATTCCGACCTGAACCAGGCGGTTTGCGAGGCCATTTTCCATAATCCGGGCGAAGGGTGAGGCGTGGCTCAGCGGATCGCCTTCGAAGTCGTCGTAGATGTCGGGGTGGGCGTCGAAGTGGAGGATGTTGAGCGGCCCGTGCACGGAAGCGAGGCCGGCGACGATCGGGTAGCTGACCATATGATCACCACCAAGGAAGATCGTGGTTTCGATCGATGAAGCAGCGTTGCGGATGAGGTCGAAGTCGGCCTCGCCCTCCGTGAGCGGGAGATCGCCGGCGTCTTCGACGATGATGTCAGTGCCGAGTTCGAGCCCGCTTTCGGCGGCCTGGTTCGAGTGATCCGACACCAACGCCTCGCGAATGGCCGCGGACGCCTGGGCAGGACCGCGAAGGAATGAGGAATGGCTGTCGGTCGGCAAGCCGATCAGCCTGATTTTCGCCCGGTGTTGCTGCATCGTTACGCCTACTGTTGCACGCCTTGCGGCAATCGGCCAGCAGGCGCCTTCCCATGTTCGAATCGGCATTCCAGGACGGCGTGAAGCGCCCGGGCACGCGTGAGATGACGGTGATGCTCGCCGGGTTGATGGCGCTCAACGCCTTCGCCATCGACGCGATGGTGCCGGCGTTGCCGAACATCGGCCAGTCGCTGCACGTGGTCGAGGAGAACAGCCGCCAGCTCGTCGTCGTCGCTTATTTCGTCGGTTTCGCATCATCGCAGCTGTTGTGGGGACCTCTGGCCGACCGGTTCGGACGCAAGCCGGTGCTTGGTGCGGGAATCCTGCTCTACGGAATTTTCGCCTTGCTGTGCGCCTTCGCCGGGTCCTTCCCGCTGCTGATTGCCGGACGCGTCGCGATGGGTGCTTCGGCGGCGGTTACCCGAGTGCTGGTCGTGGCGATGGTGCGCGACCTGTTCGAAGCCGAGGCCATGGCCCGAGTCATGAGCCTCGTCTTCATGGTCTTCATGCTGGTGCCGGTGCTGGCGCCGAACATCGGACAACTGATCCTGTTGGTGGCATCGTGGCGTGCCATTTTCTTCGTGCTCGCAGGCTATGCGCTGGTGATGCTGGTGTGGTCTTCGTGGCGGCTACCAGAGACGCTCCATCCGGAATATCGCCGTTCGCTCAATCCAAGGGCGATGATCGCGGCAGTCCGGGAAACCGTGAGCGAGCCGCAGTCTCGTGGCTACACCCTCGCCACCACGATCATCTTTTCGGCGCTCATCGCTTACATCTCCTCGATCCAGCAGATCGTGTTCGATGCGTTCGGCGAAGGCCGCTTCATCGGGCTGGTCTTCGCCGCGATCGCTGCTCCGATGGCGCTCGCATCATGGACCAATTCCCGGGTGGTCGAGCGCTTCGGGCTTCGCCGGGTTGGGCATAGCGGGGCGGCGGCCTTGATCGTGATCACCGGTCTGCACGCCGCCATTGCACTCACCGGACACGAGAACCTGATCGTCTTCGTCGTCCTTCAATCGCTGGCGATGGCGAGCTTTGCCTTCTGCTCGTCGAACCTCAACACGCTGGCGATGGAGCATATGGCGCACATCGCCGGTACCGCCTCATCGGTTCAGGGCGTGATCGGAACGCTCGGCGCTGCGATCATCGGCTTCACCATCGGCCAGTCGTTCAACGGAACGCCGACACCATTCCTGGTTGGAACCGCAATTTGCGCGGCGCTCGGCTTCGTGGTCATCATTCTGACCGAGCCGAAGCGGCTGTTCGCCAGAATCCGAATTGAGGGCCCCGTTCCTTCTACACTCGACAGCAGCCTGCCCGACGATTTCGGATAAGGTGGCCCCCAACCCCCGCGCGCGGGGGGGTTGGGAGAGAGTAGTGGTTATTACTCGACTGACGTGTCCTCGTCGTCGGGGCCGGCGCCGACCATCAACGCCTCGCCGACTTCCTCGGTCTTGCCCCGGATCGCATTTTCGATGCGCTGGCAGACGTCGGGATTTTCCTTGAGATAGATCTTGGCGTTCTCGCGGCCTTGGCCGATGCGGATGCTGTCGTAGCTGAACCAGGCGCCAGACTTTTCGACCAGGCCGGCTTTCACGCCGAGATCAAGGATCTCGCCGACCTTGGACACGCCCTCGCCATACATGATGTCGAACTCGACCTGCTTGAACGGCGGCGCGACCTTGTTCTTCACGACCTTCACGCGGGTGGTGTTGCCGACGATATCGTCGCGGTCCTTGATCTGCCCGGTGCGGCGGATGTCGAGCCGCACGCTAGCGTAGAACTTCAGCGCGTTGCCGCCGGTCGTCGTCTCCGGATTGCCGTACATGACGCCAATCTTCATTCGGACCTGGTTGATGAAGATGACAATGCAGCGCGAGCGGCTGATCGAGCCGGTCAGCTTGCGCAGTGCCTGGCTCATCAGGCGGGCCTGCAGGCCGACGTGGCTGTCGCCCATCTCGCCTTCGATCTCGGCCCGCGGAACCAAAGCCGCAACCGAGTCCACCACCAGCACGTCGATCGCATTGGAGCGGACGAGCGTATCGACAATCTCGAGCGCCTGTTCACCGGTGTCGGGCTGCGACACGATCAGCTCGTCAATGTCGACGCCGAGCTTCTTCGCATAGATCGGGTCGAGCGCATGTTCGGCATCGACAAAGGCGGCCGACCCGCCCTGTTTCTGCGCTTCAGCGATCGCGTGGAGCGCCAGCGTCGTCTTGCCCGAGCTTTCCGGCCCGTAAATCTCGATCACCCGGCCACGCGGCAATCCACCGACGCCGAGCGCGATATCCAGACCGAGGCTTCCGGTCGGGATGGTTTCTATTTCAATCTTCTCGCGGCTGCCCAGCTTCATTGCCGAGCCCTTGCCAAATGCGCGATCAATCTGGGCGAGCGCCGCCTCGAGCGCTTTCTGCCGATCCATGCCTGGGGTTTCTACTCCACTACCGATGACTTTGAGCTGCGCTGCCATGTCCCCTGTCTCCGTTCAAGCGTCAATCCGAAGCGGCAAAGCCCCGCCGTCGATTGAAGCTTCGTATCCTATTTGTTCCGACGGAACAATAGGGGAACATCGCCCACGCCCGCCCTCTCGTACCTGCGGGCGGGCTAATCTTCGCTTAGCTCATGCCGTGCGCGGCCGGGATCGGCGAGGGTTGGCCCTCAGGCATGGCGATCAACGCCTCCTCCGGCTCGCCAGACTCAAAGCGCGCCAGAAGCACGTCGGGATCGTACATCACCCCGACCGGGTTGTCCGCGAAGGCCGGTGCACGCATGAGCGCGGTCGCCTCGGCGACGGTCCCGACGTCCACCTGAAACTCCATCCGGTTGCCGTCGGGATCGGCATAATAGATCGACAAAGTAGTCCCGTGGTGAACCGGCCAATAGGGCTTAATCCCGGCCTCCTTCAGGCGCGCATAGGTCGTCATCAAATCTCCCACATTCGCGTAGGTGTAGGCGACATGATTGACGCCGATCTCGCCCCTGCCGTCGCGCGATGTTCCGCCTGGTTTCAGCACGTCGAGGTTGGCGAAGGCGAAGCGATGGTGCTCATCGTCATATGTGAGAAACGCGAGCGCCGGATTGGCGTAGACGACCTCCGCCTCGAACACGTTGCGATACCAGGCGATCATCTCATCGAAGCGCCGGGTTTGATAAACGACGTGCGCGAACTTTACGGGTTTGACCATCGCTTGCCTCCGCTCAACAGGGTGACGTGCAACGCAATAGGCACCTGCGACAAACTCTGGCAGGAGCTGCTCGGGAAGCATGTGCCAATAGCAGTTCGCTGCGGCAGCGTTCCAGAAATTATCTTGCCCGCTTATGTCAGCTTCCCACCCCTTGCGGGCGGTTGCGACTATCTCACTACTCGTCGACCCGCATGCTTCAGCTCCGTCAGAAACAATCCGAGGGCGTGCCTTCCGCAATAGCAAGTGCCGTGGTCGAGGACCGTCGCCCTCTCGGCGCAACCCCTGATTGCGCAACGCTCGGACGGCAGTGGGTTGTTCTGGAACAGGCCGGACCTCAAGGCGCTCAGAACGCGAGGGCCGATTATGAGATTGGCAGACGCCGCAACGTTTGGTGAGCTGCCGGGCAAGGTGCGATGCATTGAAGTGCAACTTCGGCACCATGAGTGGCAACGACGCGCCGTTGCGCAAGGTTCCTACAGCCGAAAGCGGGAGCGAGCTTGCCACCGAGGCAAGCCACATCGTCGAGAAGGAGGGCTAACGGACCAGCTTGCCGTCCTTGATCACGCCGTCGACATGCTCGAGCACGCGGATATCGGTTAGCGGGTCGCCTTTGACGGCGATCAGATCGCCGTAAGCCTTGGACGCAACGGTGCCGACCTGCCCTTCCATGCGCAGCGCGCGCGACGCTTCGGTCGTCGCCGACTGGATCGCCTGCATCGGAGTCATTCCGTAGCGCACCATGTAGGCGAACTGGCGGGCGCCGAGGCCGTACATGTAGACACCGGCGTCGGTGCCGAAGGTCATCTTCGCTCCGGCCTTCACCGCCGCCGCAAAACCGCGCCGCTGGATGTCGGTCGTCTCGATATTCTTGCGAAGATATTCGGCCGGCCAATGCTGCTTCACGCCAACGTCGTTGATCCAGTCGCCGTTGTAGATGTCCATGTCGAGCCAGACGCCGTTCGCCTTGGCGAGTGCGATGCCCTCCGCGTCGAGATAGCTTGCATGCTCGATCGTCCGAACCCCGGCGCGGATCGCGACCTTGATCCCCTCGGCGCCGTGGGCGTGGGCGATGCAGTAGGAACCATGCTCTTTCGCCTCGTCGCAGGCGGCCTTCATTTCCTCCGGGCTGAGCTCGAGCGCTCCGGGGATGCCGCCAATCGCAAGCACGGCACCGGTGGCGATCAGCTTGATGAAGTCGGCGCCGTGATCGAGCAGGAACCGGGCCCGGTCGCGCGCTTCGGCGGGAGTGCGGACCTCACCCATGCGGAACGCCTCGGGCACCGGGACGTCGGCCGCCAAGGCATTGATCTCACCGCCGCCGCCCGGGACCGTGATGTAGCCGCCGGCAACGAACATCCGCGGGCCCTCGACCTCACCTGCGTTAATCGCATCGCGGAGCGCGACGTCGGTGAGGCCCCGGTAGACGCCAACATCGCGGACGGTGGTGAAGCCGCTTCGAAGCTCGAGGCGCGCAGCGACGACTCCCTTGAGGATCGTATCGGCCTCGCTGTGCTTGAGGGGCGCAGCAGGGTCGCTCTCGGTGATGTCGATCGCGCCGTCCGCGAGATGGGTGTGGAGGTCGATCAGGCCGGGGAGGACGGTATAACCCGACCAGTCGACGCTGGCGGGGCCGTCGGCGTCGCGCCACGGTGCAACCAACGCGATCTTGCCATCGACGATCCGGACACGTTGGTCGGTGAGGACCTTGGCCGCCGCCGGATCCACCAGGCGGCCAGCGTGGACGTCGACGGTTTCGGCCGTTGCGGCCGAAGCCATCATCGCGACACCAATGAATGGCGCTATTCGGCGCATGCCCTCCCCCAATCGCCAAAGCCTTGCGACACCCTAGGCACAGACCGGGCCGTGGCAAGGCTACTTTGTGGACGCGTTCAGCCGGTCCGGCAGCAGGAATTCAGGCGGCAGGTCACGACCCAGGCGATCAAATGCCTGTTTGATTGCCGGCTTTGCTCGGAGCTCTTGCCAGCGGCCCTGCCATACCGACGGATCATCAGACGTCAGCCGGTGCGCCTGCAGGCGACGGATGAAATCCTTCTCGAAACCCGCCGCCTTGTCCTTGGAGCCAAGAGTATCGAGCGCGACCTGTTCTGCCTTGTCCAGATCGCCGCCACAGAGCAGGCCGTCGATCGTTGGCCCGGGCGCGTCCGCGGCGTGTTTCATCAGATCCGGCAGATACTTGGCCGCTTCATCTTTCCGGCCGAGCGAACTTAAGGTGCAGTATCTCAGGCGGCGCACGAGCTGGTCGGCATAGGGGCTGCCTTCGGTTTTCGCCGTAGGCTCGATAAGCGGCAGGGCTTTCTCGAACTTGCCGTCCTCGACGAGGAGCTCGAGCCGATTGATCTTCATGCTGACGCGCCAATATTCCTTGGGCATCGGCGCATCGTTTAGCATTGCGAAAAGATTGTCCGCGTCCTCGGCGCGACCCGCATCGTGAAGCGCCAGCGCGATATTATTAACCGTCCAGCCCATTGGCTCGTCGGCCGAGGACATCGCGGCAACAGTAGCGGGAACCTTTGAGCGCAGGGCAATCGCTTCGTCATAACGGCCCGAATGGCGAAGCGCGTTGACGTAAAGGTTCAGCTTTTCCTGATCATTCGGAGCGTTCGAATATTCCGCCTGGATTCCCTGCAGGGAAGATTGCCGTACCCTCTCCAGATGAGGCCCGCCCAGCTCCCCCAGTTGCGGCCAAAGCGGAGCGTAGCGCTTCTGGATGAGCATATCCTCATAGGCTTCGGGCTCGTTGACATATTGGAGGAGCTCTCGCGCGCCAGCGAAATCACTTCGCTTCACCAAGATGTCGACGGCGTCGGCGGCCCGCCAATGGCCAATTTCCGTTTCGCCGCCATAGCCGATGCGCGCGAGCGCAATGCGCCGGTCTTCGTTCCGGATATCCTGGCCCTTGGGCTCTTTCTGGAGGAAGTAGCGAACCGTATCCCAATCCAGGTCCCGCACCATGTCGGGCGCGCGCGCGATCATCCGGTCGAGCGCGTCAGCAGCGAACTCAGGCCGATCGGTGACCAGTGCGCCGATGAAAAGCACCCGGCTTGGCTCAGCGGAGTGCGGAGCCAATTGTTCAGCCCTGGCGAGAAGGGCTCGTGCTTCCGCATCGCGCTTGAGCCCAAGCAGGGCTGACGCCTGGAGCGCAGCGGCGAAGGCCTGCCCTTCCGGCCGATCCGGCTGCAGCTTCTTCGCCGTGGCAAGCGCCTCATCGAAACGCTTGTTGGAAAGGGCATTGTCATACGCCTTCAACAAGGCGTCCGGATCATCCGCGGCCGGAGCAACGGCTTCAGGAGATGGTGAGAAGGCCGCCCGGTAAAAAAGTGGCTCGTGCGAGCCGAACGTCAGCGCTGCCAACCAGAGAAACATCGTCCGCCCCCGTTACCGATCCGGCAACCAGTGCTTAGCAACTGTTTCTCTTTTTTGAAAAACCGCGGTTCGAAGGGCGCCTTACGCCGGCGTCACATCGCCGGCGCCGGTGCCGCCGTCTTCGCCTGCATCAGGGCGCTTGTCGAAAACTTCGTCGATCAGGCCGAACGCCTTGGCTTCGTCAGCCTCGAGGAACTTGTCGCGGTCCATCGCCTTCTCGATCTCCTCGATCGATTGGCCGGTGTACTTGGAATAGAGCTCGTTGAGGCGCTGGCGCATGCGGAGGATCTCGCGCGCCTGAATTTCGATGTCCGCGGCCATGCCCTGGGCGCCGCCCGACGGCTGGTGGACCATGATGCGACTGTTGGTGAGCGCGACGCGCATGCCCGGTTCACCGGCGGCGAGCAGGAAGCTGCCCATCGACGCGGCCTGGCCGATGCAGACGGTCGAAATCTTCGGCCGGATATATTGCATGGTGTCGTGGATCGCGAGGCCGGCCGTCACCACCCCGCCCGGCGAGTTGATGTACATGAAGATGTCCTTCTTCGGGTTCTCGGACTCGAGG
>Ga0207697_10000243_pt1 | contig 29799 bp, 22 predicted proteins | sample KBSSwiS5withPhiX_FD_184293 | JGI IMG/M metagenome (GOLD analysis project Ga0207697, IMG submission 184293) | Switchgrass rhizosphere microbial communities from Kellogg Biological Station, Michigan, USA, with PhiX - S5 (SPAdes) (version 2) | ecosystem: Host-associated > Plants > Roots >... | reverse complement strand
AAAGAGTCGTTTCATAAAGGTCATATCAGCTTCCAGCTTCCAGCTGCCAGCTGCCAGCGGTCAGCTCGGTCGGGCGGCTTGCGACGTGGGACAATCCGCACGCCTTTCAGGCCCAAAGCCTAGAAGCGAAACCGCAAATTGAACGTCATCGTCCGCATCGGCCGGACCGACAGGATCTGGCCAAACGTCGGCGAATTCACGACCGTGTCGACGGAGGCGTAGTTGACCATGTTCAGCAGGTTGGTCGCATTCAGCTGCAGCGTGACCGTGCGATTGCCGCCCATGCGGACGTCTCGCGAGAACTGTGCATTCAGCTGCTTGCTGCCCGGCCCGATGATCACGTTTCTCGACGAGTTGCCGAATAGGCCGGGGGGCGGCAGCGAGAACGCCGCGGTGTTGAAGAACTGATCCGCGGTGGGGTTGGCGAGCTGGATGTCCTCACCGTTGTAATCGGCGCGCAGCGTGCCATTGGTGCCGCGCGCGGCATCGCTCGCCGACGACAGGACGCGCGCTGTCAGCGGTGTGCCGGACTGCACCGCCAGCGTCATCGTGAAGCGCCAGTCCCGCAGCAGGTCAGCCCACATGCCGCCGCTGTTCAGCCACGGCCGGTTCGGTCCGAACGGCAGTTCGATGCTGGTGTCGGCGGTCAGCTGGTGCCGGCGGTCGAAGCTCGAGAGCCCCCACTCGGCGCCGAGATCCTGATCGTTCTGGGCCACTACCGTAGCGCCGCCCCCGAGCGACGAGGCGTTGTCACGGGACTTGGCAAGCGTGTAGGACGCGCCGAAGCCGATGCCTTTGACCGGGCGGCGGCGCAGGCGGAACGAACCTGCGTGCAGGATCGACGATCCTTCCGATGTCTCCCACAGGAACGCCTGCACGCCTTCGATGCGCAAGCCATCAGGGTCGCGATTCGGCGCACGGACCATGTCGAGGCTGGAGCCGCGCGTTTCGGTGTAACCGGCGCTCACGTTCCAGGCCTGGCGGAAGTCCTTCGACAGATCCGCATTCCAGGTCTGGACGAGCCCCAGACCATACCTGGGATCGATGCCGAAGGTGTTCGTCGTTTCGTCGGGCACCTGGATGAATGGATCGGTGAAGAAGAGCGGCGAGGTGGCTGTTCCGAGGCTGGTGTTGGTGGTGGCGAACGGCGGCTGGGCCACCAGCTGCCGGGCGATGGTCGAGTAGGTACCCGAGTTGTAGCTGATGCCGTAGCCGCCGCGCAGGATGGTGCCCGGCTTGATGCGCCAGGCAAAGCCGGCGCGCGGGGCGACGTTGTTCGTGTCGACGTTGATCAACCCCTTCGGGAAGGTGCCGAAGAAGGGCCCGGTTTCGCCCGGCTGCACCGGAACGGCAGCGGTGAAGTCCTGATTCACATCGAGGTTGACCATGCGGCCGCCACTCTCGACGAACGGCCAGAGGAGCTCGTAGCGCACGCCGAGGTTGAACGTCAGGGCCGACGTCTTGCGCCAGTCGTCCTGCAGGTACAGGCTCATCGACTTGCCTCGGACTTCCTCGTTCCCGGGCCCGTACTGGAGAGCCGCCTGCTGCGGCAGGCCGAGGAGGAAGTCGGCGAAATCGAGCCCGCCGCCGTGGACCTGGACCCCGCCGGACGAATACAGACCGGTAAAGACGAACGCGCCATTGGGGTTGCTGTCGGTGCGGCTGGTGCTGCTGTCGAGACGCAGATCGCCGCCAGCACGCAACGTGTGCTTCGTCGACGGATGCGTCCATCCATACCCGAGCGTCAGACGCGAGTCGGTGCGGCGTGAGGGCGTGACATCGCGCAGACTGGCGATCGTGGAGAAGGAGAGCTGCGGCAGCCCCCAGTCGAACGGATCGGGCGACACCCCGGTCACGCCGGCATTGCCGGTGACATCGTTGACGAATGCATAGCGATTGAGCCCGGTCGACTCCGTCCGGGCGAAGTTCACGGTCACGTTGTGCATGATCCGCTTGTGCACCACGTTGAGCGTGATCGGGACGGACAGGCTCGAGCCGGTCGTCTGGCCGCCAAGCGTCGGAAAGATGTTGGTCTGGTCGTTGTCGTTGTGGCGGTACTGCAGCTGCCCCGTCATGCTGACGCTGGTGCCCTGCTGCGCGCCGCGTCCGCCGCGCCCCCCGGGCCCGCCGAAGCCGCCGCGGCCGCCTCCACCGCCGGGTCCGCCGCGGCCGCCACGACCGGCCGCGGCCGGCGTGAAGTTGTGCGTCAGCCGAAGATTGATGTTGTCGTTCGATGAGCTCGTCGTCGTTACGTAGTGGAAGTTGCGCGCCGTGCCGGCCAGATTGGCTTGAGGGATGTACTGCAGGAACGCGAGCGCGGTCGGGCTGAAGAGCGACGTTGGAATCTGATTCGCGGCGAACGGCTGACCCGTGGCCGGATTGATCACCGGGACGCTGCTGGCCGAGAAGTCGCCGTTGCGCATGGCGTCGGTCGGTACCGTCGCGTACTGATCGAACAGGTTCGCCCCGTGCGTCCCGTTGTAGGTGAGCATGAAGTTGGTGCGGCGCGTGCCGTCATAAACGTGCTTGATCTTCACCGGCCCGCCGACCGTGCCGCCGTAGGTCTGGCGCGTGTACGGCTTCTGCGTCACCGGGGAGTTGTCGTGCAGCTGGTATGGCGCGCTGTCGAGGATCGATCCGCCGAACGTGTAGTTGCTGGTGAAGGAGTACGCGTTCTGACGCCCGCCGCGGCCACCGAGCGCGAACCCGCCGGGACCGCCCGGGCCGCCGGGACCACCGCGGCCGCCAGGGCCGCCGCCGGGGCCGCCCCGTCCACCAAACCCGCCGTCACCGCCGGGGCCGCCACGGCCGCCGAATCCGCCCTGAGCGCCGGGGCCAAAACCCTGCGCGAACTCGCCGGTGGCCGGATCGAACTCGCCCCGGCCGATCGCCTCGAGCCGATCGCCCATCATGCCGCGGTCGACGCTGGCCATGCTGCCGTTGATGGCGACCGCCTGCGTGGGACCCTCGGTGGAGAAGCCGGGCGGCAGGAGCAGCGCCGCCGCTTCGCTCTCGCGCTCGGGCGGATTCACTTCGAGGCTGGCCGCCGCCGCGTTCTGCGTCTGGACCGCCAGCGTCTCGAAGCGCTGACCGCGTCCTGCCGCCGCGCCCTGGGCCGGAGCCGCGCCGCGCCCGCCCGCGTTGGCGGCACGCTGACCGGCCGGCTGCGGAGTGCTCGCTGCGGTGGCTGACGGCGGCGCAGCACCGGGCTGCGCTGCCGCGACCGGCACGCGTGGCGCGAGAGCGAGCTGGACGTCGACGGTCTGCGCGCACCCAGCGTCGCCGACCGTGACGTCCCGCTCGAACTTGCCAAAGCCGGTCAGCTCGGCGGACAGGTGATACGTTCCGGGCGGCAGGTTGACGTGGTACGTGCCGTCGGGGTCCGTCGAGGTCGCACCTTTGACGGCTCCGTCGGTCTGGACCGTGACGGTCACGCCGGGCAGCGGCGTGGCCGCGCTCGTCGCCCGGCCGCTGATCCGGCAGGCGCCGGCGACAGTCCCCTGCTGCGCGTCGACCGGTCCCATCGGCCCGAGAGCCAGTGCCGCCGCGCCGAGCGCGGCAGCCAGCGCATTCTTCATGACGCAAAACCTCGTGGCTGGGTCAGCCTCCGTGGTGGCCGACCACTCAATTTACGCTGCCCGAGGGACACGCGCTTCACGCAATTCGCGGGTACCGGGCCCATGCCATGCTCTTGTCACATGTGCGCCACCGGCGGGCCATGGCCGCGCCAGGCACGAAGGCATTTCTGCCGCAGTATGGCGGCTGTGCGCGCTGTCAGCCGCGTCTCGACGCTCCGGATCGCTTGCCCGGCCGAGCAGGGTCGCAGCGCGGGCTTGTAAGATCGCCTGATGGCCTCGAGCGCGCGACAGCTCACCCGCGCCCTGCAGCACCGCAACTACCGGCTCTTCTTCGCCGGGCAGAGCACGTCGCTGGTCGGGACGTGGATCACGCGGGTCGCGACCAGCTGGCTGGTCTACCGCCTGACCGGCTCGGAGCTGCTGCTCGGGGTGGTCGGCTTCTGCGGTCAGATTCCCACCTTGCTGCTGGCCCCGATTGCCGGCGTCCTGGTGGATCGCTGGCCGCGGCTGCGCATCCTGGTGGTGACGCAGATCCTGTCGATGCTCCAGAGCTTCCTGCTTGGCGCGCTGACGTTCGCCGGGGTGATCAAGGTGTGGCACGTCCTCGGGCTGCAGATCGCCCAGGGGATCATCAACGCGTTCGATACGCCAGCGCGGCAGACGTTCGTCGTCGAGATGGTCGAAGATCGCGCCGACCTGCCGAACGCCATTGCCCTGAACTCCTCGATGGTCAACGGCAGCCGGGTCATCGGGCCGTCGATCGGCGGGGCGATCATCGCCGCGGTGGGCGAGGCGTGGTGCTTCACGATCGACGGGATCTCGTACCTGTTCGTCATCGCCTCGCTGCTGGCGATGCGGTTCTCGCCAGCGGCGTCTCGCCCCACGCCCGGGACCGACCTCCTCAACGAGTTGCGCACCGGCGTCGCCTACGTGTCGGCCTCAGTGCCGATCCGGACCGCGCTGATCCTGCTGGCGATCGTGTCGACGATGGGGATGCCGTATACGGTGCTGATGCCGGTGGTTGCCGCGGACGTGCTGCACGGCGGCCCGAGTACGCTCGGCTGGCTGATGACGGCGACCGGTGTCGGGGCGCTGGGCGGCACGGTGTACCTGGCCTCGCGTCCGTCGGTCGTTGGCCTCGGGCGGGTGATCTCGGCCGCCACGCTGATGTTCGGCCTCAGCCTGATCGCTTTTGCGATGTCGCGCGTCTTGTGGGTGTCGCTGCTGCTCCTCCCGCTGGTCGGCGCCGGCTTCATGACGCAGATGGCCGCCACCAACACCATCCTCCAGACCATCGTCGACGACCGGTTCCGGGGGCGCGTGATGGCGTTCTACACGATGGCCTTTCTCGGCACCGCGCCGCTTGGCAGTCTACTCGCCGGGGTGCTGGCCAGCCGCATGGGCGCGCCGAAGACGATCGCGCTCGGCGGTGCAGCCTGTGCCGTGGCGTCGGTGTGGTTCCACGCAAAACTGCCGTTGCTCCGGACGCTGATCCGTCCGATCTACATCGAGCGCGGCATCCTCCCCGTCCCGGTCGTCGTCGACGCGGGGCAGAAGACCTTGTGAGCGTGTTGATGGAGACGAGACTGCTGGGAGCTACCGGGTTGACCGTGCCGGTTATTGGCATGGGCACGTGGAGGACTTTCGACGTGAGCGGCGGCGCCGCCGAGGCCGAGGCACGGGCGGTGCTCGACGCCGCATTCGCGAGCGGCGCCCGCGTGTTCGACTCGTCGCCGATGTACGGGAAGTCGGAGCAGGTGCTGGCGAAGGGCCTTGAAGGCCGGCGGAGCGCCGCGATCGTCGCGACCAAAGTGTGGACGCCCTCGACCGAGACCGGCCGCGAGCAAATCACCCGCGCCATCGGGTGGTTCGGAGGGCACGTCGAGTTGTATCAGGTGCACAACCTCGTGAACTGGCGCGCCCACCTCGATACGCTCGACGCCGAGCGCGCCGCCGGAAGGGTCACGGCCATCGGCGCCACGCACTACAGCCCAGGCGCGTTCGCGGAGCTGGCCGAGGTGATGCGGAGTGGACGGATCACCTTCGTGCAGATTCCCTACAACCCGCTCGAGCGTGACATCGAGGCGCGGATCCTGCCACTGGCGGCAGAGCTGAACCTGGGCGTCATCCTGATGCGTCCTTTCGGTCAGGGCCGGCTGGTCGTGCAGACGCCATCGGCGGCTGATCTCGCGCCGCTCGCGGCGTTTGGCGTGACGACCTGGCCGCAGGCGCTGCTCAAGTGGGGGCTGAGCGATCCACGCTGCCATGTGGCGATTCCAGCGACGTCGAAGCCGGCACGGATGCGTGATAATGCCGCGGCCGGGTCGCCGCCGTGGTTTGGTGAGGACGAGCGCCGGTACGTGGCGCGGCTGGCGGAGCGGTAGCACGGTGCTGAAAGCGCATCCTGGATGGCAGATGGCAGATGGCAGAAGGCAAATGGCAGATGGCAAAGGGCAGATGGCAGATGTGGAGACACTCGTGACCCAGGCATCTGACATTTCATATTTGCGAGATCCATCCCGAGCCCCGTTCGAGCTCCACGCGTGACTCAAGGCGGCAGTCTGAAGCGAGAAGCGGAAGCGGCAAGCAGCAAGCGGGAAGCGCGAATCTAAGAGAACTCATAGCATGACCAACACGACTCTTCCTCGTCGCCCCCTGGGCCGCAGCGGCGTCGACATCACGGTGGTGGGTTTCGGCGCGTGGGCGGCCGGTGGCGGCGGATGGGCCTACAGTTGGGGGCCGCAGGACGATGGCGAGTCGATCGCCGCGATGCGGCGGGCGATCGATCTCGGGATCAACTGGATCGACACCGCAGCGGTGTACGGCCTGGGCCACTCGGAGGAAGTCGTCGGGCGGTTCCTGCGGACGCTGCCGGACGCCGATCGGCCGCTCGTGTTCACGAAGGGGGGCCTGCAATGGGACCCGCACGACCGCAGCCTGACGCCGATCCGATCGCTGGGCCCCGAGCGGATCGCCGAGGAGTGCGACGAATCGCTGCGCCGCCTCGGTGTCGAGCGGATCGATCTCTTCCAGTTCCACTGGCCGGATGAGACCGGCATCCCGGTCGAGGATTCATGGGGGGCGATGGCCAGGCTGGTCGAAGCGGGCAAGGTGCGGCTCGCCGGGCTCTCGAACTTCGGTCCGCCGCTCCTCGATCGGTGCGAGCCCATCCACCACGTCGAGTCGCTGCAGATTCCGTTTTCAGCGATCCGCCGCGACATCGCGGCCCGCGGCATTCCATGGGCCGCGGCTCACGACACCGGCGTGATCTGCTACAGCCCGATGCAGGCGGGAATCCTGACCGATTCCTTCAGCACCGCCCGTGTCGCGGCCCTGACAGCGGACGACTGGCGGCGGAAGTCACCGGAGTTCAACGAGCCCAAGCTGTCGGCGAACATCGCCTTGCGTGACGCGTTGCGGCCGATCGCGGCCCGCCACGGCGTGACGGTGTCGGCGATCGCGGTCGCCTGGGTCCTGACGAACCCCGGCGTGACCGGCGCGATCGTCGGGGCCCGGTCCGGGGCGCAGGTCGACGGCTGGATCGATGCGGGCCGGGTCCGGCTGACCAGCGCCGACCTCGCGGAGATTGCCGCCGCCCATAGCGCCACTCAGGTTCCGCTGAACGCGGCCAACTGACCTCATGACCACTCCGCTTCGCCTCAGCGTCCTCGACCAGTCGCCGATCTCGGAAGGATCCAGTGCCGGCGACGCGCTGCGTCACTCGCTGGACCTCGCGCGTCTCGCTGACGGCCTGGGCTACACGCGCTACTGGCTGGCCGAGCATCATGGCACGCCGATGCTCGCGTGCACGGCGCCGGAGGTCCTGATCGGGCCGGTCGCGCGCGAAACGACGCGCATCCGCGTCGGCAGCGGCGGCATCATGCTGCCGCATTACAGCCCCCTCAAGGTCGCCGAGACGTTCGCCATGCTGAGCGCGCTCGCGCCGGGGCGGATCGATCTCGGGCTGGGCCGCGCCGCCGGCACCGATCCGGCCACCACTTACGCGCTCCAGCGCGATCGTCGTCAGCCGGGTCCGGACGACTTTCCGCAGCAGCTCGTGGAGCTGCTCGGCCATGTGGATCACACGCTGCCGCCCGACCATCCGTTCGCGCGGCTGCGGCCGCTGCACGGCTCCGTCGAGCGTCCGGAGCCGTGGCTCCTCGGATCGTCGCCGCAGAGCGGGATCTGGGCCGCGGAGCTCGGACTGCCGTACGCCTTCGCCGACTTCATCAACCCGGCGGGCGACCCGATCATGAACCGCTACACCGCGGCGTTTGTGCCGCCGCGGGTCGCGCCGCACGCCTCGCCGCGTGGTCTGGTGGCGGTGTGGGTGCTGTGCGCCGAGACGGATGCCGAGGCCCAGCGGATCTCGGCCAGCGCGCGCATGGCCTTCACGCTGTTCCAGCGTGGTGAGTTGCGGCCCGTGCCACCGATCGAAACCGCGCTCGAGTTCCTCGCGCGCCCGATCGACGATCCCTTCGCCGTCGTCCGCCAGCGCCGGACGATCGTCGGCAGCCCGGCGACCGTCGTGCCGCAGATTCGCGGTGTGGCCCGGGCGTACGGTGTCGACGAAGTGATGGTCGTGACGATCACCTACGACCACGAGGCGCGGCGGCGCTCGTACGAGCTGCTCGCGGACGCCTTCGGTCTCTCCGGCGCGACGGCCCGCGCGCCGGCCGCTGCCGATCAGCATGCGGGCGAGACGGTCAGTGACCGATGATCTGCCTGGCGCACGCGAGGCCGAGCAGGCCGGCGATCAGGCCGCCGGCGCACCATCGATTCAACCACTTCGCGCCACAGCGTGCGTCCCGATGCGAACCCGTAAACGTCGTTGTCGATCGACGGTTGCGCAGTCGCAGATCGTCACGACTTTGGCGACGCCACCGCTGCTGAAGTGGAGTCTCGCTCGTCGGTCGTGACGCTGCGAGTGCGAACGCTGCTGCCCGCGGTCGGCTGACACTGTCGCGGCTTATTCCGGTTCGGACCGCGGCCGTTTCGGTCCAGCGGCGTAGCGCAACACGCGGACCCGTTCGACGGTGACCATCGCCCCGCCTGTGATCATCTCGTCCAGAATGGGGAGGAGTTGATCGACGTGCGGCTGGTCGTCCACGACTTCGATGACGACCGGCAAATCCGTCGACAGTTCGAGCAGTCCGGCCGTGTGAATGACGCTGCTGGCGCCGAATCCCGCGACCCCGTGCATGACGGTCGCTCCGGCAAAGCCTTCAGATCGAAGCCGCTCGAGGAGCGCTCGGGCGAGCGGCGTGTGGTGCCACTTGTCGGATTCGCCCAGAAATATCCGGGTCAAGAACTGATCGCCGTCGAGTACGCGCATCGCGATCCCTCCGCTTCACCGTCCCAGGACTTCGCGGGCCGTGACAAGGCCCAGCCCACCGGCCACAAGACCGCCGACCAGCGTGAGCCCGATGTTGACCATTGCCGTCGCCAGTGCGCCTTCTTCAAACAACCGCATCGTCTCGTAATTGAAACTGGAATAAGTAGTGAGGCCGCCGACGAAGCCAATCGTCAGGGCGGCGCGGAGGGTCGGCGGCCATCCAAGGGCCAACGCCGCGTGCATGAGGGCGGCAATGACGAAACATCCGGAGAGATTGACGATCAGGGTGCCGTACGGGAAGGCGCTACCGAATCGTTGTGCGGCCCAGACCGCGACAAGGTAGCGTGTGCCGGTGCCGGCGGCTCCGGCGAGACAGATCCACACCAGTCGTTCCATGCGACTATCGTCGCCCAACCAGACGAGTTCGCGCGATCCCTCTTGACAATGGGTGTGATAACACGTATTATCTTCGCGTGACGCCGCGCAGCCTACAGGACGACCTCAAGCAGAACAAGCCGTGGTGCTGCCTCGAGGAAGAGGCGACCCTCAACATCGCGCGCACGGCAGCGGTCCTGGAGCATGCGCTGGTGCAGGCGCTGAAGCCGTTCGACATCACGCCGACGCAATACAACGTGTTGCGGATTCTTCGCGGCGCCGGTGCCGATGGGCTGTGCCGCAACGAGGTCGGAGAGCGGCTGGTGCGCCGGGTCCCGGATGTGACGCGGTTGCTCGATCGCATGGAAGAGACGGGCCTGCTGGCGCGCGTGCGCGATGGCGACGATCGCCGCTATGTCACCGCCCGGATCTCGCCGCAGGGGCTGGCCTTGCTGGAACGTCTCGATCAGGAGATCCTGCGGATTCACCGTCGTCAGCTCGGGCATGTGGACGGCAAACACCTGAAACAGCTCATCGATTTGCTGACCAGCGTGCGGAGCGGCGTCGAGGGCTGACCGAAATTTTTTTGCGCATATAAGTGTTATCACACCTGTTGTGAGAACATCTGAGGACTGAACATGACGATGAGTCGCCAATCTGACGCGAGGGAGCCCCAGGGAATTGTTGCGCCCGGCTACCGCCTCCCCGCGGCGACCACCGTGGGCGCGGTGCGGCTCCTGATCAGCGATCTCGACCGCTCGGTGACGTTCTACGAACGCGTGCTCGGCCTGCGCACGGTCGAGCGTTCCGCCACCGCGGCAGCGCTGGCGCCTCACAACGGCGCGCCGATCCTCATCCGGCTGGAGACCGCGCCCGGGCTGCGCGGTATCGGCCGCCGCGGCGCGCTGGGGCTGTTCCACTTCGCGATCCTGCTGCCGGACCGGGCGGCCCTCGGCCGCTTCGTCGCCCATCTGGCGGCGATCGGGATGGCGGCGGGGATGTCGGATCACCTGGTGAGCGAGGCGATCTACTTGAACGATCCGGACGGCCTCGGAATCGAGGTATACGCCGACCGTCCCCGCTCGACTTGGGAATACGCCGACGGTCAGCTGCGGATGACGACCGAGCCGCTCGCGGTCCGCGATCTCGTGGCCGCCGGCGGCGGGAAGCCCTGGACCGGCATGCCGGACGGCACGGTCATGGGACACATGCACCTCCATGTCGGCGACCTCGCCAGCGCGGAGGCGTTCTTCCATCGCGCTCTCGGCTTCGACAAGGTGGTGTGGAACTACCCGGGAGCGCTGTTCCTCTCGGCGGGCGGCTATCACCACCACCTCGGCACCAACACCTGGGCCCCGGCTATTCCGCCGGCGGCAGATCAGGCACGGCTGCTGTCGTGGGACCTCGTGCTGCCGGCGGAGGCGGACGTCGCCGCCGCGATCGACAGTCTCGAGCGCAGCGGATACGCGGTGGAGCGTGACGGCGAGCACGCGCGGGTCCGCGACCCCTGGGCCACCACATTCAGGCTCGTTACGCGGTAAGTCAACTCACAAACGGTTACTCAGACGAAAGGATCATGACCATGACTGCGACGACTACTCTTACTGGCGCCCGGACGTTCGATGTCGACCCCTCACACTCGGAAGTTACCTTCCAGGTGCGCCATCTGCTGACGAAGGTCCGCGGCCGCTTCTCGACCTTCACCGGGACGATTCGTTACGACGAGGCGCAGCCGGAGCAGTCCTCCGTCGAGATCTCGATCGAGGCGGCGAGCATCGATACCGGCGAAGCGAACCGCGACACCCATCTGCGTTCCGACGATTTCTTCGCCGTCGACAAGTACCCGACGCTCTCCTTCACGAGCGCCCGGATCGCGCCTGCCGGCAACGCTCGCTTCGACGTGACCGGCGACCTGACGATTCGCGGCGTGACGAAGCGGATCACCGTGCCGGTGTCGGTGCTGGGCAAGGCGATCGATCCCTGGGGGAACGAGAAGCTGGGGCTCGAGACCGAGTTCACGGTCAATCGCAAGGAGTTCGGCCTGCTCTGGAACGCGGCCCTCGAGACGGGCGGGTTCCTGGTCGGGGATGACGTGAAGATCGCGCTGTCCCTGCAGGCCGCGGCGCGTAAGTAAGCGGCGCCGGCAGTCTGCCCCCGGCCGGCCGGTTCCGGTCCGGGGGGCTGCCGGGGTCGAATTCGTCCCGGCTCAAAGTTCGATTGCCGTCGGCGCGGTCACCGTATACTATGTTCGCGCGCTTTCCTGGGACTGTCGCTCCGCCGGCGCTCACCCGACGACGCTCAGCACTCATCAAAGCCATACGGTCGGCGCAATCTCGCGTCGCGCCGCGCCTATCTGTATCGCAGGAGTGTTTTCGATGGCAGCTACCAAGGGCACGATCAAGCGGCTGGTAACGGACAAAGGGTTTGGCTTCGTCGCCGCTCAGGACGGCAGCGAGTACTTCTTCCATCAGTCCGCGTGCGAGGGGGTCCGGTTCGACGACCTCCGCGAAGGGCAGTCGGTGTCGTTCGAAAAGGGCCAGGGGCCAAAGGGGCCGCGCGCCGAGCATGTGACACTTGCTTAAGCGAGCGTAATGCGCGACGTACCGCAAGCGGACGATGCCACCGGCACGCCGACGCATTGTCCGACCTGTCACTCACCTGACGTGTCGACGGCCAGCAAAGTCGTGAATGCCGCGAGTTACTGGCGCTGCGCTGCTTGCGGAGAAGTCTGGAACGTGGGCCGCCGCCGGGCGGCCGCGCGTTACGTTCCAGCGCACAGCTTTTACCGATAATCTTGGTCACGCTTGCCGCCACCCGCCCGGATTACCGGGCGGGTGGCGGGTCTCGGCCAATTCTTAATTCATTCATTGACAACCGTTGCGCGTATAGATACACTCCCGCCGCTGCTCTTAATTTATTAAGCGCCATGGCCCGGAAACGCTCGCCCACGCTCACCGACGGAGAAGCCCGGCTGATGACCGTGCTCTGGGAGCGGAGCTCCGCGACCGTCGCCGACATCGTGGGTGCGCTCGAGCCGCAGGGACCGGTGAACTACAGCACCGTCCAGACGCTGCTCCGCATCCTCGAAAAGAAGGGCTACGTTGCGCACCGCAAAGCGGGTCGCGCGTTTGTCTACAGCCCCGTGATCGACCAGCAACAGGCTCGCCGTCATGCGCTCAGCCACCTGCTGACGCGGCTGTTCAACGGGTCGCCCAGTCTGCTGGTGCTGAACATCCTCGAGCACGAAACGATCGCGCCCGACGAGTTGAAGCGGTTGAAGCAGCTCCTGGACAAGGGCGAATAGGAGGACCGTGGAGGCGATCGTCAACTGGCTGTGGCAAGGGATGGCGCTCACCGCGGTCAGTACACTGGTGCTCCATCGATCGCCCCGGCTGAGCGCCACGACCCGTTATCTGGTCTGGTGGGTGACCCTGGTGCTCGTGCTCGCGCTGCCGCTGGCGCCGCGATTCGATTGGTTGATCGAGCCCGCGGTCGTGCCGTCGGGCGTCTCACCGCTCACGCCGGTGCCGCTGCCGGATCTGCCGGCCTGGCCGCTGACCGCCGCCTTCGTCTGCTGGATCGGCTGGGTCGCCGGATCCCTGACGCGCGTGACGATGTCGGTCGTGGCGCTAATCGCGGCGCGCCGCCGGGTGAGCCCGTTTCCGCCTGAACGCGAGGCCGCCCTCACGCACTGGGCCGCGGTTCGTTCGCACGGCCGCCCCGCGCGCCTGGCTCTCTGCGACCGCATTCCGGCCGCCGCCGTGTTCGGTCTCGGGCCGGCCATCATCGCCGTTTCGCCGACCATCTGTGCGCGCCTGACAGATGACGAGCTCGATCAGGTGATCCTGCACGAGTGGGCGCACGTCCAGCGCCGGGATGACTTCAGCCGGCTCGGCCAGATTGGCGTCCGGATCGTCGCCGGCCTGCACCCCGCGGTGTGGTGGATCGGACGACGGCTCGAGATCGAGCGCGAGACGGCCTGCGACGACTTCGCGGTGAACGTGACCGGCGCGGCGCGCCGACTGGCCCGTTGCCTCACCAAGCTGGCCGAAGTGCCGCCCCCGCCGATGGCTGCCCCGCTTGCCCCGGGGCTCGCCTCCTCGCAACTGGCGACCCGCGTGCGGCGCCTGCTGGATCCCGACCGCAACACGTCGACCGCGCGCGCCCGCGGCGTGCTCGGACCGATTGCGGCCGCGCTCGTCGCGCTGGCGGCCAGCCTGTCGCAAGTGGAGATCGTCGCCGCGGCATCGCCGCCGGCTGCCGTCCAGCAGCGTTCCACCACGGCGGACCCCGTCGCGGCCTCGGCCGCTCGAGCCGACGATGGCCGGCCCTCGGGTGTGCCCGCGTCTACCGAATCCGCACCGAACGCCGGTCAGTCCTCGTCGTCCGCGGACGCCCCGCCCGAAACTGTGAACCACGCGTCGGCAGAGACGACGCCGCGCGCCGGCGATGTGCGCGAGCCGATCGCTGCCGGTGACATCTCGGCTCTCGACCGTAGTGAGTGGGCCTTGCCGCGATTGGCGATGCCCGCGCCGAGCGCTCCCGAAACGACTCCGGCGGTGAGCGAACCATCGATCCCGAGTGACGCGCAGGCGCCTTGGGACGCCGCCGCGGACGCCGGGATCGCGATTGGCCGCGGATCTCAGAAAGCCGGGACGGCCGCCGCCGAGGCCGGCGTCACGATCGGTCACAGCTCCACCAAAGCCGCCGTGGCCACGGCCGGCTTCTTTTCGCGGCTGGGCCGGAAAGTGGGCGGCGGCTTCTGAGCGCCGCCCGTGCTTCGCTTCTCGCCGTAACCCGATATTTCCGTTTCCCGCGAGGCTGAAGATGCGCGTACATCTGATCAATCCCAGTGACATCGCCTTCGGTACGGCTGTGGTCACGCCACGATGGCTGTTCGTCCTCGCGTCAGCGACGCCAGCCAAATATGGCGATCCGGTTCTCGTCGACGAGACGCTGGATCCGTTGGATCCGGACACCATTGCCCCCGGTGACGTTGTCGGGATCGGGATCCACACGGGCAACGCCCTGCGTGGCTATAAGGTCGGCAAGATCGCGCGGGCCCGCGGCGCCTGGGTGATCTACGGCGGCATCCACTCCACGCTGTTTCCGGACGAGTGCCACGACCGGGGAGAGGCGCACGCGGCGGTGCGCGGCGACGGCGATCATGTGTGGGGCACGGTGCTCGCAGATTGTGAGGCCGGCAACCCCAAGCGCGTCTACGAAGGAGGCCGGGTCGCCGGGGATTCGTTCGTATCGGCGCGGTGGGACTTGCTCCAGAGCGACAAGTACATGTGGGGCTCGGTGCAGACCGTCCGCGGCTGCCCGAAGCATTGCTCGTTCTGCTCCGTGTGGCGCACCGACGGCCAGAAACCGCGCCAGCGCGGCGTCGACGCGGTCGTCGCGGAGGTCGTCGAGCTGCGCAAGCGCGGCTTCCGCTTCATCGTCCTGGCCGACGACAACTTCTATCCCGTCACCAGCACCGATCTCGCGATGGCGGCGCGCAAGAGCGATCCGCAGCAGCTGGCCAACCTGACCGCGATCCGTCAGGAGCGTTTCGAGCTGATGGCGCGTCTCGAGCAGCTGCCCGATGACCTGGTGTTCTACACCCAGATCACAATGGAAGCGGCGGAGGACACCGAGTTCCTCGACGCGATGCGCCGGGCGCACATCCGCGGCGCGCTGGTCGGCATCGAGTCGGTGACGCCGGAGGGGCTCAAGGCGGTCTACAAGGACTTCAACGAGGCCGGAGACGCACTCGTCACCCGCTTGCAGCGCTTCCGCAAGCACGGTGTCCACGTCCTCGGCTCGTTCATCTTCGGCCTGCCGACCGACAACCCGGCGACGTTCCCGCTCACCGCGGCGCTCGCGCAGAGCGCGGGCATCTCGTTCGCGCAGTTCGTGATGCTGCAGCCGCTGCCGGGGACGGTGGATTTCGGCCGGTGGGAGAAGGATCCGTCGAGCGCGGTCAGCGTCGAGGGGGTGCCGCTGTCGCGCTACTGGCTCATCCCGTCGAACGACCGCCCCAAAATCTACATGCCGCATCCGACCATGACGTCGGATCAGATCCGCGAGGGCACGCAGTCGACGTGGGACGCCTTCTACAGCCTGCCGCTCGTCTGGCAGCGTTCATCGTGCGTCAAGTCGCTGAAGGCGCGCCTGGCTTTCGTGCTGCTGTCGAAGCTCTATCGGCAGATGTACGCGAACACGGGGATCACGACCGACAGCGCCCGAGTGGCCCGATCGGCAAAACGGGCCCGGGCAATCGCCAAGCTCGCCCGGCGGCTCTTCGCGGCCAAGCCGATGCCCGACCTCAAGATGCCGGTCGGCAGCGGCACTCCGGTGCGCATGACGCTGCCGCTGGCGGTGGGGAAGTAAGAAGAGGAGGCTACAGGCTCTGGGCTACAGGCTACGGGCGGATTTATCTTGCGGCACCGGGCTCGAACTGCGGCGACAGCCACTAACGTGGAGTCCAGCGCCTGAAGCCTGAAGCCTGAAACTCAAGGCCTCATCGCGCGGTCGCAAGCCGCGCGTCACCCCTACCTGACAAGCTGCCAATAATCCCGGTAGCGGCCGTGCGCGACCCCATCGAGCAGATCGGGCACCGCCTGCGTCTGGGAGACGCTGCCGCCGCCGTACCCGAAGACACTCCGGATGATCAGCGCGCGATCGCTGTGCGGGATGTGCGACAGGTTGGCCATGAAGCGATCGAACGTCCCCTCCCGGAATAGATAGAACTCCACATTCGACGCATAGAACAGCGACAGCGTCTCGTCGTGCTCGCGCAGCCAGCGGCCGATGCCCACGAGCGCGGTGGGCCCGGTGAGATTGCCGACCACGGGAATCACGCGGTCGTGCGCCTGGAGGTCCTTGAGGAACTGGAACCCCTCCTCGGACGCGAGATAGTTCTGCTGACGCTGACCGCTGTCGCCCGCGAGCAGCAGATCGCGCAGCGTCGGATAGTAGGACTGCGGGCCCCGTCCGTAACTCTGGAAGCGCAGTCCGAGCCCCGCTTCGATGAAGCGGCGATGAAAGCGATCGATCGTCTCCCGGTCGGCGTCGCCGAGCGCGAGGCCAAATGAAGCGATCGTCGACGTCACCCGTGCCCGCAGCGCGTTGACGGCGGCGGCGTCCGGAACGGCGGCCTGATCGACGTACGCGGCGATCGCCTCGATGTTTCGGTTCCGCCAGCTCTCGAGTGCCGGCGGGACCGGCCGCCCGCAGAGCAGCGACAGGTATTCGACGCGGGTCCGCGCCAGCGAGAAGAGCGCCTTGAACAGCAGGTGCAGCAGCAGGTTGTCGCGGCGGACGTCGACGATGAAGGCGACGGCCGGCCGGGACGCGGCGATATACGAGAAGTTCTGGTCGGGCCCGACGCCGATGTACGCGCCGCCGCGGAGCCCGGCCCGATCGATGTCGGACAGGACCGTCAGGTAGCTCTGTTCGTTGGAGATCAGATTGTCGGTATCGAAGTAGCCGTTGGGCTCCGACAGCGCGGTGATGACGCCGGCGAAGGTCGCCCGCGACGCGGTGGGCGACTGCGCGTCGCTGCCGCACACCGAGACCGCGGCGATGGCGGCGGCGACGGCGAGACGACGGAGGGACGCGATGAGCACCATGCCTGCTGCTGGCATTCTGTGCCGGCGACCGGGGGCACGCAAGCGGTGTGAGGCGCGCCTCCCGCGGCACCACGTCGTCCCTCGAACCCAGACACGGCAGAGGCGCGGCCCGGCACGGCGTCAGCCCTCCGAGGCCCGACCCGCAGGTGCACGATCGCCCGCCTGACCGCGCCGCCAGTCTGCCAGCACCTGCAGCAGGGCGTCATCGTCAATGGGCTTGGTGAAGTGGTGATCGAATCCGGCCTCGCGGCTGCGTTCCCGGTCCTGCTCCTGTCCCCAGCCGGTCTGCGCCACGATCAGCGTGTCCCGGCACCAGCGGCGCCCGCGCAGGCGCCGGCAGACCTCGTAGCCGTTCAACCCCGGCAGCCCGATGTCGAGAAGGATCGCGTCGGGCCGCTCGGCGTCGGCGACCTCGATCGCGGCCAGGCCGTCGAACGCGGTGAACACGGTGTTCCCGCACGCCTCGAGCAGCGCCCGCAGCATCTCCGCGGAGTCCTGGTTGTCGTCGACCACCAGCAGGCGCAGCCCGGCTGGCGCGGCGAGGGGATGCGGCGCGGTCCTCTCGGTCCCTGACGTGGCCTGCGACGGCGCTCCGAGCGGAAGCCGCACCACGAACTCGCTGCCCTGGCCGGCGCCCGCGCTGTGCGCTTCGACGCTGCCGTGGTGCATCTCGAGGAGCCGGTGCACGAGGGTCAGGCCGATCCCCAGTCCGCCGTCGGGCCGATCGATCGCGGGATCCGCCTGGTAGAACATCTCGAACAGCCGCGGCAGTTGTTCGGGGGGGACGCCGACGCCCGAATCGCGGACCCGCACCACCGCCGTGGCGCCGTCACGTTCGGCGGTCACCGCGATCGATCCGCCCCGCGGCGTGTACTTCGCGGCGTTGTTCAGCAGGTTCGAGAACACCTGCGTAATACGCACGACATCGCATTCAGCCGGCAGCGGCTCCGGCGTGAGGCGAACCGTCAGCTGGTGCTCGTGCCGTTCCAGCTCGGGCCGCGCCGCCTCGATGACGCTCATGATGATCGTCGACAACTCGACCGGCTCCGTGCGCAGCGTCAGCCGGTCGCGGGTGATACGCGACACGTCCAGCAAGTCGTCGACCAGGCGCGTCAGGTGCTCGACCTGCCGATCGATCACCATCCGCAGCTGCGACAGCTCCGGGTCGTCCTGCTCACGCCGGCTCAGGAGCGTGACGGCGATGCGCATCGGGCTGAGCGGATTGCGCAGCTCGTGGGCGAGCGTAGCCAGGAACTCGTCCTTCCGGCGATCGGCATCCTTGAGGGCGGCGGCAGCAAGGGTGATGTCGTGAGTGTCCGCGAACGTGCCGATCCAGCGGGTTTCGCCGGCGCTGGTGATCGGCACCGCGCGGCTGGTGTGCCAGCGATACTCGCCGTCGTGGCGCTGCAGGCGGAAGTCGGCGGTGAACGGCTGGCCTGAATCGAGCGCCTCGTGCCAGGCGGCGAGCGCCCGCTCACGATCGTCGGGGTGGATCCGCTCGATCCACGCGAACCGTTCCGGACCGTCCGGGTCGGCGCCCGTGTAGGTGTACCACGCCGAGTTGACGTAGGTCGCCACCCCGTCAGGGCCGGTGCGATAGACGACGTAGGGCATCGCCTCGGCGAGGGCGCGATATTGCGCCTCGCTTTCGACCAGCGCCGCGTGCGCCCGCGTGCGTGCGGTGATGTCCTGCGCGGCGCCGATCACCCGGACCGGTCCGCGGCCGTCCGGCAAGTCGCCCATGACCAGTCGGCCGCGCCAGGCGAGCCAGCGCTGGCGGCGATCGGCGCGAATGATGCGCACCTCGGATCCGAAGGCCCCGTCGCTGCCGGGCGCCGCGGCCGCGGCGAACTGCACCAGCGCCGCCTCGCGGTCGTCGGGATGCAGGAACGCGAGAAACCCGTCGACGGTCGTCTCGGTGCCCGGTGGGAGGCCGGCAATGTCACAGAGTTGCGGCGAGTATCGCGCCACATCCGCGACCAGATCGATGTCGAAGGTCCCGACCCCACCCGCCTCGTTGGCCATCCGCAGGCGGGCCTCGCTGTCCTGCAGCGACCGCGCCAGCTGATCCCGCGACATCGCCGCGCCGACCAGATCGCAGACCGTCTGCATCAGCGCGATCTCGTCCAGCTCGAATGCCGCGCGGGCGGTGGTGGCGAAGGAGGCCGTGGCGATCACCTCGCCGCCGGCGCGCAGCGGGAATCCGGCATAGGCGCGGGCCCCGAGCGCCCGCAGGTCCGCGGCGCCGGATAGGTCGCTGGTATCCAGGTGATTGATCACCAATGGCTCACCGCTCTGCGCCATGCGCCCGTGCAGATCGTCCCCGGTGTGGATCGTCGACAGCGATCGACGGACGTGGTCCGGCACGCCGATGCTGGAGATCAACCGCAGCACGCCCGGTTCGGTGGTCCGGTAATGGAAGTGGATCTCGGCCCGCAGCGTGCGGGCGACGTTGGCGAAGACCTCGGATCGGGTCTCGTCCGTGTCGGTCGTTTCGAGCGCCGTGCCGCGCAGCACCAGCAGCGACGCGGTGGTCGAAAGCAGCCGCAGCCGATCGTTGCGGATCCGGAGCGCGGCCTCGGCGTGGGTAGCCTCGGTGATGTCGATCGCCGCGCAGGTGACGCCGCTGATCTGCCCGTGCTCGTCCCGCGTGGGGCGCACCAGGAGATCGAAGACCCGCTCGACGCCGCGCTGGAGGACGCGGACCTCCTCACGGCGTCCCTCACCGGTCCCGAGCACATGACGGGTGATCGCTTCGGTCATGTCGGCGTCGGCCCGCCGTTCGAACAGGTCGCGGTCACGCTTGCCGATCACGGCAGCCGGGTCGTGACCCAGCAGAGGGTTGTAGATCCAGGTGTAGCGCAGGTCGCGATCCTGATTGAAGACCACGACCGGCGAGGCCTCGAGCGCGGTCTGAAACCGATCGGTCAGCACCCGCAGCCGCTGCTCGCTGTCACGAAGCGCTTCTTCCGCGGACCTCCGCTCGGTGATGTCGACGACCACCCCGGTCACGCGGGCCGCATGCCGTTGCGGGCCCTCGCCGTTGAACGCCGTCCGGCTCTTGACCAGGACCCAACGGACGGTGCCGTCCGGCCGGACCACCCGGTGCTCGTCCTCGAACTCGCCAGGCCCATGCGGGTTCTCACCGATGCGCATCGCCTCGAGAACCCGCACGCGATCGTCCGGATGGATCACTGATATCAGCTTCTCGAACGAGACGGAGGGCTCGTCCTCCAGGCCGAGAATGCGCCGCGCCCCGGGCGACCAGCGGTTGATCCCGGTCAGCGGATCGAAGTCGAACGTGCCGAACCCGGCGGCCAGCGCGGCCAGCTGGATCCGCGCGTCCGCCGCCCGCACCGCCTGGCCGGCCCGCCGGTAGCGCAGCGCCAGCCACGCCGTGGCCCACACCACGAACACCGGCAGGCCCGTATGGAGCACGGAGGCACTGCGCGGCGCCGTGCCCTCGGGAGCGAAGAACAGGCTGACGACGGTGATCGCGGTGCAGGAGGCCGCGACCACGACCGGCTCGTAGCCACGCGGCAGCGCGAGGCTCAACACGACCGCGATCACGTAAGGAATCGAGGACAGCGCCCCGAGCGGGGCGCGCAGGTCGGAGATGAACAGGACCGCGAGCACCAGCCCGAGGGCCAGCCACAACGCGCGGGCGGGCAGTGCCAGGGGCAGGTCGACACCGTTCCTGATCGAACGCCGCATCCTCCTCCTTCGCGACGATCGTCGCGCCGGCGGCCGGCCGTGTCAGCTCGTGCCGCCCAGTCGTCCGGGACGGTGGAATTATGGCGCGATTCGGCGTCGCGATGATGCGTCCGGCGCACCATGCGTAATCCCAGGCCGCCGGAGGAGGCGGCCGGTGCGGGCGCAGCGAGGCGGGACGAGTGACGGACCCGATGAGCGGCGCGCCGACGGGTGACGAGCGCTTACGCCGCGGCGGTGGCGAGACCGGACTGTGAAAGCTGGCGGCCCCAGCGGATGGCTTCGGCGTGGGCGACGGCGAGGTCGCCCGGTGAGATGCCGGCCCGGTCAGCCGCTTCCTGCGCGCGATCCCACGCGCCGCGCTCGTGCATGATGACCGCATCCAGGACCCGGCGGGACAGGTTGTCGTCCCCGAGCAGGGCGCCGCGGGTGTCGGCTGACAGCGGCAGGCCTTCGACGACGGTCGACAACGGACGTCCGAGCATCGTGTCGAGCAGCGAGCAGAGGCCGAGCAGGAACAGCTCCCCGCCGGCGCCCTCCCCGATCGCGTTGCCGACCAGCTCGCAGCACCGCGCCCGCAGCACCGCGATCGTGACAACCTCCGAGCAGCCCCGTCCGTTCAGGCCGGCCATGGCCCAGACCGACGCCCACTTGCGAATCCGATCCACGCCGAGGAGCAGGATGGCCTGGCGGATGGAGTGAATCTCCTGGTGCAGGCCCGAGGCGGCGGAATTCACGCAGCGGAGCAGCCGATACGTCAGCGAGGCTTCGTGCTTGACGATCTCCTCGGCCGCCATCACGGTCAGATCCGGCTGGTTGATGGCCGCGAGGATCTGCAGGTGCATCATCCGAGACGACGGCAGGGCGGCGCCGGTGAGCGTCTTCGGCTTGCAGAAGAAGTAGCCCTGGAAGAGTGAATACCCGTCGGCGCGCGTGGCGTCGAACATCTCGACGGTCTCGACCTTCTCGGCGAGCATCTTGATCCCGCGCGGCAGCAGCCGGCGGGCGATCGCGGCGCGGGTCTCGGGGCTCGTCGTCAGCACGTCGACTTTGACGACCTTGACGTAGGGCAGCAGCAGATCGGCCCCGGACATCGGCACGAAGTCGTCGAGCGCCAGCGTATGGCCGCCGGACTTCAGGGTCCGGCAGGCGTCGATGACCTCCGGATCCGCGGTCACGGTCTCGAGCAGCTCGAGGACGGAGCTGTGTTTGGGCGCGAGGCTCGCGGCTTCGTTGATCAGCAGGTTCCGGCTCACGTTCATGAAGCCTTTGCGGCCGTCGGTGAGCGTGTCGAACCCGATGCTCAGGATCGTGTCAGTCAGGACGCGCGCGCTCGCGGCATCGCTTTCCATCACGCAGGCGGTGTCCGTCTCGCGGTCGCGATAGAGCAGCTCGTACCCAAAGACCCGACCCGTCTCGTCGAGGATCGGCTGCCGCGCGACGAAGGTGAGTGCAGGCTGGATATCGGATTCGATCGGTAAGGACAGTGTGCTCATGTCGAGGGAGGGCTCCGTTCACTCTTATCGGCACGGCACGGCCCACGCTTGAACGGTGACGCGCATTCCTCGAGCCCCGCGACGCAGCGTGTGTGCGCTTCCGGCGCAGGCGATCAGTGGGAACGCGAGCGCCGGCGGGTGGCCGCCGGACGACCCGCCGATGGGCTCGCACGTAAGCCGTGGAGTCGGCGCAGCATCTCGGGGCGCAGCTGCAGGTGACGCCCCTTCCTGCTCCAGAAGCGGGCGAGCGGACCGGTGATCGCGGCCTGCTGGCGATCGGGGCGGGTGTCGCTGTCGAAGCGCTTGTAGATCACGTAGCGAATCGCTCCCTGCGGATCGATCACCAGCGTGCAGCCACCGTTCATGTCGAACAGCGTTCCGCTGCGGCTTACGGTGCACGACTGGGTGACTTCCGCCACCAGATCGAACACGACGCGTCCATCCGGCGCCGCCCGCCGGGCGACACGCACCGACTGGACCGACGGCGGTGACGCCTGGGTCACGCCGGCCGGCAGCGGCGCCCCGGGCGGGATCAGATGGAACGCGTCGGCGTGCCGTGGATCCGTGACGAACTTGCCGAGCGCGTGCGCCTGGCGCATCAGCTCCTGAACGTCGGCGGGCTGTCCCGGATCACCGTCGAACTTCAGGCGCCGGAACGCCAGGTCCGGTATCTGCAGCGTACCGTCGAGCGGCTGCCACCGGACGGCGTCCTCGGTCATGAAGCGGACGTGCTGCGGGAAGATTTCCCGCCGCCGGAAGGACCGCATCAGCGCCTCGCGGAAGCCCCACTTGTCACTGCGCTCGAGATCGCTGTCCGCGGTGATGATCGCGCGCAGGTACTCGCCCAGTTCCATATCGGTCGGCGGGCAGTAATCGATCGCGCGGATGCAAATCGCCAGGAACTGCCCCGCGATGTCGCTGGCCTCCTGGGCCACCGCCTTGAGCAGCGCGTCGTTCAGCGCCGCGCCGGCGAGGTTCTGCGGATCGAGGCCGGCGATCCGGTAGTAACGCTCCGTCTTGCGCTTGACGACGGTCGCGAAGGCCTCGAACACCGCCGAGACGAGGACCGAGCCGAGCGTGTGCGGTTCCAGCTTGGGATCGTAGACCAGCGGCGCGGTCGCGGCCGGGCTGCCGTCAGGCTGCGGCAGCGTGTCCGAGTCGAACGCCGCGACGCCATCCAGATCGACCCCCGAGCGCAACGCGTTCGCCTTGCCCGTTTTGGACCGCGCATAGCCGAACTCGCGCGCGAGATCGGTCAGCAGCATGCCCCGTGCGAAACCGCCGCGCGACTCGCGGATGCCGCGCTCGACCACGTCGGCGTAGGTGAAGTGCAGGAACAGCGCGACGAGATCCGAGAACGCCTCGTGAAACGCCGGGACGTCGACGTTCGACGGATCCATGAACGACGAGCGCAGCCCGTCGAGCAGCGCATGGGTGGTCTCGTGCGCGACGATGTCGTGGCTGAGCGCGGTGGCGATCAGGCCGTCGCGCAGCGTGAATCCGGCGGCGTGGTCACCGGCCGAGAAGTAGCCGAATGACAGGTCGCCGGCCTCGCGGCTGTACCCCGCGTTGCTGCCCTCGAACCCGAACGGCCGTACCGCCAGCCGCAGCGGCCCGTCGTCAATCGGCGTGGTGGCCCACGCGATCTCCCGGCCGAGCGCCTTGCGGAATGCGGCGTAAGTCAGGCTGCAGACGGCGTAGACCATCTGCAGGTGGAAGAGGCCGTTGGCCGGTGAAGGGGACAATCCGCTGGAGAGGAGCAGCGTCGGATCGTCGAGATCCAGCGCGGATGCGACGAGCGGCGCCGGCGCGCCGTCGCTGATGATCCGGAACAACGCGCCGACCGGCCCGCGTTCGAGCTTCTCGTACGGCACGTTGACCGTCGCCACGCCGCCGACGCGATCCGACACGGACGGATCGAGGGTGTAGATCCGGAGAGGCCGGACCAGGGGCGCGTGCGGATCCCGCTGATAGGGCCGGACGAGTGCCTGCCGCGGAACGCGGTCGCTGATCTCGTAGGCCACCGGTGCCTGGACGCGAGCTTTGGATGCCATGGTCACGATCTCCTGATGACGAGCCGGCTCGGGCTGCGCTCGACGATACGTAACGTGGCGTTCCCGGTCTCGGTCCGGACGACCAGGTGATCGTCTTCCCTCGACCAGCGCGCTGCCGTCGGCGTGGGTCGATCGTCGGGGCCGCCGTGATACACGGTAGCCGTTCCGTCCGGCTGCAACTCGAGGCGCTGGCGCGGCCGGCGGGAGAGCGGCACGGGTCCGTCCTCCGGCACGTAGACCTCGCCCGCAGCGCTGTCCTGCTCGTGGAGATGGACCCATCGGGTGGTGAACAGACGATCGTCCGGATTCGATGTGGACATGACGGGCTCGCGAGCGAGAGTGTCGCATGGTTGGCGGAGCGCGCGCTGACGGCATGCGCTCCACCCGTACCGCTACATGAGGCCGGCGCGAGACGTCTCGAGCGCGGCGCGCATCCGAAGCACCTGCTGCGCGGTGAACATGAACATCCCGGCGTCGTCGGTGTAGTCCATGTAATTCATGAACATGTCGCCGTTCGGGCCGTTGTTGCACGTCACCACGGGGAAGACCGGCATGCCGGTGTTCGGGCCGGCGCAGTTCGGTGTGTCGGCGACCATGTCCGAGCCGCTGCAGTCAGGGGTGTCGCCCCAGATGTGCCGCAGGTTGAAGTAGTGGCCGATCTCGTGCGTCGCGGTACGCCCCTTGGCGAAGGGGACCTGCGCGGTGCCGATCGTCCCGAAGGCGCTGACGTTGATGACGACCCCGTCGGTCGCCGGCGGCCCGCCGGGGAACTGCGCGTAGCCGAGCAGTCCACCGGTGAGCGGGCAGACCCACAAGTTGAGGTGCGTGTCCGGCTGGAACGGCGCGATGCCGCCGGTCGCGGGCTTTTTCACCTTGTCGTCGAAGGTGAAGCCGGTCTCCGTCGTCTTGGTGCGCGTGACTTTCACCAGCTTGAACTGAATGCGCGCGTCGGTCACCAGGCCGGTCCAGGGTGCGGGGGTGCCCGACCGGTCAGGGTTCGTCGCCCGATAGTCGCGATTCATCGCCTTGAACTGGCTGGCGATCTGCGCCTGCGAGATGTTGTGCTCGTCGGTGTCGTAGACCACGTTGACGACGGTCTTGATCGTGACGATCCGGGCCTTCTTCAAGTCGACGCCCTGCTCGCGGCGCTGATTGGTCTCCGCCTCCAGACGCATCTGGTTGGCGCGATACTGCGGGTACTGCTCCAGCAGCGCCATGTGTGCCGCCATTGCTCCGCACGACCGGCGCAGTGTCGGCGCCGCCTTCTGCCTCTTCGCCATGCTGTCCTCCTGCCGCGAGCCACGGCCGCGGCGCGATGCGGGCGATCTCACTCGCCCCCGCCTCACGCCCCTCCATGGACGCGTGCTGCCGGATCAAACGCCAGATCGTGGTGGTTTGAACAAGGCGCCGAGGGTTCGAGGGGTTCGAGGGTTCGAGGGTTCGAGGGTTCGATGGGTTCGGTTCACCGGTTCGATGGGTTCAATGGTTCGAGACGGTTCTATGGCTCGATCGGTGCCGTGATGGGAATCCGCCCGGTGGGCCGCACCTTCGAACCCGCGAACCCCTGAACCGCACCGTCGAACCAACCGAACCTTCGAAACCATCGAACCTTCGAACCCATCGAACCTTCGAACCCATCGAACCTTCGAACCCATCGAACCCTCGAACCTATCGAACCCTCGAAAACATTCGCCCCCCTGCGCACATCGGCACAGGTTGCGGGGGAGGCCGAACGTAACGAGTTGACCCCCGGATGGGCTCCGATCTATACAGTTGAACCATACGCGTCAACCCAGGGCCGGTTTCTAGGCTGGCCGACGCGGCAAGGGTCGGCCGATCGTCACGTGCGCGGTGTTCTCACACCACTGCCGTGGCGTTATTGACGGCGACCCGTACTGCGCTGCACGGAGGACTTGTGGAAAGCCCGGAATCGCGCCCGTCACCCGCCATCGCCGATGAGGCGCCGCAGGCGTCGTTGCAACTGGAGCTGCGGGTCCCTGAGCGCGAGATGGTCGCCGCGTTCCGCGATGCCTTCCTGCGCTGGTTGAACGACCGGGCCGGGCCGTTCGCCGGGCTGGGAGGATTGGCGGAAGGGCTGGCGCTCGACGAAGTGCCGGAGGACGGCGAGTCACCGAATCGCACGCTGCTGCGGCTCTCGGTGCGTTGGTCGTTCTCACCCCGGCCGGCGGCGCGGGTGCCGATCGCGCTGCCGCCGCCGACGGCTCTGCCGATGGCCACGAGGCAGAACCTGCCGGCCGTCGATCACTTCGTCTTCTTCCCGGATCCGCCGGAGACCGCCACGCCGATGCTTCAGGCGGTGTCGATTCCGCTGCAGCGTGACGAAGTGCCGCCGCGGCACTTCCACCTGGCACGGTCCGCGAGCACCAGATTGGCGCACATGGCAGGCCGCCGCGTGGGCGCCGCGGTCCGTCTCGCCCAGGCCGCGCCCGGCCGGTTCGGGCTCTCGGGCCTGACCGTTCGCACGCCGTTCGCCCCGAGCGGACCACGCGTCTGGGGCGCGTGGTTGTTCGGAGCGGCCGCGGTCGCGGTGGGGTTCACGGCGGGCTCGATTTATCTCGCGACCTCGACCCGGCCCGCGCACAATCCCGAACTGCCGGCCGCCGCGGCCACGACGGCCCGGAGCGAGCCCGTCGCCTCGCCGCTGGCGACGATTCCCCTGTCCCCGACACCGCCAGGCGAGTCGTTGCCTCAGGTGGACGGGCCCGGCCATCCGATGGACCTGGTGGTCGGCAGCGTCCCACGCCAGCCGCTGCCGCCGACCAGCAGCGCCCTTGGCATCGCCGATGCCGAAGTCACCACCCGGCGCGGGCCGGCCGCCCCCGTGCCCGTTCCCGCCGCGGCCGCTGGCCGGCCGGTGGCGGACGGGCATGCGACGCCAGTGGTCGTCCGGGCCGCCGAGGTCACCGGCACGGCGGGCGCGGATCTAGGCAAGGTGAGGGGGGCGCTCCTGGTCAAGTCGGAGCCGCAGGGGGCGGAGGTGTCGATCAACGGCGTGGTCCATGGCCGCACGCCGCTCGTCATTCGGGATCTCGGAGCCGGCAGCCGCGTCGTTCGTCTCGATCTCGCCGGCTACGAGCGGTGGTCGTGGGCGATCGCGGTCGTGGCCAACCGCCGGACGCCGGTCACGGTGAAGTTGCAGCCGGAGCTGCGCGGCGCGAGTCAGGAGTAGGTGGTTTCCGCGGCCATACGCGGCCGCGCGTCGGCGCGAATGCGCGAGCGGTCCGTGAGCCGAAGACCGCTGACTCAGGCCGCGAGCACGTCCCGCGACAGCTCGCGCGCGTAGCGCAGCGCATCCTCGTACGCCGCGAGCAGCGCATCGCCCGGAAGTCCGAGCTTCGTCGCGATGGCTTCCGCGCCGGCGAAGTCACCCCGCTCGTAGGCGATCACCGCGTCGAGAATCGCCCGCGCCGAATTCGGCTTTCCAAGCAGCGCGTCCCGAATCTCGCCCGCGAGCGGCAGGTCGACCAAGGCCGCCGGCATCGGCCGGCCAAGCATCGCGTCGAGCAGCGAGCACATGCCCAGCAGAAACAGACCGGACTCGCGGCCCGGACCCGCCGCCCGATCGCCGAGAATCTCACAGCAGCGAGCCCGGATGATCGACACCGGCATCACCTCGGCGCTTCCGCCCCCCTGCGCGACGCTGGCCAGCGACCACACCGAGGCCCACTTGCGCACCTGCCCGATGCCGAGCAGGATGAGCGCCTGGCGGATCGAGTGGATCTCCATCTGCAGCCCGAACGCGGCGGAATTGATGCAGCGCAGGACGCGATAGCACAGTGAGACGTCCTGCCGGATCAGCTCCTCGAGGTCGGCCAGCGTCACGTTCGGCTGGTTGATGGCCGCGAGCAGACGCAGGTAGGTGAGGCGCCGTCCCGGGGGCGTCGCACTCTTGATCGTGGTCGGCCGGCAGAAAAAATATCCCTGGAACAGGCTGTAGCCGGATCGCTTGGTTTCCTCGAACACCTCCGCGGTCTCGACCTTCTCGGCGATGAGGCGGACGCGATGCATCACCCGCCGGGCGATGGCGGCGCGGGTCTCCGCGTCCGTCACCTGCGCGTCGACCTTCACGAACTTCACGAACGGCAGCAGCTCCGCAAGTTCGTCCTGGCCCTGATAGTCGTCGAGCGCCAGCGTGTAACCCATCTCCTGAAGCCGCCGGCAGGCCTCGATGACCTCGGCGTCGACGTGGACGTCCCGACCAATCTCGAGGATGCAGGACGGGGCGGGCAGCACGGTCGCCGCGCCGCTCAGGAGCAGGGACCGGGTCAGGTTCACGAACGCCGGCCGGCCGTTCGTCAGCATCTCCAGCCCCATCGTCAGGATGGCGTCGGTAAAGACGTTGGCGCTGGCGACGTCGCCCGGCGTGGCGCAGGTGGCGTCCTCTTCGCGAGCCCGGTAGAGCAGCTCGTATCCGAACACCTGGCCGGCGCCGTCCAGAATGGGCTGACGGGCGATGTACACGAGATGCTGAGGGTCGTGTTCCGATGGCATGTCACGTTCTCCGGACAGGGCAGATACCCCGTTCACACAGGGAATCGGCCGGTGCCGGGCGTGCTTGAATGCGTGCCAGCCGCCCTGGGGCCCTCGCCCGCGGCGTTCACGGCACCGAATCAACCGCGAAACGCTGACCCGTGAACCGTCAGAAGTGACTGGTGGATCGGAAGCATCAGCCGTCTCGGTCACGGAGCGCGTCGGTGCCGGCGCCCGATGATGCCCGGTGCTGGCGGAATGCGCCGACTCCGCACGAGATCGGCTCAGCGCGCGGCGACCGAGTTGGCTACTTGAGCCGATCGGAGAGCAGTGCGACGCTGAGCGCGTAGGTGTGCGCGCAGTTGTAGGCGAGGATGGCTTCGTAGTTGTCGTAGACCAGGAAGAAGCGCGTGCCGGCGCTGACGAGCGACGCGTGCGTCGTGCCGGCGGGCAGCGGCTTGTTGCCGAGCGCCCGGACCCCCTTCTTCTTCCACTCGGTGAGCGTGCGTGGCACGCTCATCACGCGTTCGGCGCGACAACCCTCCTCGCGTGCCGGTACCGACGTGACCACGCTGCGCACGGCTTTGGGCACCAGCACCTCGCGGCCCCACGTGCTCCGCTCGGACCAGCCGTGCTCGCGAAGGTAATACGCCACCGAGGCGAACACGTCCGGCGGCGAGCTCCAGATGTCACGATGACCGTCGCCGTCGTAGTCCTGCGCGTATTTCAGGTAACTGGAGGGCATGAACTGGGGCTGGCCGAGGGCGCCGGCCCACGAGCCTTTCAGGCTGGCCAAATCTATGTCACCGCGATTGACGATCTCGAGCGCGGCGAAGAGCTCGGAACGGAAGAAGGTCGCGCGGCGCGGATCGTAGGCCAGCGTGGCCAGTGCCGGGATGGTCGGGCGAACGCCGGCGAAGCGGCCGAAATTGGATTCGAGCCCCCACACCGCGACCACGATCCGCGGCGAGACGCCGTACTTCTTGCCGATCTCGGTGAGGAGGGTGCGCTGCCGGGTGTAGAGGTCTTGCGCCGTACGGATCAGCCGCGGCGTCAACCGGCGCTTCAGGTACTGATCGAGCTGCAGGGTGAACTCGGCCTGCGAGCGATCGCGCTCGAGGATCGTCTCGACCGGCTCTT
>Ga0207697_10000241_pt1 | contig 29902 bp, 31 predicted proteins | sample KBSSwiS5withPhiX_FD_184293 | JGI IMG/M metagenome (GOLD analysis project Ga0207697, IMG submission 184293) | Switchgrass rhizosphere microbial communities from Kellogg Biological Station, Michigan, USA, with PhiX - S5 (SPAdes) (version 2) | ecosystem: Host-associated > Plants > Roots >... | reverse complement strand
CTTCGATGCACAGGGCGCGGCGTTCTGGCAAAAGCTCTCCCGGCACGGCCGGCCGATCCAGTACGCACACATCGCCGAACCGCTCGCGCTCTGGGACGCGTGGACGCCGATCGCCGCAGCGCCCGTCGCATTCGAGCCGCCGTCGGCGGGATTCATCATTGCGTGGCGCGACGTCGCCGCGATGCACGCATGCGGCATCCACTTCGCGACGCTGACGCACGCCGCCGGCCTGTCGTCGATGGGCGATGCGGAGCTCGACCGTCGGTTGCCGCTTCCCGAGTGGTACCGGATTCCCGCCAGCACCGCGACGGCCATTGAAACCGCCCGCGCGGAGGACGCAAGGGTGATCGCGATCGGGACGACGGTCGTGCGCGCCGTCGAGGATGCGGCGAGCCGCCTCGGCGGCATCCGCGCGATGGAGCGGCAGGCAACGCAGCGAATCGGCGCATCGACGCCGTTGCGCATCGTCGATGCGATCGTCACGGGCACGCACGAACCCGGGAGCAGCCATCACGAACTGCTGCGCGCATTCGTCGGCGATCGGGTGCTGGCCGACGCAACGCGTGCGCTGGAGCGCGATGGCTTCCGGACGCACGAGTTCGGCGATTCGATGCTGGTGTTTGCCGACGCGCGCTCGCGACTGCGGCGCGCCTCGCTTCCGGCAAGCGCCGCCTGCGCAGCATGAACGCGTTCAGTGACGGGCAGTGTCCCTCGCGCGCCGGTCGGGCGCGTCGGGCAGCTTGAACAGCGCCCACAGCGCGTCCCGGTACTCGTCGCTGCCCACGCGCATGCTGTTGTTGTGCGTGGCGCCCTCGACGACGAGCAGGCGCTTCGGTGAGCGCGCCGCGTCGTAAAGCGCCTGGCTGAAGCGCGCCGGGACGAACCGATCGGCCGCGCCGTGGACGAACAACACCGGCATCCTCACTTGCGTGATTTTGTCGATCGCGTCGAACTTCTGCGATATCACCCACTGCACGGGAAGCCACGAATACGACAGGGCCTTCGCGACATCGACGAGCGTGGTGAACGACGATTCGACGATCAGCCCGTGCGCCGGCTCGGGCTCGCCTGCGCCCGTGGTGCGATCGAGCTCGGCGGCAAGATCGACGGCGACGGCCCCGCCGAGAGAATGACCGTAGATGAACCGGTGGCGAGCGTCGGGTACCAGCTCGGCGAATCGTCGCCAGCCCGCACGCGCATCCTCGTACACCGTCTGCTCGGACGGCACGTCGCCGTCGCTGCGGCCGAAGCCCCGGTAATCGATCGCCAGTACCGAGAAGCCAAAATCGTGCAGTTGTCTGATCCGCGTCAACTGGCCGGTCAGGTTCCAGCGCGAGCCGTGGAAATAGAGCACGGCCGGCGCGTCCGCGCGATCAGCCTTCCACCACCACGCGTGGATGTGCTGGCCCTCGGCCACCGGGATGTCGATTTCGCGCACGCCGTCCGGCAAGCCGGCATACCAGCTTGCATCGCCGGGCACGACACGAAAGACGAGCTCGCGCTCCTTTTGCGCGAGCTCCGCGCAGCCACCGATTGCAACGGCCGCGACGACGCCGGCCAGCGCCAGCCAGCGCAGCGCACGGCGTCCATCGATGGGAAGGCGTGGCATCGTCATCCGCCTTCAACGCGGCGCCATCGCCGCGGTTGACCGAGGCTTCAACACTGCGCGAATCCGCTCGCGACGCGGAGCGCCTCCGAATCCCGGCCGGTCAGCCGGACCGCGAACTGTCGCGCACGGTCGGCGTGGCGGCTGTGCATGCTCACGGCGGCCGTGTAGACCGTTGTCAATTCGAACGGCGGCGGCAGGAGGCCGATCAGCGTGACACCCGGCGTGTAGAGAATTTCAGTCACCTGCGTGCAGCCGATGGCGCGGTCGCCCTCCGGACCCGCTGCGGCCATTGCTGCCATCGCCTGCGCGCCGTTCGGGAAATTGCGGATTCGCGGTGCGACGCGGGGATGGATGCCCATCTCGCGCAGCATCCGGACGAAGTGGATGCCCGCCGTCGAGCGCTCCGTATCCGGGCAGTACAAGGCCGACGCGTCCTCGAACGCCGCGCGAAGCGCGTCCGCATCGCCGACCGACGGCACCAGCGCACCGGCGGCAATCGCAATGCCCGTCGGCACGTGGCCGAGCGGCGCCTGCGTGCGGGCGTCGATGCGCTTCTGCGCCGCGAGCTCTTCCTGCATCGCGGCGGGAAGGATCAGCACGTCGCATGCAGCGCCCGCGAGGAACTGCGCGCGAATGGCGCCCGCTGCATCGAACACGCCGGCAACGGCGACGCCGTCGCGCTTCGAGAGCTCGTCCGCCAGCGCGAGCACGACCGCCTTGGCCGCGCCCGCCGACAGGATGTCGAGTGTCGGTGCGCTCGTCACCGATCCGGTCGTGCGCCGGACAGCTTGACGATGCGCTCCCACTTGACGATGTCGTCGGCCAGATAGCGCTCGAACGCGTCGGGCGACATCGCCATCGCTACAGCACCCTGCTTCGCCCAATCGGCCTGCACATCGGGTGCAGATACGATCTTCGTTACCGCGGCATTGAGCTTGCTTACAATCGCAGCCGGCGTTCCCTTCGGCGCAATGAGGCCGAGCCAGATCACCGCGTCGTAGCCGGGAACGCCGGCTTCGTTCAGCGTCGGAACGTCCGGCATCACGGACGAGCGCGCCTTGCCGCTCGTTGCGAGCGCACGCACCTTGCCCGCTTTGACGTGCTCGTTCATCACCGTGACCGCATCGAACATCATCTCGACCTGGCCACCCAGCACGCCGGTGCGCGCGCCGGAGCTTTCCTTGTAAGGCACGTGCACGATGTCGAGCCCGGCGGACGCCTTGAAGAGCTCGCCGGCCATGTGGTACGGCGTGCCGGGGCCGGACGACGCATAGTTGAGCTTGCCCGGCTGCGCCTTCGCCAGCGCGATCAGCTCCTGCAGCGTCTTCGCCGGCACGGTCGGATTGACGACCAGCACGAGGTCCGAATAGTTGATCGGCGCGATGGCCGTGAAGTCGCGCATCAGCTGGAACGGCTTGCCGGGCATCAGCGACTCGTTCACGGTGTGGGTGTTCGACATCAGCAGCAGCGTGTAGCCGTCGGGCGCGCTCTTCGCGACGATGTCGGTACCCACGACCGAGCCTCCGCCGGGCCGGTCCTCGACGACGAACGGCTGCCCCATTGCTTCCTGCAGCCGCTGCGCGATGAAACGCGCATAGACGTCTGCCGGACCGCCCGCGGCAAACGGTACGACGATCTTCACAGGCCGCGTCGGATAGTCCTGCGCGAACGCGCTCGTCACCACGGCGGTCAGCAAGACGGCAAGCGCAACACGGAGTCGGTGCATGATCAAGGCCTCGCAATGCAGAAAGGACAGCCGCGCATCGTACGCCGGTTCCGGTCGCAGGGTACTCCCAGCAACGCGGCATCGCCGGCGCATCGCTATGAACATTCGTAGCGCCGCTCTTGTTCCACTGCGGGTCGGCGCGTAGGATGCGTCGCGTGTCGTCGACCCCGGCCGCAACGGGCTGCACAATGAAAGCAAACTGCGCGAGCGGTGCGAGTCCGCGCCCGTACGCGACGTGCCATGGCGCTTGAGCTTGCCGACATTGTCCTGCGCGTGGGCGCCGCCACCTATCTGTACTCGATGAGCCTGCGGCTCGAGCCGGGAGCGCTCACCGTCGTGCTGGGCGCCACGCAGTCGGGCAAGACGTCGCTGCTGCGCATCATGGCGGGGCTCGACGCACCGACGAGCGGCCGCGTGTTGATGGACGGTGCCGACGTCACGCGAGTGCCGGTAAGACGGCGCGACGTCGCGATGGTCTACCAGCAGTTCATCAATTATCCGTCGATGACCGTGTTCGGCAATATTGCGTCGCCCTTGGCACTCCGCGGCGCGCCGAATATCGATTCCCGCGTCGCCGAGCTAGCACGCAAGCTGCACATCGACGCTTACCTCGATCGTCTGCCGGCCGAGCTCTCCGGCGGGCAGCAGCAGCGGGTGGCGCTGGCGCGGGCGCTCGCGAAATCCGCGCCGCTGACGTTGCTCGACGAACCCCTGGTCAATCTCGACTACAAGCTGCGCGAGGAGTTGCGGGAGGAGTTGGCCCAGCTGTTCGCAGCGAGCGATTCGACGGTCGTTTACGCGACGACGGAACCGACCGAAGCGCTGCTGCTCGGCGGATTCACCGCGGTTCTCGACGCCGGTGAGCTGTTGCAATACGGCCGTACTGCGGACGTCTACCACCATCCGAAATCGATTCGCGTTGCGCGCGCGTTCAACGACCCGCCGATGAACCTCGTCGAGGCCCGCGCCGTGGCCGGAGGAATCGTCTTCCGCGACGGATTGCGTCTGCCTTTGCGGGTGCCCGCGGCGGCTGAATCCGGCCTTACCGTCGGCGTGCGTGCGAGTGCGCTGCGCGTCAGCCCGCGACCTGGGGACATCACGATCGAAGGCGACGTGCAGCTCGCCGAAATATCCGGCTCGGATACGTTCGTTCACGCCGCGACGGCCATTGCGCCCCTGGTCGCGCAGCTCACCGGTGTCCACCGCTTCGACCTCGGTGCACGCGTCAACCTGCACTTCCAGCCGACCGAGTCGTATCTGTTCGGTTCGAACGGGGAACTCCTGCTTGCGCCGGATCGCGCAGCACGCCTGCACTGACATGGCACGCATCGACCTCGATCTCGCGCACTCGTACAAGCCGTTGCCGGCACGGGACGCGGACTACGCGCTGCTGCCGCTGGCGATGACCTTCGACGACGGCGGTGCTTACGCGCTGCTCGGCCCATCCGGGTGCGGCAAGACGACGATGCTCAACATCATTTCCGGCCTCGTCGCGCCATCACAGGGCACGGTCAGGTTCGACGGCGAGGACGTCACGAGCCGGACGCCGCAACAACGCAACATCGCGCAGGTGTTCCAGTTCCCCGTCATCTACGACACGATGACGGTGGCCGAGAATCTCGCCTTTCCGCTGCGCAACCGCCGAATGCCCGCCGAAAGGATCGGCCAGCGCGTGGGTGTGGTCGCCGAGATGCTGGAACTGACGGCACAGCTTCCGCAACGCGCGGCTGGGCTCAGCGCCGATGTAAAGCAGAAGATCTCGCTTGGGCGGGGACTCGTTCGCAACGACGTGTCGGCGGTCTTGTTCGACGAGCCGCTCACCGTCATCGACCCCCATCTGAAATGGCAGCTGCGCCGCAAGCTGAAGCAGATTCATCGCGAGCTCAAGCTGACGCTGATCTACGTGACGCATGACCAGGTCGAGGCGCTGACGTTCGCGGACCAGGTGATCGTGATGACGCACGGGCGGGCGGTGCAGACCGGCAGCGCCGATCAGCTCTTCGAGCGTCCGCAGCACACGTTCGTCGGCCATTTCATCGGCTCGCCAGGGATGAATTTCCTCGATGCGGAAATTCAGGGCGACCGGCTGCGCATCGACGGCGTGGACCTGCAGATGACGGCGGACAGCATCGCCGCGCTGTCGCAGGCCGGACGCGTGACGCTCGGCGTGCGCCCCGAATACGTCACCGTTTCCGATTCGGCACGCCCGGGCGCCATGTCCGCACAAGTGGTCAAGGCCCAGGATATCGGCACCCACTGGATGGTCACGGGCAAAATCGGCGAGCGTGTGGTGCGGGCGCGCGTCTCGTCCGGCGCAGCGGTGCCCGGCGCTGGCGACACCGTGTGGCTGGGGTTGCTCGGACCGCACACGTGCTTCTACAAAGACGACAGGTTGCTCGCATGAAGCCCGTCAACCACAAGGCATGGCTGCTGATCCTTCCCGTTGTCGTGTGCGTCGCTTTCTCGGCGATCCTGCCGCTGATGACCGTCGTCAATTACTCGGTGCAGGACATCATTTCGCCCGAGCGCCGCGTGTTCGTGGGCACCGAATGGTTCAAGATGGTGATGCGCGACGGCGAGTTGCACGATGCGCTGCTGCGCCAGATCACGTTCTCCATCGCGGTGCTCGTCGTCGAGGTTCCGCTGGGGATCATGCTCGCGCTGTCGATGCCGCCTTCCGGCTGGAAAGCGTCCGCGGTCCTCGTGCTGCTCGCGATGTCGCTGCTCATTCCATGGAACGTCGTCGGCACCATCTGGCAGATCTTCGGACGCACCGACATCGGACTGTTCGGCGCCGCGCTGGCGCGACTCGGGTTCGACTACAACTACACGGGCAGCGCCACCGATGCGTGGCTTACCGTGCTGCTGATGGATGTCTGGCACTGGACGTCGCTGGTCGCGCTGCTCTGCTATGCGGGCTTGCGCGCAATTCCGAACGCCTACTACCAGGCCGCGCAGATCGACGGCGCGTCGCGCTTCGCCGTCTTCCGCTACATCGAGTTGCCCAAGCTCCGCGGCGTGCTGATGATCGCGGTGCTGCTGCGCTTCATGGACAGCTTCATGATCTACACGGAGCCGTTCGTGTTGACCGGCGGCGGACCCGGCAATTCCACGACATTCCTCTCGCAGTACCTGACGCAGAAAGCCGTCGGGCAGTTCGACGTGGGTCCCGCGGCCGCGTTTTCGCTGATCTACTTCCTGATCATTTTGCTGATGTGCTTCATCCTGTACAACTGGATGCAGCGCGTCGGGACGAGCGACGCCTCGACCCCGCCCAATGGCTAGGACGACACTTCCGGGCGGCCCTGTGGCGAAGTCGCGCATCGACGTGCGAACGGTATTCCTGGTCGCGTACCTCGTGTTCTCCATCCTGCCGATCTACTGGATGGTCAACATGTCGTTCAAGACCAACGACGAGATCCTCGGCGTGTTCTCGCTGTGGCCAAGACGGTTCACATGGGCGAACTACGCCACGATCTTCACCGACGTGTCCTGGTATTCCGGATACATCAACTCGATGATCTACGTGGCGATGAACACCGTGATGTCGATCGCGGTGGCGCTTCCCGCAGCGTATGCGTTTTCACGCTACCGCTTCCTTGGCGACAAGCACGTGTTCTTCTGGCTGCTGACGAACCGGATGACGCCGCCGGCGATCTTCCTGTTGCCATTCTTCCAGCTCTACACGACGCTGGGGCTGATGGACACGCACGTCGCCGTGGCGCTCGCTCACCTGGTGTTCAACGTTCCGCTGGCGGTGTGGATCCTCGAGGGCTTCATGAGCGGCGTACCGCGCGAGATCGACGAAACCGCGTACATCGACGGCTATTCGTTCCCGCGGTTCTTCCTGACGATCTTCGTGCCACTGATCAAGGCCGGCATCGGCGTAACCGCATTCTTCTGTTTCATGTTCAGCTGGGTGGAGTTGCTGATGGCCCGCACGCTGACGAGCGTCAATGCGAAACCGATCGTGGCCACGATGACGCGGACCGTCTCCGCGGCGGGAATGGACTGGGGAACGCTCGCCGCGGCGGGCGTGCTCACGATCCTTCCGGGCGCGATCGTGATCTGGTTCGTCCGTCACTACATTGCAAAGGGCTTTGCGATGGGGCGCGTATGAGTCGGGGTGACCTTCGTGCTTGACTGGATGGTATGGACGCTGCCGGTAGCGGTATTCTTCGCATGCATCGTGGCCATGCTCGCCGGCATGACGATCTGGGAGATAAAATCGCCGACCACGTTGCGACGCGGCTTCCTTCCGATCGCAACGACGCGGGGCGATCGACTGTTCATCGGCCTGCTGGCCGCCGCCTATGTCAATCTCGGGTTCGTCGGGATCAGCGAAAAGATCGGCAGCTGGTTAGGATTGGAGCAGGAGCCCTCCGTATGGATCGGCTTCGTCGCGTCGATGGTTCTGCTGGCGCTGGTGCTGCGCAAGGGGTGACGGCACGTCTGGCCGACGTTTCCCGGGCCGGATGACACATGGGACATTCGGGAAGCGCTCGGAGAGGAGACATCATGAAACCGCGATTGACGGCGATTGCAGCAGCCACGGCCATGCTCGTCTGGGGCAACTCGGCATGGGCGGGCGAAGCGGAGGCCAAGAAATGGGTCGATGGCGAGTTTCAACCGTCGACGCTCAGCAAGGATCAGCAGACCGCCGAGATGAAATGGTTCATCGACACGGCGCAGAAACTGCAGTCCAAGGGCGTCAAGGAAATCTCGGTCGTCTCCGAAACGATCACGACGCACGAATACGAATCCAAGACGCTGGCGAAAGCGTTCGAGGAGATCACGGGCATCAAGGTCAAGCACGACATCATCCAGGAGGGTGACGTCGTCGAGAAACTGCAGACGTCGATGCAGTCGGGCAAGTCGATCTACGACGGCTGGATCTCCGACTCCGACCTGATCGGAACGCACTACCGTTACGGCGTCATCATGCCGCTGTCCGACTACATGAGCGGCGCCGGTAAGGAGTGGACAAACCCGGGGCTGGATCTCAAGGACTTCATCGGCACCAGCTTTACGACCGCGCCGGACAAGAAGCTCTATCAATTGCCGGACCAGCAGTTCGCGAACCTGTACTGGTTCCGTGCCGACCTGTTCGCGCGCAAGGACCTGCAGGACAAGTTCAAGGCCAAGTACGGTTACGACCTCGGCGTGCCCCTCAACTGGAGCGCGTACGAGGACATCGCCGAGTTCTTCACCAATGACGTGAAGACGATCGACAGCAAGCCGATCTACGGTCACATGGACTACGGCAAGAAAGACCCGTCACTGGGATGGCGCTTCACGGACGCATGGCTGTCGATGGCCGGGACAGCCGATATCGGCATCCCGAACGGGCTGCCGGTCGACGAATGGGGCATCCGCGTAGCGGCCGACAAGTGCACGCCCGTCGGCGCCTCAGTCTCGCGCGGTGGCGCGACCAATTCGCCGGCTGCCGTGTACGCGCTGACGAAATACGTCGACTGGATGAAGAAATACGCGCCGAAGGAAGCAACCGGCATGACGTTCGGCGAGGCGGGGCCCGTACCGGCACAAGGGCAGATCGCGCAACAGATCTTCTGGTACACAGCGTTCACTGCGGACATGACGAAGGCGGGCCTGCCTGTCGTCAATGCGGACGGCACGCCCAAGTGGCGGATGGCGCCAGGGCCGAACGGTCCGTACTGGAAACAGGGGATGCAGAACGGTTACCAGGACGTCGGCTCGTGGACATTCTTCAAGAACCACGACGCGAACAAGGTCGCGGCCGCGTGGCTATATGCGCAGTTCGTGACCAGCAAGACCGTGTCGCTGAAGAAGTCCATCGTCGGCCTGACGTTCATCCGAGACAGCGACATCCGCTCCGACTTCTTCACGAAGAACGCCGACAAGTACGGCGGGTTGATCGAGTTCTATCGGAGCCCGGCGCGCGTTGCATGGACGCCGACCGGCACGAATGTCCCCGACTATCCGAAGCTTGCGCAGCTGTGGTGGAAAAACGTCGCAGTGGCCGTAACGGGCGAGAAAACGCCGCAGCAGGCGATGGACAGCCTGGCGGAGGAAATGGACCAGGTAATGGGACGTCTCGAACGCGCCGGAATGGCCAATTGCGCGCCGAAGCTCAACGCGAAGGGCGATCCGGCGAAATGGCTGACCGACAAAGGCGCGCCGTGGAAGAAGCTGGCGAACGAAAAGCCGAAAGGCGAAACGATCGCCTACGAAAAGCTCCTGTCGGCGTGGAAAGACGGCAAGGTTCGCTGACAGATCCGCGTGCCGGACCCCGCGGGCATGAGCGGCGGGGTCCGGATCGGATGGCGAAACAGGTGTAGCCGGTCCGTTTGCACCTAATCAACAGGTGTAGCCGGTCCGGTTGCACCTAGTCGCCGGTGCCTACGTCGTGCAGGAACGCCTCGCGGTCCTGGGTTCCGATGTGCTCGGCAACGATCTGCACGAACTCCTCGGAGTCGCGCGCCTGGCGCGCGGCCTTGTGCGCGACGACCTTCGCGATCGGGCCGAGATATACGGCAAGCCTCGATGTCGTCTGGTCGATGAACGCCTGCTCGAGCGGAGGCAACGTGCGCGTGCGTCCGCTGGCCGTCGGCGCCGCGGTCGTGCGGCGCGTCGGAGCAGCACTCGCTCCAGGTGCCGACAGCGTATGCGCGCCGCTGGTCTCGCCCGCTGCCGCGGCGTTGAATCGCTCGCGCTCGTGCGGGTCGTCGATGTGGCTCGCGAGCATTGCGTAGAGCGCGCGCAGATCGGGCGCGCGTGCGGACGCCTGGCGCACGAGAATCCGCGCCATTGGCCCTACGATCCGCACGAGCCGCCGCTCCGCCGTGGCAAGCTCGGCGTCGTCGAAGACGTGAGTGCCCGGAGGCTGCAGCGGCACTTCAGCGAGGTTCATCACCGTCGTCTCACCGCCCGCGAGCGCCGCTTCGCCGGCGGCCAGGCGCAGCGCGAAGCCGAACGCCCGCGCCTGCTGAAAGCGGTCGTCGGGCCGCTTGGCCAAGGCAGTCGCGACGAGGTTGTCCATTGCCGGCGGCAGCTTCAGCGGCGAAAGCTGTGACGGCGGTCGCGGATCCTCGTGGCAGATCTTGTACGCGATCGACTCGACCGATCCTTCGAACGGCCTCGCGCCAGTGAGCAGTTCGTAGAGCACGACCCCGACGCTGAAGAGATCGGCGCGATGATCGCTCGGCAGTCCACGGCACTGCTCGGGCGCCATGTACGACGGCGTGCCCATGACCATGCCGGTCATCGTCATGTTCGATGCGTCGATGCGCGCGATGCCGAAATCGGCGACCTTCAGCTCGCCGCCCGGCGCGAGGATGAGGTTCGCGGGCTTGATGTCGCGATGGACGACGCCTTGCGCATGTGCGAATTCCAGCGCGGCCAGCAGCTGGGTCAGGATCGCGATAACCTGCGGTAGCTCGAACCGCGCCTTCCGGTTCAGGTACTCGCGCAACCCAGTACCGTCGATGTACTCCATCGCGATGTACGCGACGTTCTGCGCTTCGCCGTACTCGTAGATGCCGACGATGTTCGGATGGTGGAGCCGGCCGGCGGCGCGCGCCTCGTTGCGAAACCGCGCCATGAAGTGGGCGGCGAGATCGGCATCGAGCAGGTCTTTGCGGACGGTCTTGATCGCAACGGTGCGCTCGATGTGCGGATCGCGCGCCTTGTAGACGATGCCCATCGCGCCCTTGCCAAGGACGCCCTCGATCTCGTACTTGCCGAGATGCGTCGGCTCGGCCGCTTCGCTCACGGCTGCGCCTCGCCCGCGGTGCTCGCGAGTCCCGCCGTGCTCATTCGAGCATCTTCATTGCCTGGACGAGCGATATCTTCATCCGCGCGAGCGCCTCGGTCAGCACGCCGATCTCGTCCTTGCTCCTCGACTTGAATTCACCGGCGTCGAGATTGCCGAGACTGACCTGGTCGGCAATCGCCGCCAGGCGCGTCACTCGCCGGATCACCATCATGTGCAGCATCACGTTCAGAAGCACAAACGTCGCCAGGAACACGAACGCGAGCGACAGCATGAACGTGCGGAACGTTTCGTTCGCGCGGCGGATCGGCACGGACATCGGCACCGAAACGACTTGCGCGCCGATCACCTCCTGGAACTTCCACCCGAAGCCGTTGGCGCTGCCGTAGAGGTCGATCATCGTTTTCGGCGCGACCTCCGCAGTGCTGTGGCACACCAGGCACGCCGCGCTCGATACGTCGATGGGTCGCGCAAGATACAGGGCCCGCCCGGTCGGCGTATCGCGCTCGCCGATCAGTTCCTTGTTCGTCGGCGATTGCCGAAATACCTGGACGACGTCCGCTTCCCAGTCGCTCGCGCGGTCGCGGGGGTTCGTCGGATTGAGCGTCGCTTCCTTGTAGCCGTAGTCGGGATGGCGCTTGCGCATTTCGTTGAATACCTCGGTTGCCGCGTACGCGGGAACCGTCTGCGGCAGGAACGCGTACTTGAGTTGCGTCTCGAGCAGCGGCTTCACCTGCGTATTGGTGTACGTGCGCGACGCGAGCGCCGCTTCCATCATCAGCCGTGCGTTCTGCACGATTTCCTCGCGCGCGTTCGCCTGCACGACGCCGTACGACACGTAACCGGCGATCGCGAATCCGAGCAGGAACAGGCCCAGCAGCACCAGGTTGAACTTCCAGATCAGTTTCATCGCCTACACTCCTCCACGCAGCGGACGCCGCCACTCACGGCCGTCATTTGGTGTCGCTCGTTTCCTTCGGGCGGTACTTTTCGGGATGCAGCACGCGATCCCATTCCGGAAACGCGGCAGGGCGCGCGGCGACGGCCGCACGGAAGGCAGGGTCGGACAGCCTCGGCGTGAATCGCCTGACGAAAGCCCTGCGGTTCGCGCCGGCGAGCCACGGTTCGGCTTCTGCCAGCGAGACGTCGCCGACCTTGACGAGCGTTTCCGGCGCGACGGGGAAACGACTGGCCAGCGCCGGCAGCGGATCGCGAAACTGGCGCGGGAGCGCCGTGAGGAATGCAGCCGGCACGCGGCTCGCGACCAGCGCCGCGCGTTCCTCGGTGCGCGACACGAACTCGCCCGCGGCCACGTCGCGTGGTGCGTCCTTGCCACGAGGCAACGCGACGTTCGCCGTTCCCGATTCGACGAAAACCTCGGCGCGGCGCGCGTCGCAACTCGCCACTGCCACCGTGTCGGCAAGCGTGACGGTCATCATCGCCATGCGGAGGCGCAGCGGGCGGGCGGCCTTGCCGGCCGCCTTCAGCCATCCGCGCGCGATCACCATCTCCGCAATTGCCGGCGGCTTGGCATCCGGCGTTGGAAGCGAGGCGACGTGCATCAGCGCCGGTCCCTGCGCGTTCAGCGATCCGCCGTCGGTCAATTCGAACTGGAACTGCGCATGCTCGCCGACGTCGATCACGTCGCCTTCGAGCACGCGCGCACCCGCTGCGAGACGAAACCACACGGCGCCGCGCATCACGCGGACGTCGCCGTCGACGAGCGTATAGATGCCGGCCGAATCGGCTGCGCGCACCGGCGGAGTCGAAAGCGCGAGCGCAAAAGTCAGCAGGGCGAGGCAGTGTAACTTGATCACTCGTACAACTACGGAACAGAGTCAAATCGATACTAGGCTCGCCCCAAGTCAGGGTCAACGCGAATACTACGGCGCCCCCACCAGCGCCGCCTGGGGCGCTGGCCCCACCTTATACTGCGCGCAATCAACGGCAACGGTGCCGTACCGGAATCCGAAATGAGTGCCCCATCGTCCGAGCTCGCGGTGCTGTTCGCCGACGTCAGCGGCAGCACGCGGCTCTATGAAACGCTCGGCGACGAGCGCGCGCTGGCTGCCGTCGCCCACTGCCTGGAGGTGGCGAAATCCGCGTGCGCCGGCTACGGCGGACAGGTGATCAAGACAATCGGCGACGAAGTGATGGTCGCGTTTCCCGCCGCCGATGACGCGGCTCAAGCCGCCGCCGACCTGCAGGCCCGGATCACCGCGGAGCCGGCGCTCGGCTCGCAGCGGCTGATGATGCGCATCGGCTTTCATTTCGGGCCGGCGCTGGCGTCCGGCGGCGACGTGTACGGCGACTCGGTGAACGTGGCCGCGCGGCTCGTCGGCGTCGCGCAGGGCGGACAGGTGATCACGTCCGCCGCAACCGCCGCGCTGCTGTCGCCGTGGCTGCGGATGCGAACGCGTGAACTGGCCGCGCTGACGCTGAAAGGCAAGCTGCACGACGTCAGCGTCTGCGAGTTCGTCTGGCAGGATTCAAGCGACGACCTGACGACGCTGTCGACGCGCGTGCGCACGCCCGCAACCCATCTGCTGGTTCGCCACGGCGATCGCGAACTTCTGCTGAGCGAGCAGCGTGGCAGCGTGGCGCTCGGCCGCGACGCGCAGAACGACATCGTGATCGTCGACCGGATGGCGTCGCGGATGCACGCGAAGATCGAGCGGCGGCGCGACCGTTATGTGCTGATCGATCACAGCAGCAACGGGACGTTCCTGTCGATCGCGGGCGAGCCCGAGGTCCAGTTGCGCCGCGAGGAGTTCATGCTGCGCGGACACGGCCACGTCAGTTTTGGCCATCCGTACGCGAAGGACCCGTCGGAGACGATCGAGTTCTTCTGCGGTGCCGACGGCCCGCACGATGCCGGGATCCGCTGATCCGGACGCCGCTCGAGGCGTCGACCGAGGAGGGCGCACGGACGACACAACGCGCGCCGAGCGCTTCGACCTCACGCAGTTGCCGGACGAGTACTACGCGGATCCCTACCCGTACTATCGCGCGCTGCGCGAGCATGCGCCGGTCAAGGCGATGCCGGACGGGTCGTGGTTCTTGACACGCTATCGCGACATCCTTCCCGTCTATCGCGACCCGCACGTCTGGAGCTCGAACAAGGAGCGCGAGTTCGGGCCGAAATACGGCGCCACGCCGCTGTACGAGCACCATACGACGAGCCTCGTGTTCAACGACCCGCCGCTGCATACGCGCGTACGGCGGGCGATTGTCGGCGCGCTGTCGCAACGGCACATCGCGGCGATGGAGCCGGGCCTGGTCGTGCTCGTCGAGCGGCTGCTGGACGGTCTCGCGCTGCGGCGTCACGTCGACCTGATCGACGAATTCGCGGGCGCGATTCCCGTCGAGATCATCGGCAACCTGCTCGGCGTCCCGCGCGCCGAGCGCGAGCCGCTGCGGCGCTGGTCGCTCGCGATCCTCGGCGCGCTCGAGCCCGTGCTCACGCCGGAACGCGCCGACGCCGGCAACCGGGCGGTCGTCGACATGTCCGCCTACCTGCGCACGCTGATCGACGAGCGGCGCGCGCATCCGCAGGACGCCCACACCGACGTGCTGACGAGGCTGATCGAAGGCGACGCCGACGGCGAACGGCTGACCGACACCGAGCTCGTGCATCAATGCATTTTCCTGCTCAACGCGGGCCACGAAACGACGACGAACCTGATCGGCAACGCGCTGCATGCACTGACGCAGTGGCCCGACCAGCGCGCACGGCTGCTGCACGATCCCGCGCTGATCGAGACCGCCGTCGAGGAATTCCTGCGCTTCGACAGCTCGAACCAGCTCGGCAATCGCATTTCGACGCGAAGCGCGCGCGTGGGGGACGTCGACATGCCGGCGGGGTCGCGGGTGACGCTTTGCATCGGCGCCGCCAATCGTGACCCGGACCAGTTTCACGATCCCGATCGACTCGACGTTGGCCGCACGCCCAATCGCCACCTGGCGTTCGGCTTCGGCATCCACACCTGTGCGGGCCTTAACCTCGCGCGCCTCGAAGGGCGGGTCGCGATCGGCCGCTTTCTGGCGCGCTTCCCCGCTTACGCGCTCGACGGAGCGCCGACCCGCGGCGGCCGCGCGCGCTTCAGGGGATTCCTCGCACTGCCGGCCGTTGTCGGGTGAGAAGGCGCGAACCGCGTTCGTAGCATTATCATGGCGCCTGCCGGCGCGTCGTCGGCGCGGGATTCACAGGGGGGAAGCCATGAAAAAACACGTGACGCGCGGCGTCGCGTTCGTCGTGTCCGCATTTGCCGCGACGACATTCGCGCAGGTCAGGATCGGCGTCACGGTCTCGGCCACCGGACCCGCGGCATCGCTCGGCATTCCGGAGCGCAACACCGTCGTCATGTGCCCGAAGGAAGTTGCCGGCAAGACGGTCGAATACATCGTGCTCGACGACGCCTCCGACACGACGACCGCCGTGCAGAACACGCGCAAGCTGATCGGCGAATCGAAAGTCGACGCGATCATCGGTTCGACGACGACCCCGAACTCACTCGCGATGCTCGACGTATTCGCCGACGCGCAGACGCCGGCGATCTCGCTCGCGTCGTCGGTGCGGATCATCGAGCCGGTCGATGCGAAGCGCGCATGGTCGTTCAAGACGCCGCAGACCGACGTGATGATGGCCGGTGCGATCCTCGAGCACGCCGCCGCCGCGGGGGTGAAAACGCTGGGCTACGTCGGTTTCTCGGACGCGCTCGGCGAGGCGTTCTTCGTCGAGATCGAGAAGGCGGCGGCCGCGCGCGGCATTCCGCTCGTCGCGAACGAACGCTTCGCGCCGAAGGACACGAGCGTCGTCGGACAGGTGTTGAAGCTGATCGCCGCGAAGCCCGATGCCGTGGTCATCGGCGCATCGGGTACGCCCGCCGCGTTGCCGGCGAGCACGCTGACGGAGCGAGGGTTCAAGGGTCGCCTGTATTTCAACCACGGCGTTGCGAACAACGACTTCCTGCGCGTCGGCGGCAAGGACGTCGAAGGCGCGTACGTGCCGGCAAGCCCGGTCATCGTTGCAAGCCAGCTTCCCGACAGCCATCCGGCGAAACAGCAGGCGATGCAATACACCAGACTGTACGAGGCGGCGCAGGGTCCCGGCAGCGTTTCCGCGTTCGGTTCCTACACGTGGGACGCCTGCGCGGAACTGATGAACGCGATTCCCGCAGCGCTCGCCGCGGCGCAGCCGGGCACGCCGGAATTCCGCCGCGCACTGCGCGACGCGCTCGAAAACACGCGCAACCTGCCCGTGACCAACGGCGTTGTCAACATGAGCAAGACGGATCACCTCGGACTCGATTCGCGGGCACGCGTGATGGTGCGCATCGAGAACGGCAAGTGGGTGCTGCAAAAATGAGCACGGCGCCGAACACGCATCACGTGGTCGGCACCGGCCCCCATCACGTGCTGGTGCTGCATGGCTGGTTCGGCGATTCGCACGCGTTCGCGCCGATCGAATCCGCGCTGACGCGCAGCGATTTCACGTACGCGTTCATGGACTATCGCGGGTATGGCGGCATGCGCGACGTGCACGGCGCGTTCACGATGGACGAGATCGCCGCCGATGCGCTGGCACTCGCCGACCATCTCGGGTTCGCGCAGTTCAGTGTCGTCGGGCACTCGATGGGCGGCATGGCCGTGCAGCGCATGCTCTCGCTCGCGCCGGATCGCGTGCGCAAGCTCGTGGCGCTGACCCCGGTGCCGGCGTCGGGCGTGGCGTTCGACGCCGCCGGATGGACGCTGTTCAGCGGCGCCGCGGACAATCCGCACAACCGCTTTGCGATCATCGACTTCACGACGGGAAACCGGCTGTCGCCGGCGTGGATCACGAGCATCGTCGACTACTCGCTTGCGCACGCGACGCGCGACGCGATCGATCGCTACCTCACGGCGTGGGCGAAAACCGACTTCAGCGCGACGATCCGGGGCATGTCGCTACCGGTGAAGGTGATCGTCGGCGAGCACGACCCGGCGTTGAACGCCGCGGTCATGCAGGCGACCTTCCTCGAGCATTACCCGGCGTGCGAGTTGGAGGTGATGGCGAACGCCGGTCAATATCCGATGCACGAAACACCGGTGGCGCTCGCGACGAGCATCGAGAACTTCCTGCGCCGCTGAACCCGCCGCGACGCCTGCAGGATCAGGCGCCCACGGCGCGGCGCATCGTTGCGGAAATCGTCTGCCGCGACGCGTCGTAATCGGACCATGGATCGGCACGCCGTGCGGCCAGCACCTGCTCGACATTGTCGATGTTGAAGTGCGCGCCGCGAACGTCGTCGCCGGCGAGCTCGTCGTACGCGATCGGCATCGACGCCGGCAATCCGGACCGCGCCCGCAGCGAATACGCGGCGACCGCCGTTGCGCCATCGGCGTTGCGCAGGTAATCGACGTAGACGCGACCCACACGTGCGTCCTTGCCCGCAGTCGCCGTGAACAGCGACGGAGCGTCCTGCACGAGACGAACAGCAATGGCGCGCGCAAACGCCTTCGCCTCGGCCCACGTATGGCGGCGAGTGATCGGCAGGACGAAATGCAATCCTTTGCCGCCTGTGGTCTTGACGAAGCTCTTCATCCCGAGCTCGTCGAGCAGTGTCCGCACGCGACTCGCGGCGTCCTGCAGCGCTGCCCACGACAACTGCGTGTCCGGATCGAGATCGAGCGTGATGCGGTCGGGCCGGTCGAGCCGCGGAAAGCTCGCGCCCCACGTGTGGAACTCGAAGCCGCCGTTCTGCACGGTGCGGACGATGTCGGCGACATCGGCGAGCCGCATGAACGGCGGCGAGTCACCCTCGTCGGCGCGTCGTGACAGGTGCTTCTGAAAAAAGCAGTCGTCGAATCGGCCACCCATGCATTTGACGACGGCGATCGGACGCGGCGCCAGTTGCGGCACCAGCCACTCGCCGATGCGTTCGTGGTAGCGAACGACGTCGAGCTTGGTGTGGGGCGGCGCCTCGACAATCGGCCGCTCGGGATGACTGATGTCGACACCGGCGACAAGCGTCGGCGCAACGGTGTGCTTCTCGATTGCAGTGCGTGCGTGCGCCATCGACAGGAGACCCTTGGCCAGGTGGCAGCGCCACCCCGGCGAACTGATTGATCCCTATCGGGCGCAAGGGCCGTACCTGCAAGAACCACGCGCGTTTTCAACTACTTGCGCGATCGCCCCGAAGCACGTCGCGCAACCTTTACCGGCCTGCGCATGAACAAATTGCCGCGCTGCACGATTGCAACGGTCGAGGCGGTTGCCGCCGGATGCCCGATTCCATTACGCTTCACGATCGACAACTGCAATGGAAGGAATTTCGATGGCGTCCGATCCCAACCGTATGGGCGAGATGACGATGGATGCAGCGTCGCTCTACCGCGAGGAGATCTACACCGATCGCAAGGCCGGCACGCTGCGTGTGCTGCAACCGGTGAAAAGCGACGGCAGCCCGGACACGCTGCGCAAGACGGTGTACCAGGGCGAGGCCCAGCTGATGACGAACATGGGACCGTTGCCGATCAGCTTCGACATCGACGCCGCGACGCTCGCCGACGCGATCGCAGGCTACGCCGAGGCGACGAAAGCGGGCATCGAGCGCGCGATGCGCGAAATCCAGGAGATGCGGCGGCAGGCGTCGTCGTCGATCGTGCTGCCGCCGGCTGGCGCCACGCTCGGCCCGGGCGGCGGGCTTGGAGGGGGCGGCAAGATCCAGATTCCCTGATCGACCGGGTCACCTCGCTGCGTCGCGACGCCGCTGCGATGCCGCCCGGCCACGCGGCTGCGTCGCCGTCGCGATGTCGTCCTGCAGCCGCCATGGTGGATCGCGCTCGAAGCGCAGCACGAGAAAGTCGATGAACGCCCGGACCTTCGCAGACAGGTGGCGCCGGCTCGGATACGTTGCGTTGATGCTGATCGTCGGCGGCACATGGTCGCGCAAGAGGCGCACGAGACGTCCGGCGCGAACGTCGGCAGCGATGATGAAGTCCGGCTCGAGCGTGACACCGACGCCCTCGACCGCAAGGGCCGCAAGCATTGCACCGTTGTTCGAATGCGCAAGCCCGGTAACTTTCACGTCGTGCTGTCCTCCGGCGGCGTCCTTGAAGCGCCACACGTTGCCGTCCGACGAGTACTCGTACGTAAGGCACGCGTGGTGGGCGAGATCGGCGGGCGTGTGCGGCGCACCGTGTCGAGCCAGATAGGCGGGGGAGGCACAGCACACCATCTGCGTGGTACCGATGCGTCGTCCGATCAACGCCTGGCTGCCGATGTCACCGATGCGGATGGCAAGGTCGATCCGCTCATCGACAAGGTCGACCACCCGGTCCGACAATTCGATGTCGAAGCGCAGTTGCGGGTGCCGTCGCTGGAACTCGGCGATCGCCGGCGCGAGGTAACCAGCGCCGAAGCTGATCGAGGCAGTCATCCGCAGCGTGCCGCGCGGCACCACCGCCGAAGCGGTCACGGCCTCCTCGGCCTCGTCGAGATCCGCCAGCAATTGCACACACCGCTCGTAGAACGTCTGCCCGGTCTCCGTCAGCGAAAGCCGGCGCGTCGTCCGGTTCAGCAGGCGCACGCCGAGGTGAGACTCGAGGTCGGACACGTGCCGCGAGACCGCCGACACCGACAGGTCGAGCCGGTCGGCGGCGCGCGCAAAGCTACCCGCCTCGACGACTCGCGCGAACGCGAGCAGGGACTGAAAGCGATCCATCGTTAATTATTGCATATCTCGCAACAATCATTTGTGCCGACCAGTATTTATCGTTGTTGTCGCAACTGTCACCATCCGTCCGTCGCGTCACCGAGACGCCCCACCCAGAGGTAAACACCATGAACTCGACTCGCCGTATAGACACTGCCGCCATCATCCTTCGTACGACCGTCGGCGTGATGTTCGTCGCACACGCGTTGCTCAAGTACTTCGTCTTCACGCTGCCCGGCACCGCCCAGTTCTTCGCGTCGCTCGGCCTTCCCGGCGCGCTGGGCTACGCAACGTTCGGCGCGGAACTCGTCGGCGGCGCGCTGCTGATTGCCGGTGTGCAGACGCGAATCGTCGCGCTGTCACTGACGCCAATCGTGCTTGGCGCTACCTGGGCACACGCCGGCAACGGCTGGGTGTTCACATCGGCCAACGGCGGCTGGGAATATCCGGCGTTCCTGTCCCTTGCCACGCTGGTGACCGCTCTGCTGGGCAACGGCGCCCACGACGAGATTCGCGCGCCGGGTCGTCAACTGTCGGCGCTGCGCACCGCGGGCTGACGCAACGCGGACCAAACTCCGCGGGTCAAACCCGTGTTATCGACCAACGATCTGGAGAACACGATGAAGCTCTATTACGCACCCGGCGCATGCTCGCTTGCTGCCCACATCACGCTGCACGAATCGGGACTGCCGTTCACCGCCCACCGCGTCGACCTCCGCGCACACACGCTCGCCGACGGGACCGATTACTACAAGGTAAACCCGAAGGGCTACGTGCCGTTGCTCGAACTCAACGATGGCACCAGGCTCTCCGAGGTGGCCGTGATCCTGCAGTACATCGCCGACCGGGAGCCTGGCACGCTGGCGCCTGCCTTCGGGTCGCTCGAGCGCTACAGGGTGATGGAATGGCTGAACTTCATCGCAACGGAGATCCATAAGGGGATCAATCCGCTATGGAAGCCTACGACGCCCGAAGCTTACAAGCCCGTCGTGCTGGAAGCGGTCGGAAAGCGGCTCGACTACGTCGTCGAAGCGCTGGTCAGCAAGCCTTACCTGACCGGCGACCGGTTCACGATCGCAGATGCGTACCTCTACACGATCGTGAACTGGCACAAGTTCCTGAAATTCGATATTTCCCGCTGGCCATCGCTTGCGCAGTTCCATGCGCGTGTCGAGGCACGCCCCAAGGTCCAGGCCGCGTTGCGTGCCGAGCACCTGCTGAAAGAGCCGGCGCCGGCAGCTGCGGCGGCCTGGGTGTGATCCGTTACGAACGAAAGGCAATGCGATGAAACCGCTGCCCACGCTGTTCCTGTCCCACGGCTCGCCGATGCACGCGGTTTCGCCGGGGGTCGTCGGCGACGCGTGGGCGGCGCTCGGACAGCGCATCGCGCGCCCCGATGCGATCCTGATGTGCTCTGCGCATTGGGAGACGGCGCTGCCGATGGTCACTGGTAACCGCAAGCCGGAGACGATCCACGATTTCGGTGGCTTTCCCAAGCCGCTCTACGAGATTCAATACGCCGCACCGGGCGCGCCCGCGCTGGCGGCTCGGACGATCGACCTGCTGAAAGGCGCCGGCATCACCGGCGGAATCGACGGCTGTCGCGGCCTCGATCACGGGGCCTGGGTGCCGCTGCGCTGGATGTATCCGGCCGCCGACATTCCCGTCGTCCAGCTTGCCGTTCAGCCGGGGCGAGGAACCGCGCATCACGTCGCGCTCGGCCGGGCGCTCGCACCGCTTCGCAACGAGAACGTGCTGATCGTTGGCTCGGGCCACGCGACACACAACCTGCGCGACTGGATCGGCCATCGGGGCCAGTCGGAGCCGCTGCGCTACGCCGTGGACTTCGCGAAATGGCTCGAAACGACGCTCGCAGCGCACGACGAGCGGGCGCTCGTCGACTACCGCGACCGCGCGCCTGAGGCCGCTCGCGCACATCCGACCGAAGAACACTTCCTTCCGCTGTTCGTCGCCTACGGCGCGGCCACGCCCGGCGGCCCGATCGAGCGCGTCGTCGACGGTTTTGAGAACGGCGCGCTCTCGCGCGATTCGTTCCTGTTCCACTAGGGCCAAGGCGCGGCGAAAACCCGTGTCAGCGGCAATGCGAATATTCGCGTTACACCTCTTGAAGCCGGCGCTATAGTTAATGAATCGTTACAAAAAACACGGTAGTGGCGGGATCGGCCCACGTCGGCCGATGTCCGACACGGTAATAGTCCCGATTCCGATCGTCCATCCGGCCATGCGCCAATAGAGTGGACGGCGAGTCGCGGCAACCGTGGAGATTGGAAATGAACGTACGCACTTCGGCAATGATCCTGATGGCAAGCGCCGCGATCCTCGGCGGCTGTGCCTATCCCGAGCCATATCCCGTCTATAGCACCGCGCCGCCGCCGCCGGTCGTCACGCAGCGCACGGAATACGGCGTTGTGGAATCGATCGAGATGTATCGCGACGGCAACAACGCACCGATCAATCTGGGAACGATCCTGGGCGGAATCGCGGGCGGCGTGCTCGGCCACCAGATCGGCGGTGGGCGCGGCAACACGGCGGCGACAATCGCCGGTGCCGTCGGCGGCGCGGTTGTCGGCAACCAGGTTGAAAAGGCGAACGAGCGCGATCGCTATCGCGCAGTTGTCCGCCTCGATTCAGGCGCAACGGTCGCGTTGAACGAGTTTGGCCAAGGCGAGTTGAGGGTTGGTGACCGCGTCCGCGTGGTCAACAGCCGCGTATATCGCTATTGACCATCATCGACCGCCAAGCGCAGCAACGGAGGCACCATGCCACACGTACTCGACCCCAACAAGATCTGCACGGACACCCAGTATCAGGCGGCGCGACGAGAGCTGGACGCACTGTCAGGCTCTGACGTCGACCTTGTCACCGGTCATCGGGCGGACGAGCTGATTCGCCTGATCGAGGATTTCGAAGGCTCGATGCGGTTCGTTCCCGACTGGTCGGACGAGCCGTTCCATCGCGTGGCTGCCTGATTCTCGCTGCCTGATCCAGGCCGCGCGACGATTAGTGCAGCCGCTGCCGCGATTTGCGCGTCGTTTCGTGCAGTTCGCGGCGCGAGCCGGTTCCGCGCACCTCGGTTGCACGGCGTCGGTCCTGCCAGAACCGGTAAATAAGCACTGACGCTACCGGTAATTCATCGACGAGGCTCGCGCGCTTTTCCTTGTCGTCGACCCATTCGGCGAACTCAGGGTCCTGGTCGCCGAATGCCAGCGCCTCGATCGGAAACACCCAGTCGCGCGCGTCCTGGGCATCGTAGAGCGGCTGCCACTCGTCGTCGCGCAGCTTGACCCCCGACATGTAGCCTTCGCACCATGCGGACGCCTCGGGCGGCGTCTTGTCCGTGCGCGCCTTGTCCTCGGGCATGTAGAGCAGCGGCTTGAACCGCGTCGGGGATTCGCCCAGCGTGCGCTGGATGCCAACCATGTGCCGCAGCATCAGTCCCATGATCCGCTGCGCCTGATCGCTCCCGGTAAAGGCGGGGTTCGACGATCGACCGCCGTCACTCCACACCTGCGGCAGCCACTCCGAGGGCTGAACGCTTTCCGGGCCGCTGACGATGGCCGTGAGGAAACCGTCCAGCATTTCGAGATCCATGCAATCCTGCGGCACGAGATCCGAGGCCAGGAAGCCTTCGAGCTCGTCGAGCTCGGGGTCGGTCAACGGCTCGTCGAGCGCGCGTAGTTCAGCCATGGTGAATTCGCTTCGAAGGTTAATCGCCCATCATCACCCGTCGGGCGCGCTTAGGCAAATGTTCGATCGCGGGTCGAGGGGCCCGCAACGCGTGCGCGACGGCGAGCGCGAGGCCGAAAACGGCAACAGCACCTGCCTGATGCAGCGCTGCCAGCGGCAGCGGAACGATGTTGACGAGCGTCGCGATGCCGAGCGACACCTGGATCGCCAGCATTGCCACCAACGCCGTCGCCGCGTGCCGCGCGCGTCGCGGTGCGCCGGCCCTGCTCACCCGCCATGCCAGAAGCGGGACGAGCAATGCCAGGAGCCAGGCGATCAGCCGGTGGTCGAACTGTACGGTCGCCATATTCCAGAAGAAGTTCTTCCAGGCGGGTTCGAGCAGCAGAATTTCGGACGGGACCACCCGGCCGTTCATCAGCGGAAACGTGTTGTACGCGAAGCCGGCGCGAATGCCGGCGACGAAGCCGCCCGAGATCACCATGACGAACACCAGCGCCACCATGACCACGGCGAATCGGCGCAGTCGCGGCGTGTCGGGCGCGCCGTGTTCGCTGCTGCGCGGGAATGCCAGCGACAGCGCGGTCCACAGCATCGCGCCGAAAATCGCAAACGCCAGCGCCAGATGCAGGGTCAGTCGAAACGGCGAAACCCGCGGATCATCGACGAGCCCGCTTGCGACCATCAGCCAGCCGACGAGACCCTGCAGACCGCCGAGCACGAAGATGCCCGCGAGCGGCCACGCATAGCCCGGAGGAATCCGGCGGCGCACGGCGAACACGACATACGGGACGAGAAACGCGACACCGATCGCGCGGCCCAGCAAGCGGTGAAAGTACTCCCACCAGAAGATGCCCTTGAACTCGGCGAGCGCCATCGCATGATTGACGTCGCGGAACTCCGGCGTCGTGCGGTACTTCGCGAATGCCTCGTCCCAGTCGGCGCTGCTCATGGGCGGCAACGCGCCGACGATCGGCTGCCATTCGGTTATCGACAGGCCCGAATGCGTGAGGCGCGTGATGCCGCCGACGACGACCATCGCGAACACCAGCAGGCAGCAGGCGGCGAGCCAGCCGACGAGCGGACGGTTCGACGCGGCATCGATTGCACCGGCGCGCGCGGGCACGGGGCCGGCGGCCGCGGGGTAGGCGGTCGCCATCAACGCAGCCGCGACGTCATGGCGCGTGCGAGCCGTGTGGGGCCGGCCCGCTGCCGGTCATTCCCTCGACGAACACCGACACGTCGACACTGCCCGCCTTCTCGAACGTCAGCGTCAGCGGGAACTTGTCGCCGACGGCGAGCGGCTTCGCGAGACCGACCAGCATCACATGGTAGCCAGACGAGCCGAGCGTCACCTTCGCGCCGGGCGCGATGTCGAGGCCGGTGATGGCGCGCATCCGCATCACGTTGCCGTCCATCGTCATCGAATGCAGTTCGACCGATGCCGCCGCGGGCGACGCGACGCGCACCAGGCGATCCACAGCGGTGCCGCCGTTCTCGATCGTCAGGTAGATGCCGCCGCTGCGAGCGCCCGGCGGCGTGGCGCGTGCGAACGGATGATCGATGCGCAAACGCTGCAGCGTGTAATCGTGAGCCGCGGCGTCGTTGGCGCAAGCCAGGGCGATCATGACCGCGACGATGCGTGGAAATCGGTGCATCGCCCGAATTTTACTCGTCATCGTTGACAGCCGGACCGGGCCGCCGTCTAATTGGCCCGGCCACCTGACCAGAGCGCCCCCAAGCCGAGAGCCCCGCTCACGGTCGATGCGCCGACAGGGCCACCCCGACAAGGAGGTTCACCGATGCACTCACTCATCCGCGCGCTCGCGCGCTGCCTTGGCGCAGCTACCCTGCTCGTAGCACTTGGCGTCTCCGCGCAACCGGCGATCACGCTGCATGGCGCCGTGCAGTTCAACGACGATCACGTGTTCAACCGGGCGCTAGTGAAGTTCCAGGAGCTGACCGTCAAGTACTACGGCAAGCCGATCAACTTCGTGTTGCACAAGAACAGCGAGCTGGGCCTCGAGAAGGACTATTTCGCGTTCATGAACCAGGGCATCTCCGTCGACTACGGCATCGTGTCGCCCGCGCACATGTCGACGTTCTCGAAGGCCGCGCCGTTCATCGACGCGCCGTTCCTGTTCCGCGACGTCGAGCACTGGAACAAGGTGCTCGACGCGGACACGCTCAAACCGATCGCCGACGAGGTAAACGCCAAGGGCGACGTGATGCTGATCGGCTTCGCCGGCGGCGGCACGCGCAACATCTTCGCCAACAAGGCGGTGCGCAACCTTGCGGAAATGAAGGGCCTCAAGGTTCGCGTCCAGGGCGCGCCAATCTGGAGCAAGACGTTTGCCGCCGTCGGCATGTCGCCCACGGTCATCGCGTACGACGAAATCTATAACGCGATCCAGAACGGCGTCATCAACGCCGGCGAGAACGAGGCCGCGGGCGTGGAGGCGATGAAGTTCTACGAAGTCGGTCCGAACCTCAACATGACGCAGCACGCGATCACGATCCGGCCGATCTGCTTCTCCGGGAAGACGTTCAAGAAACTACCTCCCGACCTGCAGGCGGCGATCGTCAAGGCCGGCAAGGAAGCGGGGCAATACGGCCGGCAGCTCGAATCGTCGGAAGATTCCAAGAAGCTCGACGCGCTCGAAGCGGCCGGCAAGCTGAAAAAGATTCCATTCTCGGATCGCGCCCAAATGAAGAAGCTCGCGGATCCGGTGATGGCGGAATACGCCAAGGAAATCGGCGCAGACGCGATCTACGCCAAGATCAACGCGATGTAACGAGGCGTCACAGCGGTCCGGCGGAGGCGGCGCTTCCGCCGGACTTTTTTTGCCGCGACACGGCTACGACTTTCAAGGATTCAGCATGCGCAAGTTCATTGCCGGGTACTACCGGCTGCTCGACGTCCTGCTCGTCGTGACCGTGGCCGTGCTGATCGTGCCGGTGACGATTCAGATGTTCTCGCGCTTCACCGCGCTGATTCCCGCGTGGATATGGACCGAGGAGATGGCGCGCTTCCTGTTCATCTGGATGGTGATGCTGGGCGCGATGATCGGCGTGCGCGACGGCACGCATTTCGACGTCGACGTGTGGCCGGAGCTCAAGCCCCGCGCCAACGCGATGCTGCGGATCGTCTCGATGCTGTTCGTGCTGCTCTTCGCGCTGGTGTTCGTCTGGTACGGCGTCAAGTTCGTCCAGTTCGGCTGGAACCAGACGTCCGAGCTCGCGGACATGCCGATGACGTACATTTTCATCGCCTGGCCGCTCACCGGTCTCACGTGGCTGCTGTTCGGCGGCGAGCGGCTGCTCGCCGACATCCGTTTCCTGCGTTACGGCGCAATGCCGGGCGACGCCCCGCAGACGCGCGAGATCGGCACGGGGAGCGTCGTATGAGCACGGCGGGCGAAGCCGAGGAGAGCCGCGCGCAAGGGGCACAGCCAACGCCCGAAGGGCCGGTCCGAGGGCGCGGCTCGAGCCCGACGCGCAGGCGTTGCGTCGGCCGCGATCGTGCAAGGAGGGCGATCCGCAGGGCCCGGCGCCGTGCGATGACGACGAGGCCGACTCCCGCGACTTGCGTACCACTTCAGCGCAATGAGGCCGAGGTATGAGCCGAGGTTCGAAGGACCGCAAATGACCGGCGCCGCGCTCACGCCCGCCGTCGCCGCGCTGTGGCTGTTCGGCACGTTCTTCCTGCTGATGATCCTGCGCGTGCCGGTCGCGTTCGCACTGGGCCTCGCGTGCATGCCTGTGCTGTTCATCGAGCCGCGCCTGTCCCCGATGGTCGTCTTCAACACGACGTTCAAGGCCTACAACTCGTTCATCCTGCTCGCGGTGCCGTTCTTCCTGCTGACGGCGAACCTGATGAACGTGGGCGGCATCACCGACCGGCTGGTGACGCTGTCGCGAACGATGGTCGGCAATTTCCCCGGCGCGCTCGCACAGATCAACGTGCTGCTGTCGGTGTTCTTCGCCGGCATTTCCGGCTCGTCGACGGCCGACGCGGCGAGCCAGGGCAAGATCTTCATCGAGGCGCAGGTCAAGGAGGGCTACGACCTGTCGTTCTCGATCGCGATCACGGCCGTGTCGGCAGTGCTGGCGGTGATCATTCCGCCGTCGATCCTGATGGTCGTCTGGGGTGGCGTGCTGCAGGTGTCGATCGGTGCGCTGTATCTCGCGGGCGTCATCCCGGGGCTGCTGATCGGCCTCGCGCAGATGGCAACCGTCCATGCGTACGCGAAGATCCGCCACTATCCGACGTATCCGCGGGCGACACTCGACCAGTTCTTCCGCGCCGCCGCGATCTCGATTCCTGCGCTGATGACGCCTTTCATCATCGTCGGCGGCATCCTGCTCGGGTGGTTCACCGCGACGGAGTCCGCGGCTGCCGCCGTCATCTACGCGGCCGTGCTGTCGCTCGGCTTCTACCGCGAGATGAGCAAGCACCAGCTGTGGCAGGCGTTGCTCGACACCGGGAAGCTGTCGGCGATCGCACTGTTCTGCGTGGGCACGGCATCGATCTTCGGCTGGCTGCTCGCATACTTCCAGATCCCCAAGGCGCTGCTCGAGAACGTCACGTCGTGGGGACTCGGCATCATCGGTGTCGGTTTCTTCATCGCGTTCGTGTTCCTCGTCGTCGGCTGCTTCCTCGACGCGATTCCCGCGATCATCATCGTCGGCACGACGCTGCAGCCGCTGGCGGCGTCCGTCAACATGCACCCGGTGTCGTTCGCGATCATCGGCATCGTCGCGCTGGCATTCGGGCTCGTCACGCCACCCTACGGCCTTTGTCTCATGATCTCGTGCGCAATCGCGAAAGTGCGCTTGCGCTACGCGCTGAAGGATACGATGATCATGCTGGTACCGATGCTGCTGGTTCTCGCGGCGTTGATCGTCTGGCCGGAGATCCCGCTCGTGCTGCCGCGGCTGATTTCACCGGAGTTCCTGAAGTAGGTGTCGTTCTGACGTAGGGCATCGTCATGCTCGACCTGCATCCGCTGTCGCCGGGCTTCGGCGCCGAGGCCTTCGGCGTCGACCTCGCGAACTCGCTGACCGACGCGGCATTCGCCGACATCGAGCGCGCGTTCTTCCGCTCGCAGGTGCTCGTCCTCCGCGCGCAGTCGCTGACGCCGGCGCAGTTCCTGACCTTCGCCCGCCGCTTCGGGCCGCCCGAACCGCACGTCATCGACCAGTTTCATCATCCGGCCGACCCCAACATCCTGATCCTGTCCAACCGCGTCCAGAATGGAAAGCCGGTCGGGCTCGCGGATGCCGGCACGTACTTTCACACCGACTATTCGTATCTCGACATTCCGGCGCGGGCTACGACGCTGTATTCGATCGAGGTGCCCGCGCAGGGCGGCAACACGCTGTTCGCGAACCAGTACGCCGCGTACGACGATCTTTCCGACGCAATGAAGCGCCGCATCGACCCGCTTCTGGGCATCCATCACTACGGCAACCGCAACAACCAGGACGAGTCGACGCGCACCGTTGCGTCGGTGCTGACCGACGAGCAGAAGGCGAAGATGCCGCTGATCACGCATCCGCTCGCCCGCGCGCATCCGGTGACCGGACGCAAGGCGCTCTACGCGGTCTCGGGCAGCTCGTTCGGCATCGTCGGCATGCCCGACGACGAAGCGCGCGCGCTGCTCGACGAGCTCGCAGCGCACGCGACACAGCCGAAATACCAGCTCAGCCTGGCCTATGGCGTCGGCGACGTCGTCATCTGGGACAACGCGTCGCTGCTGCATTCGGCAACGCTCGTCGACCCCGCGCATCCACGGACGCTGTGGCGGATCACGCTGAAGGAACCGACGCCATCGGGTCATGCGCCCCGCGTGATCGCGCCCACATTTGTCAACGCCGCGATGTAGCGATCACGCCGGGCTTCCGTTCAACGCATCAGTTGCAAGGATTCGCGAGCGGCTCGCCGCAATCGATGTGACGACGGTTGCGGCCATCGTGCGGCGTGGGCAAGTACGGGAATACCGTGTAGATGCCGTTCGCGGTGACGTTGGACCCCTCGGCGCCGATGTTGAAGTTCACGCCGTCGCCCAGCGCGAGATTGCCTTCCGGCGTGCCGATCAGCTTGCCCGCGACGACGCGCAGCGCGATGTCGGTTACGTCGTCGTTCGGACGGCGGCCATTCGGCCAGCCCGCCGGGTCACCCGCCAGCACCGACAGCCGTCGCTGACTTGCCGGCGGCGTGGGCGGCACGCTCAGGTTGAGTCGAAGCAATTCGGCGCAATCGTTGCCTCCGCAAGTTCCCGATTGCGGCTGCGACGGGTACTTCAGCAGCACGTTGACGAGGTCGGTCCGATTCGTCGTCGGAATAGCCGTGCCGAAACGTAGATTGATCGCCGTTGCGAGCCGCGAATTCAGATAGAAATCGACGAACT
>Ga0207697_10000240_pt1 | contig 29906 bp, 23 predicted proteins | sample KBSSwiS5withPhiX_FD_184293 | JGI IMG/M metagenome (GOLD analysis project Ga0207697, IMG submission 184293) | Switchgrass rhizosphere microbial communities from Kellogg Biological Station, Michigan, USA, with PhiX - S5 (SPAdes) (version 2) | ecosystem: Host-associated > Plants > Roots >... | reverse complement strand
TGGAGGGCGGACGCTGGATCGGCGCATTCTCGAACGCCTCTTCCGACGAAGCGCGCCGCAAAGCAGCCGTCGCCGAAACTGCAGCAGCGCTCGCGCTCGCCAGTCAGCTCCCCTTCCAATATCTGGTGCTGCACCTGGGGGTTCCCGCAAGCGAGCAGACGCACGCGGGCGACAACAGCGCCACCGCTGCCCGACGCAGCATCGAAGAGATCGTCGAGGTGGCGGCCCGGGTGCGTGTGCGAGTGGCCGTCGAAGTCATTCCGAACGCGCTGTCCGACGCCGAGTCGCTGGCGCGCCTGGTCGAGGACGACCTGGACGGCCTCGACGTCGGCGTGTGTCTGGACTACGGCCACGCACATCTCATGGGTGATCTCGGTGAGGCAATCGAAGCGCTGTCAGGTCACTTGTGGACAACTCACGTGCATGACAACGGGGGGAAACGGGACGACCACCTCGCCCCGTATCTCGGTACGATCGACTGGGACGCAGCGATGATGGAGACGCAGAAGATCGGCTATGACGGTGCGCTGATGTTCGAAGTGTCCGACACGGGCGATCCCGTCGACGTGCTCAAGCGCTGTGCGAAGGCGCGGGAGCGGTTGGAGAAGTCGTTAGTGACGTTTTAGCGGTGTTGAAAACGCATCAACTCCCAAATTCCAACTCCCAACTCCCAAAAGGCACCTGGCTTAGAACGCCGCCTGACCAGGCGTGCGGGGGAACGGGATCACATCCCGGATGTTGCCCATACCCGTGGCGTAGATGATCGTGCGCTCGAGGCCGAGGCCGAACCCGGCGTGCGGCACTGTCCCATAGCGCCGCAGGTCCCGGTACCACCAGTAGACCCTGGGATCGAGATGCATCTCGGTCAACCGCCGGTCGAGATGGTCGAGCCGCTCTTCGCGCTGCGAGCCGCCGATGATCTCGCCTATGCCTGGCGCCAGTACGTCCATCGCCGCCACCGTCTTCCCATCGTCGTTCATGCGCATGTAGAAGGCCTTGATCTCCTTCGGGTAGTTCATCACGACGACTGGCGCCTTGACGTAGTCCTCGCTCAGCCATCGCTCGTGCTCGGATTGCATGTCCATCCCCCAGCGCACGGGAAACTCGAACGCTTTGCCGCTCTTCTCGAGCGCGGTGATGGCATCGGTGTAGGTGATGCGTTCGAACGGTGAGCTGACAAACGATTCGACACGCCGCACGCAATCCTTGTCGATACGCTCGGCGAAGAACTTCATGTCGTCGCCGCGCTCGTTGAGCAGAGCGCTCAGGATGTACTTCAGAAACGACTCGGCGAGGTCCGCGTTGGCGGCAAGATCGGCGAATGCGATCTCGGGCTCCACCATCCAGAACTCGGCCAGATGACGGCTGGTGTTGCTGTTCTCGGCGCGGAACGTCGGACCAAATGTGTAGACCTTCGAGAGCGCCAGGCAGTACGTCTCGACGTTGAGCTGACCGCTGACGGTCAGAAATGCCTCCTTGCCGAAGAAGTCCTTGGTGAAGTCGGCCCGCCCCTCCGGCGTCTTTGCGATCGCGCCAAGGTTGGCGAGGTCGAGCGTGCTGACGCGGAACATCTCGCCGGCGCCCTCTGCGTCGCTGGCCGTGACAATTGGCGTGTGCACCCAGTAGAAGCCGTGCTCGTGGAAATAGCGGTGTATGGCCATGCTGAGGCAGTGACGCACGCGCGCGACCGCCCCGAGTGTGTTCGTCCGCGGCCGCAGGTGGGCGACCTCACGGAGATATTCGAATGACGTTTTCTTCTGCTGGATTGGGTAAGCCTCGGGGTCGTCCACCCACCCAACGACTTCAATCGCATCCGCCTGGATTTCAACCGTCTGCCCCTGACCCTGGCTCGCACTCAAGACTCCCGAGGCCGTGATGGCGCAACCGGTCGTCAGCTTCCTGATCTCGCTCTCATAGTTCGGCAGTTGATTCGCTGCGACGATCTGAATGGGATCGAAGCATGACCCGTCATGGAGGTGGATGAACGAGAGGCCCGCCTTCGAGTCGCGGCGAGTACGTACCCAGCCACGGACCGTGACCCGGCTCCCTGTCGGCGCCTTTCCCTTCAGTGCCGACGAAACGTCGATGTGGTCAGTTTTGGACATGCCAATAGAAGGGATTATCCGCCGAGACGACGATACCCTGTATCCTTAGAAGGTTGTGAAGATTGGAATGATCTCGCTCGGGTGCCCCAAGAACCTCGTGGACTCCGAGGTGATGCTGGGGCTCGCCCAGGAGCAGGGGCATCAGCTCACGCGCGATGCCGCCGATGCCGACGTGCTCATCGTCAACACCTGCGCGTTCATCGACAAGGCGAAGCAGGAATCCATCGACACCATCCTCGAGATGGCCGAGCACAAGAAGACGGGCGCCTGCCGGCGGCTGGTCGTCACTGGCTGCATGGCGGAGCGCTATCGCGATGAGCTTCGCGAGCAGATCCCGGAGATCGACGCAATTCTTGGCACGGGTGAAGTCCCCGAGATCGTGAAGGCGATCGGGAATGGCGGGTCTAAAGAACAAGACCCGCCCTACGGACGTGGGGTTATCCCGCTACTCCGCTCGAACGGTGAGCCCATCAGATCTGGACAGACCGAGCCGTCGGAAGCGTGGCCTGCGACGGCGAGTCTCGCCGAAGCCGCAAGCGAAGGCGGACTTCCCACCTACCTCTACGACGCAAGCACGCCGCGTCTTCTTGCGACACCCCGGCACTACGCGTACGTAAAGATCGCCGAGGGCTGCGATTACAAGTGTGCGTTCTGCATCATCCCCACGCTGCGCGGCAAATACCGCAGCCGCACGCATGAATCGATCGTTGCCGAAGCGCAGCGCCTGGCGGCACAAGGCGTCAAAGAATTGCTGCTGATCTCACAGGATACGACGTTCTACGGCATCGATCGCGGCGAGCGTGGAGCGCTGGCTCGACTGCTTCGAGCCCTCAATAGAATTGACGGGCTCGAGTGGATCCGCATGCTGTATCTCTATCCAACGACGATCACAGACGATGTGCTCGACGCGATGGCGGAAAGTGAGAAGGTCTGCAAGTACGTCGATTTGCCTCTGCAACATGCCTCGGACCGTGTTCTGAAACGTATGAAACGTCCCGGCACGCGGGCGAGCTATGAACGGCTTCTTGACCGGATCCGGCAACGAGTTGAAGGCGTCACATTACGTACGACGTTCATCGTCGGATTCCCGGGCGAGACAACGGAAGACTTCGCTGAATTACAGTCTTTCGTCGAGGCGGTCAGGTTTGATCACGTCGGCGTGTTCACCTACTCGCATGAAGAGGGCACGTCGGCGCACCGTCTGGACGACGACGTGCCGGCGCCGCTGAAACGCAAACGCCAGAGCAGCCTTATGGGACTGCAGAGGCGGATCGTCGCCCGAGCCCAGCGGTCCCGGATCGGCAGCCGATTGCGGATACTGGTTGATGGCCCGTCCGCGGAGCATGACCTGGTGCTGCGTGGCCGGCTGGAAGGACAGGCGCCGGAGATCGACCCTCAGGTCTATCTGACCGACTGCGACCCGTCGGCCATCACCCCTGGGGATTTCCTCGACGTCGAAGTCGTGGGCAGCCGCGCTTACGATCTCATCGCGCGCCCCGCCTCCATCGAAGCGTGCTCGCGCGAGGAGCGGCCGTTGTCCGGGGCGGAATCCGCGTGATAAGCTTGAGGGTCACCTAGGCGGAGGAAGACTCCAAGTGGGCTCGTGCCCACTTTTTTTGTTTCAGGCAGTTCAGGTGATGCAACCGCTTGAGCAGATTCGGGCGATTGCCGAGCGGGTTGCCGCCGCGCGGGGGTTGGAGGTCTGGGACATCCAGAGCCGGCGCGAAACAAGTGGCCACGTGGTCAGGGTCTTCATCGACCGGCCCGGGCCGTCGGCGACGACTGACGACAGTGTGAGCATAGAGGACTGCGAACAGGTCAATCGCGAAATCGGGACGATTCTCGATGTCGAGGACCCGCTCCCGTTCGCGTATACGTTGGAGGTTTCATCACCCGGGCTGGATCGTCCTCTACGCAAGGTCGCGGATTACGAACGGTTTGCCGGGCGGCTTGCGAAAGTGGTGGTCAGTGAGCCGGTTGACAGGCAGAAGGCGTTTGAAGGGCACCTGCGCGGCGTGGATGGAGACGCCGTCCTGCTCGAAGCGCTGAACGGACGGCTGCACAGGTTGCCGGTGCGGCTGATCACCCGCGGCCGGCTGGAAGTTGAATTCTGAGGAAGAAATGCAGAACCCGCTGATGCAGACGATCGAGGCGCTCGCCAAGGAAAAAGGCATCGAGGCCAATACGATCATCACCGCGATCGAGGACGCCGTACTGACCGCATCGCGCAAGTACTACAAGACGAACGAGAACCTCAAGACACGGTTCAATCCCGAAACCGGGCAAGTCGATCTGTTCGCGATCAAGCACATCGTGACTGACGTGACCAACGATGCCACGGAGATCTCGCTGAAGGAAGCGCAGGACCTGTACGGCGAAGAAGCCGAAGTTGACATGGAGATCGAGTTCCCCAAGCGCACCGACGTGCTTGGGAGAATCGCTGCTCAGACGGCCAAGCAGGTGATTTTCCAGAAGGTGCGCGAAGCCGAGCGCGAGAACATCTTTGCCGAGTACAACGACCGCGTTGGCGAAGTCATCAACAGCACGGTCAAGCGGTTCGAAAACGGCGACCTCGTCGTCGAGATCGGTCGCGTGGAAGCGGTGCTGCCGCGGAAGGAGCAGTCGCGCGCGGAAAGCTACACGCCGGGCGAGCGGATTCGCGCCGTGATCAAGGGCGTCAATCGCAGCGCGAAGGGGCCGCAGATCGTCCTGTCACGCACCGACCCTGCCCTGTTGATCAAGCTGTTCGAGCAGGAAGTGCCCGAGATCTACGACGGGACGGTGATGATCCGGGGTGCGGTGCGCGAGGCCGGAGACCGGGCCAAGGTCGCGGTGTACTCGCGTGAGCGCGACGTCGATCCGGTGGGCGCATGCGTCGGCATGAAGGGCACTCGCGTCCAGGCAATCATTCGCGAGTTGCGCGGCGAAAAGATCGACATCGTCGAGTGGTCGGAAGATCCAGTGCAGCTGGTGACCAACGCACTCAGCCCCGCGAAGGTGCAACGCGTGTCGATCGTCGACGAACGCGACCGGATCATGGAGGTCGTCGTCGAGGACAAACAACTGTCACTCGCAATTGGTAAGAAGGGACAGAACGTCCGCCTCGCGGCGAAGCTGACCGGCTGGCGTATCGACATCAAGAGCGAGGAAGAGAAGCGGCGCGAGGTTGAGGCCGAATTCGGCGCGCTTGGAGGCGAAACGACCGCGGCAGTGGACGACGATACGGCCAGCCAGCCAGCTGCGTCCGAAGAGGAGCCGGCGGCGGCCATCGGCGAGGGCGGCGCGGAAGGCGACGAGGCGAAGACGAGCGAGTAGAGCGTGGGTCCGGCCAAAGCCGGACACTGCGAATGCGAAGAGGTCCGGCTGAAGCCGGACACTACATAAGGAAGCGATTTGGCAACGGTTCGGATATACAAGGTCGCGGAACTGCTCGGCACGACGAGCCAGGAAGTGCTCGCGCTGCTCAAGCGCGATCACGGAATCGAGCTGAAGAGCGCCTCGAGCACGATCGAGGAGGTTGTCGCGCGCTCTTTCGTCGAGCGGCTCGCGCGACAGCGAAGCATCTCCCTTCCCGGCGGCGACATGTTCGCTGAGCATGCCGTGCCGGTCGCGAAGACCGCGGCGAAGAAGGCTCCGGCGCCGAAGAAAGCGGACCCTCCAAAGCCGGCCGCCCCGGTACTTGGTCCGCCTCGGCTCGTCAAGACCATCAAGCCCCACGCGCCCGCCGACGTCACCACGTCAGCGCCGCAGGTCGTGGCTCCGCCGCCTCCTCCCCCGCCGCCGCCGGTTGTCGAGGAGCCAGTTGAAGAGCCGGTCGCCGTTGTCGCGCCGCCACCAGTTGTCGAGGTCGAACCACCACCTCATGTCGAAATCGAAGAAGCCGTCCCGGTCCTAACTGTGCCCGAAGCTCCTCCAGTCGAAGAACCGCCGATCGTCGAAGAGATAGTCGAAGAGCCTCCGGTGCCTGTCGCGGCAGCGCCTCCACAGGTTGCTCCGCCAGCGCCAACCGGACGCTTCGTTCCGCCGACGATTCGCCTCCGGATCGAAGAACCAGGCAGGACACCACAACCGGCGCGGCCGCTCGCGCCTGCGAAGCGTCCACCGGTCACTCAGCCGCGTATCGTGCAGCCGCCTGCGACTCCGCCGGCAACGGGAACGGGAAAAGCCGCGACACCGGCAGCAGGACGGACGCAGACACCGCCGCGGCCAGGCAGCGGTACAGCACAACCGGCGCGCGGCACGTACGCGCCGCCGCGGCCGACCACGCCGGGAATGCTCGGTGGCCCGCGCCCGCTGCCATCGCAGCCCGTGCGCACGCAACAGCCGCAGTTCGCGCGGCCGGGAGGAACGGCGCCGGCACCACAGCGTCCGCCGTTTGGCCAACGGCCACCGGCAACACAACCGCGGCCACCGGTCGCACGTCCTCAACAAGCCCGTCGCGATCGCGGTCCACAGCCATCGACGCCGGCGGCACCCAGTGCCCCGCCGCCAATTACCCGCATCATCACGCTGGCTGAGGGCATGACCGTGAAGGATCTTGCCGACAAGCTCGATGTCCGCGTCAAGGACGTGCTGGCCAAGCTGCTGATGCGTCGCATGATGATGACGATCAACAGCACGATGGACATGGAGACGGCCAAGGACATCGCCCGTGAGTTCGGTGCTGAGATCGAGATGCGGAGCTTCGAAGAGGAGCTCGTCTCGGCCGAAGGCGATGAGTCCAAGCCCGAGGACATAAAGTCACGCGCGCCCGTGGTCACCGTGATGGGTCACGTCGACCACGGCAAGACATCTCTGCTCGATGCGATCCGGGAGACCAAGGTCGCCGAGCGCGAGGCCGGCGGCATCACGCAGCACATCGGCGCGTATCACGTCGATGTCGGCGACGGCCGCAGCGTCGTGTTTCTCGACACACCGGGTCACGAGGCCTTCACGCTGATGCGCGCGCGCGGTGCGAAAGTGACCGACGTCGTCGTGCTGGTCGTTGCCGCCGACGATGGCGTGATGCCGCAGACGCGGGAAGCGATCGATCACGCCAAGGCAGCAAACGTTCCCATCGTGGTGGCGATCAACAAGATCGACAAGCCGGGCGCCAACCCGGACAATGTCAAGCGCGAGCTCGCCGAGCTCAACCTCGTTCCGGAAGACTGGGGCGGACAGACGGTGATGGTGCCGGTCTCCGCGAAGAAGCGGCAGAACCTCGATCAACTGCTCGAGATGATTCTGCTGTCGACCGACATCCTCGAGCTGCGCGCCAATCCGAAGCGCAGCGCGTCGGGGGCAGTGCTCGAAGCCAAGCTGGATCGCGGTCGCGGTCCTGTGGCGACGGTGCTGGTGCAGGACGGTACGCTCAACGTCGGCGACAACTTCATCGCCGGCCCGGTCGTCGGCAAGGTGCGCGCCCTGATCGACGATCGCGGGCGGCAGGTGAAAGCGGCGGGCCCCGCGACTCCTGTGGAAGTGCTCGGGCTGACCAGCCTGCCGCAGCCAGGCGATCCATTTCAGACAGTTGCCGATGCCGCAAAGGCGCGGCAGATCGCCACGTTCCGTCAGGCTCAGGCCAAGGAGCGCGCGCTCGGTGCCAAGGGTGGCCGCCTGACTCTCGAGTCGCTCAAGGAGCAGATCGCCGAGGGCGGCGTGAAGGAGCTGCCACTCATCGTGAAGGCCGACGTGCAGGGCTCCGCGGAAGTGCTCGCGGACACGCTGACCAAGCTGTCCGACGACAAGGTCAAGATTCGCATCATCCGCTCCGGCGTCGGCGCGATCAACGAGTCGGACGTGCTGCTCGCGTCGGCCTCGAATGCAATCATCATCGGCTTCAACGTCCGTCCCGATCGCAACGCACAGGAGATGGCGGAGCGCGAAGAGATCGACATCCGCCTCCACTCGGTGATCTACAACGTCACCGAGGAGATCAAGAAGAGCATGGAAGGCCTGCTCGAACCGACCTTCAAAGAGGTCCGGATCGGCACGGCTAATGTTCGCGAAGTGTTCCGCGTCCCGAAGGTCGGCTCGATTGCCGGCTGCATGGTGACCGACGGACGAATCACTCGCGCGGGCGAAACGCAGGCGCGGCTGTTGCGCGACAACGTGGTCGTGTTCGAAGGCAAGATCTCGTCGCTCCGACGTTTCAAGGACGATGTGAGCGAAGTGAAGAGCGGGCTCGAGTGCGGAATCGGACTGCAGAACTACAACGACGTGAAGGTCGGCGACGTCATCGAGGTCTTCACGATGGAGCGCGTGGCTGTTACGGCGTAAGGGTGCCGTGTGCGCGTAGCCGTTCTTCACGTCGAGATCCACATTCCGTACGCGCAGTCGCTGAAGGACAAGCGTATGGTGCTCCGGCGGATTAAGGACCGTCTTCAGAAGTTCAACGTCGCCGTCGCAGAGCTCGAGAATCAGGACCTGTGGCAACGCGCCAGCCTCGGCGTCGTTGCCATCTCGAACACGACGGTTCATGTCGAACAGGAACTGGCTGCCGCGGCGGACGAAATCGAGCGCCTCGAACCGGGACTGATTTCACGGTCGGAGGTCGAATACCTCACGTAATGCCTCAAGGCCACAGACCTGACCGCGTCGGCGATCAGATACGACAAGAGTTGAGCGACCTGCTCAGTCGCGGGGTCGTCCACGATCCCGGAATCGGATTCATCACCTTGACCCGTGTCAAGATGTCGGCGGATCTCCAGCTGGCGCGCGTGTTCTACACGATGATGGGTGATGCCACCGCCCGCCGCGACACCGCGGCGGCGCTCGAACGGGCGACGCCGTTTCTACGCCGTCATATCGGCAGCCGCCTGCGCCTGCGGCGCGTGCCGGAGATCGAGTTCCGCTTCGACGAATCCATCGCCCATCAGGATCGGATCGAGCAGATATTGCGCGATCTGCATAAGGAAGAGGCGCAGCGGGTCGGCGACGATTCCGCTGCGGCGCAGCGAGCCGATGATGATCACGCTGGGGCGGCGCGCGGCGCCGACAGCCAGGGCGACGAGGCGACCGAGGACACCAACGGGCATGACCACCACAACCGCTGATACGACGGCCGCTCGCGTCGCTGACGAGATCCGCCGCCGGCACCGATTCGTCGTGGCCTCACATGCGCGTCCCGACGGCGACGCCATCGGGTCGTCGCTGGCGACGGCGCTCGCGCTGCGGCGCCTTGGCAAGGACGCCAGGGTCGTCAGCCGTGATCGCGTGCCGCCACAGATGCAGGGTTTTCCCGGCGTAGACTCGATCGAGGTTGTCGAGGGCATCGACGACCCGGGCGACGCCGTCATCATCCTGGAGTGTGGCGACGCGCAACGGACGGGAATCGCGGGTCTCGAGCGCGGGTACGTGATCAACATCGACCATCATCCCGGCAACGCGCTCTACGGAGCGGTGAACTGGCTCGACCTGTCGGCGGCGGCATGCGGTGAAATGGTGTTCGACCTGATCGGCGAGCTCGGCGTGTCGCTGACGCCCGAGATTGCGACGCATGTCTACATCGCGATTCTCACCGACACCGGCGCGTTCCACTACTCCAACATCACCCCGCGCACGTTCGACATCTGCCGCCGATGCGTTGAAGCGGGCGTCAATCCTCCAGCCGTCGCGCGCAGCATCTTCGACAGCAACAACCTCGCGCGACTGAAACTGTACGGGGCGGTGCTCCACATGATGCAGCTCGATCCGTCCGGCCGCATCGCCACGGTGTACGTCGATCAGCAGCTCGCGCGCGAGTGTGGAGGCACCTACGACGACACCGAGGGACTGGTCAATCTGCCGCTCACGGTGAAGGATATCGTCGCGGTGGCGTTCTTCAAGGAGAACGGCCCTGGCGATTGGCGACTGAGCATGCGGTCGAAGGGAAACATCAACGTCAATGCCATCGCCCGTGAGTTCGGCGGCGGAGGCCACACCAATGCCTCTGGTTGCTCCGTACGCGGAGACTTCGCAGAGCTGAAGGTGCTCTTCGAGGAGAAGCTGGCAAAGGCGATCGAACTCGCAAAGTAGGGCTGCGCAATTACTGCACGCTGCCTACGGCCTACTCATGGACGGAGTTCTCGTCGTCAACAAGCCGCAGGGCCTGACGTCGCATGACGTCGTCGCGGTTGCGCGACGTTCACTGCATGAGCGTCGCATCGGTCACACCGGGACGCTGGATCCGCTGGCGACGGGCGTACTCCCGCTGGCCTGCGGCCAGGCCACGCGACTCGTCCGGTTCTTCGTGTCCTCCGACAAGGAGTACGAAGCGACAGTGCGGTTCGGAGTCGCGACTGACTCGTACGACATCACCGGAGCGCAAACTGCGAATTCCGGGCTCGTCCCGACTGCTGCCGCGATCGAGGCGGCACTCGAACCGCTGCGCGGTGATTACGAGCAGGTTCCGCCGGCGTTTTCGGCCAAGAAGATCGGCGGAGAGAGAGCGTACGCGAAGGCGCGCCGCGACGAAGCGGTCACGCTGTCGGCAGTGCCGGTGAGCGTCGGGCGCGCTGAATTGCTCGAGCTCACGGGCGCCTCGGCTCGCATCGCCATCACATGCTCGTCCGGGTTTTATGTCCGGAGTTTTGCGCACCGCTTGGGTGAGCTGGTGGGGACTGGCGCCTGCCTCGAGTCTTTACGCCGGACGCGCAGCGGCGAGTTCACGATCGACCAGGCGGTCGGACTCGAGCACGTACAGCGCGTGGGTTCGGCCGTCACGGAGGGATGGCTGCCGCTGGAGCGTCTCCTGCCCCGCTTGCCGGCAATCTGCCTCGATGCGGAAGGCCGAAAACGTGTCTCGCACGGCCGGATGCTGGAACGATCGCACGTCCAGTCAGGGCAGGAATCGATGCCGGGAGGCGAGGGCGCATGGGTGCGGCTGCTCGATCAGAACGGTCAACTCATTGCGCTGGCGAACGTTGCCGCTCCTGGTGATTTTTTGCATCCGGCCGTTGTACTGATTTAGAATGAAATGTTTAGGGGACCAGTAACATAGAAGACCGTACGGCGGTTCGGTGGATGCCCGGGCAACAAGGCCATCGGCACTCAGGTCTGAACCGTTCGTGAAGGAGCCACCAGTGGCGTTAACCAGGGATCGTAAGAGCGGTATTATCGGGACATACAAGACACACGACGGCGACACCGGGTCGCCGGAAGTTCAGGTCGCGCTCCTCAGCGAGCGGATCAACTACCTCACCGAGCATTTCAAGATCCACGCAAAGGATCATCACTCCCGCCGGGGATTGCTGAAACTGGTAGGCCAGCGTCGGCGGCTGCTCGATTACCTCAAGAGCAAAGACTCCGAGCGCTACGCCGACCTCATCAAGCGTCTCGGCATACGTAAGTAGAACCTAGTCACATGCACAACGTTAAATTGCAGAGGCGCGAGATCCAGGTCGGATCCCGCACGCTGTCCCTCGAAACAGGCAAGCTTGCCAAGCAGGCCCACGGCGCCGTGATCGTGCGGTCCGGCGACACCATGGTGCTCGTTGCGGCCTCGCGTGCCGCGAGCGCCCGGGACGTGGATTTCCTTCCGCTGACTGTCGACTACCGCGAGTACGCCTATGCGTCCGGACGGATCCCCGGGGGATTCTTCAAACGCGAGGGCAAGGCGGCAGAGAAGGAAGTGCTCACGAGCCGACTGATCGACCGGCCGATCCGGCCGCTCTTCCCGTCTGGCTGGCGATACGAAACGCAGATCATCGCGCTTCTCCTGTCCGCGGATACTGAGAACGACGCAGACGTGCTCGCCATCACTGGCGCTTCCGCCGCGTTGGCGATCTCCGAGATCCCGTTCGAAAAGACCGTCGCCGGCGTTCGCGTCGGCATGGTGAACAACGAGTACGTCATCAATCCGACTTACGCCGAGCGAAAGCAGAGCATCCTCGACCTGATCGTTGCCGGCACGCGTGACGGCATCGTCATGGTCGAAGCTGGCGCCAAGGACGTCTCGGAAGCTCAGGTCGTCGGAGCGCTCGAAGCGGCGCACGCCGCGATCAAAAAGATCGTTGCGGGCATTGAAGAGCTGAAGTCGGCGGCCGGCAAGAAAAAAGTCGTGGCCGAAGCGAAGGCGATTGCGCCCGAGTTCCATGAGCAAGTCGAGAACAAGGTGCGCGGACCGTTGACCGACGCGATGCGCATCAAGCAGAAGCTTGAAAGCTACGGCCAGGTCGATGCCGTTCTCGCGGACCTCCTGGAGTCGCTGCCGGAAGGCGACGCGCAGCAGAAGAAAGATGCAGAACACATCTTTCACGAGCTGCAGGAAAAGATCATGCGCGACGAGGCTCTCGAACGCGGCGTGCGGCTCGATGGCCGCAAGTTCGACGAGATCCGCCCGATCTGGACCGAGACCGGCATTCTCCCTCGCGTGCATGGCTCGGTCGTGTTCACGCGCGGCGAGACCCAGGCACTTGTCAGCTGCACGCTCGGAACCGCCGACGATCAGCAGAAGATCGAGCATGTCACCGGCGAGCAGTACAAGCGGTTCATGCTCCACTACAACTTCCCGCCGTTCTCGGTCGGCGAGGTTGGCCCGCAGCGAGGACCTGGCCGCCGCGAGGTTGGGCACGGTGCACTTGCCGAACGTGCGCTCGCACCCGTCGTCCCAGCCGAAGAGAAGTTCGCTTACACCATTCGCATTGTCTCCGACATCCTCGAGTCCAATGGCTCCTCGTCGATGGCGTCCGTCTGCGGTGGCTCGATGGCGATGATGGATGCAGGCGTGCCGATCACCTCTGCAGTCGCGGGCATCGCGATGGGGCTCATCATGGACGAGAAGACCGGCAAGTACGCCGTCCTCTCCGACATCGCGGGCGCCGAAGACCATTACGGCGACATGGACTTCAAAGTCGCCGGTACGGCCAACGGCATCACGGCGCTGCAGATGGACATCAAGGTCACCGGCATCACGTCGGAGATCATGGCCAAAGCGCTCGAGCAGGCGCGAGCCGGCCGGATGCACATCCTCGGCGAGATGGCCAAGACGCTTCAGACGACGCGCGGAAACATGTCGATGTTCGCGCCGCGCATCATCACGATCAAGATTCCGGTCGACAAGATCCGCGACGTCATCGGACCCGGTGGCAAGATGATTCGCAGCATCATCGAGCGTACCGGCGTGAAGATCGATGTCGAGGACAACGGCCAGGTCAACGTCGCGTCCTCGGATGGTGAGTCGGCCGCAAAAGCGATCGGCATCATCCAGGAGCTGACCGCAACGCCCGAGCTCAACAAGACCTACATGGGCAAGGTGCAGCGCATTACGGACTTCGGCGCATTTGTCGAAATCATGGCGGGCACCGACGGCCTGCTGCACGTCTCCGAGATCGCTAATCACCGCGTAAAGGACGTGCGCGACGAACTCAAAGAGGGCCAGCAGATCCTGGTTAAGGTCATCAATATCGACCCCACCGGCAAAATCCGGCTCAGCCGCAAGGCGCTGCTGCAGGAAGAGGCTCAAAAAGCGGGCGCGCCTGCGCCTGCCGCTAAAGACTAGGCAATCCTGTGCATCGACGAACCGGGACACGGTCCCGGTCGTCTAAAATGCATAGATGAAGCTCAAGAGTCGGACGTCCAGCCTCCTGGTCGTAGGCGTGGTGGGTCTGCTCTCGCCTTTCGCGCTCCATTCAATTGCTCAGGAGCAGGCCCCCAATAGACGCGAGATCACGCTTACGGCTAGCAACTACCGGTTCTCCCCGGCTCGGATCGAGGTCGCTCAGGACGACCTGGTCAAATTGACGGTGCAAAGCGAAGACAACGCGTACAGCGTGACGATCGACGAGTATCGCGTCTCGCGGCGCGTACCCGCGGGCGGCTCCACGACGTTGGAGTTCCGCGCCGATCGTGCGGGCACGTTTGCCTTTTATTCCAATCTCACCAACGACTCCAGGCACGCCCAGATGCGCGGTGAACTGGTCGTTCGCGGACGTTAGCTGGGTCTTTGGGTGGCTAGGTAGCTCGGTGGCTGGGTAATTCGGTTTGGCTTGGCACAGCTCCCGGTAACCCAGCGACCCAGCGACCCAGCGACCCAGCTACCCAGCTACCTGTTGGGACGCCCACGTCCTTGCCGCCTCGATGCGCGCCGCGGTGGACGGATGGGTGTGAAACAGCACCTCGACCAGTCGCGACGGGCGATCTTCGGCAAGGTTGGTCGCGGCCAGGCGCTTCATCGCGCTGATGAAGGCCGTCGAATTCTGCGTCGTGTCGAGGGCATAGCGATCGGCACGCCGCTCGTGGGCGCGCGAAAGCGCATACGCGACGGGAGCAAACACGAGAGAGACCAGCCCGCCGGTCAAGAGGATCAGCGGCAAACCCGCCACGTCAACCTTGCCGTCGAGACCAATCGCCAATGCGAACCTTGAAAGCACCTGGTCCGCGACGTAACACCCCAGCGTGAGAAGCGCCGCCTCGAGCGCCAGCGCCGACCAGATATCGCCATAGACGTGGTGCGCAAGCTCGTGCGCGAAGACTGTCTCGACCTCATCATCGGAATGCATGGCAAGCAACGTGTCTGATACGAGAATCCGACGGGTGCGGCCGATGCCGACGAGTGCGGCGTTCGCCTTGGTCGTGCGGTCGCCGACACGCCATTCGTAGGCGCCTAACACGGGAGTGCCGGCCTTGTCGGCGAGGGCCACCAACCGTTCACGCAACCCGTCGCGTGCAAGCGGCCGGATGTCATAGAACAGCGGAAGCAGGAGCACGGGCGCGAAACGCGCGAGCAGCACGAGCCCCGCTACGAAGATGATCGAGGCAATCAGCCACCATTGGGCCGGAGCTGCGCGCAATAACGCGGTGACCAGCACACCTGCGCCTGCGAGCACTATCAAGACAAGAGCCACCGCCTTGAGGTGATCCCTGAGCCATCGTGCCGTCGATTCCGTCGACAGGCCGTAGCGCCGCTCGAGCACCACGCCATGATAGAAAGCGAATGGCAGGTGCACGACCTCGGACAGCGCTGCGATCACGATGACGTACACAACGACGAGCGGAACGAGGCTCGTTCCGGCAATGGACTGGACGCTTGCACGGATTGCTGAAGAACCACCGGTTAGCACGAGCGCGAGGAGGAACACGGCCTGCGCCGTCGTGTCGAGAAACGAAATGCGGCGGCGCAACCGATGATATCTGGTCGATTTGTCTTCGTTAGCCACCGATCTACGAGCCTGGCGTTCCTCGTAACCCGACCCGCACCCCACCGTTCGTCGTCTTGACGATCAGGCGAGGGCCGCCACTGCCGATGCGCCCCGCCACGCGCTGACGGCTATGCTCATCGTGGGACAACGAAAGACCATCCTGCACGCGGACACCGCCGTTGACAACCTCGGCCTCGAGGTCGGCGTTGACGCCGGGAGCGACGCTGAGCCTCACGCCACCGTTGACCGTGACCATGCGCGTATCACCGGTTACGGCCTCGAGGTCCATCTGGATTCCGCCGTTCACAGTCGACGCCTCGATGGCGCCCGAGACGGCACGGCCGGTGATGCCGCCGTTGGTCGTTGAGGCTTCAATGCGTACGCCCTGGATATTTTCGAGTTTCACTTCTCCGTTCTGGGTCTTGAGGAAGATATTGAGGCCGGCCGGAATGCGTACATCGTACTTAATCGAGATTTGACGGCGGCCGAACCCGCCACCCTCCTTTTCGGCTGGCCCCTGGATCTGGACGCGATCGGGCGCGACTTCCTCACGCATCTCGGCCTTCTGGAGCATTTCGCGCGACGCTTCTTCGCTGCCGGCCCAGGCCTCGCGAATGGCTCGCACCTCCACCTTTGTCCCGGCTGACGGGGATGCGTCGATCTGACCGTTGACGTTGATGATGTCCAGGCGCCCACCGGGCTGGAGGTCGTACGAGCGCACCCACTCGTCGGTCGCCTTGCCGCCTCGGAAATCGACCGACAGGCCGCCGCCCTCGCCAACCTTGACGTCGCATGCGATGGACACGAGGGCCAAGCACAGCACCAGGCCCCCGGCACACAGATGTCGCATGCGCATATCGTCGAACCTCCGGAACTGTACTACGTGCGGGGCGGCTGGATCGTTCGGAATCGTCTCTCGTACGGCGTAGTCTCAAGACCCGCTCTACGGGAACTCAATTCAACTGGACCGAGATCAACTTCGAGACGCCCGGCTCTTCCATCGTCACGCCGTACAGCCGGTTGGCAATCTCCATGGTCTGGCGGTTGTGTGTGATGAGGATGAACTGGGTGCGATCGAGCATACCGCGCAGCATCTCGACGAATCGATGCACGTTGGCGTCGTCGAGCGGCGCGTCGATCTCATCGAGCAGACAGAAGGGGCTCGGTTTGTACTTGAAGATTGCAAACATCAGCGCGATTGCCGTGAGCGCCTTCTCACCGCCGGAGAGCAGCTGAACGCTCTGCAGCCGCTTCCCTGGCGGCGACGCGACGATATCAATGCCGCTCTCGAGCGGATCGTTCTCGTCGAGAAGCGCCAGGCCCGCCCTGCCACCGCCAAAGAGCGTGCTGAAGGTAACCTGGAAGTTGGCTTGAATCGCCGAGAACGCCTCGCTGAATCGGACCTTGGTCGTCTCGTCGATGCGCGCGATCGCCTCCGTGGTCTGGGCAATCGATTCGACCAGATCCTGGCGCTGCGTCGTGAGGAACACGTGACGGCCCTCGAGCTCATCGAACTGCTCGATCGCCATCATGTTGACCGGCCCCAGACGCTCGATTTTCGTCTTCAGACGCGCGATCGCTTCTTCGGCCGTCATGGTCGTCGGGACATCAATGGCAGCAGCACGCTCGACGGCCGCTGGCTCGTCTGCTGGCGGCGCGGCGCCTGTCTCGTCCTCGGCTTCAGGGTCGGGTTCGTCAGCGGATAGCGCAGCAGCGTCCGGCGTCGCCTGACCACTCTGCTCCATCTGTTCAACCTGCGCGAGCACCTCGTCCAACGTGGCTTGAACCGCGTCGACACACGTCTGCGCCAGGTGCGTCAGATCGCTCTCGGCGGTGACCCGCGCCAGGTCGAGCTCTCCAACTTCGACACGGATCTCTTCCAGCGCGCGTCGTGACTGGCGAATCGTCGCATCCTGCTCGTCGACTCTCCCACGAAGCGCCGCGGCCGCGTCATCAGCCTCGCGAAGTGTGCCGCGCATCGACTCGAGCGCGAGCACGTCTTCGTCGAGCGCGCGTTCGCCCGAGGCGATGGCCGCAATCAGCGCCTCGCGCCGGCTGTGTGTCTGCTGCCGCTCGGCGAGCCTCGTCGCAATCCGGATCTCGAGTTCGCGTGCGCCTTCTTCGAGACGCAGCACCTCTGCGCCGACGGCAGCGGCTCGCTCAACGAGCGCCGCATGCGAGGCGCGCGCCTCGGCGGCTTTCGTCGCGAGGGCACTGGCCATGTCTCGAGCAGCGGCAAGGCGTCGTTGCGCCTCCCCAAGATCTTCCTCGACGACTCGTTGTTCCTCGGTGAGCCTGGCGATAGATACCTCGGCTTCCGACCGGCGCGCCTCGAGTGACGCGAGCTCCTCTTCGGCACGACGACGCTCCAAGGCGACGACTTCGGTCTTACGCGACAAGCGGAGGTTATCTTCGGCCGATCGCGCCAGCTGCGCGTCGTGCGCGACGAGCGCTTTTTCCTCGTCGTGCTCCTCGTCCTGCAGATTCTCGATGGCCGTCGTGGCTTCCACGATGTGGGCGTCGAGCCGCGCCACGTCGTCGGCGAGGCGCACCAGCATCTGCCGATCGCGGTCTACCTTCTCGCGAAGCTCTTTGATCTCGCGTCGGGTTGCGAGGATGCCACGGGACTCGACTTTCGCGCCGCCCGCGACCAGGTGTGGGCCGCGAAGCACATCGCCGTCAATCGTCGCGATCGGTGCCGGCGTCTCGTGCGAGAACGCGACAGCCTGCTCAAAGCTGTCGGCCACATACGCCTCGGGGATCACTTTGAGAATCGTGGCGGCGTGGGGGCCGTTGACGCGCAACACCTCCGACACGGACACGATGCCGGGCGCGCGCAAGGCGTTGTAGGGATGATATCCGTTCGAGCCTGGTTCGACGACGACGAAGCCACAGCGGCCAGCGTCCTGCTGGCGAACGAGGGACAACCCGGCAGCCGCCTGGTCGTGCCGTTCGACGATCACGTGCTGAAGGAGATCACCGAGACAGGCTTCGACAGCGCGCTCGTAACGACTGTCAACCTCGAGATAGTCGGCGACGGCGCCCTGCTGGCCGACGCGGCCGTTGGCCTGCACCAACACCATTCGCGCAGCATCACCGAAGTCCGCCCGGCTGGCGGCCAGTTCCTCGAGTGATGCGAGCCGGCCCTCGACCGCGGCCAGCTCCTGCTCACGCGCGCGAAGATCTCTCGTCCGCTCTTCGAGCTCGCCCCGAGACAACATCAGCTGCGCGCGTCGCTCTGCCAGCTCCGATGCGATTCGCTCGAGCGCGGTCTGCGACTGAGTCCGCGCATCGGCGGCGGCCGCGCGATCCGCATCGACTTTCTCGCGCTCCCGTCGCACATCATCTTGCTCGATGTCCAGCCTGGCAAGCTGCTCGACCACGCGCTCGTGATGGGTCGCAGTGTGGTCCATCACATGACGCACCGTCATGGTCGCGTTCGACGATCGAAAGAGCTCGGCGCGAACTTCTTCAACCCGTGATTCGAGTCGTTCTATTTGCGACTGCGCCTCGGCATGCTCGGCGCTGGCTGATGCCATGACAGCGGCGGCCTCGTCCCGCGTTCGCTCGACCTCGAGAGCCGCACCGCGGCGTGACTCGAGGGCGGCATGCGCCGGCTCGCGACGCGACTCGAGCTCTTGAATCTCCGCGGCGATCTCCGTCGCGCGGGCGTCCAGCGCCTCGATCTGCTGTCGATTGAATTCCTGCTGCTGCTGGCGCCGGTTGATATCCAGCTCTCGTGCGTGGGCGTCTTCACGAATCCTGGCGGATGCAGCCTCGGCCTCGGCCTGCTCGATGCGCAGCCGCGCCAGTTGTGCCTCGATCTCGGCAAGATGGGCGTGCGCTGCTGCTTCACGCTCCCGGGCGACGGTCAGCTTGCCGCGCGCCGACTCGATCGATGCGGCCAGATCGCGGTACCGCCTCGCGAACAGCACCTTCTCCCAGCGGCGATATTCTTCACGCAGCCGGCTGTAACGGCGCGCCTTGGCCGCCTGTCGCTTCAACGCCCCGCGCTGCTTCTCGACCTCGAAGACGATATCGTCGATGCGAACGAGGTTCTGCTGCGCCGCTTCGAGTTTCAGCTCCGCGGCCCGGCGCCGCGAGCGATATTTCGTGATCCCGGCGGCTTCCTCGATCAGCTGTCGGCGGTCGGCCGGCCGCGAGCTGAGAATCATGCCGATCTTGCCCTGCTCGATGATCGAATACGCCTTCGCACCCAGCCCGGTGTCCATCAACAGCTCGTGCACGTCGCGGAGGCGGCACACGGCGCCATCGATCAGGTACTCGCTTTCACCAGAGCGGTACAGCCGCCGCGTGACTTCGACGTCACGCGTGAACGCGTCGGCCAACTCACCGATCGAGGCGTAGCCGTTTCCATTCCCATTGGCGCCATCGTGTCCGTTACCGTTCTGATGCGCGGGATGAAACTCTTCGAGCTCTGGCACTTGGGCCACGGGCGTGACCGGACTGGGGGGCGCCGGAAGGCCGGCCAGACGCAAGCGGACCTCAGCGGCCGCGCCCGGCTTGCGGGCGTCGCTCCCGTTGAAAATCACGTCTTCCATCTTGTCGCCGCGCAGGCTCTTGGCGCTCTGTTCACCGAGGACCCACGTAATGGCGTCGGCGACGTTGCTCTTGCCGCATCCATTGGGACCGACGATGGCGGTGACACCCTGATCGAAGGAGAGCTCCGAGCGATCGGAGAAGGACTTGAAACCCGAGATTTCGAGACGCTCGAGACGCATTACTGCCCCTTGATACCTTGACATACCGGACCCGGCCGGCGTGCTGGGAAACAGGCGGCGGGCGGCTGGATAAGATGTAAGCCGAACGGGTTGGAGTCTAGCAGGGCCTAGTTATTGTGGCAAGACCTAAGTCCTACCACAATATTTTGGGCTAGCCGCCCAAGGCGGCGCTGATCCTCGGGAATTTTCCCTAGCGAGCGGCTCGCCGGCCTCCGCTCTGCCGGGTCATGTTCAAAAGCTGCTGCGCGTCGGGGAAAAGCCCCAGGGAGAACTGCAGCTGCGGATCGTGCTTCGCCAGATTCTTGTACGCGGCGGCCAGGCCGAATAGATCGACATCGATCTCGCGGTGAATCATCGCCTTGATGAACTCGAGATCGGTCTGCCACGCCATCTCGTCGAAGGGGATCGGCGACGCCTGCACCAGTTTCTTGAACTCACTCAACATCTCGTCAGTGACTTCGAAGTCCGGACTCAACTCGCGAACCGGACCGCCGCGACGGGCAACACGCGTGTCTCCCTGACGCGTAAACTGCTGCGCGTAGTTGTCGAAGAGATTGCGCGCCGCAATCGTGCGCGCGAACCGCGATGGATTGAAACCGTCGGATGGACCGTCGAAACGTCGATCAGGTTCGATACCACCACCGCTATACACCTTGCGTCCCGCGTCGGTGTATTTCATATCCTCGGTCTTGTGAACTTTGTTGCCGTCCTGTTCACGCCACGTGTAGGTCAGATACTCATCGAACCCGACATCCCACGGACGCTGAATCAGTCGGCCACTTGGCGTGTAGTAGCGAGCCGTCGTAATCGCCGCTCCTGCTCCCTCCGCAACACGGTAAACGGACTGCACGAGCGCCTTGCCGAACGTGGTCTCACCGACAATCAACGAGCGGTCGTGATCCTGCAGCGCTCCCGACACGATCTCCGAGGCGCTGGCGCTGCTGCGATTGACCAACGTAATCATCGGCACGCGCAGGTAATCGCTCTGTTCCGTCGCACGATAATCCTGATCTGAATTCGGCACGCGGCCGCGCGTGTAAACGATCAGGTCGCCCTTGGGCAGGAACCGATTCGACACGCGAATCGCCTGATCGAGAGCACCGCCAGGGTTTCCGCGCAGATCGAAGACGAGTCGCTGCATTCCCTGCTTCGTCAGGCTCTCGAGCGCACGACCGAGCTCCTGATCGGTGTTCTCACCGAAGTCCTGCAACTTGATATAGCCGGTCGTCGCGTCCAGCATCACGGCAGCAGGTACTGTTGGAATATGCACCTCGTCGCGCAGCACGGCGAGATCGATCAGCCCGTCATAACCGGCGCGACGAATGGAGATATTGACCGATGACTGCTTCGGTCCGCGCAAGCGGCTGACGGCCTGCTCGCTCGTCCAACCTTTCGCATCCTCGCCCTCGATCTTCGCGATCACGTCACCGCGTCGAAGCCCCTTCTGATGCGCCGGCGATCCTTCGAAGACGTTGAAGATCGTGACATCGCCATCGACGACGTTGATCGTGATGCCAAGGCCGTAGTAGCGCCCCTCTTGTCGCTCGCGCATCTGGGCGAAACTGCGAGGGTCCATGAAACTCGAATGCGGATCGAGCGTCTGCAACAGGCCACTGATGGCGCTGTAGACCAGTCGGTCCGATTCGTAGTCCCCGACGTAGTTCTCCTCGATGGCACCAAGCGCTGACGTGAAGACTTTGTACTGATCGGGAATCTGATCCTGGGCAACGAGCGCGCTACGCCCCCAGAACCCGCCGGCTACGGCACAAAAAGCGATGACGAGCCCACCAAAGGTGAGGAAACGAGAATTGCGAATCCCAGGCATATATCTAGCAATGTACACCCTCGCCCGGACCCCGTCCAGAACGGATTTCGGCGGCATGGGAGGGATTTCTGCAGTCTTATGAAGGATTTGCAGGGAGCTATAATCCTATGAAGGGTTTGCGGGGGCTATAATTCCCGTGAAGGCCCTTCGCAGCGCCGGTTCAGTGAGCCGGCTGGAGTACGCTTATGTTTGGCTCTATTGGAATGCCCGAGCTGGTCATCATACTGGTGATCGCTCTCATCATCTTCGGCCCCCGCAAGCTGCCTGAGCTTGGCCGTTCGCTCGGCAAAAGCCTCGGTGAATTCAAGCGAGCCTCGAACGAGCTTCGCAACACGCTCGAAGAGGAAGTCAGAGTTGAAGAACAGCGCGAGCAGAAGGCGAAGATGCAGGCCGAACAGGCCTCAGCTCTTGCCGCAAGCGCTCAGCCGGTCACCCCCGGATCGTCCGGTTCGCCGGTGACGGAATCCGCGGAACCGACCGTCAGCCGCACCAACACCGGCACATCCGCGTAGGTCTACCCGATGGCGCTCGTGCCGTTTCCGCAGAAGTCGGCGTCGTCAGCGCCGGACGACGATCCTGATTGGGAGGACGAGGAATCCGAATCCGAACAGGGGAAGATGTCCTTCCTCGATCACCTGGACGAGTTACGGCGGCGGATCATCATCTCGCTCGTGGCTGTCCTGATAGGGTGCGGCATCGCGCTCGCCTTCGTCGGGCCAATTTTTCAGTTCGTTTTCCAACCGATGCAGGCGTTGTTGCCTGCCGGCCAGACGCTCATCTACACCGACCCGAGCGAAGCCTTCTTCCTCCAGATCAAGCTCGCGCTGATGGCCGGGCTCATCCTGGCGTCGCCGGTGGTCGCCTCACAGGTGTGGCTGTTCATCGCACCGGGGCTTTACGCACACGAGAAGAAGCTGGCGATCCCCTTCATCGTCATGTCGTCGGCGTTGTTCGTCGCCGGTGCGGCCTTCTCGCACTACCTCGTGTTTCCGATCGTCTGGAGATTCTTCGTCAGCTTCACCAACGATTTCCTGACATTCATGCCCAGGGTGGAGCCGGCGTTCTCCATGTACCTCCGCCTGATCCTCGCCCTCGGCATCACGTTCCAGCTGCCAACCCTCGTGCTGTTCCTCGCGCGGCTCGGACTCATCACGCCGCGCCTGATGATCCGCCACTTCAAGTATGCCGTGCTGATCATCGTGATCGCCTCGGCCGTGCTCTCGCCGGACGGCGGCGGCGTCGGCATGCTGGCCATGGGCGGACCGGTGATCGTGCTCTATATCCTCAGCATCGGTATCGCCTGGCTGTTCGGAAAGAAACGAAACAAGCAGCTCGAAGAAGCTTCGTAGCTTCGGGTCCCGGACGACGTGACGTCAGCACGCGCACGGCCCAGTGAGGTGGATCGGCTGATTGCCGATCTCGAATCATCCGATCCAATTCGTCGGGACGCGTCCGCCGCACGCCTGCGCGTGCTCGGCGCCCGCGCGCTTCCTCGACTCGCCAGGTTCATCGAATCGTCAGATGCGCCGGGCGCGCGTGCGCTCGCGCTGAGCGTGCTCGAAGGCGTCGACGACGCCCATGCGCCTGAGATCGCTCTGACCGTGCTGAATGAGCCGGACGTCGGCATCGTCGTCGCGGCCCTTGCGGTCCTGCGCAGTTGGGTGACGCGGGAAACAGGCACGCGCCTCCTCGAATCGATCACGGCAATCGCCGTCGACCGCACGCGCAACGCGCGTGTGCGCGTCGCGGCACTCGATGCGCTCTCTGAGTTGCCAGACGACCTGGTGAAGCCTGTCCGCGACCAGGCACCGCCGCCGGAGGACGCTGGTCCCCCGCTCGACAATCCAGTCGCGGCGCGTGAATGGATCGAGGCTCACGGCAACAAGGCTACGCTGGCTACTCTGCACGAGGTGATCAAAGCGTTCCGCGATGCGGAGGGGCGCGCTGATACGAGCCGAAGGCGTGAAGAGTGGCTGAAAGCACGCGGGGCCGCTCACGGCGTGCTGGCAGCACGCGGGAGCCGCCTGGCCTTGTACGACGCCCGGGAAACGTTCAGCAGCGCGCGAGCGCCGCTGCCCCCGGGATTTCTCGAAGTGATTCGACACGTCGGCGATACCAGCTGCCTCGAGCCACTTGCCCAGGCATGGTCGGCGGCGCGAGAAGCCAACTGGCGCGCGCAGCTATCGGAGACGGCGCGAGAGATCGTGGCCCGCGCCAAACTCACCGGACGGAGCGCGGTCCTCAAAGGAATTCGCGCGAACTGGGCGGGGTTTATCTAACGCTCCAACTCCCAACGTATCAAGTCTCGCCGGAGTTGGCTCTTTGGGAGTTGGGTTCTTGGGAGTTGGGAGTTTCGCGAAGCGCTATTTCTCCACACGCAGGGTGCGCGTTGCGAACGATTGCCCATCCACCAGAATCTCGACGGAGTAGTCACCTGGTGGAAATCCGCTGGAGTTCTGAATGTGGAACTCCGTCGCGGCGTGATCGCGGTAACTGACCGTTCTGGTTTCCTCGCTCACGAGCCGACCGGCGAAACGCCACCGCACGCCGATCGTGCCCGAGCCGGGACCGTCCGTGAGCACTGAGGCAAACATCGTGTCGTCCGGCTTGAACCTCGTCGTGTGATTGCCGACGCTCTTGTCCGAGTTCAACGATTTGCCCGTCTGAATCGTCGTGACGCGAAGCGGTCCACTTGGGCCGCATCCCGCAGACGCGAGGCCGAAGACGATCAACGCTGTCGCGACGAGTATCCCTGACGTTCTGAACTGACCCACGTTGCCCTTTGAGCTTCGCACTTCTGACTAGTATGCCTTAGCAAACCAGGCCTGGACGGCCGCGTCCCCGTCACACCTGAGACACTTCTTCCCGGCGGCCGAGGTCACGTTGAACGGAATGTTTCGGATCGTCGCCTGCGTCTCGGCTTTAATCTCAGCTTCACACCGCGCCGAGCCGCACCAGGGCGACACCACGAATCCCGGCCGTCCTTCCATGATCTGCTTGAACTCGTCGTACGAGTCGGTATGTGTCGTGTGATCCTCGCGGAACGTCAGCGCCCGCTGGTAGAGCGCCTGCTGAATCGACGCCAGCATGCCGACGACATGCGCGGCAAGCCCGTCCATCGCGGCGGACGACTTCTCACGAGTGTCACGCCGCGCGAGCATCACCTGCGACTTCTCGATGTCTTTGGGTCCGATCTCGAGGCGGAGCGGCACGCCGCGCAATTCCCATTCGTTGTACTTCCAACCGGGTGTCTGTGTGTCGCGGTCGTCGAGCATGACGCGAACGCCGTGCGCCACGAGATCATCGCGAATAGCTTGGGCGCGAGGCAACACCGTCTCTCGCCAGTTCCCTCGCGGAATCGGCACGATCACCACTTGATATGGCGCGATCCGCGGCGGCAGGATCAGACCGCCATCGTCACCGTGCGTCATGATCACACCACCAATCATGCGCGTCGACACACCCCATGACGTGCCATAGACGTACTGAACCGACTTGTCTCGCGCCTGGAACTTGATGTCGAACACCTTGGCGAAGTTCTGGCCAAGGTTGTGGGACGTCCCCGCCTGGAGGGCGCGACCGTCGCGCATCAACGCTTCGATGGAATAGGTCCGTTGAGCGCCCGCGAACTTCTCGCTGTCGGTTTTCTGACCGTCCACGACCGGCATCGCCAGCTCGGTTTCAGCGAAGTCCTTGTAGACGCCGAGCATCTTCCGCGTTTCCTCTTCGGCCTCCTCGGCGGTTTCGTGCGCCGTATGGCCTTCCTGCCAGAGAAACTCCGTCGTGCGCAAGAAGAGGCGGGTCACCTTTTCCCACCGCACCACGTTCGCCCACTGGTTGATGAGAATCGGCAGGTCGCGCCACGATTGCACCCACTTCGCGTACATCGTCCCGATGATCGTCTCGGACGTCGGACGTACCACGAGCCGCTCCTCGAGCACCTCGGTGCCGCCCTGCGTGACCCACGCCACTTGCGGAGCAAAGCCCTCGACGTGCTCGGTCTCCTTCATCAGGAGACTCTCCGGGATGAAGAGCGGAAAGTACGCGTTGACGTGCCCTGTCGCCTTGAAGCGGCGATCGAGCCCCTGCTGCATCAGCTCCCAGATGGCATAACCATAGGGGCGAATCACCATGCAGCCCTTGACCGGCGAGTAGTCTGCCAGCTCGGCTCGACGGACGACGTCGATGTACCAGCGTCCGAAGTCCTGGGACTGCGGCGTAATCTCGGTTGGAAGGTCGGGAATCTCGGTTTCTTTGGACATGAATTTAGCCCGTTGCGCGGGCTCGAGCGCGAATTGTCTACCCGTTGCACCAACGCGTAACGGGCTCGGCGCGCGGAGCGCGCCAAAGAAACACTGGACTAGTACAGGGCTTCGCTAGGATATTCAGGGCGGAGCCCTGGACTAGTCAGGCCAGCACGTCCGAGACGTGCTTCTGCCAGTGTATATCGTCGCGATGCGGGAAATCCGTGCGGAAGTGTCCGCCGCGACTCTCCTCGCGTCGAAGCGCCGCCCTGGCAATCAAAAGGCTGACCGTGACCAGACTCGACAGCCGCCGGAACTCTCGCTCCGATCCGGTTTCGCTTTGCGCGTGGGCCAGCAATCCCCACCACGATGAGAGTCGGGCCACGAGGCTCTCCAACGTGTCACGCGAGCGCAGGAGTCCGGCGTGTCGCCACATCAGGTCGCGCACCACGTGCGCAACAGGGGTATCGCCACTGCACTCGGATCGCAATGACACCGGCTGCTCCGCTACGCCGAAGAGGGCGGCCGCGTTCACCGGTCCGGTCATCGCAGCCGCTGCGCGGGCGCCGAAGACGAGTCCCTCGAGTAATGAATTGCTGGCAAGGCGGTTCGCTCCATGAACGCCGGTGCATGCCGCTTCGCCGGCGGCAAACAATCCGGCGATCGACGTGCGCCCGTCCAGATCGGTCTCGATGCCGCCCATCACGTAGTGGGCGGCCGGGCTCACCGGGATCCGGTCGGTCGCCAGGTCGAGCCCCGCCCGCCGGCATGCTTCGGTGATCGACGGGAATCGCTGCCGCACGTACTCGTGATCGAGGTGGTCCATCGAGAGGAACACGGGCGCGTTGGTCCGCTCCATTTCACGAACAATGGCGCGCGCGACGAGATCGCGCGAAGCCAGGTCGCCAGCCGACTCGTAGCGATGGACGAAGCGCTCGCCGGCGGCGTTCACCAGCCATGCGCCCTCACCACGCAGCGCTTCCGACAGCAGGAAGCGCGGCGCACCCGCGACGCTGAGCGCGGTCGGATGGAATTGGATGAACTCCAAATCGACGACACGGGCACCTGCTTCGAACGCCATCGCAATGCCGTCGCCAGTGGCAATGGCAGGATTCGTCGTCTCGCGAAATACCTGACCCGCACCACCGGTCGCGATGAGCGTCCGCGACGCCTCGACGCGATCGGGTTTTCCATCGCGGTCGACGAACAGCACACCGCGACATTCGCCGCCGTGCGCGAGCAACGACATCGCCAGGGCGTCGTCGAATACCCGTACTCGAGGATGCGACTGCACCTTCTGCCACAGGACACGCCCGATCTCACGGCCCGGCGTGTCTCTGGCGTGAAGCACGCGGCGAACGCTATGTGCCGCCTCGCGCCCGAGTGCAGGATGACCGGTGGAATCGCGATCGAAACCGACGCCCCATTCGATCAACTCACGCACGTACTTGGGGCCGTCATCGACGAGTACCCTGACCGCGTTGTCGACGCAAAGGCCGTCGCCGGCAGCGATGGTGTCGGAGAGGTGCAGATCCGGCGAGTCGTCTGAACCGACGGCAGCCGCAATCCCACCCTGCGCGTAGCCGGTATTGCTCTCGCGCGGATCGGCTTTCGTGAGCATGACGACGTCACCGGTTTCCGCCAGCGAGATCGCGGCGCGAAGCCCGGCGATGCCGCTGCCGATGACCAGAAAGTCGCCGCGCACGCCCACGGACTGTTATCCTATCAACTCGAACGGACTCCAGGCTCTCGACTCTGGGCTCCGGGCAGGCCTTCGGCCGGGCCAAAGGACCTTCATCATCGAGAGCCCAACGCCAAAAGCCTAAAGCCGCTTGACTTCCCCGATCCGCATCGACGTCACCACTGGCAACCGGACCTCTCCAATATGGATCGGTGATGGGCTCAGCCAGGAGCTCCCGTCACTGCTCGATCGCCACGGCGTTGGACCACGACGCTTCATCGTGTCGAGTCCCGTCGTGTGGCGCTTTCACGGCGAGCAACTGCGTGCCGCCCTCGGAGGCGGGGAGCCCATCCTTCTTCCTGACGGTGAGCGCTACAAGAACCTGCAGTCGATATCGAAGGTCTATGAGGCGCTCATTCGGGCCAATGCCGATCGAGGGAGCACCATCATCGCAGTCGGAGGCGGAGTCGTGGGCGACTCCGCGGGATTTGCGGCAGCGACGTTCCTGCGCGGGATTGCCCTCGTTCACGTGCCCACGACACTCCTTGCACAAGTCGACAGCTCGATCGGCGGCAAGGTCGGCGTCAATCACACCCTGGGCAAGAACCTGATCGGGGCGTTCCATCAGCCCGCTCTCGTCGTCATCGATCCGGCGCTGCTCAAGACACTGCCGCGCCGTGAATTTCGCTCGGGTCTCTATGAAGTCGTGAAGTACGGCGTGATTGCGAATCGCGATCTGTTCGATCGCCTGGACACCGACGCCAAAGCGATCTTCGCAAAGGATCCCGCCGCGCTCGTTCCCGCCATCGTCGATTCCTGCCGCATCAAGGCCGATGTGGTCTCCAAGGACGAGCGCGAGAGCGGACTTCGACGAATTCTCAACTTTGGGCACACGGTAGGCCACGCGCTCGAAGCTGTTACACACTACCGGCGGTTCAGACACGGCGAAGCGATCGCCCTGGGCATGCTTGCTGCCGCCGATCTCGCCGTCGCTCGAGGAGCAATGGCCGATCGCGAGCGAACGACGCTGGCAAAACTGATCGCCAGGCTGGGCCCGCTGCCGTCGGTGACCGATCTGCCGATTTCCGAAGCAATCGAAGCGATTCGTCGAGACAAGAAGGTCGTTCACGGTCGCCTGCACTTCGTCATCGCCATCGAGATCGGCGCGACGATAACCGTGGACGATGTAAGCGAGGACGAACTCCGCGCCGTGCTCGGACGTCTCGGCCTGACAAACTAGGCAGCACGCGACGCGGCCGACACGAAGATCCTACGCGTCCGGAATCCCGTAGGCCTTGATCTTCTGCATCAGGGCTTTGAAGCCCAGCTGGAGGGCGTGCGCGGCCTGCGCCTTGTTGCCTCCATATTCCTGCAGCGCGATCTCGATCTTCCGCCGCTCGACTTCGCCACTCACACGACGAATCGCGTCGGTCATCGTTCCCGAAAGATCGATCTGATCCCAGGGGTCCGTCTGAACCTGCCCGCTCGGCGCACTGCGGAAGGAGAGATTGAGATGCCGTTGATGAATGGCGTCTCCGTCGGCCAGAATTACCGCGCGCTCGATGCAGTTCTGCAGCTCGCGCACGTTCCCCGGCCAGGGGTAGGCTTTGAGGTCGTCGAGCGCAGTTGGCGCCAGCATCAGCAGTTTCTTGTTCAGATCCTTGCAGAACTTGTCGACGAAATGGCGCGCCAGGATCAGCACATCGTCGCCGCGCTCGCGCAGGGGCGGAATCTCGATTGGGAACACCGACAGGCGGAAGTACAGATCCTCGCGGAACTGACGCTCGTTCACTCGCTGTTTGAGGTTGCGGTTCGTCGCCGCTACGACACGAGCGTCGACGTGAAGCGATTGCGTACCGCCGACACGCTCGAACTGCTTCTCCTCGAGGGCTCGAAGGATCTTGGCTTGGAGCGCGAGTGGCAGATCGCCGATCTCGTCGAGGAACAGCGTGCCACGATGGGCCAGCTCGAATCGTCCTGGCTTGCGCTGTGTAGCGCCCGTGAACGCGCCCTTTTCGTAGCCGAACAGCTCGCTTTCGAGCAGGGACTCGGGGATCGCCGCGCAATTGATGGCGACAAACGGTCCGTCGGCGCGGGGACTCAATGCGTGCAGCGCTCTGGCGAAGAGTTCTTTCCCAGTTCCGCTTTCACCCTCGAGGAGGACGGTCGCATCCGTCGCAGCCGCGCGATGGAGCTGCTGTGATACCTGACG
>Ga0207697_10000239_pt1 | contig 29914 bp, 30 predicted proteins | sample KBSSwiS5withPhiX_FD_184293 | JGI IMG/M metagenome (GOLD analysis project Ga0207697, IMG submission 184293) | Switchgrass rhizosphere microbial communities from Kellogg Biological Station, Michigan, USA, with PhiX - S5 (SPAdes) (version 2) | ecosystem: Host-associated > Plants > Roots >... | reverse complement strand
CGCGGGCGAGGAGTAGATGACGCTGCCGGTCGCATACGACCACAGCCGCCTTCCAGTTTTCTTGTCGAATGCATACACGGTACCGTCGCCCGCACCGACATAGACTGTCCCGCACACGACCGCTGGCGTCGCGTCGACCTTCCCTCCGGTAACAGCACTCCACTTAATCTGACCGGTAAGTTCGTCGAGCGCATAGAGCGTATTGCAATAGTTCCCGACGTAGACCGTCCCGTCGACGACAACGGGACCGGAGTAACTCGTGCACGAGGCCGGAAAGGACCAAGCAACTTGTAGTCCCGATACATTCGATGGCGAGAGGACATTCTCGAAGGTGTTTAAGCCGGTGTGCGCGTCATCAAAGTGGTATTGCGGCCAATCTGTCCGAACCAGGAAGCCGGCTTCCGCGTACTCCCCACCGGAACTGCCCGTACCGTGGATGACGTGCATACCCGGCAGAGCCAAGGCTGGAATGTGGAAGACTCTCGAAAAGGCACCGCTGATATCGGTCTGAACCGAGCCTATCTTGGTTCCATCGAAATCCACCCACACCCTCTCAGAGGGTGCGTAGCCCGATCCGCTGACTCTTGTCCTTGTGGTGGGGGGACCGACGCTCACCGACACCGTGAGGGCGGCTGTGCCGACGTTGGTGGCAACGTTGGAGACGTTGAATGTCGAAGGACCGTCCACGTTGTAGGAAGCGGTGGACCAAGCGCCAGGAGGGTTGACGTCCCACACCGCGTTTTCGGCGCTGCTGGATTGAATCGTGAGTGATAGCGGTACTGCCGAGAGGATGCCGGCAAGGAGTGTGAGTCGGAGGAAGCGCAGCAGAGCGCCCGGTTTGAATGAAGTTAGTTGTTTTTTCATTGTGTTTTGGTTCTAGGCGCGAAGCACGTTTTGTTTCTCGCTCCTCCGCGCTGAGCAGAGATGTGTTCATTTCTTCCAAAAGAAAAAACCGGCTGGAATTGCAAAAAAGTTGTGAGCAAGCCAAACGGCGATCACGGCAATAATGATGTCGACTGTGCGTAAACACCGGGACCGGCAGAAATTTCTTCGAGCTTGACGAACAAGCGTGCAAATGTTCAGATGAACATTATGCGCTACATCCGCCGATTTTTCGCTGCCCTTTTGCGCTTCCGGTTCGCGGACAAGCACAAGCAATTAGAGCTGGATTTATGGCCGAGGAAGCGCCGCTAAAGCCAGTTCGTGAGGTCTTGCTGAAGATACGCAATGCGGCTGATGCCGCATTGAAACGAATCGATCAACCGCCCCGTGGATTCTCTGTTCAGTGGGTTTGTACCAGTTGCCGGTATGTGAAGACATTCGTCAAACCGGTTGACCTGGATGTAGTGGGAAAATGTCCCAGGTGCCGGTCATCGGAATTTCGAATTGCTGGTCAGGGTCGCGGGTGATTGCACTTGAAAGGTGACCAAGGCATCGACGCCTAGCCTTGATATAAAGAAGTCTGAAGATTCCGAGCGGCAGGCGCCTTAGCGCCTCAGAGCACTCGGCTACATTTTCGAAAGCGAAAACTATAGGCCGCAGTGTTTACATGGGCAGATGGAATGCCCCAAAGATAAGAATCTGGCGGAGAGACTCTTGGGTGTGAGGTGCACAATTTTGCGCCACGTGGCGAGAAAATTTGCAAGAAACAGGTGAACGGAAACAAATGAAACAAGGCGTTGTCCTTTAGAGCCAAAAGCAAAGGAAAAGACTTGACGCAGATCGGGCGAGAAGCATCTAATCGCGCTTGCCCTAGCCCCTACTAGATAATCCCGACCCGTTTCAAAGGGTAGATCGGGCCGGCCTTTTTTAGAGAGGCTCCGGTAATAATCGGAGGTCTCCGCCATGAACCCCTTTAGGTCGGCTGCAAGCAGGTCGGTTCTGCCCCGATGCTGCAGCACTCTGCTTTCGTCTCTCAGGCGCTCGTCGCGTAATCGTCAAGCCAACTCTACCAACTCTCCAAATCATGAACCGGAACGACCATAACTTCAGCAACCCCATTCTCATCAATCTTCCGGTCGTACTATTAGCCTTCGTAACGCTCACACTCGCGCCGAGAGCTGGAGCAGTTTGTCAACAGGGTTGCGGAGACCCGGCTGGCATTCCGCAGTTCGGTCTGGTAGCTGAGCAAGTGGAGACAGTCGACCCCGACCTGATCGCACGCGACGATCAAGGCAGACCTTATACAGTGCGCTACGAAGCAGTAAACGCGATGCTGCTCAATGAATTCCTGAAGGAACACCGAGCCGTTGAAGAACAGAAAAGCGCAATAACTCAAACCAAGTTAGCCCTCTTCCAGCAAGATGTGATGATCAGGCAAGAGAAAGAGATACAAACGCTCAGCGCGAGTCTGAAAGAACAGACTGCCCAAATTGAGAAGGTCAGCAACCAACTCCAACTGAGCAAAGCCCCATCGCAACTCACCGCTAGCTAGCAGTAGAAAACAGAACAAATGAAAGGAAAACCACATGACAACTCAAAGATCAACACCGACGACCCGCCGCTCACTCAACCCGCTATCGCTTTGGCATTTATCCCTTCGGTTTCTTATTCCAGTTGTTTGTTTAATGTTCGCAACCAGTTTGCATGCAGTCAGCCCCGCGCCCGATGGTGGCTATGCTAACGAAAATACGGCGGAAGGTCAGGATGCGCTCTTTAGCCTGACGACCGGATTTGGCAATACCGCCGTGGGTTATGACGCGCTCTTTGCGGTGACGACCGGTGGGGATAACACGGCAGTAGGCGTGGAAGCGATGATCAGCGATACCACCGGCGGCGGCAACACCGCGGTCGGCTTCAATGCTCTCTCCGATAGTACGGCGGGGATCCAAAACACCGCCATCGGCAATCTCGCACTTACCGCCAACACCACAGGCAACTTGAATACCGCCTGTGGTTCGGGAGCGCTCTTTAGCAACACCACGGCGATCAATAACACCGCAGTGGGGGCCTCCGCACTCGAGTTCACAAGCACCGGCAAGAATAACGCCGCCATGGGTACGTTCTGTATGGCCAATAATACGACCGGCAATCAGAACACCGCGGTCGGATTTGAAGCGCTCAATCTCAGTATGACTGGCATAAGCAATACCGCAGTCGGTTATCAAGCTCTGGTAACCAGCGGCGGTAGCAGTAACATCGCAATCGGGGCCTTCGCCGGCACAAACCTCACCACCGGCAGCAATAACATCGATATCGCCGCCTTGGGCATCGCGGGTGAGTCCAACACCACACGTCTGGGAAAGAAAGGCACTCAGACCAATGCTTATATTGCCGGCGTCAGCGGAGTCACAGTCGCACGCGGCGTTGGGGTAATCATCGACACCAATGGCCACCTCGGAACGATCGTTTCCTCAAAACGATTCAAGGAGAACATTCAGCCGATGGCGAAGACGAGCGAAGCGATTCTTTCTCTTAGTCCGGTCACTTTTTGTTACAAGAAAGAGCTAGATCCGGAAGCTACTCCGCAATTCGGCTTGGTCGCGGAACAGGTTGAGAAAATCGATCCCGATCTGGTCGTCCGCGATGAACAAGGCAAGCCTTACAGCGTTCGCTATGAAGCGGTAAATGCCATGCTGCTCAATGAATTTCTCAAAGAACATCGCAAAGTCGAAGAGCAAGCCCTTAAGGCGCAGCGACAGGAAGCGACCATCGCCCAGCAGCAGGAGACGATCGAAGCGCTCGAGGCCGCATCAGGAGCCCAAGCTGTGCAAATCCAGAGAATTAGCGCGCGACTGGAGGCAACTCAGTCCGGGGCAAAAGTAGTCGATAATTAGTGCGCCGCTTTATGAGAGGAAGCGCAGCTTCCAAGACACGTGCGTTCCCAAGCGGGAGTTTGGGAACGAGTGCCTAATGCAAAAGAGATTGTCGATTTTACCGTTCTTGATCCGTCAACCCAGGATTAAATCAATAACATCTGAATTTGGCGACGAAGCCTCTTCGCCTAAGGACTCGTCGCCTCTTCCAGACACCAAACCGGAGCCCCATGAGAACAGGCGAATAGAAAGGATATATGAAAACCTTCAAACACCACCTTAGAGCCAGTAATGTAAACAAACTCTGCCAATCCATGGCGATCACTCTTTTGGCGCTCGCGGCGTCGACCCGAGCGGCCACCGATGCGACCTGGAATCCGACCGGCAGCATGAGCGTTGGGCGCTTCGTGTTCACGGCCACAACGCTTCAAAATAATCAGGTGTTGGTGGCCGGCGGCGAAGCTCCCGGACAGGTTGCCACCGCTACTGCCGATCTCTACAACCCGCTCACCGGAACATTTACGGCGACCGGCAACATGAATAAACCGCGGGTCGGTTTCTCGGCCACGCGGTTAACTAATGGCAGAGTGTTAGTCGCAGGCGGTGCCACCGACGCCGAAATTGCGACAAACACAGCTGAGCTCTACGACCCGACCAGTGGAACATGGTCCATGACTGGCGCGATGAACCAAGGTCGCCAGCAGCATTCCGCTGTCCTTCTTGGCAACGGAATGGTATTAGTTAGTGGCGGAAACATTGATCGCACACCTTGCGCAACAGATGTTTGCGTCAACACGATCGCCGGATCGGAAGTGTACAATCCAGCGACGGGCCAGTGGAAAACAGCGGGAGAAATGACGATTCCGCGTTCGTTCTTTACTACTACCTTGCTTTCCAACGGCAAAGTAATCGCCGTCGGCGGCCGAATTCATACGGGGCCGGATTATTTCGACTACAAAGCCATTGCGTGGGCCGATCTGTTTGACCCGACGACAAAGAAGTGGAGCGCAACCGGGACGATGTCGATTAGTCGAGAGGATCACGCAACCGTTCTCCTCGCCAATGGTAAAGTGCTCGTGATCGGCGGAACCACAGTTGACTTCAATGGCGTGACTGTCGCCTCGGCAGAGATATATGACCCGATTGCTGGCACTTGGACGACGACAGGCAGCATGCTCCAAGGCCGCGAAAGATTTACGGCGACGCTTCTCCCGAACGGCAAGGTGCTGATCGCAGGCGGCGATTATTATGATGGGATCAATGCCGCCGTTCTTACTGAAAGCGAGTTATACGATCCGATTCTCGGCAGCTGGTCTGTGACGACGAGCATGGGTACACCTCGCTTCGGGGCCCAGGCGGTGTTCCTGCGCAACGGCAAAGTCCTTGAGGCGGGGGGAGACCCAGACTTTAGCGATACCCCAACGGCATCCGCCGAACTCTATTCGCCCTAGAAATCGCCACAGGAAGCCAAGTGGCTCGTAACAAAATCGCGCCGGGTGGTGCAGTGAGTCTCAAAAGCCCCACCAGCCGCGAACGAAAAGTCCTGCGAAGAGAGCCATGAAAAGAAGCGACGCTGCCGTCATCATTCCATACCAGAATCGATTCCGGCCAGCGAGACCGGCTAACATGAAAATCGGGAACAGGGTCAGCGCGTAGCGAGGCTCGCTGACCAGGAAAGTGGCTGATGTGACGAGCAGCCAGCTGCCTGTTATCCAAACAGCGTAGATCGGCCTCAGCTTGATCCAGCTAATAATCGCGCAGGCCAATCCCAGGCTGGCGGCGAGGAATTCCTCCGTGCCTACCGTAATCGCGCTGGAGGGCGCCTGGAGTTGGTTGCGCCAGGCGGCCATCATTCCAACCCACGGCGGCGCGCCCGAGAGATAGAAAAGCTGTCTCCGCATGGGCAGGAATGCGAAAGGGCTGCCGGCGATCTTGTAATTCAAAAGAAGATAGACGCCGAATCCGACCGGGACGAACGCGATCCAGAGCCATTGCCACTGCCACCGTCGCGTTTCCCAGAAACGATGCGCTGCCTCAATCGCAAGAGTTGGGAGCAAGACGATGCCCGTCGGGCGCGTCATCCAGCAGAGTGCACCGAACACCCCGGCCATCCACCAGCATTCCTTACGCGCGCTGAAAAGCGAAGCGAGCATGAAGGCCAGGAAGAGAGATTCTGTATATCCGATATGTAGAAAATAGGCGGTCGGAAAAATTAGAAAGAACCAGACAGTGCGCAGCGCCACCGCCTCTCCATGGTCGAGCGCTACCAACCTCCGCAAGAGAACCGCTGCTGCTGCACAGGCCAACCCAGAGACAACGAAAGCGGCCACGAGATAGTCACGAGTCACCCATGCGAACACTCGCACAGTCCACGGGAACAGAGGATAGAGCCATGCCTTCATAGGATCCGTGCTGCTGTAGCCGAACTCTGCGAGCTTCAGGTAATGCAACGAATCCCATCGGTTCCAGATCTCGAGCCAATTATGCGGGCCGTTCATCCGTTGGTTAGTCAGGATTTGGAAGGTCTGAACGCCGACAACAGCCAGAAGGGCCTTGGCCGCGATCGTCCAGCCCACTACGACCCAATCTTGCTCCGGTAGGACGGAGAACATTCGAGTCCATCGCAATTTCTTTGGCTCCATATTACTTTTCAACGGCGTGAGACATTCGCGTGCTGATGCTGCGAAACCGGCTCCAGAAGGTGTGCCGTTTCCGGTCAAGAATGGGAAGACCGGAATTTATTTTTTTGCTCTCAAGGCACAGCCGAACTCTTGGCCCCTGAACTTGAATCGTCGGCGTTCGTATCGGGCGGTAATTCTTTCAGCTCTTTCCACGACCAAAAGTGGGACCGGGAGGCGAACTGATAAAAGATTTTTTCAACATACGGACCCGAAATGGCGGGAGCGTCATTACCCCAAGCCTGACGAATGTAGGTTAGAATCTGAGCCGTGTAACTCGGCGGCAATGCGGTTCGCCATGCCGGCATAACTCCGCCTGGTCGCGCATTGCCGGGATCGCCATTTCCTTCGACCCCATCAAGCACGAGCGCGGTCAGACGATTGGGCGCTCCAGTCACCCAGGCGGAATCGACCAGCGACGGATATTTACCAGGAATGCCGCGACCGTTCTCGAGGTGGCAAGAAGCGCATTGTTCCAGATAGAGTTGTCGGCCAGAGATTGGCAGGGGTTTCACAACCCCAATTTTTTGGGATTCCCAATCGTCATTCTCCTCTGCTGGCAACGCCATGAAGTGGCGCAAGTCTTCCGCCATACGCTTGTTGTCGCGCAGGTCGTTGTTCCCATAGAAACCGATGCATTTACCGGAAGGCCCGATCAGAAATATCACCGCCGAATGAGCAATGACGTAATCTTTTGATCCGGCCTTACGCTCGGTTTCGTCCTCGTACTGCACACCGTAAGCCCTGGCCGTCGCGTCAATTTTGTCCTGTTTCCCCGTCAAACCGACAAAAGACTTATCGAAAAATGGCACATACTTCTTGAGCACCTTCTCTGTATCTCGCTCTGGATCGATAGTAACAAAAAGCACCTGCAGCCGCGCTTGTTCCTTGGGGGAGAGGAGAGCGTAAGTCGCCGCCAAGTTCGCCAGGGTCGTTGGACAGATGTTAGGGCACGAGGTAAAACCGAAGTCAATCAGGACGAACTTGCCCTGCAGGCTGTGCAAAGCGAAAGATTCCCCGTCTTGGTCGATAAGGGTGAAGTCATACGCCTTCTTAGGATTTGAAATCTTGTGAGCGTAATACTTGTAACCTTCTTCAGCCGAAGTGCCTTCAGCTAAAGGTGGCCCAATCGCGAGCGCGAAGGCAAAAAGAGCTAATGCGAGCCTGGACTTCACTGTTGTTAGTCCTGTCGTCAGCAAAGAGATCCGTGCGGGCCGCAACGACTAGGCCACACAGATCCTATTGGAGTTGGACCATGGAGGCGACCGAAGGAACGCCATCGCCATTCACGATAAAGAGCATATAATAGCCGGGGGGTGCCTGCTTGCCATCGCCCGGTGAATTTGCCTTTAGCCGCCCGTCTTTCTTTTGAAACGCGAGATCGACGTAGCGTTGGTCGAAGTTTTCGTCATGAGTTGTCGCTCCCAATTTGATTAGTGCGATTCGCGTGATGTTCGCCGCATCGGCGGTGGTGATGGAGAATGACTGGCGATAAGCAATTGTCTGTGGTACCCGACTGATTATTGGTCGCGCCCCTTTGAAGAGATACGGCGGGGAGTAAATCTGCGCATATGTTTGCAGCGGCACGCGTTGGTCACCGCCGGCTGACCAGACCCGGCCATCGGGGAGAAGCAATGCTGTTGAATGATGAGCCTTAAGCGCCTGGAGCTCGGCCATCTCTGTCCAGGTCTGACTGACCGGGTCAAACAGTTCTGCAGGTGCTACAGGCTCTTCAGCGAGTCGCCTGTGGCAGCCGCCAACCACCAGGACCTTCCCGTCGGGTAGCAATACCGCATTGGCATGGACGCGGGGATATTCCATGGATGTCGTGTAACTCCAAGAAGGAGTCGGTTGCGAAAAGTCAATGATCTCGGCGGTTTCTGTGGCGAGTTCATCCACGTCTACTCCTCCGCCAATCGCCATCACCTGTGACAAGCCCGGCAAAAGGACTGTCATCCCAATGAACCTTTTCCCATAGTTGAAATTGCCTGTGAAACTCCAGGTATTGGTGTTGAAATCCAGAGTGTTGGTGTCCTGATTTTGTCCAGCCATGAAGACCTTGCCATTTTTGAGAAGAACAGTTCTGGGATAAATCCAGACATTCTTATCCGCTGTTTGCGGAAGAGTGGTGAAAGCATTCGTGGCGGGGTCATAAAGTTCCATTGTCGTAGACATGGTCTTTGTATCTTCCCAACCGCCGATGGCGAGGATCTTGCCATCGGCACACTCGATCGCGCCGGGATACCACCGCTTCTCACTCATATTCGGTCCCGGGCTCCAAGTTTCGGTGGTGGCGTCGAAGAAGTCTGTCTCTACTACCCCAACCTGGCTGCCAGCATGCTGCCAGACGACTCCGCCGATCACCATCAGACGCCCATCAGCCATAGGGACTTGTCCCCCGCAAAAAATATCGCGGTCATAGGGCACGCTGACATCGGTCAAGGTGCCGCTCGGGTCCCACAGCACAGCATGACTGCCACCGGAGGGACCATTGGTGGATTCCCAGACAAGGACTTTGCCGCTCTGCAAGAGCGTGGAATGGATAGCAGTGATCCCGATATCGAAGGGAGCGCCCCACTCACCCTCCGTTATCGGGTCATTCACGGCCGGTTTATCTGTGGCCGACGCAATTTGGCCTGAAGCGATGACGATGAGGGCCAAGGCGAGACCTCCGGTAAAATTTCTAATAGCCGTCTTTTTCCATGGGGTGTGCATGGTAGGTTTGTCTTTTTTCCGCTGGGCGATGTCAAGAAAATACGCGTCTTCGCGATATATTCTGGGGTGGCCGTGTCCGACCATTATCCTGGCGCTGAAAGCTGCCGAATTTATTTTGGATTTGCAGGAAACGTCGACGTCTGCGCAAGAATCGGCGGTAGAGTTCTTAGAATGCACCGGCCTTGTTTTGATACAATGTGGTGCAAAGTTGCACCTCAGTCCGGCGTGCGGTTTGCCGGTGGAGCAAACGTTTTCGCTCGCCAGACCTGCGTGAAAAGGCACGACCCGGGGATGGGGGCGTGGGGGAACACGTGCCTTAAGCTCGCAGGCAGACCGGCCGGATTTGGCCGCGTGATTGCCTAATCGCGAATCCCGTTTTTCAGCTCCCAAACCTTGAGCGCCGCGAGGAGCAGGCTCTTGGTCCGGGAAAGGGTGCCGACGGCAGGACGGATGAATTCTTCGTCCTCATCGCCCGGGACCGCCTTGGGACGGCGCTTGGCTTTGTGCGGTGTTCGGGTTTTCGGGCGTGGCCGAACAGCTGACTCGCTCTTCTTCAGGTGCCCGCTCGGATTCAACGGTGTCATAGGTAATACCATGTGGTAGCAGCTTCCCTGCCAGCCTCCCTTGCCCCCTAGCCTTGCCCCTTGAATTTAGTGGGAAAAGAGCTTGTGCCTCCGCAGTTCTTCGGCGATTTCATCCCGGTCATGGCGGATCGAAAACTGGGCTGTTTGAGCATCTTTTTGTTCGTTGCTCTTTGCGGCAGCATTTTGGTCAATTTCGCCCTGGCCATCACCGCATTCCGTAAACTCGACGGGGTGGCCACCGACGAGGAATCCCGGCCACGATTCCGCGAGGTAATCGTCGAAAATGGCTCCCGCGGGAGCAGCGACAAGATTGCCGTCATCACCCTGCGCGGTATCATCAGCACCGGCATCAGCGGCAATGTAGGCGAATCGATGGTCGACGATTTGCGCTGGCAACTCGAGCAGGCGCGAAACGACGATGAAGTGCGCGCGGTTGTTCTGGAAGTCGACTCACCCGGTGGCGAAGTCACCGCTTCGGACATGATCTACAACGCGGTCGCAAAGACGCGGGCGAAAAAACCGGTCGTCGTGTATATGGAATCCTTGGCGGCTTCGGGCGGTTACTACGTCTCGTGTGGCGGTAAGTACTTGATGGCTAACGAAACTAGCATCACGGGAAGCATCGGCGTCATCATTCAAACGCTGAACTACGAGCAGCTGTTTAACAAAATCGGGCTCGCTTCGGTGGTTTTCAAGAGCGGCAAGTTCAAGGATATGCTCAACGGCGCGCGGCCAATGACGCCGGAGGAACGCGATTATGTGCAGAGCTTCGTTATGAAGACTTACGAGAAGTTTCTCGGCATCGTCGCGAAAGAGCGGAACCTGCCGGCCGACACGCTGCGCAACGGAATTGCCGATGGTCGCATTCTCTCGGGTCGTGATGCGCTGGACAACAAGTTGATCGATGGCTTGGGGCAGATCGAGGACGCGTTCGCGAAGGCAAAGGATCTCGGCCGGTCGCCCAGCGCGAAGATCGTGAAGTATGGCCCGCCCTTCAGTCTGAATCGCTTTTTCCGGATGTTGAACAAGAGCGGCGACACCAAGATTGAGCTTTCGCTTCCTGGCCAATTAGCGCCACAGTTGCAAAGCGGCCGCGCCTATTTTCTGCCGAGTTTCTACGCTCCCTAACAGTTCGGCCGCGAGATGAGCCTGATTAACGCGCTGCTCGTCGTTCTCGGCCTTTACGTCTATCTCGCCCTTTATCGCCAGGTCACCGTGCGAGGAAGCGGCGCGGTTGCGTTCGGCGAAAAACAACTCGGCTTCCCCGAAGCGATTACCGCGGGACTGATTGTCGCCTGGTTTGCGCTCAACATGCTGGCCGTGGCCAAAGTCGAACACGCGGTCTTTCAGACCCGCGACCTCCTTCTCACCGGCGGGTTTTCTATCGCGGTGGTTTCGGGCCTGACGACCCTGCTGAAATTGCGTGGCTTCAGCGTCCTCTCGTTAGGCGGATTTTCCCGGCTGAGCTTCGGTCGAATTCTCAGTACCGCTGCGGTGCTGCTTTTCGCGGCCTATCCGCTTCTCTTCGTGGCCGACGCCATTTCTCGATGGCTGCTCGGAGAAGGATCGGACCGGCAGCAGATCGTCGAGATGTTCACCGGTTCACAGACTCTGCAACAGCGAGTCCTTATCATTGTGCTTGCGGTCACGATTGCGCCTTTCGTCGAGGAGTTCATTTTTCGCTTTTTCCTTTACGGTGTTTTGAAGCGTTACCTTGGCCGCGGGCCGGGGCTGATCCTCAACGCGCTTCTCTTTGGCGCGGTCCACGTCCATCTTCCGAGTCTAGGACCGCTCTTCGTTCTCGGCGGTTGTTTCACGCTGGCCTATGAATGGAGCGGCTCGATTCTTGTTCCGATGACGATGCACGCGCTTTTCAATTTCCTTTCGCTCAGTGCGCTCGCTTTTCCCAGCCTGCTTCCGCAATGAAGCTGGACGAGATCGGTGAAGACCGATTGATCGGGCAGTTGGTGCAAGGCCTTGCGTCGCGGGCGGATGTCGTGGCTGGTCCGGGGGACGACTGCGCGGTCGTGGCCGCGCCAGGCGACCGTCTCATCCTCTTGAAAACGGATTGTGTGGTCGAGCACGTGCATTTTCGCCCTAACGAGAAGCCGACAGCGGTGGGTTGGAAGGCGATGATGCGGACGCTGAGCGACTTCGCCGCCATGTCGGGCCTGCCTCAGTATGCGCTCGTGACGCTGATTTCCCCCGCCGATCGGGAAGCGAACTGGATGACGCAGCTCTATCGCGGTTTGCGACGGGCCGCCGATCGCTTCGATGTTGCGATTGTCGGAGGCGAGACAAGTGCGACCAAGGGTCCGCTGGTGATTTCGGTGAGCGCGCTTGGTTCGGTCGAGAAAACGCGATGGGTAGGGAGGAGCGGCGGCAAGGCGGGCGATGTCCTTTTCGTGACGGGAAAACTGGGCGGTTCGGGCAAAGGGCGCCATTTGAAATTCGTGCCGCGAATTGACGAATCGCGCTGGCTGACGAAAAACTTCCGTATCCACGCGATGATGGATCTGAGCGACGGTCTCGGCGCTGATCTGCCGCGTCTGGCCGAGGCGAGCGGAGTCGGGTTTGCGATCGAAGAGGAAGCTCTGCCTCGCAATAAGGATTGTTCGATTTCCGAGGCGATCAATGACGGAGAAGATTACGAATTGCTTTTCGCGCTTTCGCCTAACGACTCCGCAGCGCTGGCAAGAAAATGGCCGAAAAAGTTCCCACGTCTCCCACTGACCGCGATCGGCTTCCTCACTAATCACTCGTCACCTGTCACTCGTCACTCCTTCCATGGCTTCGTTCATTTCCAATAGCGTGGAGGAAACAATCGAGTTCGCGCGCCAATGGTCGCGGTCACTCAAGCCTAACGACGTCATCGCGCTGGCTGGCGAGCTTGGGGCCGGTAAGACGCATTTCGTCAAGGGATTGCTCGAGGGGTTGGGGGGCAGCGACGAGGTGACCAGCCCGACCTTTACTCTGATCCACGAATATCGGAGCGGTTGGCTGCCAGTTTTTCACTTCGATTTTTACCGAATCAACCAGCCGAGTGAACTCCGTGAGATTGGTTTCGATGACTATCTGGAGGAAAACGGAGTCGCGGTCGTGGAGTGGGGGGATCGCTTCCCGGAAGTGTTCCCGGAACGAACCCGGTGGCTCCGCCTCAGCGCTCCGAGCGCGTTAGAGCGAATGATCAGCGAAGAAATGGAATAGCTCCGTTAAAAAACATGCATTCACCAAGCGGTTGTAGCCTCCGCTGTCTCGGCGGAACGGGAGAGGATGCGCTGGGGACAGCGCACCCCACAACGCAAGGCTTTCAACACAGCCAAACACAATGAATCTCCTCGCCTTGGAACTTTCCTCCCCGGTCGGAAGTGTCGCGTCTTGCGGCGAGAACGACGCTCATGCCTTCAAAGTTTTTCCGGCGGACCGCAAGGACTCCGGCTTGTTTTACGAAAACCTCGAAAGCACTCTCGCGGCATCGGGAAAACCCGAGGTCATCGTGGTTGGCCTCGGGCCCGGCTCCTATGCTGGGGTTCGCATCGCGATCGCGACTGCGCTGGGGTTGAAGGCGGCTATGGCTGCGAACCTGGTTGGACTTCCCTCAATCTGCGCCTTCCCTCGTCCGGAATATGTGGTTGTAGGCGATGCGCGTCGTAATTCCTTTTTCTTCGCTCATGTCGTTGACGGCCGTTGCGTGCAAGGGCCGACGCTCGCGGCCGAGGAAGAAATTGTTTCGAAGTTGCAGCAATGGCGAGGACTGCCACACATCGCGACGCAGCCTCTTTCGCAATTTGCCGATGTCATCGTCGAGCATCCGTCAGCCCTTCGTCTCGCGGAACTGGCGCGGGAGATGGATATTGAAGACGCGGAAGAGCTCGAGCCGATTTATTTGCGAGCGCCTTACATCACCGTTGCTAGAAAATGAGTTCGTTAGGCCAGAATCGTTGTTGGGCGGAGATTGATTGCGCGGCTTTGCGTCACAACGCGCGGGTCGCGCGGGAGCGAGTTGGCACTTCGACATCTCTGCTCGCGGTGGTTAAAGCGAATGGTTACGGCCATGGCATGGTTGAGGTCGCCGAGGCGTTGCGCGACGAGGTCGATCTGTTCGGTGTGGCCGATCTGGGTGAAGCGCTGGAGCTGCGCGCCGCGGTCGCAACCAAGCCGATCATGCTACTCGGCCCGGCTCTGCCGGAGGAACGGGACGCAGTTTGCAGCGCGGCATTCATCCCTTCCATTTCGAACATGGAGGAAGCGCGGGCTTTTGCGCGAAATCCAGCCGGAATCAACTTCGCGATCGATACTGGAATGGGGCGCATGGGCTGTTGGCAGGACGACGCCATCGCCGAGCTGGAAAAGATGGCGCGCCTTCCGGGTCTAAAGCTTCACAGCATTTCGACTCACCTTCCGGTTGCGGAAGAAGACGCCGCCTTCACGGTAAGAGAGATCGAGCAGTTCGCTACACTCGTTAGGGAAATGCGTCGCCGCATTCCCGGGAATTACCAAGCTCACGTGTTGCTCAGCGCCGGAATTCTCAGCTTCCCGCAACACCATTTTGATCTGGTCCGCGCCGGGCTGATGCTCTACGGCAGCTCGCCGCTTCCGGATGGACAGAAATTTTTGCGCCCGGTCATGACATTGAAGTCACGTATCGCGTTGCTCAGTGACCTGCCCGCCGGCCGGAGCGTGAGTTATGGCCGGACATTCGTGACTACGCGGACGACGCGTGTTGCTACAATCAGCGGCGGTTATGCGGATGGGTTTCCACGCTCAATTTCCAACCAAGGCGGCGAGGTTCTGGTCGGTGGCCGACGCTGCCCGCTGCTTGGCCGAATCACAATGGACCTAATGATGGCGGATGTTAGTGCGGTGCCGGGCGTGAAGTTGGGCGACGAAGTTGTTTTCATTGGGAAGCAGGGTGCAGAAGAAATTTTGGCGGCGGAAGTTGCGGAGCGCTCCGGCAAAATCCCGTGGGAGATCTTCACAGGAATTGGCAGTCGGGTACACCGGATGTATTTATGAAAAGCAAATGTTCCAGATCATCTTCAATGAATTGAGCGCGGCGGAGATGGCGGCATTGCCAAAGACTCTCCAACTCGATCTTCTCGCGGAATTTCAGATCCTGCCGCAAGACCTCGATAGCCTCGATACCAGCCGCTTCGGAGTGATCGAACGCGAGGGCAAGAAGCTGCATCGTTATCGGGCGAAAGATTACCGCATTTACTTCGAGCGAAGTCCTGAGGGCGTGACGGTTCATCGCGTGCTGCACAAGAACACGCTGCGCGATTTCCTCTTCCGCAGTAAATTGCCGATGGCGGAGGACGATCAACTTGGGAAGACCAGGGAGTTTTGGAAGTTGATCGAGCAAGGCGAGCGGACCCGTAAGGCCTGAGCCGCTCCTCTCTGATCGTTAGGGCAGAGAACGCTGCGATGGTGCTTGACACCCAGGCGGTGGCGCCTCAGAAGCTGAGGCTATGCAAAAACTTATCCGTCTCATCATATGCACGTTCTTGAGCTTCGCCTGCGCGGCGGCGTTGCAAGCACAGTCATCACCCGCAGCGAAGTCAGCAAACGCCGACGCGTCGAAGGCAACTGATGTCTATCACGTTTTCTTTGGTTATGCGGCACCTGGGAAAGCCGCCGAGTTGGCCGACTTTATGAAGGAGCCGGATCCGAAGGCACCGCAGCCGGGACATACCATCATCTTCCGTCACCAGGACGGTGACGCTTGGGATTACTGTGCGATCGAGCACCTTGGCACGAAAGCAACGGTAGAAATTCCCGCCAATGCGATGACTTCAGCGCAGCGTGCTCTGATGGCAAGACACGATGACACCTTCGTTAGCGGGCCGTCCTGGGCAGAATTCTCAAAGGAGTTGGGAATCGATAGCGACGCGAGCAAGACCGCCGGTTCGGTCTACACCGTATCGGTTTATCGCGCGGCTCCCGGTCATCGTGAAGATCTTGGAAAAATGTTGAGCGAAGCCCCGAATCGCAACATCGACACTTCCGCCGGCGCTGTTCTGATGACCCATCTGGAAGGCGGCGCTTGGAATTACCTGGCGGTGGTTCGATATGATTCCTGGGAGAAGTTCGCGCAGAACGAAAAGAACAGCATCGCGCAAACGAACAAAAAAGAAGGTGGCTGGTTCCAACTTCGCGAGCACGTCTCTTTCCACAACGACACGTTGACCGATCGCATCCTTCCGTAATTTCGGACAGCCCGAGCACTTCTGCATCAGCCGGCGCTCGACAGACGATGTTGGGCGCCGGTTGCTTCGCAGGTTGTGCTTTGCGGCACGAGTTACGGGAAGCGCACGCGCCTCGCGTACTCCGTTTGGCGCCTTGCGAACGGACGGGGGTTCGATGTCGGTTCCGTTGCTCTCTTGAGCGCGCGACCCGGTTTGCGGCGAGGCGCCGCAAACAGCACGCGAGGGCGCGTCCGCTCCCTAGATTCAGGCGCCCCGCTTTCGTTAATTCGATGAACGGCCAAATGACAGCGATCAGGCCTCAGCAGACGAACTGAATAACGCTGAGGAAATGTCGCTGCGGCGCCCGCTGAACCGGGATCGACGATCCCAGCCCCACGTTACTTCATCAAAAGCACCGAACGACTGCGCTTGATTTCGCGCGTGATCTTGCGGTGCATGTGCGCCGGCATGCCGGTGACCCGACGCGGCAAAATCTTGCCGCTTTCGGTAACAAATTTACGAAGCAGATCCGGGTTCTTGTAATCGATCGCCTCGGTCGCGATATCGATGCGACGGCGCGGCATGGTGCGATTGGCGCGACGAAAAGCGGAGCGGCGTTTAGCGGTTTTTGGTTGCATGGTTACTTGGTCTCCCGATGCAGCGTATGCCGCTTGAGGAACGGGTTATATTTCTTTTTCTCGAGCCGGTTCGGCGTGCGCGGGCTTTTCTTGTTCCGCGTCGTCATGTAACGCGAAGGCGGTGCTCCGGCGGCTTTCGCCTCGGTGCATTCCAGCGTGATGATTTCCTGGGGCATGTTCGTTTACTCCTTGGTTTCTTCCGGCTTCTCTTCTTCTTCGCCTTCGCGTGCTTCTTCGTCCGTTAGGCCAAAGAGCGAAGTGACCGACTGACGAACGCGCGAAGCCTTGTTCTGCTTCTCGAGTTGCGATTGGCATTCAACGGTGAAACGGGCAAACGGAATCGCCTCAAGTCGCGCGCGCAGAATCGGCTTACCCGACATTTCGCATTTGCCGTAGGTGCCGAGATCGATGCGCTTAAGCGCTTCATCGATTTCATAAAGCGCGTCCTGTTCTTGCGACAAAAGGCTGAGCGCGAAATCGCGATCGTAGGCATCACTGCCCGCATCGGCCTGGTGCATACCGAAAGCTGACGCTTCACTTCCCTCTGCGCGTGCGCGCAAAGTGTCTTGCGCGACGCCCGCCATGGAATCCACCATCGCATCCCGCAGCTGCAGCAGCTTTTCCTTTTGTGCTTTAGTGAACGGATCGAGTCGCCGCTGTTTCACTTGGGCGTGATTGGCGTTGACGGTGAATGATTGGTTATTCCGGTCCCCCGACTTCCTAGCCTTGCCGTTCGCGGACTTAACCGGCTTGGTCACTTTCTGCTTGCCCCCGGGAGCCGCGTTCTTCTTCGACACAACGGACTTATGAGCCGGCTTCTTCGAAGCAGACTTGTGCGTCGCGGCTTTCTTGGCCGGCTTCTTTGGAGATGTTTTCTTAGCCATAAAGTTGATGCTCCGGGCGCAGGATCCTCTTCTGCCCGGATGAGGGGAGGCTTAATTAAGAGCAATTCGATTTTGGCGCAAGCGGTTTTGGCGAGGCTTGTTTCCCAGCATAACGGAGCCGTGGCTCAGGAACTGGCGCTCGAATAATGCTGAAGCGCCCAGCGCCAGAACGCCCGGCTGATCAAAGCTGCAATTGTGCCGGCGACGATCAGATGAAGCATCAGCCAACCGGGTTGGCCAAGCGACTTGATAAGCAGGCGGGCCGGAATATTCGCCACGATGATGACCGGGATAATCCAGCCAAAAACCCAGCGGAAAACCTGCGGGAAAATCACGTCAGGATAACGCGCGATATTGAGAAAATTAAAGTAGCCGTAAACCAGACCCTGGGCGCGAACGATCCAGAAACTGACCGCCGCGAGGGTGAGCATGATCGAATAATGGATCGCGATGCCAAAGCCGAGCGCGATGAGATAGAGCACGATCGCGAGCGGCCCGGGCACGACGTGCAGTTGCCGCAGCGAAACAATGACCACAATTGCGCCGAGAAAGGCGTTTATGACGCTGTCGAGACTGAATTGTTTTGTCGAGACAGCGAACTGACTGTCCACCGGCAGGACCAGAAGTGAATCGAGTTTTCCGGTCCGCACCAGCTCCGGAACGTTCGCCACATTAACGAAGAAAAACGCCTGGAAGAGCTGGGCGATGATCTGGTGGGTCCCGATGAGCAGAACGACTTCCCATTTAGTCCAATCGCCGATTCGGTCGACCTGCCCGAAAATGATACTGAAGAAAAGAATCTGGCCGCAAAACCAGAGCACCTCCACGATCATCCAGAGGATGAAATTCGCCTTGAAACTCAGCTCGCGGATGAGCGAGTTGCGCAGCATGATGGAATAGATTTCGAGGTAGCGGCGCATGATTTGTTGTAACTAATTCTCGAACGAGCGGTCTAAACAATAGCTGTCGGCGCATGGTCGGCGGCTTTTTTTGATGAAACGATCCATCCTTTTTGGGTTTTGTGGCCTTCTCCTGGTTCTCACGCTTTTCGCCTTCCGCCACTGGAGCGAAAACGGCGCCCAAGAATATCAGACCAGCACAATCACGCGTGGTCCGATTACGCAAGCCGTCACAGCTACCGGCACGCTGAATCCGGTCGTGAATGTGCAGGTGGGCAGCCAAATCTCCGGTAATATTGCGAAGCTTTCAGTCGATTTTAATTCACCGGTAAAGGCCGGCCAGGTAGTCGCGGAAATTGATCCGGCCGTTTTCCAAGCGGCGGTGACGCAGGCACAGGGCGATCTCGATAGCGCGAAAGCTGCGCTCGAACTCGCACAGGTGACTGAGAAACGAACGGAACAACTCGTCGCCAAGCAGAATTCCGCGCAAGCAGATCTCGATCAGGCAAAAGCCACTCTGCATCAGGCGCAAGCCAATGTGAAAATCAAGGAAGGCGCGCTGGAACGAGCCAAAGTCGACCTCGAGCACTGCACCATCACCTCACCAATCGATGGCATCGTGATTTCGCGGAGTGTCGATGTCGGCCAAACCGTGGCCGCGAGCTTGAGCGCGCCCGTCATTTTCATCATCGCAAACGACCTTTCGAAAATGCAAATCGACGCGGCCGTCGCCGAGGCCGACATCGGCACAGTTGAAGTCGGTCAAAAGGTGGATTTTACGGTCGATGCCTTCCCGCGCCGCACATTCCACGGCGATGTTGTGCAGGTGCGCAATGCGCCTGTTTCGGTGCAGAACGTGGTGACTTACGACACGGTCATTGGTGTCAATAACGCCGATCTGAAATTGAAGCCGGGCATGACGGCGAATGTCTCGATCGTCGGCGCGACCCGAGACAGCGCGTTGAAGATTAGCAACGCGGCCCTGCGTTTTCGACCGCCGAACGCGACGCCGGCGGTTGGCCAGCACGAGCGCCGGGGCCGGCAGGCTGAAGTTTTGACCGATCGGACGGTCTATACTCCGGCTGGTTCGAAACCAAGTCCCGTGCAAATAAAGGTCGGAATCAGTGATGGGATTTCCACGGAAGTGCTCGAGGGTCTGAAGGAGGGTGATCGTGTCGTCACCGCGATGACCGGTCGACCGGCTGCCTCTGCGCAAACATCGAATAATCCGTTGGCGGGCTCGCAACAGCGCCGGTTCTAGCAATCCAGATGTCGGGCAACGGCGCTGTCGTTAGGCTGGAGGAGGTGCACAAGACCTACCGCACCGGTGAGATCGACGTGCACGCGGTGCGCGGCGTGTCGTTGGAAATCGGGAAAGGCGAGTTTGTCGCGTTCATGGGCTCGAGCGGCTCGGGCAAATCGACTCTCATGAATCTGCTCGGCTGTCTCGATCGTCCGACGAGCGGCCGTTACCTGCTCGATGGCTTCGACGTTTCCGGACTCGATCGAGATCAACTGGCCGACATTCGCAATCGCAAACTCGGATTCGTTTTTCAAAGTTTTAATCTTCTGGCCCGCACATCCGCCCTCGAAAATGTGGAGCTGCCCTTGCTCTACGGCGAGCATCACCTAACGCATACCGAGTTGAGCACCCGTGCCAAAGAGGTGCTCACCGCGGTTGGATTGTCCGGTCGTGAAGATCATCATCCGAGCCAGCTTTCCGGTGGACAACAACAACGCGTCGCGATTGCGCGCGCTTTGATCAATCGTCCTGAAATTGTACTCGCGGATGAGCCAACCGGGAATCTCGATAGCCGCACCAGCGTCGAAATCATGGGCATTTTCCAAAAGTTGAATGAGGAAGGCATTACCATCGTGATGGTGACGCACGAACCCGACATCGCGGCTTATGCGCGTCGAAACATTGTCATGCGCGACGGGATTGTGCAGTCCGATCGGCCAGTCATGCAGCGGTTGAGCGCCGAGATTGAAATGAAGAAAACCGGGCAGGGTATCACTTGAATGAAAAGTAGTGCGCGAGAGGTTTGGGGAGCACACGCGCCCTCGTCCCGTCATTGCGGGATTTGCGGCGCCTCGCCGCAAAGAAGATTGCGCGCACAAGAGAACAACGAAGCCGTCGTCGAACCATCGTCCGTTCGGCGAGGCGCCAACGGAGCACGCGAGGGCGCGTGCGCTCCCCAGAAGGAAGCTGACGCAACGCCGTTATGAGAATGGACTCGACCTTCCGGATTGCTTTCCGAGCCTTGCAACGAAACAAGCTGCGCTCGGTCTTGACCGCGCTCGGAATTATCATCGGCGTCGGCGCGGTGGTGGCGATGGTGAGCATTGGCAACGGAGCCAAGGCGCAAGTCGAAGAACAAATCGCCAGCCTCGGTGAAAATGTGATCCTGATCTTTTCCGGTAGTGTTACCTCAAGTGGCATTCGGACAGGATGGGGAAGCGCCGGCACGCTCAAGATCGAAGACGCAGAAGCGATCCGGCGCGAAGTGCCCGGAGTGATCGCGGTCAGCGAGGAAGTGATTTCCACGAGCCAGGTTTCGGCCGGCAATCAGAACTGGTTCACCCGCATTTATGGCGAGTCGCCGGAATATTTCGATATCCGGCAATGGCCGTTGAGTGACGGCGCGAACTTCACTCCACAAGATGTGCGGAGCGCAAATAAGGTTTGTGTGATTGGACGCACCACCGCGAGCCAGATCTACGGATCCGAAAGTCCGGTCGGTCAGGTGTTACGCATCAAGGGCGTGCCTTTTCTCATCACCGGCGTGCTTACGCCGAAAGGGCTCAGTCCGCAGGGAACCGATCAGGATGACATCGTTATCATGCCCTACACGAGCGCAATGAAACGCGTCCTCGGCGGGACCACTTTGCGCGGCATCAATGTCCAGGTTGCGTCGCCTTCCGATCTCACTGCGGCCCAGGACCAGATCATGGGGTTGCTCCGACAGCGGCACAATATTCGAGCCGGACGGGACGATGATTTTACCGTTCGGAACCAGCAGGAAATCGCCGAGACTGCAACGGCCACGTCGCGGGTAATGACCTTGTTGTTAGGCGCGATTGCCAGTGTGTCGCTGGTCGTTGGAGGTATCGGCATTATGAATATCATGCTCGTGAGCGTGACGGAACGGACCCGCGAAATCGGAGTGCGACTGGCAGTCGGAGCGCACGGGCGCGACATTCTCACGCAGTTCCTGATCGAGGCGGTGAGTTTAAGTCTTGTCGGCGGCGTGATCGGAATTTTGCTTGGACTTGGGACGTCGCGAGTACTTTCGGTTGTAGCGCATTGGCCGACGTTGATCTCGATTCCCTCGATTATTGCGGCCTTTTTCGTGAGCGCGGCGGTGGGAATATTTTTTGGTTTCTATCCAGCGCGCCAGGCCGCGCAGCTCGATCCGATCGAGGCGTTGCGTTACGAGTGACGAGGTGGGGAAGCTGCTTTAGGAATAAGGAAATGGAGGAGCCGAATCGTTTCCAAAAGTTGGTCCTCGCCGCCAAGGAGAAGATCAAAGAGATTTCGCCTAACGACGCTGCGCGCGAACTTGAGAGCGGGAATGCGACTTTGATCGATGTGCGTGCGGACGCCGATTGGAAGGCAGGCCACGCACGCGACGCGAAGCACCTTGAGCGCGGCGAAATTGAACTCGAAATCGAGGAACAGATTCCGGATCTTGACCAACCGATCATTTGTTATTGTGGTGGCGGAAGCCGCTCCGCGCTCGTGACAGAGAGCCTGCAAAAAATGGGCTTTCGCAACGTGCGCTCGATGAAGGGTGGTTTTCGCGGGTGGAAGGCGGCGGGTCTGCCGACAACTAATTTGTCATCCTGATCCCGCAGCCGCGGGGTGGCATTGGGCCCAATCTCTCGAGTCCAGAGCGCCGTCGAAATGATACCGTTGCCGACGGTCCGGCTGTTCAGAGGCGGCTATCGCAGCATGGTTGCCATGCGAAATAGAAGGATACACCCCATCGCTGAACAGGCGATATATACTCCAGGCAGAGCGGATCGTGACAGGTGGCGGAAAGGGAACATCATACCGACAACAAGGAACGGCAGCGTGGCGACATAGTGGCGAAACAAATACCAGGGCACGCCAGGTGACCAGCTATTGAGCGTCGCTCCGATTGCCAGCGTCCCGAACGCCATACCGAGTGCTGCGGCGCCGAGCGGCAGAACGAGACACTCACAACCTCGACGAGCGGCAATAATGAAATCAGTCGCTGCCAGACAGAGCATGATAAACAATGCGAGCGCAGCACCCCGCGGGATGGTGATGCCCGCTGGATATAGATCGATGGAGTTGCACAAGAGGGCGGTGACGAATTCATAAGTAGTCGGCAATGGGCGGACCCAAGAAGCAAAATAGTCTCGCACCGCAACGGATCGCACCGCGGAGCCGGACTGTAGCGCCCTGATCAAAAGCGGCCGGCAGCGTCAGCAACGGCAATAAAGGAACGGCGCATCGACGAAACCAGGTAAGGCGCGAAAAATTCGGTGGGGGGAGAGCGACCAAGGCTAATGGTGCTAACACAAGCAACATATTTGTGGGTTTTACGAACAGCCCTGCGGCTACGACCACGAGAGCCATCGCGGCTACTAGACTGCGGCGGCCCAGGTCCTGAGGAATACGGACCAAAAGAAAAAGGGTGAACGCCCCAAACAAGGCCGAGAGCGCGTCGTTGCCGAGCGTGGCGTAGGAGGCAATGTTCGTCGTGGAGAGCACGAAAGCCGCGACATCGGTCGCGACCGCGAGACCGGCGTTGACGGCATATAACTTCGTCGCCGTGACCAGGATTACGCCCGCCGCCAGCGCGACGAACAACAATGACAGCAGGCGAAGCACCCGAACTTCCGCTGCCGCGGGAATGCGCCCTTTAAGCATCTTGTGTGGTAAAGCCAGGACCGCGTAGTAGAGAGGTGGTTGCTGCGCCTCATACGATTTCCCTGCGAGCCCCATCGAAGGACGAGAGCCATTAAACGTGCTCGGCCTAAGCCATTCGAACTGATTACCCGTGAGGGAAAACGTGTAGGCAGAAATATCATCGTGTGGATCGGGTAAACTTCCGTCCGAGACGCGATCTATATAGTCGAAATGCGCGATCTCATCCCGCTGGCTCCATACGGGCCAGCGAATCGAGTAAACGACATTTAGACACCAGATCGCGCAGATTACTCCAATGAGCAGTCGACGAGCTGCGATCCGAGATGGGGTGGGGGAATTGGGATCATACACGGCAGTTTCGCTTTTCCTATGAGAGATAGCGTCTACAGCTGCCCCTCGATGATCTTAAAAATGATCGTGTTGTCGAGGAACCCGTGCAGCGCTTCCGTCCCCGGTCCGCTCCCGGTGGCGAGCACGTCGTTAACCGTATTACGAGCCCACGGAGCATAGGCCGCCGCCGGTTCCTGCCCGCTGTTCGCGCCCGGTGGTCCTTCTCCGGGAGGCGGTGGTTCTTCGGTTTTGGAATCCGGCGGCATGAACCGCGTCGGGATTCCCTTCGGCCCCGTCGCCCAGGTCAGCGCCGGTTCCCCAGATGAGTTGATGCCGAGCAAAGCCACACCTGTGTCGCGGCGAAACGGGAAACCGTTAAGCGACAGTCCGCCAATCCCGAGGTTTCCTGCGACGAGAATGGTCGAGTTCTTACCGACGTAGCTTTGGGCCGTCGCGATCGCTTGATCCAATTCGCTGGTCTCAGCCAGGGTCCGCTCTCCCTGGTTTTCTCGCGCGGCCGCTCGCATCAGGCCGGCATCGACGATGAGCAGGTATCCCCCTGTGTTCCATTGCAGCAACTGGATAGCGCGTCGCGTCATGTCGGCGAGCGCCGGTTGTTCGCTGCCGGCGGCAATTTCATCCGCATACGCCATCTCGCTCTCACTGAAAATTCCCAGTAGCTTCGGCCGGCGCCATTGTGGAATTCCTTCGAGCTCCGCTTTGGTTCGCACGATTTCGTACCCATTCCGGCGCATTTCGAGAACGAGATCACGGCCATCTGTCCGTCGCCCTCCCTTTGCCTCGGGAAGGAAATCTGCGCTGCCGCCGCCGAGCGCGATATCGATTTTCTTTTCGTCGGCCAATTGGCGCGCAATCTCGGGCGCGCTCTCTTTGCTCGCGGCATAAAACGCCGCCGATGTCGGATCCGTCAGGCGGGCATTTGTTACCAAACCAATCGTCCGGCCCTGGTCGCGCGCGAGATCGATGATGGTGCGCAACTTCCGTCCATCCGCCGCCATTCCGATACTGCGGTTGTTGACCTTGACCCCGGTCGCCATGGTCGTTGCGGCGGCGGCTTCGTCGGGCACCGCAAAGTCCAGAGAGAAATTCGTGAGCAGAGCGACAGCGGGAAATGACTCAATCGCGAGATGAGCATTCGCGCCGCGCGCGTAAAGGCGAGTGGCCGCAACGCGCTCAGGGGTCAATCCCTCTCCAACGAAAAGCACAATCCCGAACGGTTTCTGCACCACCCAGTGGCGGAAGTACAGAAATCCGAAGGCGATAAAAACGATCAGGCAGAAAAGCGCCAGGATCTGATTGCGCCATTTCATTCCGTGGAAAGAGCGAAGGGCGCGGGTCTTGTCAATCGGCAACCGCGCCTAGCGGCTGGGCGTGGGAGCAGGAGTCGGATGGGAGGATGCTTTGCCAATGCCCTTCAAGACGTTGCCGAAGTCGCCGTCCGTCGATATGATCGCAGTCGTTCCCTGTTGGAACCCGTAGCGCGCGACATCAAGCCGACGAAGGAAAGTGTAGAGTCCTTGCGCCTCGGCGGTGCTGTAGGCAGCGGTGTAAATGCGCGCCGCTTCCGCATCGGCTTCGCCTTCAAGCTTTAACGCATTACGAGTGGCGGCTGATTGAATGGAAGCGACGTCGCTTTCCTTTTGTCCGCTGATGTTGGCCGCTTCGCCGCGGCCTTCCGAGCGGAATTTGGAAGCGATCTGGTGCCGCTCACTCGACATTCGCTCAATGATTTTTTCGGCCACGGCCGGGCTGTACTTGCTGCGCTTGAACCGTTCATCGAGCAGTTCGATACCGAAGCCCTCGATCTTTTTCCGAGCGCCTTCCGTGATTTGTTGTTCGATCGCGCCGCGGCCCAACTCGACGTCAGGCAAATTGGTGGGCAGGACCGTTCCCGTCTTCTCTAATTCCGGATCGTGCAGCGGCGTCCGGCCCTTCGTCAGCCTAACGATCTCGACCAGGTCATTCGATGCTACCGCCGTCCGCGTCTCGCTTCCGAGGATGTCATCGAGGCGGGAGAGCGCGCTACGCTCGTCATTCAGGCGGTTGAAATAGAGAAGTGGGTCACTGATTTTCCAGCGCGCGAAACAATCGACAATCAGGTAAAGCTTGTCCTTGGTCGGGCATTCGGTCGGGGGGCCGTCCCAGGCGAGGATACGGTTGTCGAAGCGATGGACGGCATCGATGAAAGGCACCTTAAATTTCAACCCCGGGGTCCTTTCCACCCGGATCGCTTTGCCAAAACGCGTCACGATCGCGCTCTCGTACTGGTGAACAACAAAGAGAAGGGCGCCCCATTTCAACGCGGTCAGGATGAAGATGAGGCCGATGATTGAGAGGACCGGATTCTGGACGAAACCGAGAAAGCCGGTCGGCAGATGTGGGCGATAAACGGTATTGGCCATAATTTAAATCGTTAGTCGTTAGGCGTCATGGCTGCGGCGCCGGAGTCGCAGAAGGCATGGGAGTCAACAGGGGCAAGGTTTGGAGCACGCCTTTAATGCTGTCATCCACGATCACCTTGCGCTCTAGTGCCGGCAGAATCGATTCCATCGTCTCGAGGTAAAGACGCTGCCGCGTGATCTCGGGTGCTTTGTTGTATTCGGCGAGGAGAAGAGAAAACTTTTCGGTATCGCCTTTGGCGCCATTCACACGTCGGAAAGCGTAGGCTTCAGCCTGTTTCTCACGTTCTTTGGCCTGTCCCCGGGCATTGGGCACGGCGTCATTGTAAATTGCCCACGCCTGATTGATCGCAGTCTGCTTTTCCTGCTGTGCCTGATTCACCTCGTTGAAGGCCGCCTGCACCGCGGGGGGCGGACGCACGGTCGCGAGTTGGACCTGTTGAATTTGCAAGCCCAGACCGTATTCAGAGCACGCCTTCGCCAATCTGCTTAGAGTCGCGGTTTCGATATCGTGGCGGCCGATCGTCAGGACTTCATCAACGGTCCGATCGCCGATCACTTCGCGCATCACGCTTTCGGAGAGATCGCGTAACGTTTGCTCCGGCTCGCGTGCCCCAAAGAGATATTGCTGTGCGTCTGTGATCCGATATTGCACGACCCAGGGAACGAGCGCGGTGTTGAGGTCACCGGTGATCATTGTCTCGGTGTCCTCCGCTTGCTCGTCGCCCTGAAAGCGGTTTGAGGCCCCTTGTGTCGCAAACCCGAATTCTAATTTCAATAGCCGCTGGGTCGGAACCACCTGGATTTCGTCGACATAAGGAATCGCGTAGGCCAAGCCCGGTCCTTCAGTGCTGTGGTAAGCGCCGAAGCGCAGCTTTACACCCACTGAGTTGGCCGGGATCGAAGTAAAGCCAAAAAGCAGCCCCAGGACGGTGACAAAAATTCCAACTAACCCAATCAGCCCAAGCAAAAAGCGAAACGGATGAAACTGAAAACCCGGTGGAAAAGGCGAGGCAGGAGAGCCGGAAGAAGTAGTAATTTGCATTGAAAAAACGAACCGGTTGCCAGCCTAACACAGCATGCAAGTTTTCATGCGTTATCCGTCGCGCGGCCATCGTTATGCTGCGTCATCGCGTGGCTGGCTAAAAACGAACCGATGAACCCTTCGCCTCAACATCTCGACCGGCCGGTGCGCGAATTCATTCGCAGGGATTTCGCGCAATTGCTTGTCTCCATGACGGCGCGGGAAGCGTTTGACGTTATTCGAGAGAAAGGCGTCGGCGAGAAGATCATCTACTTTTATGTCGTCGATGAAGACGAACGACTGGTGGGCGTGCTGCCGACGCGGCGATTGCTGACCGCAGCGCTCGATCAGCTAATCGGCGATTTGATGATCAAACGGATCATCGCCATTCCGCAGAGCGCGACCTTGCTCGAAGCCTGCGAATTTTTCGTGCTCCATAAGTTCCTGGCCTTTCCGGTCGTCGACGCGGACCGAAGGGTGATCGGGATCGTCGACGTCGGCGTTTTCACGGAGGAAGTCTTTGATATCGCCGAGCGCGAACAGCACGAGGATGTTTTTGAAACGATCGGCTTTCATATCACGCAGGTGCGCGAGGCCAGTCCGCTGAAAGCGTTTCGTTATCGGTTTCCGTGGCTGCTGGTTTCGATTGCGAGTGGCACTGCCTGCGCCTTGGTGGCGAGTTTCTTTGGAGAGACCCTCGCGCAAAGCCTAGTCATAGCTTTTTTCCTCAGCCTCGTTCTGCAACTGGGAGAAAGCGTCAGCATGCAATCGATGACCGTTACGATTCAGGCGCTCCGCACCGCTCGCCCGACTTTGCGTTGGTACGGTGGAACGCTCTGGCGCGAACTTTCCACCGCGCTTCTCCTCGGTGCTGGCTGTGCCACCATCGTAACGCTAATTGTCTGGCTGTGGTTCAAAGTCTTGCTTCCATCGGTCGTCGTCGGCTCCAGCGTCCTCGCTTCGCTGCTGACGGCGGGACTGCTCGGATTGAGCGTTCCCACCATTCTGCATGCGTTGCGCTGGGATCCAAAAATCGCGGCTGGTCCGGTGACGCTGGCCGCAACCGATATCATGACGCTGCTCTTTTATTTCTCGATTGCGCGGCTGCTGCTTGACCGTGCCTAACGGGCACTAACTAGCCGATCTTTTTTCTGAAGCGTAACGCGCAAACGCAGAAAAGCAGCACTGCCATGCCGGTCAGAATGACTAACGACTGCACGTACTCGACGAAGGTCGCGCCACGCAAAATAATCGCGCGCATCAAACCGATGAAATAGGTCGTCGGCAAGATGGCGCCGAGGCCATAAAAAAACGCCGGCATCGTTTCGCGCGGGAAAATGAAGCCGGAGAAGAAAACGCTCGGAAGAATAAACGCCATCGACATTTGCAGCGCCTGCATCTGGTTTTCCGCTTTCGTGGCGACGAGCAGGCCCAGGCTGAGGAGAGCAAAAACGTAAACGAGTGTGGCCGTAATCATCGCCACAATGCTGCCCGCGATCGGCACGAAAAACACGAAATGCATAATCGAGAAGAGAAGGCAGGCCATGAGCATGCCGATGCAGAGATAGGGAATGAGTTTGCCGAGCATCAACGCCCAGCGGCTCAGCGGACTAACGAGAAGCTGCTCAAGCGTCCCACGCTCTTTTTCGCGCACAACCGCCATCGCCGTGGCAAAAGTCGTCCCGATTTGCAGCACAATGCCGACGACGCCCGGAACAAAAAAATTCGGGCTTCGCATCGTCGGGTTGTAGAGCATTTGCGGCCGAATCTCGACCGGCACCGCATGGCGTCCGCTCTCTTTCAGAAGCGTTTCGATCGATTGAGTTAGGGCAATGGCGACGGCGGTGTTGAGGGCTTGCAGGGCAACCGTGGAATTGGAGCCGTCGATGAGGAGCTGCGCCTGGGCAGACCGTCCGGCGCGAAGCTCGCGGGTAAAATGAGGCGGAATTTCCAGCCCGACGTAGGCGTGCCCGGCGCGAATTTCACTCGCCATCTCCGTCGCGTTGCCCACTTCCCTAACGATGCGAAAAGTCTCCGTGTTGACGAAACGATCAAGTAGTTGGCGGCTCTCCACCGTCCGATCCTCATTGAAGACGACCATCGCCATGTGCTTGACGTCGTTGTCGAGGGCGTAGCCGAAAGCGATCATCTCGACCAACGGTGGGAAGAGCATGAAGAAGAGCGTCATCGGATCGCGCAAGACGGTGATGAACTCCTTGAAGAGGATGGCCCCGAGGCCGCGGAAGGGACGTCTCATGGGTCGAGCTCAGTCATTCGATCAGGCCGCTTTCTCCTGTTGAGTGCCGTTCCCATGTTTTGCCGTCAGCGTGACGAAGACATCTTCAAGCGATGGGCCGATGACGTGGATCTCTGCGCTTTGAATTCCCACGCTGCGCAGCTTTTCTTCGATGTCGGCACGAGTGATCGAATCATCCACCAGCAGGTGCATCGATTGGCCGAACACTGTCGCGCTGCGCACGCCTGAGACCGTCCGCATGGCTTGGAGTGCCTGGGTGACGTGATCGCAGGTCACATCCCGACCATGTTCGTCAGCGCCGGGATCACCTCGCTCCACTGGCGCGTCTTCAGGCCGCAGTCGGGGTTGATCCACAGGTTCTGGTGGGGCACCACGGCCGCGGCCTTGCGCATGAGGCGCACGATCTCGTCGACCGACGGCACGCGCGGCGAATGGATGTCGTACACGCCCGGGCCGATCTCGTTCGGATAGCGGAAGCCCCCCGCGTTGTTCTGGCCGCCCGATCCGCCGAACGCGCGCAGCAGCTCCATGTCGGAGCGGCTGGTCTCGATGGTGATCACGTCGGCATCCATGGCCGCGATCTCCGGCAGGATGTCGTTGAATTCCGAATAGCACATGTGGGTGTGGATCTGCGTGCGGTCG
>Ga0207697_10000236_pt1 | contig 30182 bp, 32 predicted proteins | sample KBSSwiS5withPhiX_FD_184293 | JGI IMG/M metagenome (GOLD analysis project Ga0207697, IMG submission 184293) | Switchgrass rhizosphere microbial communities from Kellogg Biological Station, Michigan, USA, with PhiX - S5 (SPAdes) (version 2) | ecosystem: Host-associated > Plants > Roots >... | reverse complement strand
ATTCGCCTTGGAACAGTCCTGAACCCACGACGACCTACTTTCGGATGCCCCGTTTGAGTTCCCAAACCCGCACGGCTGCCAGAATCAATCTGCACGTCCGTATCAGGCTGCCCACCGGCGGATAATCGTTTCCGGATTGGTCGGCGGGTAGGCCGGAACAGTTTGAAGCGTTCAGGCGTTTCCCGCTGCGCGCTCGCTTCCGAAAGCGCATTGGCGACGTAGCCTTGTCGATCCGATGGCTATTCTTCTTCGGTGCTCCATTTACCGCCGATGGCTGCACGGAAGGTGTCGTTTTGGAATTATGAGCTAAGTTAGTTCTTATGGCTAGTTTGACTTAAGGCGACCGCGCTGCCTTCACCAATTCTTGCGAGTTTCTGACCATTTATTGCTGTGCCAGGCCGCTCCGAATCGAGGCTGTTTTTTCTCGTCGGTTGCGCCTCGCCCATTGTCCAAAGCCGCATGCGACGGATGTTGATACGCCTCTGCTCAGGTGGGTTTCGATTTGAGAAACGTGGGTTGTCCTATTGCCTACATTTCCGTAGCTGGTTTGCGACCCAGGATGTCTGGCGCGCACTCAAGCGTGGCCGGATCTATTCCTCTTGTTGGCTCACGTTTGCGAGTCCGCTTCTTCGCGCTCGGCGATTGTAAATCTCAGCAGCACCAATCACGACAATGTCCGAAGACACTAATTGACGGCCAGGCGTCGTGGCATGTTCAATTGAACACATGCTCGCCGCGCGTCTCAGAGAGGCACTTGAAGGTCTTCGTCACTTCATGCGTGAAGTGCAAGAACTTCTTAACAACGCAAGTCGAAGCCTATCTCGGACGCGCTCACGAAACATTGGCAGAAAAGGAGCGCCTACTCGAAAACCGGACAAAAGAGATGGAGAGAATTCGCCAGGACATCGATCGAACGCACCGGCTTTATCTAGATGGTGAGATTGGCGGAGAGGCCTTTGGAAAGTTCTTTCGACCAATCGAGGAACGGCAGAAGCAGCTGGAAGAGGAATTCCCCAAGCTCCAGGCGGAAATTGACTTCCTGAAGGTCGACTCGTTGTCGTCCGATCAGGTCATAAACGACGCCACTTACCTGCAAGAGAATTGGCCAGGACTGGAACGCTCCGAGAAACGCAAGATTGTGGAGTGCATCACTAACAAAATCGTCGTCTCCAAGGAGGAGATCACGATCGATCTGTGCTACCTCCCTTCTCCTAAAGAACTCACAAAAAGGCACTGGAGCCTAGGGGGTTCGAACCCCTGACCTCCTGAATGCCATTCAGGCGCTCTACCAACTGAGCTAAGACCCCGTGGGAGAATCCGAATTTTCGAGTCTCGAATGCTGATTTGCAAGAGGAAGTTGGTAATCTTGAAACGGATTTGCCCGCTGCGGCTCAGCTTACGCAAGTCCGAGGAGCGCGTGGATCAGAACGGGCTGCTGTTTGCCTTTCACCGATGCTTCTCCCAGCATGCGAGTCTGAAATTGCGTCGTGCTTTCGCGCAAAGTGGCGTCGCTCACGATGATATCAGCGTCATAATCGACGTTGCGGGTCAGCGTTTGCAGTCGCGACGCGACGTTCACGTCGTCTCCGATCACGCTGTAGTTGTAGCGCTGGGGTGATCCCACGTTGCCCGCGACGACCGTTCCCGTGTGAATCCCGATGCCAAAGCCAATCGTATAGCCCCTGGGCTGGAAGAGTCGATGGTTTAGATCGCCAAGAGCGATGCGCATTTTCAGAGCAGCGAGGAGTGCCTGCTCTGCCTGATCAGGCATTTCGAGCGGCACGCCGAACAACGCCATCACGGCGTCACCGATGTATTTGTCCACTACGCCCCCATGCTGATCGACGATCTGACTCATGGAAGTGAGATAAGCGTTGAGCAGTTCCAGCAGTTCACCGGCCTGGAGCGATTCGCTCAACGGCGTAAAATTGCGCAGATCGGAGAATAAAATTGTGACTTTTTTCTCTTCGCCACCAAGCAACAACTTCCTGCGAGTTAATTCAGCTGCGATCGCCGGCGAAGTTACTTTCCCGAGGACATCGCGAACTTTATCGCGTTCCGCAAGCCCCACGGTCATGTGCTGGAAAGATCGGGACAATTGTCCGAGTTCGTCGTGCCGGTCGAGTGTTATGCACGGCCGCGGAGTGTAATCGCCCTCTTCAACTCGCCGGGCATCCTCCGCGAGTCGCAGAATCGGCCGGCTCAGAGAGCTGGCGATTCCAAATACCGCGAGCACCGATAGAAGCAGACCCACGAGTCCGACCGCCAGGAGCGCTCCTTCCAAGGAGCGAAACGGTTCCAGCTCTACGTCGAGATTCCTTTGCAGAGCGACGGCTGCTTTTCCATTCCGCAAATTAAGACGCTCGACCAGGATGACGAAGCGTTCTTTTCGGAGAGGAACGATTGCGACCTCGTCGTTCCCTCTTCCGCTTCTGAGTGATGCAAGCAATCTCTGCCGGTGCGAAGAGTCAAAAGTCGAAGCGAGAATGGTCCAGGCTGAGGGTGCGCCGTTTTGATTCAAGAACGATACGTCAAGGTGAGTGAGGCTGCCCAGTTGGACTGCAAAGGCGTCATCGATGCGAAAACCGAGGCAGATATAGGCGATCGGTTCCGGTGCGAGCAACGGAACAACAACAACTGCGAAGAGCTTTCCGTCGCGCAGTGCGAGTCCGCGCGCCTCTAGCGAATCGTCGTTCTCAGCGGCCGCGATCAGGTCTGGCAAGTCGAAAGCTGTCCCATCGCGCTGCGGCTGATCGCTGTCATAGAGCGCCCTTTTTTCGAGCGAAACCAGAACCATGAAATTTGCCTTGATGCGATGCCGCCAGTTTTGCATGGCGAGGCGCATCGTCGCGCGATCGTCCGCAGCACTACTGAACGCCTGCTTGAACCCAAAATCGTAGGCAAGCATGCGGGCCTGCTCATTCAATTCATCCAGTCGTCTCTCCGTCAGCGTCGCAAAGATCCGGGAACCCCCGTGCAGGTTTTCCTCAATCTGCCGCTGCGCATGGCGACGGTTGGCCTGAAGAACAATCAGAAAACTAGCCGCCAGAAGGATCGCGACGAGCGAGAGAAAAAAGAACGCGAGGCGGCCGCGAAAAGTGCGGAAGTGCCAAGGGAAATTCACTCGCAGCGATCAAGTTCAGCGATAGCTATCGCCGGTCGAATCCGCCGGACTGCGTCGGAGACGAAAGTCTGGTTTAAGATCGAGGCGAAAACTGAGCGGGACGTCGGCGTTTAGCGCCACGCGCTGGCGCGGTTGGTTGGAAGAATTTTTCAGGCGCGGCTGCCACACCTCGACGTCATAACTTCCCGCCGGCAGACCGCGCAATTGGGCTGCACCGGTCGAATCCGTGACCCGAAACCAAGGCGTCGGAACGACAAGAATGTAGGCGATCATCCAGTCGTGGATATTGCAGCCGAGGGTTACGACACCCGGTGTATCGAACGCAATCGGCTCGGGCGGAGTTCCGGCGTAAAGCGGCAGCTCAAATTTCTTCGCCGGCGAGAAGGAATAGACGTGGTGTTTGACGGTATCCTTGTTAGGGAACTGGACCAAGCTGCCGGCCTGGACCGCGCTGACGTACGGGATAAACTGCTTGTTCCGTTGCACGACTTCGCTTTGCGTCCTGCGCGAAGGCGGCTGCCCCGCAACTGGCAGGGCATACACGACAGCGTCTAGAACCGGTTTCCCGTTCTGATCGCTGACCGCAACCGTGAGATCCCCCGCGCCCGCCGTCGCGGCGGCCGCCACAAGAAAGGGAAGACCTTTAAAAAGCCGCATGGATCGAAAGTCGCAGGACGTTATTCATGTAAGAAATATTCGAGCGAGTGGTGTAGTGCCACTCGTAGCGAGCGTTAACCGAGACCCACTGGGTCAAAGCCTGGCTCACGCCAACCGAAAGAGTGTTAGTGATCGCGTCGAAGTTGTAGGCCACATAGGGGCCGCCAAACGTGCCAACCAGCCGCTGATCGTTCGCCAAGGCCACGATGTCAGGCCGTGGCGGCACTGCATATGAGACCACCTCGCCGCTACGCAATTCGTATTCCGCGCTCAGCTGCGTCTTATCGGTCAGATCGAACGAGCCGCTCAGGGCAAAAGCATGCGAGAAGCGATCGAAAACCCGGACTTCACCGCCGATGTCCTCGTAAAAGTAGGAGGCGTCGATCGCGAACCTTTCGGTCAGCCGTTTCCCGACGGCAAGTCCGGTGTGAAATCGCCCGCCGCTTTGAAGCGACTGTTTGAAAGCGGCATATCCGCCGCCCGCCTCAACTCGAACGAACGGAGCCATCGCACCCAGCCCGAAGCGATAACGCAACGCCGCGGTCGAGCCGATCGTTATGCTATTAAAATCTTCGTAGTGCGCGAAAGCACGCGCATCGAGGTCTGCCGTGATCGAAAAACGCAGATCGTCAGTCAGCTCGCCAAAGCGACCAAAAGCTACGTGCCCATCGAAGGAGAAGTCACTCTCTCGATCAGGGGAGCGGTCCGAGTTCGACAGATTATCATTGTAGGAAACTTCGCCGCGAATATCTCGAATCCAATCGCCTCGCGCACGATCCACGATGGAGACGAGGAGCAAGACCGCCAGGCACGTCCTCGAGAAGGAAACGCTCGTGGGGCTCATACCAAATCTTTTACATGGACGGACGAATGCGTCTATCGCAAAACAAACGGCCTAACGACCAACGATCGAAATTTTGGAGCGCTCGCTTAAGTCGATGAGCGCGGCTTTTTCGAGGAGCAAGGTACGGCCGGCTTCGATCGCAATCGCGCGCACCTTCGCTTCCGTCGCGACGCGCAACGTCTCCGTCCCGATAACCGGCACGTCAAAGCGCATGTCCTGGTTCGGCTTCGTGACCTTGATTACGATCGCGTTCTTTTTGCCTAACGACCCGCCGCGGCGAATTGCTTCGTTTGTGCCCTCGAACGCCTCGACCGCAAGGACAGTTCCATTTTTGACCACGACCGTCTGGCCGACATTGAGAGCGCTGAGTTGTTTGGCAATTTCGAATCCGAAGGTGATGTCTTCCTCCTCGCGTTCCTTCAATTTCGGTCCGGCAATGTGGCCGTGCGGCGCGAGCAGATGATCGAGAAAAGTCGTGGCGGGGAGAAGCTCGACGTTGATCTCCGCAAGCTGGTCCGCGATTGCCCCAAAAATCGATTCGGCGTTGCGCTCCTTCAGCCGCGCGAGGAGGAACATCGCTTTGAGATCAGGGCGCAGACTGAAGAGGTTACCGGGTGCAATCTGTCCCGCCATGATCGCTTTTTGCACGTTTGCGTCTCGGAAAAAACTGAGCAGCCGGCCCAACTGACCGACCCGCAACCACTCGATCGCATCGGCGCGGTTGGTGATTTCGGTTGAGGTCTCGTCCGTAAAAGCAGCGACAACAATCCTTTTCACCCCGGCCACACGCGCGGCGTCGGCGAGGAGAAGTGGATAAACGCCACTACCCGCAATGATTCCGAGCGCGTCTGGTGGTGGCATAACCAGCCCAATCTTTAGCGCAGATTACGAGGAGCGGGAAGCGAACCGTGTGTGAAGGATCTCGAAAGCGAGAAGCAAATCGCGCGGTTAGTCGAAGGACGCGCGTCCAGATCAATGGCGCCGGCGCTTCACGTGCAATTGGGCGAGCGCCTTTTGCAGCGACGCCTGAATGGAAGCAACCTCTTCAGCTACGTGATCCTCTTTCATCGCCGCCTGGGCACGGGCCACGGCCGCTTCCGCAGCGGCCTCATCGATGGCGGATGATTCGATCGCCATATCGGTCAGGATCGAGACGGAGTCTCCCGTAATTTCGGCGAATCCTTCTCCGACCGCGAGCGAGCTTTGTGTGCCGCCTCTAAAAACCCGCAGCTCGCCGGGTTTGAGCGTGGTCAAGACGGGGACGTGTTGGGGATAAATACCAAGTTCTCCGTCCGTGCCGGGGAGCACAACCATCTCCACATCCTCGGAGAATGCCTTCGCTTCCGGTGTGACGATTTCCAATCGAAGCGTGCGCGCCATGCTATTCCTTGATCATGTCGATGCCGCCCTTCATATAGAAATTCTGCTCGGGCACTTCGTCATGTTTGCCATCGAGAATTTCTTTAAAGCCGCGGACTGTCTCGGCGATCGAAACGTATTGACCAGCCGTGCCGGTAAAGACTTCGGCGACGTGGAATGGCTGGCTGAGGAAGCGCTGGATTTTGCGGGCCCGGTAAACGGTCAGTTTGTCTTCCGGACTGAGCTCATCCATGCCCAGAATCGCAATGATATCCTGCAAATCCTTGTACCGTTGAAGAACCTTCTGCACGCCACGCGCGACATTGTAATGCTCCTCGCCTACGATCTCGGGCGCGAGCGATTTCGATGTGGAAGCGAGGGGATCGACCGCCGGATAGATACCAAGCTCGGCGATCGCGCGCTCGAGCACGATGGTGGAATCGAGGTGGGCGAAAGTGTTTGCCGGAGCCGGATCGGTAAGGTCGTCGGCCGGAACGTAAACCGCCTGAAACGAGGTGATTGAGCCCTTGTTCGTCGAGGTAATTCGCTCCTGCAGGTCGCCCATTTCAGCGGCGAGCGTCGGCTGATAACCGACCGCGCTCGGCGTTCGCCCTAACAATGCCGAAACCTCCGAGCCTGCCTGCGAGAAACGGAAAATGTTGTCGATGAAAAGCAACACATCCTGATTGCGTTCGTCGCGAAAATATTCCGTCATCGCCAACGCGGAGAGCGCGACCCGCAGACGCGCGCCCGGGGGTTCGTTCATCTGTCCGTAAACGAGCGCAACTTTCGATTTGCTGAGGTCTTTTTGATCAATGACCCCGGCTTCGCTCATTTCGTTGTAAAGATCGTTGCCTTCGCGCGAACGCTCGCCGACACCCGCGAAAACCGAGAAGCCGCCATGGCCTTTGGCAATGTTGTTGATCAACTCCATGATCACGACCGTCTTACCGACGCCCGCGCCTCCGAATGCGCCGACTTTGCCGCCTTTGGTGAACGGAGCGATCAGATCGATGACCTTGATACCGGTCTCGAGGATGTTGGCCTGGACATCTTGCTCGGTCAGATCAGGTGCTTTGCGGTGAATCGGATAACGCTTCGTGAAAGAAACGGGGCCACGATTGTCGACCGGGTCGCCCGTCACATTAAAGATGCGCCCCAGCGTCCCCTCGCCTACCGGAACGGAAATCGGCCCGCCCGTATCGACCACTGGCATGCCACGCTTGAGCCCCTCGGTGCCCGACATTGCGATCGAGCGCACCCAGCTTTCGCCGAGGTGCTGTTGGACTTCGAGCGTCAACTTGGTCGGATTACCGTTAACTTCGAACTCGACCTCGAGCGCGTTGTAGATGCCCGGAAGCTTTCCCGCTTCGGCGAAGTCGACATCGACGACGGGACCAATGACTTGAACAATATTACCAGTATTCATAAAGAGAATCGACGCGCTGGGCGACGGCCCGGTGCGCGGAAGAGCCCAAGGTAACGAAGTTGGGCCCGCCGACAAGCGGAAACGAATAGTACAGATTTGGCGGCCTACGCGGCGGCTTTAGTTGTAAGGCTGTTCATCCTCGGGCGCGATCTCGTGCCAGCGCCGGACGATATTGAAAGCGGTCAGCGCCGTATCAATGTTACGTTGCACAATTCCACGGGCCGCCGTCATCAACCGCATGGCGGCGGATTCGCGATTAGCTTGAATGAAAGCCTGCGTCGAAGAAACGATGACCAGAGCCAGTAGCGACATGGCGACAATTATTTCGACCAGCGCCATGCCGGCCATCCCTCGACGCAGCGACAAGGGTTTTATCTAGTGAAATAAGCCATTTGCGCCGACCAAGGGTGGCGGACGCTAGGGAGCAACGAGCATGCCACCGCCTCCTCGCGAATATCTCCGTAACCCACCTTTCCTAACGGCATGTGACCTGCTTTTCGACACGGGCCGACTCAGCGATCCCAGCCGAATCGGCGGATGTAACATGCGAACTTTACTGAGTACAGCCATTTCTTGCGGCGCCCTTCTGCGATGCGCAGCGGGGCCGATCGATTTCACGCCGGCAACAGGAAAGCGTGTCCTCGAAAACGTAGAGTTTCCGCAGCTCGTCTTTCATCAGGATGGCCGTCCGATTACCTACGAGCAGCCGCGAAACTGGACTTTCACGGGCGCTTCTGCCGAGCTCAAACTGACGCCGAATGTTGCGCAAGCGCAGGCTTCTATCGAGCAAGTCTCTTTGGCGGGGCCGCAACCCTTCGATGAAGCCGCGATCGCTGCGTTGCGATTGGTCGTGCTTGGATCGATCCCAAGTGGTGCTAAGGACGCAAAGATTGTCTCCGAAGAGCAGAACCCGGTTCCAATCAATCGGCAGCCTAGCTATGCAATCACAGCAGATTACAGCTTTTTCGACCAGGACTATGTCATCAGCATGCTCTTCGCAAATTTGGGCGAGACACAAGTGCGGGCACGGCTAGTGACCCGCAAGGCAGACTTCGATAAGCTCCAACGTGCCTTTCGCGGTAGCCTTTTCAGTCTGCATTGGGAAGAGAAGGCAGCAGCAGCTTCACCGCCTCACGCCTCGAACTGAGCGCGGCTCCTCACCCGAGTCGAGCAGTTTGAGCTTCTCCGAACGCGGGCCTCGGCTTCTCACTGCATGTACCAGCGAGAACGAACATAATCATAAGACGCCATTAGGCCGGGAGGTGGTTTGGAAAGGAAATTAGTATCAAAATACCAGGCACGGTTGGGCGGGCTGTAAACGTTGGCGGCTCCCCAATGGCCGATGCCCTGCTGGCTATTGTAGAGCTCGAGCATTGAGCCGTAGTAGGTAAAGCTTTTGCCCGACCAATCTTCGAGGAAGCGCGGAAAGTTTTCGACTCCACCGCTGTAGTAGCCGCCGCCGGACGGCACGATGCCTGAAATGATGCCAGCATTGACTGTCGTGTTGGTCGCGTCGGGCACCGTTCCCGCGAGCGCATCCGACCACGAATTGGACAGGATAGTGACAGCGTCGCCGATAATGGCCGCGGGCTGACGTGTATAGCCGGGGACGGTCGGTTGGGTGGGATCACCTGAATTGGATGCAGGTTGCACACTAGCCGTACTCCCAGTGTTGTAATCGCCTTGGACGTAGATTGGGTTGGCGCTGGCGACGGTCAGACCAGGAGTAGTTCCAACACTGCTCCCATCTGGCAATTTGGCGCCGTTTTTCAATCGGATGCCGCGCTTGTTGGTCAGGCCGTTGGCACCAGCGCTGATATCCGTGATGTAAATAATGCCGTTAAAATTGCCAAATTTCCCGGTGTTTACGGCTGTGGTAATTACGCTGAGATCAAGCGTAGCAAGCCGAACGGTAGCGTTACCAGTGGTCGCGCCTTCCCGATTGTCAGTAATCGTTTGGTTGGTCGTGATTGCGCTCTTAAAGGCGACGGCCATGTTCTTGTTCGTGCCCGTCGTGGCATTGGTAATGTCAGTCCCGGCGGAGTTGTAGATTTTGACGTTGTTTGAAGCATCGATCGTGATCACAGCACCTGCCTGGGTCTGGAATCGGTAAGGATCGAGTGTTGTGGACGAGGTGGTATAGTCGATCAGTTGATGATAGTCATCCAGGACCACACCGTAAGGCTGCTGTGCTTGTCCGCTGGTTGGCGGCATACCGGGTGCCCAATGTGGACTGGTCGGCGTCTCAGGATGCTGACTATCTCCTGACATAAAGCCGATCGACCATAAGTCTACATAAGTGGTATTGCCGTTAAGTGTAAGGGTATCATGGCCAGTGTATAGACTGCCGTTCGTGTGAACGTCCCCGTTCACTGTCATAGGCGCTCCCGGGTGGATCTCCATACCATCGGTGTAGAAGATGGCGTACCGCCACAGCGAGAGAATTTGCTTCTGAAAAATCCGCCGGACACGAGCGACAACGTTGTGAGGATCGTTCGGGTTCGTCAGATTGGCGGCGGTGGTGGTGAGGGTTGGAATAACGACATCGGCGGTAGCAAGATAATAATAGCTTCGGTCGCCGCTGGCAGTCCCAGCGATCGGCGCAGGTGTAGCTGTGCCTGCCGTCTTCGCGTTCCAATTCGAATCGAGAGGATAAATGGCGTAATTGGTAAGGGTATACTGCGACACACCGGGAAAGTTACCGGGGGTAGGTGTGGGAATCTCGTTATCGAAATCGCTGCGCTTAAAGACGGTCGTCTGGCTGGTGCGACAGATGGCGCGCCAGGCTGAGAAAGCCATCTCGGTGCTGGCATCGCCGATATTGGTAGCCTGCCGCAGGAGCAAGCTGCGCCGCACATTGCGTCCGATAGAGTTAGTGTACTGCATGGCCAGATCGATGAACACCCCTACAATCACCATTGTGATGACGGTGACGATAAGAGTGTTGCCGGAGTGCCTAAGGGTCCGATAGTGAGCTGTTTTCATTGGGTGTTGGTCAGTTTGCAGCGAAACGGAATCTTTGAGCTTAGAAACATGTTGACGGCGCCATAACCGCGCTGGCTCGTGTTCGCGTCGACGGCGGACAGATCGACCGCGGCCACGTAGCGGTTCTGGGGTGTGGGCGGAGAGCCCGGGGTCAAAGGAATACTAAATGGTGTGGGCGAAGTTATATTGCGCGTGATGACCTTGTAGGCGTTGAGGTCATTAGTGGGGTAATAGCGCAGATCGCCTCCCACGACGGCGTAGCTTTTACGGGCGGTGATGAAGGCCGTGATGATGTACGTAGTCCCGGTCCCGCCCTCGATTCCCGTGCCAACAATATCGATCGCGGTCCCGATCGCCTGGCCGAGATTATAGCGAAGGTTGGCCCCGGAGACTGTCGTGCTGGCAATATCGAACTCAATGCCAAAAGCGGGAATGTTGAGCCGGGCGCCTGCTCCCGGAGTGTAACCAGGACAATTGAGCGTGACCGAAGTGTCGGTGGCAAGGGCGTCGACTACGACCGGAAATGGACCGGCGGCAAAGCTTTGAAATGAGATCCCGGGCGCCTGCACCGGGCTTCCTGAGCCATCAATGATCGTGGTGATGGGCTGAAGGTTGGAATCGACCAGTTGAGGAATCGAGACCGAGCTGTGAATGTTTTGCAGCATCTGGTCGACGCCGGCACGTGCTTGCTGATGGGCCGTATTGACGGCGGTGTTCTTCGCGTAGAGAACCATCCCTGAGTTGAGAATCAGAAAGATCATTAGCCCAACGACGGTCATGATAGCGGTCGAAACCATCACTTCCGCCAGGGTAAACCCGCGACTTTTAAGGTGGAATTTCAAGTTCATACGTCAGAGGCCCGCATCGCATTCAACTGCACCCGATAAACCTTGCTTCGATAAGTGTAGGTAACGACGACCGTAGCGGAGTAGAGATTGAGGTTCTGCCCTTGGGTCACAACGTTGTTGCTCACCACAGTAGTGACCATCTGTCCGGTTACCGTGTGTGTCTGGCCACCGGCGCCCGAGGGTTCACTATAGAGAGTGACGGTCTGCGCTGCGCTGGTGCCAAGCGTCAAAGGAGGTGGAATCTGCGGCGGGGTCGTCTGGGGGTTGAATGGAGATTCCGTCAAGATGAGGTCGATCTGGTTTTGGGCAGCTGTTTCGGCACCGGTATAGAGCCGGGCGATGGAGGCGTAATTGTTCGCCTGGGTCAAAGCCCAGATGGCGCTGCCGGCAAGCAGCCCGAGCAAGGCAGTCGCGACCAATAATTCGATCAGGGTGAACCCACTATTATCTTTGCCTCCCCCGGCAAAGCTCCCAGAAGAATTGCACATTCTGGTTATAAATAGCAGCACCGCCCATGCCTACAATATTGACAATAATGATTTGCGTGGGTGGATTTTGCTCCTGATCGGTCCGTTCATCCCGGGCACTGCTTGCGCCTTGGCACGCCCCAGCTTTTTCCATGCCAATATTCGCCGAAAGGTTGAGGTTTTTGGTAAAGTGGCATACAAACAACCAAATCCCCCAGCGAGCGCCTCGCTTTCTTATTTTTTTGGGTTGTGCGAAAACGACCTGCTTCGGACAGAATTATCGGCCCTGAAACTCAAAAATGAGAGAAAAAGAAAGGGAACTGATTAAAAAGGCTTGCCTCGATTACCGATTTTGATTTATAAAAAAGATCAGATCCCCAATGAAAACATTCCAGACCTTAAATTTGCAGAAAGTGCTTATCGCCGTCGTCTGTGTCGGCATGCTTCTTGCAAGCAGCCGCGCGAACTCCGCCGTTGCTAATGTGTCCACAACGACGATCGCAACTGCTGCGCAGCACGGCCTGGCAACGTTTGAATCAGCTGAACCTGCCTCGGTCGCCTTGCCTCCACTCGCAGCTCTTGCGCCGAGCCAGAAGTGGGGCGCTCTCTTTCCCGTCTTCGGAGTCATCGCTGCGGTGGCTGTGACACAATTGCTGCGTCGGCGCCGCCTCGCTCAGCTTCGCTCCGATTCCTCGTTCGGTCAGTAAGAACGACCGCCGGCTAGCAACTTATTGGAACGCTAACCGCCTTCCCGCTGGGGAACTAGCCCGCTAGCGCTAGCTGCGCCGTCGAAATCTCGAGCAACTCGGTCGTGATGCTGGCCTGGCGCATCTTATTGTACTCAAGCGTGAGATCCTTGATGAATTGATTGGCGTTGTCGGTCGCGTTTTTCATCGCCACCATGCGCGCGCTGTGCTCCGAAGCCCTCGCGTCGAGGACCATCTGGTAAACCTGATACTGGACATAGTAGGGCAACATGAAATCCAGCACGTCGTGCGCGCTCGGTTCAAAAATGTAACCGAGCATCGGATCGGCCGAGTGGGCTTCGGCAGGCTGAGACCCGGATCCGCCTCGTGTTCCCTTGAAAGCAAGTTGGCTGATCGGAAGGAGTACTTGCGCGACCGGCTTCTGATCGATCGTGTTGACAAAGTGGGTGTAAACGACGGTCACCTTGTCAACCTGACGGCTGAGAAATTTTTCGATGCAGAATCGTGAGATTGCCTTCGTTTCCAGGAACGTCGGCGCGTCCCGAAGTTCGAAATCTGCCAGGAGCTCTCGTTGGGAACGGGCGACGAACTGGCGGCCCTTTCGACCGGCCGTCACATACATCGTCTTGGCAGCGTCAAAAGCCACCGCCTCCCGCATGAGATTGGTGTTGATCGCGCCCGCCAACCCCTTGTCGGTGCTGAGGATGAGAACGAGTTCCTTCCCCGTCGGCCGAATCTGCAAGAGTGGATGAAGCAGCGGGTCGGTTCGGCTTCTCAGCGAAACGAGCACCCGGTTCATCAATTCTGAATAGGGACGCCCCGCGAGCGCGAGTTGCTGCGCGCGGCGCATTTTCGACGCCGCGACCATCTGCATCGCCTTCGTAATTTGAGACGTGTTACGGATCGATTTGATCCGGCGCCGGATGTCTTGCGTATTCGCCATGTCGTTAGGCGCTTATTGCCAAGTCGTCTTGAAATCGTTCAAGGCCGTCGCCAAATCAGCTTCCAGATCCTTGTCGAGTGCCTTCTTCGTTCTGATCGCGGCGAGCAGACTTTCCTTCCGCGTTTGAAAATAGTCCTGCAGTTTTGCCTGAAATTCCTTCACCCGCTCCACTGGAACCGCATCCAGATATCCGTTCTGCATGGCCCAGAGGACCGCGACCTGTTCTTCGACTGGAATCGGGTTGTATTGGACCTGCTTGAACAATTCCACAATTCGCTGGCCGCGATCGAGCCGCGCTTTGGTAGCGGCGTCCAAATCGGAACCGAACTGCGCGAAGGCAGCCAGCTCGCGAAACTGCGCCAAGTCGAGCTTGATCTTTCCGGCAACCTGCTTGATCGCCTTGATCTGCGCCGCGGAACCGACGCGGCTGACGGAAAGCCCTACGGAAACAGCCGGTCGAACGCCTTGAAAAAAGAGATCGGTCTCGAGGTAAATCTGTCCGTCCGTGATCGAAATGACGTTGGTAGGAATGTAGGCCGAGACGTCGCCGGCCTGCGTTTCGATGATGGGCAGGGCCGTGAGGGAGCCACCGCCGGCTTCTTCCGTGACGCGGGCACTGCGTTCGAGCAAACGCGAATGCAGGTAAAAGACATCGCCGGGATACGCTTCGCGTCCAGAAGGACGTTTCAAGACAAGGCAGACCTGTCGATAAGCAACGGCGTGCTTCGAGAGGTCGTCGAAAATGATGAGCGCGTCCATGCCGTTATCCAGGAACCACTCACCCATCGCCGCACCTGCGAAGGGTGCGAGATATTGGTTCGATGCGCTATCGGATGCGGGCGCCGAAAGGATCGTGGTGTAGGGCATGGCGCCGTTTTTCTCCAGCACCGCGAGGGTTCGGGCGACGTTGGAGTTCTTCTGGCCAATCGCCACGTAAATGCAATAGAGCGGACGATAGTCTTTCAGATGGCCGTCCTCGGCCGCTTTGTTCAGACGTGCCTGACTGATGATCGTGTCGACCGCAATAGTTGACTTGCCGGTTGCACGATCGCCGATGATCAACTCGCGCTGACCCCGACCAATCGGAATCATCGCGTCGATGGCCATAATACCAGTTTGCACCGGTTGACTGACGCTCCGGCGCTTGATGATGCCGGGTGCGACTTTCTCCACTGGATAGAACGTATCGCTTTTAATTGGCCCCTTGTTATCGATCGGCTGGCCGAGGGTGTTCACAACGCGGCCGAGCAACCCCTTGCCTACCGGCACCTGAAGAAGCTTCCCGGTTGTCTTGACCTCGTCGCCTTCCGCAACCTTCGTCGGATCGCCCAATAGAATGACACCGACCTCGGTTTCCTCGAGGTTGAGGGCGAGACCAAATTCCCCACTCGGGAACTCAATCATCTCATTCAACATCACATCGCTCAGTCCCTCCACTCGCGCGACGCCGTCGCCCGCGTCGCGGACAATTCCGACGTTGCTCTTGATCGTTGAGGTTTTAAGGCCTGCGATTTGCGTTTCGATTTCTTCCAGAATGCTGCTCATGATATTTCCTTGGGTTAAAGTTTTTGCTGCAGGCGCTCGAGACGGTTACGCACACTACTGTCCCAGACATCGCTCCCGACCCGGACACGAACGCCACCAAGCAAAGCCGGATTCACGACAAAATCTGTCGCCAGACCCGCGCCGTACTTGTGCTCCAAACCGGCCACGATTTTACGGCCGGCTTCGGGGTCGAGCTCGGCCGCGGATTCGATGGTCGCCTGTCGCTTCCCAAATTCGAGCCGCAAGAGCCGCAGATAATTTTCGAGAAGGTGGATATAATTTCGAGGCCTCTCCGCAATGATGGATTGAACAATGGAATTTATTCTTTCGCGATCCAGCACGCCATTGACGTAGCTCGCGCGCATGAGTTTGCGCGAGAGCCGGCGAATGTCCTTGCTGATCTTCACGCGTTCGGCCCGTAGCTTTAGGACATCTGCCGACTGGCTTCTTCCTGAAGACGACGCTGATCGTCGGAGGTCAGGACTTTGCCGGTCACCTTTGCCGTCGTGTCAATAACGAGTCGACCCAGCTCACGCTTGAGCTGGCTCATCGTCCGCTCATGCTCAAGCACGCTTGCCTCGCGCGCCTTGGCCAGAATCTGCTCCGCCGCGACAATCGCTTCCTGTTGCTTGCGCTCGGCGATGACCCCGGCGCTAGCCCGAGCTTCATCGATCATCTTCTGTGCTTCGTTGTTACCCTTAGCCAGAATTTCCTGGTAACGCTGCTCCGCCTCGGCCAGTTGCTGCTTGATCTTGTCCGCGTTCAAGAGGCCTTCGGCTATTCGTTGTCTCCGCTCTTCCAAAATACCGAGGATCGGTTTGTAAGCGAAGTGCTTCAGAAGCAGCGCGACGAGAATGAAGCTGATGACCTGCGACAGGAAAATCCACATGTCGAAGCCAAACGCCTCGCCCGTTTCGCGAGCCATCTCAACGATTCCGCCGGAGGCAGCAAGCAATGTAATGTTCATCGAAGTTAAAGCCGGGTTACGAAGGCTCGCGCGCCCAGCAATTATTTAACGAGGAACAGCGCGTAAAACACGATCGCTTCTGCGAAGGCGATGGAAAGAATCGCCTGAACCAGGATCGGTGTAGCCGCGCCCGGGTTACGACCGACCGCCGAGGAGGCGCCCATGCCGATTAGTCCTACACCGATCGCCGCGCCGAGGGCCGCGAGACCGACGTGAATGCTTCCGCTCATCTCTGCCAGTAAGGGTAATATCATATCTCTTTCTTCTTTGGTTGTTGTTGTCGACGGCCTCCGCGGGAACCACGGTCATAGCCGCCGAAATTCTTAGTGGTGCGCTCCCTGGGCCGGTTGGTGTTGCGCGATCAAAAGGGTAAACACTGCGGTAAGAAGCATGAACACCATCGCTTGCACGATGCCCACCAGCAATTCCATAAAATAAAACGGGATTGGAATGAGCCAGGCGAGCGAAGGCACCATGTGCGCCATGGTTTCGAGCATCGTCTCGCCAGCGTAAACATTTCCATAAAGCCGGAAGCTAAGCGAGATCGGACGGAATAGGATCGAGATCACTTCGAGCAAGCCGGCCAGAAAGAAGATCAAACCCATGAGCAGCTTCATGAAGCCCTTGTTCTCGCCTTTCGCGCCGAAAATTTCGTGGATCACACCGCCCACGCCTTGCGATTGAATCGCCCAGTAAATCCAAAGCACGAAGAAGACAGCCGCCATGGCAAACGTCATGTTCAAATCCGCGTTACCACCGCGGAGGAGCGGTCTCTCGACGTGGAAAACATTGGTGACCGGATCTCTATGGCCCCAGCCAATAGTGCCGATGCCGGGGATGAGCCCGAACCAGTTCTCAAACAGAATAAAGATGAAAAGCGTCGCGAAAAACCAAAAAGTCTTCTTAACGAGTTCGCTCCCAATCACGCTCTCGAGGAAATTGTAGAGACTCTCTACAATCCATTCCCATCGGTTCTGTCTCGGACCCGGAACTGGCTTGATGTTGCGCGTGGCCGTCTGAGCAAAAGCGATAATGGCTGCCGCCACCAGCCAGGTAACAAACATCGAATTCGTGATCGCGAATTTGCCGATATGGAAAAGGACATCGGGCTTGAGCGGAACTCCCTTTTCTTTTTCCACCACGTGCTCGTTAGGCGTGGCGGCAACCTCCGCTGGCTCAGCCGCCATCGCGGCAGCAAGACCACCGCCGCAGAGCACCGCGACAACTAACAGGACTGGCAGAAAACGGAAATAACGATTGGCCATTTGCAAGGGTCAGAAAGCGGCGCTGCCGAATGCCGGCGCACCGCGACACGCTTCAAACCGAACACGCATGCGCCGCAAAGCCGCTCTCGTCGCGCATATAGAAGAGCATCTTGCCAACGCTGACAAGCGATTTTCCGGAGAATTTTTGACGGTCGGAATCCAGCTGAAAAAGCGCCGAAAAACCCTAATCGGCAGGCACCCGTTCCGGCTGAAACTGGTGAACCAAGGGGCGTTCAGCGCTGGCTCGAGCCTCTGCCTCATTCGCGATGTCCACCGCTTCGCGATAGTACCCTTCGAGTTGGGCGATGTGAGAGCGCTGCTCGAAATGCGCTGCGACCGATTCACTAGCCAGCGCACCCATCTCGCTGAAGGAGTGCTGTGTGCGAGTAATTTTGATCATCTCGGCGGCGAGCGCCTGATAATCGCGTTCGTCCACTAACGCGCCGCAACGTCCGTCTTCCACTGCTTCCGGGATGCCCCCGTGCCGCGTCGCCAAGACCGGCATACCCGTCGCCATCGCCTCGAGAATCGAGTTCGGAATCCCTTCCTGATTCTCGTCCGCCGTCATTTCGCTGGGATGCAAGAAGACATGGCACCGGTAATAAAGATCGAGCAGATCCGCCTGCGAAAGGAAGCCGGTGAAATGAACCTTCTGGCTCACGTTCAGGTGCGCCGCGAGCGCCTCAAGCGAAGGTTGCAACGGTCCTTTCCCTGCGATCAGCAGCTCAGCGTTCGGATTTTGACGGCAGAAAAGAGCGAAGGCGCGCAAGCACGTCGTTAGGCCCTTTTTCGGAATCAAGCGGCACGCCTGCAAAAATCGCCAGGGCCTGTCTCCCGGTGCCTTGCGACGCCGCGCCGGGAATTGCTCGAGCGGAATTCCGGTCCGGTTAATGCGGATCTTCTCCGGGTCACAACCGAGCCGGATGAGACGCTGCTCGAGCGAGCGGGAGCGCGCCAGCACCAGCGGGACAGCATCGAAGACCTTGTTCAGCTTCGCCGCGTAATCCGGACTGTCTGCCTTCAGCATCACATCGGCGCCATGAAACGAAACGATGCAGGGCTTGTCCCAGCACTGGATAAAGGGCAGCAGGTGGACGCCAGTGTGTCCAAAATAAATGTGCATGACATCCGCACCACGGCGTTCCAGCAAGTTGGCCAGGAGTTGATATTCCCCGCGATAAACGATCGGCGGCCGACGCTCCACAAACTTCAACCATCCGTGCCGAATCGGATTGAAACGCGGTGCGGGAATGAGCTCGATATCGTCGAAAGGAAAACGTTCGGCGTTCTGGATTTTCTTCGTCATGACGAAGGTGCTCACATCGCGCAGACCGGTTACCTGCCGGTAGATGTGAAGCATCTCCGATTTGAGGAATGTTGTGCAGTAACTGGCGACGACCAATTTCGACATAAAAAAATGGGGAACCGGATCAGGGAGCCAAAAAGTCGTGAACTCTTAGCGCATTGCTTCCGGTTGTCTAACTGAATTCATTTGTAAATCACAAAACAGCTTTGGCATACGAAACGTCGACTTCCGACTTATTCAATTCGGTTTCCTGCAACCACCTATCAAGTGCGATTTTCAAATCTTCGACTCCTTTTTTCTCTTTCGCGGAGACTGCGATGACCTCGCGATCAGGGTAGCGCCTTTCAAATGCGGACAGATTTTCTGCCGCTTCGGGAAGATCCATTTTGTTTGCTATGACCCGCCAGGGACGCTTCGCCAGCCGAGTATCGTAAAGAGCAATTTCGCGCCTTAGATGCTGCAAATCTTCGATCGGATTGCGCCCTTCGCTCCCAGCCATATCGAGGACGAAGAGCAAGAGCCGGCATCGGGTAATGTGTCGTAGGAATGCGTGCCCAAGACCTAGGTTGCGATGAGCCCCTTCAATCAAACCGGGTACGTCCGCCACCCTGGCCCGCCGATAATCAGCGAAATCAACCACGCCGATCATCGGGTGCAAAGTGGTAAACGGATATGGCGCCACTTTTGGATGGGCCGCGGAGATTCGGCGCAGCAGCGTTGACTTCCCGGCATTCGGGTAACCGACCAGTCCCGCATCTGCGATCGTCCGCAATTCGAGGATGAACACCCCCTCCTCTCCTTTTTCACCGTCTGAATATTGCCGAGGTGCACGGTTGCGGGCGCTCTTGAAATGGACGTTTCCTTTGCCGCCCCGGCCTCCGTGACAAAGAACAAACTCCTCGTTAGGCAAGGCAAGATCCGCAATCTGTTCAAGCGCCGCCTCCGGTGCGGTGCTTCCATTCTCGCCGTCAATGGAATTCGTTAGGTCGGATGTTTCGCCTAACGAGTCGAGACGATGCACCACGGTGCCGACTGGCACACGCACAATTTTGGCCGGGGCACCGCGACCGTGCATTTGCTTTCCCATCCCATGGGAACCGTTCTTCGCTTTGATCAACGGCTCGTAAAACAAGGCCGCCAGATTGTCGGTGTGCTCGTCCGCGCGAAGGATAATGTCGCCCCCCTTTCCGCCGTCTCCGCCATCCGGGCCGCCCCGCGGCACAAACTTCTCCCGGCGAAAACTGACGCAACCACGCCCACCATCACCGGCCTTCGCAGAAACCTTGATGCGGTCGACGAACACACTCAACTATACCGCTCGATGGCGTTTTGCGAGTGTCCATTACTGTTTTGTTACCTTTCGCGAGTGATTCGCTTTCTCGCTTGCGCGGCGCAGCGGGCGCGCTGACCACCCCTAGTTTTTCTTCAGCAGCCGACTGTAAAGCTGCTTCGTTTGTTCGGCGATCGCGGGCCAGCCAAACTTCTCTTCGGCGCGCTTCCTTCCCGCGTTTCCAAATTTTTTCTGCAACTCCGGACTGGCCATGACTTGGTTGATTCGTTCGGCCAGGTCACGCTCAAATTTCTCCGGATTCGTCGCCTCGAACGGGCTCTCGCTCATCTGCTCAAGGGGCACGAGAAATCCCGTCTCGCCATCGACGACGACTTCCTTGATTCCGCCGACCGCGCTCGCCACCACGGCTGTTTCACAGGCCATGGCCTCGAGATTGATTATTCCAAACGGTTCGTAAATCGATGGGCAACAGAAGGCCGCCGCTCCCGTGTAAAGCTGATGGACCGTCTCTTTGTCGACCATCTCGTCGATCCAAACGATGCCCTTTCGTTTTGCCTGCGCTTCGTTTACCGCAGCCTTCATCTCCTCCCCAATTTCGCGGGTATCGGGCGCGCCGGCACAGAGCACGATTTGGAAATTCGGATCCATGAACTGAATCGCGCGCACCAGGTGGATAATTCCTTTTTGCCGTGTGATTCGCCCCACGAAAAGCAGGTACGGGCGCGCTGGATCAATCCCGCGGGAAGCAAGGGCATCGGTCCGATCGGTGGGTCGATATTCCTCGAGGTCGATCCCGTTATAGATCACGTGCAACCGCGAAGGTTGGATGCGGAAGAGTTGCTCCAGATCAGCCTTCGTCCCGTTCGAGACCGCGATAACTGCGTCCGCCATTTCGAGCGCGGTTTTCTCGAGCCAAACGGTGAAATCATAGCCATTCCCAAGCTGTTCGCGCTTCCACGGACGCAACGGTTCGAGTGAATGCACCGTAATCACGAGCGGAATGCCGTAGTTCAGCTTGGCTAGAATCCCTCCGAAATGGCTGTACCAGGTATGGCAATGCACGACATCGGCGGTGATCGCGGTCGTGTTGAAATCAAGTGAACGTTGGACCGCGCCGAAAACCGAGGAGAGCGGTTTGGGACAGGTGTAATCGCTCGTTTCCAATTCAAACCCGCGCACCTCGGGATTTGTGCCTAACGACTTCTGATTTCCAAAACAACGCACCTCCACCGCCATCAACTTGGCCAGCTCGCGCGACAGGTAATCGACGTGGACGCCAGCTCCGCCATAGACGTTGGGAGGATACTCGTTAGTCAGGAAAAGTGTTTTCATTTTCTCATCGCGCTGCCCAGCCTAACAAAGCGCATGCTGCTACTGCGTCGCATTCACGAGCAACACCGGCACTTTCGCGCGATGGCGCACCTGTGTGATGGTGTTGCCGTAGAGCAAATCTTTCAAGAAACGGTGGCCATGGGTGGTCATTGCAATGAGATCGCAACCAGATTCTCCCGCGGTCTTGAGGATTTCCGTCGCTGGATCCCCCAGAGCGAGATGCGTCTTCACTTCAATGTTTTGTCCGCGCAAATTTCCCGCAATCGATTCGAGATAAATGCGATCCTCTTTCATCTCCTCAGAGTCCGCGAGTTGAAATCGATTGTAGTTTCGCGCCGCCCAGCCGTCGGCCACATGGAGGAGCAACAATTCCGACCCGTGCACCTTGGCCAGTTCTGAAATGTGCGGAAACATCACCCGATCCGTCGGGCTGTTATCAAGTGCTACGAGAATTTTCTTGTACATCTAAAACGAGTCTTAATCTTTAGGACCTAAGTTTTAAGTGACAATTCGGAGCCACCGTTCCTCACTTAAAACTCAAAACGTAAAGCTTAAAACGATTAAATTCATAGATGAGGCGCCGCCAACCACTTATCTTAGCGATCGATCTCGGCACTTCCTCTGTCCGGACAGCACTCTTTGACGGCGCGGCGCGCCCAATTGTCGGGTCCAACGCCAGCCGCAAATATCGAGTTCGCTACACCCCAGAGCACGGGGCGCAACTCGATCCGGCAACGTTATTGCGCGCGACTCGAGCTGCCCTTCGCGAAAGTCTCCGTCTGGCGAAAGGGGCGCCCGACGCGATCAGCGGCTCTGGTTTCTGGCATAGTCTCCTCGGACTTGATCGTGCCGGAAAACCGCTAACGCCTATTTATACGTGGGCCGACGCGCGCGGCACGGAAGACGCGGCGCGTTTGCGCGCAGAATTCGACGAACACGAGATTCAACAACGGACCGGATGCATGCTAAGGGCGTCGTTCTGGCCGGCGAAACTTCGTTGGTTGGGACGCACGCAGCCTGGACTTTTCCGCCGTGTCTCACGCTGGGTCTCGCCCGCAGAGTGGATTTTCGAAAAAATTTGGGAAACAAGTTCGTGCAGTCACTCGATGGCCAGCGCGACGGGGCTGTATCACTTGGCGAGACGCGATTGGGACGACGAGCTATTGGAAGCGTGTCGCCTAACGAGAGCGCAGGTGGGCGAGCTTGATGATGTTGTGCCCAGCCGCGGTTCCAAGATTTTCCCGGCAATCGGAGATGGAGCTGCCGGCAACCTGGGCTCAGGGGCGACGCGGGCTGGTCTGGTTGCGATAAATGGCGGGACGAGCGCTGCGGTCCGTTCCGTCGCGCCAGTTGGAGCTCGATTACCGTTTGGCCTGTTTCAGTTTGTCATCGACCCCAAGCGCACTTTGCTCGGCGGGGCGGTGAGCAATGCTGGCAATCTTCGCGCCTGGGCCAGACGCGAACTGCGCTTGCCTAACGACGATCGCGAAATCGAAAGGATCCTGTCGACGGCGAGCTCGCGAGCAGACAATCTGACGATCCTTCCATTTTGGGCAACGGAGCGGGCGCCGACCTGGCCGGAGAATCTTTCGGGCACAATTCTCGGCCTCAGCCAGACGACAACGGCCGCAGACATCCTGACAGCTGCGCTGGAGGCGGTTTTTTATCGGCTGGCAGATATTCTCGAAATGCTCGAACGCAGCGTTGGGCGAGCAACGAAGATCATCGTTTCCGGCGGCATCCTGCAATCTCCCGCCTCGCTTCAACTTCTGGCTGATTCGTTAGGCCGCGACCTAGAAGTTTGCAACGACCAGGAAGCTTCGCTCCGCGGTGCGGCGATTTACGCGTTAGAACAACTCGGCCAAAAAATTCCTCCGCTTAGGTTCGAGCGACGGATCCGGCACAATCGCGCAAGGAGCCGACATGCCGCGGAACAACGAGCGCGCCAGAAAGCTTTGGAGACCTTGCTATCTAATTGGAACCAAGCCGACACTCCGAGCTAGTCTAATCCGCGATCGGCAAGTCTCAGTCTCGCTCCAAGGCCTTGAGCCAGCCTTTGACCATCTTATGTTTCCGTTTTTCGCCAGCCCGCTCGAAAATGAAAAGCAGGTTCGCCAACATGCGCATCAAAATAACTCGTGACGAGGCCGGGGCGAAGTAAATCGACTCCACCTTAAGCCGCTGCCGAGCCAGAATCGCTTCGCAATCCGGCCGCGACAGGATTCGTCCCTGATGAAAAGGATCAAACAGGATGCGTTCGTAGCGTGCGATGAAATGGCCCGGCATATTGATCCCGTCGATCTGCATGCCAGCGCGCCGACCGACGATCGCATAGAGCATGGCGAGCGAAATCGGAATGCCCTGCCGCCTTTCGATTACTTCGCTCAGGAATGAATTTTTTGGATCGTAGTAATCTTCCGCGTTCCCGCGAAAGCCCAGGTCTTCCGCCAGCAAAGTCGTCAGTGCTTGCAGGCGCTCTCGGGCTGAGTTCGCTCGCGCAACTAACACGTGCAGCCGTCGTCCCCATGAATCGAGCCTGCGCTGCAGCTTAGCAATCGGAGCGTCTGGTTCGAAACTAAGGGTCATTAGCCACCAGACTGCTTCGATGTCCCCGTGTTCAGGGAACAAATGTGCGCAAAGCAACATATCGTCCTGAGCTTCCCGGGTCTCGATTTTTTCGATGACCTCACGAACGTGAGCCGTGACCGCCTCGTCATCGAGCGCGAGGAGGTCACGCAAGGCTGCGACTCCATCGCTGCCGCGTTCGATCAGCTGTTCCTTCACCAGACTAACGGTCGCGGGATCGTTGTCGCGCAAGAGTCGAACGATCGCGTCTTTCTGGAACATTCCCAGTTTTACCATTTTTCGCGTCTTCAGCGCAAGACATGGTTCCGGCTGTTTCGGCTGCGCCTCGGGAAGTCCGTTAGGTTACGGCAATGTCATGTGTCGCCTTCGAGAACAATCGTAGCCAGGCCAACCTGATCGGTGTGGCTCAGGCTGATCCAAACCCGGGTCACGCCGCGTTCCTTCGCCATTTGCTCCGCGCCACCGCTCAGGACGACAAACGGCTCGCCGCTCTCTTTTTTTTGCACGTCCAGGTCGCGCCACCCCATCGATTTTCCAATCCCAGTCCCGAAAGCTTTGGAAAGGGCTTCCTTGGCGGCAAAGCGCGCCGCGAAATGGCGCGCCGGGTATTTCATCGACTGCGAATAGGAAATCTCGCCTTCAGTAAAGACGCGTTTGAGAAAGCGTTCGCCGAAGCGTTCGATCGAACTCTCAATCCGGGCACAGTCCACCAAATCGATACCGATGCCGATGATGCTCATCCCGGGTAATTTTGCATCGCGTTGAGCATTTCACGCACCGCTGCTTCGATCCCAACGAAGACTGCGCGAGCGACGATCGAATGTCCGATGTTCAGCTCTACAAGGTGCGGGATTTTGTGGATGAGCGCGATATTCCGATAATTGATGCCATGGCCGGCATTGACTTGCAGGCCTCCGCTTGCCGCCGCGATCGCCGTCGCCCGTAGTCGTTCCAACTCCTGTTGTTCGATCTTTTCCGTAAACGCATTGGCCAGTCCGCCGGTGTGCAACTCCACCATGTCGGCCTTCAGTTGGAGCGACGCATCAACTTGTTCCAGAGCGGGATCGATAAACAGGCTAACCCGAATCCCAGCGGCGTGAAGGCGTTTAATGGTCGGGCGCAGCTCGCGCTCGTGCCTAACGACATTGAGCCCACCTTCCGTCGTGATTTCCTGTCGGCTTTCCGGAACGAGGCACACCTCGTCGGGCTGGAGCCGAAGCGCGAAATCGATGATCTCAGGGGTGTTGCCCATTTCGAGATTGAGCTTCGTCATGATGTTTTCGCGCAGTCGTTCCAAGTCGCGATCCTGCATGTGGCGGCGGTCGGCCCGCAAATGCGCGGTGATGCCGGCCGCGCCGCTCCGTTCGCAAAGGCTCGCAATTGCGATTGGGTCGGGTTCGGCGTTTTTCGAGTCGGGCATCGCCGCGTAGCGCGCCTGCCGCAGAGTGGCGACGTGATCGATGTTAACGCCGAGACGCAAGGTGCTCATGTTCTAAATGACGAATAAATGACTATGACAAAATGACGAAGAAACGGACGCTTCGAATTCGTCATTCCCTCGAACTTCGTCATTCCCTCGAGCTTCGTCATTCGCCATTTATCAAGCCAGCACCTCGAACTGACTCATCAGCTTAAACATTTCATATCGATCCCCGATTTCCTCATCCGTTAGGCGCCGCAATCGATTGAGGCTAAACGCCTCCACCGCAAAACTCGCGAGGACGCTTCCGTAAATCAGGGCTTTGCGCAGTCCCGCGAAATCAACTTCGTTGCCGGAAACGCTGGCCAGATAGCCAGCCACACCACCGGCAAATGTATCCCCTGCCCCGGTTGGGTCATGGATGTCCTCGAGTGGATAGGCGCCGCAGCTGAAAAAATCATCCGGACCGAAAAGGAGCGCGCCGTGTTCGCCTTTCTTTACGGCAACATAGTTTGGGCCCATCCGCCGAATCGCGCGACCAGCTCTGATCAAGCTCGTCTCGTTCGTCATCTGCCGCGCTTCGCTGTCGTTCAAGATAAGCAGATCCACTCGCGGCAGCAGCGCCTCCAGATCGGGTCGCGTGGTTTCGATCCAAAGATCCATTGTGTCCGCAACGACAAATCGCGGTTGTCGCATTTGATCGAGAACATGCGATTGCAGGGCCGGGGCGATGTTGGCGAGAAGAACGAATTTAGCGTCGCGAAATGTCTCCGGCAGCTCAGGCTCAAAATTTTCAAAGACGTTGAGCGCGACCGATCGTGTTTCACGCGTGTTCAAATCCCACGCGTATTCGCCGGACCAGCGGAAAGTCTTGCCGGGCACGCGCTGCACTCCCGCCGCGTCAATGCGGCGACTCTTCCAAAATTCAAATTCCGATTCGGGAAAATCTTCGCCAACGACGCCGACTAATTGAACCGGAGCAAAGAAACTTGCGCCGGCGGCCGCGTAGGAAGCCGAACCGCCGAGCTGATCGGCATGCTCCTCCACCGGCGTTTTGACGGTATCAAGAGCGATTGAACCAACAACGAGAACAGACATGGGTGATTTGAATATTAGGTTTTCGCCGGCTCGAGAAGGTTTCTGGCGGCACGGGTCGTGACAGCGATATCGCTGCTTTGCAGCAGGCCAGATACGATGACGACACGCTTCGCGCCAGCCGATAACACAGTCGGTAGGTTTGAGAGTTTTATGCCTCCGATGCAGAAAATCGGAAGCCGCACCAATTCATGAACGCGACGAATTTCTGCAGTGCCGATTGGTTGATAATCGGGCTTGGTCGGCGTCGCAAAAAGCGGACCGAACCCGATATAGTCTGCACCTTCCGCTTCCGCCGCGACCGCCTGGTCCAGGCTATGGGTTGATTTCCCGATCCAACATTCGGGCCGAATTATTTCACGCGCGGCTGCAATCGCGTAGTCATCCTGCCCAAGATGCAGTCCCTCCACCGCCACGTCGCGCGCGATCTCCGGATGATCGTTGATAATCAAAGGAATGCCGGCATCGCTCGTTAGGCGGTGCAATTTCTCCGCCAGATCGGTCAGCTCTGCCACACTCTGTTTCTTGCCTCTGAGCTGGACAATATCGGCGCCACCCCGAATGAGTTGCGCCGCAGTTTCTTCGGCGGCCGTTGGCGCGACGTAGCTCAAATCCAAGATCGCGTAGAGCCGGCAACGAGCGAGAGCGTCCACTTCCGACCCGCTCAATCGCGCAGGCTGCCGTTGGAGGGCCACAGTTCGAACGACGCGGAATTCATCATTCGATCAACAAATCCGGTGTCGTAGTTACCATCGCGGAAGTCGGCGTTGCGCATGATCGCGTTGTGAAATGGAATCGTGGTTTTGATCCCTGTGATGAGATATTCGCCGAGCGCGCGCCGCATGCGCGCAATGGCCGATTTTCGAGTCGCACCGACAGCGATGAGCTTCGCAATCAAGGAGTCATAGTTAGGCGGGACGCTGTAACCCGTGTAGGCGTGGGAATCGATCCGTATACCGCGACCGCCCGGCGCATAGTAGAAATTGATCCGGCCGGCGGAGGGCTGGAAATTTCGCGCCGGGTCTTCCGCATTGATCCGGCACTGAATGGCGTGTGAGCGCGCCATCGGCTTGGCGATGTGAGGTGAAAGCTTATTGCCGGCGGCGATGTGGATCTGCTCCTTGACCAGATCGCACCCATAAACTTCCTCGGTGATGGTGTGCTCCACCTGAATGCGAGTGTTCATCTCGATGAAGTAATAATGACCCTCCTGGTCGACCAGAAACTCCATTGTGCCTGCGTTGGTGTAGTCGACCGCCTCCGCGAGTTTGACCGCGGCGTGGCCAATCCGCTTGCGCAGCGAGGGCGTGAGCAACGGCGACGGACATTCTTCGATTACCTTCTGGTTGCGCCGTTGGATTGAGCAATCGCGCTCACCGAGGTGCACGATGTGGCCGTGTTGATCGGCCATGATTTGAAACTCAATGTGATGCGGGTTGACGATTAACTTCTCGATATAAACCTCGGCGTTCCCGAAAGCCTTCTCCGCTTCTGTTCGCGCACTGTGAAAGCCTTGGATGAGGCTCGATTCGTTGTGAGCCGCGCGCATCCCACGTCCGCCGCCGCCAGAGACGGCCTTAATCATCACGGGATAACCGATCTTTTTCGCAACGTTAATTGCCTCGGTTTCCGTTTCGACGATCCCATCGCTTCCTGGAGTAACCGGGACCCCGGCCTTACGCGCTGCTGCGCGAGCGGCATTCTTGTCGCCCATCGCTCTCATGGACGCCGGCGACGGACCGATAAATTTAATTTTGCAGCTCTCGCAGACCTCCGCGAAATGGGCGTTCTCGGCCAGAAATCCGTAGCCAGGATGAATCGCATCGACGTCACCGACTTCGGCGGCGCTCATGATCCGATCGATTTTTAGATAGCTGTCCGCGCTCGGCGCAGACCCAATACAAATCGACTCATCTGCCAGCTGCACATGAAGCGACTCCACATCCGCCTCGGAGTAAACAGCGAGGGTGCGAATCCCGAGTTCTTTGCAAGCCCGGATAACGCGCAGAGCGATCTCCCCACGATTAGCGATCAGGATTTTCTCAAACATCGTCTAGTTCACGCCGCGGGAGCTGGTCATCCCGACCCGGCGCAGCAGGGAGCGACGCCTAACGAACTTTGAATAGGGCTTGTCCAAATTGAACGGGCTTCCCGTTCTCGGCTACGACCTCGGCAATCACGCCTTTCACCTCGGCCTTGATTTCGTTCATCACTTTCATCGCCTCGATGATGCAGACGACTGTGTCCTCGTTCACCTCTTGGCCGACATCGATAAAGGGCGGCGACTCGGGTGAAGCCGCGCGATAGAAGGTGCCAACCATGGGTGACGTAATCTCCCTCGTTGCCTCTGCCGGGGCTGGAGCCGCGGCCGCTGGGGCTCCCGCGCTCGCCATGGGGGCTGCTGCCACGGGGGCCGCGAGCATCTGTGGCAGGACCGGTGCAGAAAAAACAGTCTGTTCTCCGGCGCCCTTTTGCAGTTTCAGCCGGAACCCTTCCTTCTCCATTTCGAACACGGAGAGGTCGTTCTTTCGCATCAGGTCGATGATGGCTTTGATGTCTTTTAATTCCAAGGGCGCTTCCTTTCCGAAGGTTGATGAAACGTTAGGTAAAGCGGTTTTGCCGATTGGGTCAAGCTATGCCTTGGCCGGCGCGGAGTCGCTCACAATCTTGCCATCGCGCATCTCGATCAGGCGACCGGCCGTCCTTGCGATCTCGGGGCTGTGGGTGACGAGAATCAAGGTCGCCAATTGTTCATCCGCAATCTGACGGAGCAGGGCAAGCACACGCTCGGATGAGGCGGTATCGAGATTGCCAGTGGGTTCATCCGCAATCAGAAGCGATGGCCGATGGACCAATGCCCGTGCAATTGCCGTCCGTTGCTGTTCGCCCCCGCTCAACTGATGGATAAAGTGCGCTACCCTGTTCGTTAGGCCAACAAGCGCCAGCACCTCCTGAGCCCGCGCCGTAGCTTCGGCGATTGCCACGCCCTGCAGGAGCAAAGGCAGGCTCACGTTTTCGAGCGCGTTCATCGTCGGCAAAAGATTGAAAAACTGGAAGACAAGCCCGAGTTGGCGGCGACGAAATTCGGTCAGCGCCGCATCATCCGCTGTCGTCAGGTTCAATCCATCGACAACGATCTCGCCTGCCGTCGCCCGATCGAGTCCGGCAATCAAATGCAGCAAAGTGCTTTTCCCGCAACCGCTCGGTCCGACGACGGCGACAAATTCATGCTGCTCGATCGTGAGCGAGACATGATCGAGCGCATGGACCGAACGCTCGCCGGCTTCGTAATAACGGTTAACGTCTCGCAACGAAATCATGTCGGCGTCCGCTCATCTACCCTCCAGCGCCCGACGCGCAAGCGCCGCCCCGAAATTCCAGATCGTCGCGGAGACTGATGATTACCTCGTGGTCGATAAGCCGCCTTTCCTGCTCATCCATCCAAGTAAGCCCGACGGCACTCCGACGCTCTGGGCGGCCTTGCGCGAATTGCTCGCCTTTGAGTTGGTCAATGGCGGCCAGGTCTCGATTGTGAACCGCCTCGACCGCGAGACGAGCGGGCTTGTCCTGATTGCGAAAAATCGAGAAGCCGCGAGACGCTTTGGCAAAGCGATGGAGCGCCAACAGATCAAGAAGGAATACCTCGCAATCGTTCACGGCTGGCCGGAGTGGGAAACAACCATCGTGGATGCGCCACTCGCGCGACAGGGAGAGTTCGGCGCGTCCGCCATTTGGTTAAAACAGGCGATTCATGAACGCGGGGCTTTTGCGCAAACGGAGTTCCGAGCCGAAAGCCGATTCGTTAGAGAAAACGAGGAACGAGAAGATCGGTTCTCAATTGTCCGGGCGATTCCGCGAACTGGGCGGACGCATCAGATCCGTGTTCATCTCACGCATCTCGGCCATTCGATTGTGGGTGACAAGATCTACGGGCCTAACGAGGAACTCTATCTGCAATTCATCGAGACCGGTTGGACCGATTCGCTCGCCCGGCATCTTCTCCTCCCACGGC
>Ga0207697_10000234_pt1 | contig 30196 bp, 26 predicted proteins | sample KBSSwiS5withPhiX_FD_184293 | JGI IMG/M metagenome (GOLD analysis project Ga0207697, IMG submission 184293) | Switchgrass rhizosphere microbial communities from Kellogg Biological Station, Michigan, USA, with PhiX - S5 (SPAdes) (version 2) | ecosystem: Host-associated > Plants > Roots >... | reverse complement strand
ACCTGCGTTCGAAACACCAGCATCCGAAGAACCCGGGCCCCGGTCCGACCCACCGTCCAGCCAAGCAGCCACGTCCCGCAATCGCCGCGCAGCCGCCCGCCGCCAGGAAGACCCAGGCTCAGGCGACGGGAGCGCGGGCATCGTCGAGCTCCAGGCGGTCGTACGCAATGCTGAGGGATTCGATGGCGAGATCCTTGCCCAAGGCGTCAAGGGGTGCGCCGAACCAGTCGCACGGCCAGGCCCCCAGGAGGTTCCAGCGGCGGACTTCCACGGAGCCGGCGTCGTTGAGCATCGCGATGGAGACGTTGCGGCGTTCCACTTTTCCGTCTACTGCCTTGAAGAGCCACTGCAGCATCTCGGTGGAGTCCGTGAGCCCGTACTTCAAAGTCACTGGGGTGTACTCCACTTGCCCGGGGATGACGCGGACTGTGCTGTTTTCGCCGCCGGAGCGGTAGAGGATTCGGTCGATTTTCAGGCCGAGGCCCTCCACTTTGGTGAAGTGGCCCTGAACCACGCCTTGGATGACGAGCTTGAAGTTGTAGGCCCGGTATGGGTCCACCACGTTGCCCGGTTGGGCGGCAGGTGTTGGGGTTGTCATGTCAGGCTCCTGCGCTCTCTGTCTCGCTGGTGTTGTCCGCCGACTGCATGAGCTTGAAGATCACAAATTCGGCCGGTTTCACGGGCGCGATCCCGATCAACGTGACTACTTGCCCGGCGTCGCGGACCTCTGGAGGGTTGGTTTCTTCGTCGCACTTCACGAAAAATGCCTGTTGAGGAGTAGTCCCGAGCAGGGCGCCGTCCCGCCACACGTTGGTCAGGAACGCCCCGATGTCGCGCCGGATCGACTTCCACAGCGTGTGATCGTTGGGCTCAAACACCACCCAGCGCGTCCCGTCCGCTACCGACTCCTTGATCATGTTGGTCAGCCGCCGCACATTCACGTACCTGTATTCGCTCGCTTCAGGAGCCTTGGTCCGGGCGCCCCAAATCCGGATCCCCTCGCCCGGGAAGTACCGGATGCAGTTCACGCCGGCAGGGTTCAGGACCTCCTGCTCACCGCGGCTCACGCGCCGCACAAGATCGATCGCGCCTTGGATGGGCTCATTGGCTGGCGCCTTATGGACGCCGCGGGTCGCGTCAACTCGGGCCCACACGCCTGCAATATGGCCCGACGGCGGCTGCGTCACCTTTTTCCCGGACACGGGATCGATCATCACGATCCACGGGAAATACAGTGCTGTGTAACCGCCGGGGGATTGCGGGGCACCGAGGTCCTGCTGGTCACTGGCTTCCGTATCCGGATCAGCCGCGCGGCTCGCCGGGGGACGGGTTGAGTCGGGCCAGTCGGGGGCGTCGGAGGAGACCGAGGATGCAGAAGAAGCTGACGACGGCGTGCTGTCGCTGTCTTCTGTGCCTACGGGTTCTTCAGGCGCGTCTTCGGCTTCGTCGGCATCACCCGAGCCAGCGTCGCCACCCGAGTCAGCGTCCGTCGTCGTGTCCTCTTCCTGGGAGTCCGAATCCCGCGCACCCACAGGAACGCCGGACGTCGCAGCCCTGGTGAGTGCCCCGACGTCGTCTACTTTTTCCACCGTATCCAGGATGGCCATGCGATCCTGGCGGAGCGGGTGTTCCACATGCGCCGCCAGTGCCGCATAGGATTCAGCGTCCGCGAAGCCGGGGGCTGCCACCATGGAGATGTCGTCCACGGCCTCGAATAGCGTGAGGCCTGTGGGCTTGGTGGCTGTGCCCGTGAGGCTGCCGTTGGCCCCAACGTTCACCACATAACAACGGCTCCCTCCGTTTGAGAAGAAGCCGTAAACAGCGTTTGAGAGCGGTGTGCCCGCTGTCGCGTTGCCGACATATTGGTCCACGAACTGGGTCCAGTTGTCCAGCACACGGAGCTCATCCACCAACGCGTCCTGGTCCGGAGCCACGCCTACGAATGCTGCGATGCTGGTGTTGACCTGCCCGATGGCACGCGCGCCGCTGGGCACTTCCTGAACGTAGACGCCTGGCGCCTGATAGTTCGCCATGGTGCGCTCCCTTTCCTGCCCGCGGTTGTCCGCGGATTCACACCCACCGGATGATGACCGGCAGGCTGCTGGTGCTGGCCGAGACTTCCCTTTCGGTGCCGCGTACTGCTACGGCAAAGTGCTGGAGTTCATCCGCCGAGGCCAGGACCTCGAAGTGGCCGGTCGCATCGCTGACGACTGCCGTGGCGGAAGAATGGGCATGGATGTAAGCGTCGGGGATACCTTTGTTGTGGACGTCCACGAGCCGTCCGTGGATCCGGCGGGCAACGCCGGTCTTGGCAATGAGCGGCTCAAGGACGGGCGGTCCAGAGGGCTCTTCGAAGCGCAGCGCCACGGGGATCCGGACCAGGAACCCGAGCCCTTGCCGGATGGCTCCGGAGTACTCCTCGGGACGGAACTCGCCGGTGGAAACTACCGAGTATTGGCTGTGGCGTTCCACGGCCAGGAGCAGTTGCTCCATGTTGTCCAGTTGTTCGGGGCCATGGCATTCCACCGCCACCCGCAGTTCGAGGTCCAGGACCGGACCATCGCGACGCGACCTTCCCACGCGGTTGAGCGTGACGGCATGGACGGTGACCGGAGCGTCAGGGGTGGGAACGACGGCGTCTGGGGAACCGTCGTCGAACCTTACGCGCTGGGGAGTGACGGCGTCGGAAAGTACCCCCAGTAGGTCGGTCAACGACGAACGCACATAGCCCACGGCAGAACCCAGAACTCGAAAGGTGACCAGAATTGCAACTGGGACTAGGTTACTCCCGCTGTTGCGTGTAGTCACTGGGGAATCAGGAGTAACTCCATTCGATTGAATGTGCAGGTGGGAATGCGGATGCGACTCACGCTGTGAAGGCGAGGTCCTTTGCTTGCAACCTGTGGAGGCATGGTTCGCCGCGGGAGATGCGCAGGGCTTCCTCGATGGTGCTGACAGCCATTCTTTCGAGTTCAGTCCCCAAGGATCCGGCAAGGTGCGGGGTGAGCAGGACATTCGGATGCGTGTAGAACCTGGATTCGGCGGGGAGCACCCATGGTGTGGTGACATCCAGGACAGTGAACAGGTCCCCCCTTTCAACCCGAGCCAGCAGCGCGTCCTGGTCCACCAGCTCGCCACGGGACGTATTGATGAATGTGGCACCTGGCTTGAGGGAGTCCACCAGTCCGGCGTGGAGCAGATTGAATGTGGAAGGCAGCGAGGGCGCATGGAGGCTCACGACGTCACAACTCGCCACCAGTTGGTCCAGCGTGGAATGCTCGACGCCGAGTTCTGCTGCCGCTGCATCGTCGAGGTAGGGGTCGGCCACGACGAGCTGGACGTCGTAGGGCTGCAGGAGCCTGATGACGTGCTTGCCGATCTTCGAGGCCCCGATGATGCCCACACGCTTGCCAAAGTTGCCCATGTCCGGGAACACCTGGTCGGGCTCAATTTCGGTTTTTTCCGTGTGCAGTTTCCGGGCGATCTGCAGGACCCTCTTGTTGGCCAGCAGGATCATGGCCACCGTATATTCAGCTACGGGGATGGCATTGGCATCAGCAGCTGTACTGACTTCAATGCCGCGGTCCCAACATTCCTGGCCCACGTGATGCTTGACGGTTCCGCCGGCGTGCAGGACGTGGCTCAACCGTGGCGCGGAGGCCAGTGCGGCGGCATCGAGCCGCGGGCAGCCCCAGCCGGTAATGAGGATGTCCGTCACGGCCAGGAGTTTCAGGGAACGTGGAGATGTGAAGTCCTCCATTGGCTCCGGGCTCAACAACTGCAGTTCGGCCGCCAAGGACTCGAGTCGTCGTGCGGGAAAGACCCGGGATACGACGCCGGGACCCATCGCCAGGGCGACGTTCAGTTTGCTGGTGGTCATTTGACGCTCCCTGCGGTGAGGCCGGACTTCCAGAAACGCTGGAGCATGATGAAGGCAACCAGCAGCGGAAGGATGGATAGCAGCGATCCCGTGATGACCATAGGGGTGAACTCCGGCTGCGGAACGGAATATCCCTGCCAGATGGAAATACCCACACTGACCGGGAGGAGTTGCTGGTCCTGAAGCATCACCAGCGGGAGCATGAAGTTGTTCCACACACCGACGAATTGGAACAAGGCGATCGTGATGTAGCCAGGCATCATCATGGGCAAGCCGAGGGAGAAGAAGGAACGGACCGGACCGGCGCCGTCCATGCGTGCTGCTTCCAGGGTTTCAGCGGGAACATAGCTCGCGGAGTAGACCCGGGCCAGATATACGCCGAACGGGTTGCACAGCACTGGAATCAAGACAGCCCAGACGGTGTTGGTCATGCCCACCAGCGAGGCCAGAAGGTACATCGGCAGAACCGTTGCCGTGTTGGGAATGAGCACGCCCACCAACACGAACCCGAAAAGTGAGTCCTTCCAACGGAAGTGGAACTTGTCGAACGCGTACCCGGCCATGACCGAAATCAGGCTCCCAAGGACGGCGCCAACCCCGGCATACATCACAGAGTTGCCCAGCCAGCGGAAGAAGAGCCCGCCGTCTTGGTTTGCCACGGCCGCGATGTTATCCAAGAGGGAGAAGTTCCCCAACGCGTAGGCACTGGTGCCATACAAATCTGCAGCGTTCTTGGTAGAAGCGAAAACCAGCCACAGGACCGGGACCACCATGTAGGCGGAGCCAATGATGAGGAGCCCGTTGACCGTGAGTTTGCTGGCGAATCCGCCGCCGCGGTTGGAACTGCCGCGGTTGAAACGCGTGCGGCGGGGAGCTTGCTTCGAAGGAGCCGTGCTGCGCGGGCGGGAAAGTGTTGAGGTGCTCATGATTTGTTCATCCTGGAGCTAAGGCGGGTGACCGCCAGGGACAAGATGGCTGCGAGGCCGGCAATGATGATGGACGCAGCCGCTGCCTGGTTGAGGTTGTGCCGGATGAAGGCCGCGTCATAGGCCCACAAGTTGGGAACCCAGGTGCTGGTGACGGACGCTGTTGCCTTGGAGATGATGGACGGCTCCGTGAACAACTGCAGGGTGCCAATAATGGTGAAGAGCATGATGACGCTCAGCGCCGGCAGGATGAGCGGGAACTTGATGCTCACGGCCGCCCGGATCTCACCAGCGCCGTCCACACGGGCGGCTTCCAGGATTTCCCGCGGGACTGCCTGCAAAGCTGTGAACAGGATGATCACGTTGTAGCCGGTCCACTCCCACACGCCGATGTTCACGATGGACGGCAGCACCATGTGCGCATCAAGGAAGTTGATCTGGATACCGCCGCCCTGGATCGCCTGGACCAGGGGGCTGATGCCCGGAGTATAGAGGTATGCCCAGATGAGTGCGGCGATGACGCCCGGGACTGCGTGGGGCAGGAAAACGAGCAACTGGAACAATTTCCGGGCTTTGGCTACAGATGCATCCAATAGAAGGGCAAAGACCACTGCGCCGCCCACCATGCAGGGAATGTAGATCAGGCAGTACAACCCAAGCCGGGCGATGCCTTCCACGAACGTCTCGGACTGGAAGACCTGCACATAGTTCTCGAGCCCGACGAACATTGTCTTGGCCTCGCCGAAACCCAGGCCGGACTTCTGCTGCGAATGGAAGCTAAGCACCAGCGAGTAAACAACCGGAGCGATCATGGCTAGCGCGAAGACTGCGAAAAAGGGGACCAGGAACAGCGCGGCAGTCCGTCCGCCGGTTCCCGCCAGTGCGCGGCCTTGGCGGCGCACTGTGGTGGTGAGGGCCTGGGTGGCCATGGGATTCTCCTAGCTTGCAGGGGGCCTCCGAAGAGGCCCCCGCTTGGTGGCTACTAGCTACTCTTTGACGGACAGGCCGGCCTGCTTCAGGCTGGCAACGGTAGCGTCCTGGGCGGTATCGACGGCGTCATGGATGGTGCCGCCGGTGGTCAGCTTTCCGTAAGCGTCCTTGAGGGCGGTGTTGGTGATATCCCAATTGGGTCCCCACTGCCAGCCCGGCGTGATGGTGCCATACGCCTTGTTGAAGACCTCGTAAATGTCGTTCCCGAAGTAGCTGGCGTCGTAGGCCTTCTGGGCGGTGGGCGTCAGGCCAGGGAAGGCAAGGAACGCCGAACCGGTGTTCCCGCGGGCCTTGATGGCTTCCTGGTTGGTGGTGAGGAATTCGACAAACTTTGCGGCGGCAGCAGGGTTCTTGCTGCTCTTGGTCACGTTGAAGCTGGATCCGCCGTAGAACGAGCCGGATTCGTTGCCCCAGTTGGGAAGTTCGGCAGCGATCCACTGGCCTTTCTGGCCGCTGGCTTCGGTGCGCTTCTGGATTCCCGTGGCACTCCAGTTCGCACCAACCACGCCAACCACTGTGCTGTTGGCCAGGTCCAGGCTCCACTCGTCGCTGTAAGCCTGGGTGACCTTGACGATCTTCTGGTCGATCAGTTTCTGCCAGTAAGTGGCCACCTTCTGAGTTGCTTCATCGTTGACGCCCACCTTCCAGCTGTCGCCTTCGGTGCCGAACCACTTGGCGCCCGCCTGCCAAGCCAGCCCGGCGCTCGCAGCTACCTCGTTGGGGTTGAAGCTGGCGAGGTATGAGTCAGGCGCTACGGCCTTGAGCTTCTTGCCCGCCTGTTCGAATTCGTCCCAGGTTTTGGGGACCTCGACGCCGGCCTTCGCCAGCATGTCCTTGCGGTACCACATGAGCATGGGGGCTGCGTCGTACGGAAGTGCGTAGGTCTTGTCACCGAACTGGACCAGGGCCCTGGTCTCGTCCGAGAGCTTGTCCACCGTTTCGGCCTTGTTGATCAGGCCATCGAGTGGAATCACCTGGCTGTTGCTGACGAACTGCGGCAACTGGGGATACTCGATGGTTGCTACGTCCGGGCCGTTGCCGGCCGTGATCGCTGTGGACAGCTTTGCGTAGCCGCCGTTCGCGCCGTTGGGGATGGTTTCGAAGCTGACCTTGATCTTGTCCTGGCTGGCGTTGAACGCTGCTGCCACTTTGTCCATTCCGGCCAATGAGGACCAGAAGGTGATGCTGCCTGATGGCTCCTCGGTGGGAGTTGGGGCCGTGGCCGGGCCGGGGCCAGTTCCGCAGGCTGCGAGCAGGAGGGTGCTGGCGGCCAAGCCGGCAACCCCTGCAAATAGGTGACGACGCTTCATGGTGTTCTCCTTTGAAGACTTGCGATGCGAAGGGAGGCATGTGGTTGGGGCCACACGGCGATGAACCCATGTAATCCGCAAGTTCGAACATCTTCAACGTTTCAAACAAATTCAAACATCGGCTCTGGACTGTCAAATGCGGGATGTAAAAGAAAGTTCGCGTCATTCGACGAGGGACTTCTGTTTGAACGAACAGAAAAGCTGGACGCTGTTCGTTTGGCGCTGCTATTAGTTCTGGATACCCCTCATTGAGCACCACCCGGAACAGCTACTACCTAAGAACAGGGATTCCCATGGAGAACTCGAATATCAGCAGGAGACTCGTGCTGCAGGCCGGCGGAGTAGCCTCGCTCGTGGCCGCCTTCGGAATGGCAGCCGGACACCCGGCGTCGGCCGCAACCTCACTGGCGTCCAAGCCAAAGGCGACGGAAATCCTGGACCTGGGTCCCGGCGTCGTACAGTTCTCGTTGATGAGCGGGCTGCTGGTGGGCGACACCCTCTACATCGGTTCGCGGAACCTGAACCCCGTACGCATCGTGGCGTTCCACGTCCCTACCGGCAAAGTCACCGGCGTGACCGAGCTTGAGAACGGCTATTCCATCCAAACCCTGGCCGCCGACGCGTCCGGCAGATACCTGTACGCCGGCGTGCTGCAGAACACCGCGGGCACCAAGCCGAACCTGTTCCGCTGGGACCTGTCGAGCCTGGGCGCGAAGGCAACGGCGATCGGCCGCATTGGGGATCGCGACGTTCGTGACATGAGCGTGGCACCCAACGGCCGCCTCTACGCGGTTGGCGGCGGCAGCGGCGCGGCACCGGCATTGTGGGAATACGATCCCGCCACCGGGCTGGTCACCAACCTGGGCGTTCCGGACGGCGGGGCCACGTTGGCCCGCGCAGTCGCGGCGACGGATTCGACCATCTTCTTCGGTGCCGGCAGCACCTTGGGCGGCGGAGGCAGCGCCAGCCGCGCCTGCCTTTACGCGTACAGCCATGCCACCAAAACCTTCACCAATGTCACGCCGGCCGAGATGGCTGCAGACCCCAGCATCCGGGACCTCGCGATCTTTGAAGACAAGCTGATGTTGAGCTCCGCGGCGTCCACTTCCACCTCCAAGATCGCCGCCATGAGCGTGGCTAACCCGTCGTTGTACCTAATCGCCGCGTCAGTCGGAAAGACAGCCAAGAACTTTGCCGCGATGGGGGACAAGGTCTATTTCGCCAACGAAACCGGCCTGCTGGCCTATTCTTTGGCGTCCAATTCCATTGCGGCGGTGCCGTTTAACGGGCCGTCCCTCGGGGAAATCTGGGGCGTCGACGCCCTGAACGGCAAACTCCTGGTCACCTCCGCGTTCGGTTTCGTCGCGGAAATCGACCCCCTTTCCGGAACGGCCAAGACCACCGACCTCGGCGAGGCGGGGGCGCCGTCGGACGCGCAGGAAGCCATGGGCCTGGCGGCCGGAGGCGGCCTGGTCTACGTCGGCGGCAACGGCGTTATCTCGCGCCGGTCGCTAAAGAACGGCCAAGTCACCAACATGGCCGTTCCCGGCGAAGCGAAAGACGCCGTGGTGGTGGATAACGTTCTCTACACTGGCCAGTACAGCTCCCAAGGCATTTGGAGCTACGACCCCCGCAGCGGCGAGCCCATCAGTCAGGTGGCCAAGTTCTCCTCCGAGCAAAACCGCCCGCTGGACGTTCACTGGGATGAGGTCAACAAGCTCGTGCTGGTGTGCGCGCAGGCGGACACTGAGGGCGGCGGTTCGCTGTGGACGTACGATCCGCGCACCGGAAAACCCGGGTTCTTCCTTAACCCCGTAGACGCCGTCCAGCTGGTCCGCGCCGTAACAGCGCACGACGGCGTTGCTTACCTTGGCGGCGGACGCCCCGGTACGGAGGGGCCCGGGACGGTCGTGGCATTCGACCCCGTGAAGGGCAAGGAACTGTGGCGCATCGATCCGGGACTCGGCGCTGGCGTCTCCGCCCTTGCCGTGCAGGGTCCGTTCCTCTATGGGATCGTGCGGACGGGGCGCGTTTTCGTTATTGACCTGCGGACACGCGCTGTTGTGCACCAGGCGGACATTAGCTCTGTTTGTACCGGCTTCGCTGCGTTGGTGACCAATCGCGGCGCGGTTTACGGTGTGTCCGATACCAACGTCTTCCGCTTTGATTCCAAGACTTTCGAGCTGGTCACAGTAGTGGCCGACATCGACGGCGGCTGGTACAGCGGCTCGCACATCACCAACGACGAGGATGGTTATCTCTATACGATGCGCGGCCGGAACCTGGTGCGGATTGACGATCAGCCGCAGCAGTAGTTGCCCACAACGTTGTTTGTATTCGGTCATTTATGCTTGTTTGAACATTGGGATTCCGGAAGAGGATTGGCATGCTCAGCGGGGAACGCCACGAGAAGATACTCCGTGAATTGGAGCTGCGCGGGACCTTGACCGTCAACGACTTCGCCGAGAAGAGCGGCCAATCCACCATGACCATCCGTCGCGATCTGACGCAGCTCGCTGCCCAAGGTTTGTTGCGGCGTGTCCATGGCGGAGCGGTCCGGATGGTGGTGGAGCGGCCCGGTGACACTGTTCACCGGCGCCCCCGCCAGCCGCTCGCAACCCTGGGCCTCATCGTTCCGACCACCGGCTACTACTTCCCCGATGTCATTCGTGGCGCTGAAGCTGCAGCCCGGGCCTTGAATGCGCGGCTCATTCTTGGGGTTAGCAACTACTCTGCTGAAGACGAATACCGGCAACTTCAACGCATGGTGGCAAACTCCGTGGACGGCATTCTGCTCGCGACTGCCGAGCCACTTGAAACCGGTTCACCGACGTTTGAGCTGTTGTCCGGGTTACGGGTCCCGGTGGTACTCGTGGAACGTTCAAGCCGGGTGTTCGAGTCCGTAATGTCCGATCACAGCTATGGTGCTGAGCTTGCCATCGAGCATCTTGCTTCCCTGGGTCACCGGAGGATCGGCCTGGCCATTGCAACGAGCCCCACGGCGCCCTGGCTCATTGAAAGTCACACACGCATGGTGGCGAAACTGGGCCTGGAGACCGACGCGCCAGTCCTTGAATATGTTCGATCCATGGGCGCGGGCAACAACCAGGAAGAGTTTGGTCAGTTCCTGGACGAGTGCCGCCGAACCGGCACGCACGCTGCCCTGGTGCTTCCTGACGAAGAAGCCATCACGCTGATAAACCTCGCCGAGGAAGCCGGCATGGACATCCCGGAGGACCTGGCAATTGTGGCCTATGACGACGAAGTAGCGGAGCTCGCGCCTGTTCCGCTGACGTCCATTGCACCGCCCAAACGCGACGTCGGGCATGCGGCCGTAACCATGTGCATGGAACGCCTCGCTGGCAAGACCGGGCCCTCACTGTCGCCTGCGCTCCGGCGTGTGAGCCTGGCCCCGAAGCTGATCATCCGCGAATCGACGGTGACGGGGGAGGATGAGGAGTAGGTGGGTTGCTCTGGGGCTGAATGTCAGTGGAGACCAATAGGGTTGCGTGCATGACTGATTCGCGCGCCCTGGGCCTGCCCGCAGGCTACACCGATCTTTTGGCCGCGCTTAAGGAACGGGTCCGGGCCGCGCGTCAGACCGCCCTTCGAACCGTCAACACACAGCTGATCGAGTTGTATTGGTCGATCGGGAAGACTGTGTTGGAGCGCCAGCAGGTCGAGCAATGGGGGAGCGGCGTCATGGGGCGCCTGGCTGAAGATCTCCGGGCAGAGTTCCCGGAGATGAAGGGCCTGTCGCGACGGAACCTCTTTTACATGCGAGCCTTTGCGGCCGCATGGCCGGACCCAATTGTGCAACAAGCCGTTGCACAATTGCCGTGGGGGCATGTCACCGTTCTTCTGGACAAGGCAGACACTCGACAGCATAGAGATTGGTACGCCGGCGCCGCAGTTGAACACGGATGGTCGCGCAACGTCCTCCTGAACATGATCATGAACAGGACCCTGGAACGGACCGGCGCGGCGCCGTCGAACTTTGTCCAACGGCTTGTTGGACTGGATTCTGAGCTGGCCCAGCAGGTCGCCAAGGACCCCTACAGCTTCGAGTTTCTCGGCCTTTCGGGGGAAGTCGCCGAACGGGACTTGGAACTGGCCCTGACCAGCCGAATCACCGAAACCCTGCGGGAACTAGGACCCGGATTTTCGTTCGTTGGCCGGCAGGTCCACTTCGATGTCGACGGCGACGACTACTACATCGACATGCTGTTCTTCCACATGGACCAGAACCGGTATGTGGTCATCGAGCTCAAGACAGGAAAGTTCCAGCCCGAGTACGCCGGCAAACTGAACTTCTACGTTGCCCTTGTCGATGACATGCTTCGCCGTGAACATCACAACGAAACGATTGGCATCTTGATCTGCGGCACCAAGAACGACCGCAGCGTAAGGTACAGCCTCGGGCGCTCAACCTCACCCATGGCCGTCGCGGCCTATACATACGACAAACTCCCAGCGGCCGAGCAACAGGCATTGCCCAACGAAGGGCACCTCGTCGCGGCCCTTGAATGGGTAGAACCAGTCGAGGAACAGCGAAACGCCTGCCAGGAGACGCTCGCAAATTAGTCCGTGAACCACAGTGCTGCGGCGCAAGCGTTCGACAGCGGTACGCGCTGCGCCTGTCCCCGCACCACGCTCAGGGCGATGATGGCGAGCAGAAGGAGCGCGCCCCACTAAAAACCTGCTGCCTGCAGTTCCTGAGCCGATCGCCTCGCGTGCCGGTAATACTCGGCGTGCTCCAGCCCCTGCGCAGCCGCTTCGTCGATGATCACAGTGGCGCGCGGGTGCTGTTGAATGACCGAGCCCGGAACTGCCGAGGACACCGGCCCTTCAAGTGCGGCAGTAACGGCCTGTGTTTTGTTCGCTCCGAAGGCCAGGAGCACCAGGTGCCGCGCCCGGAGGATGGTTCCCAGGCCTTGGGTGATGCAGTGCGTCGGGACCTCTTCGGGTGAGCCGAAGAACCGGGCATTGTCCCTCCGCGTTTGTTCGGCCAGCGCCTTGATGCGTGTGGAGGATGCCAACGAGGACCCGGGCTCGTTGAACCCCACATGGCCGTTGGAACCGATGCCAAGGATTTGGATGTCCACGCCGCCGGCCGCCACGATCATGGCTTCGTACTCCGCTCCGGCCTGGGTGATATCAGGGCCAGTGCCTCGCGGCGTGAACACATGATTCGGCTTTAGTCCCAGCGGCTCCACGATTTCGCGGGTGATGACGGAGCGGTAGCTTTCCGGGTGCTGCGGAGGGACGCCGAGGTACTCGTCCAGGGCGAACCCGCGCACGTCCGAAACGTCGATCCGATCGAGGCGGACCACCTTGGCCAGTTCCGCATAGGTGGACAGCGGAGTTGAACCGGTGGCGAGCCCCAACACGGTGGCGGGGTTTGCGATGATCTGCTGCGCGAAGATCGAAGCAGCCACGCTTCCGGCCTCGGTTTGGTCGCGGACGATGATTACTTCTGCCATGTGTTTCCTTTTGTCGGTTGCGGCTCGCGCGGATATGAAGCCGGGGAAGAATTGTCAGGCGGTAGCCAGAATCGCCGCGCCCACTGATCCGATGGGGAGCCCGGGCGGGACCAAGCGCACCCGGTGACCCAAGGCCAGGCCAGCCAGGAATGGTGACGTTGCGCCGAAGCAGGCCAGCTCATGGCGGATGCCGCTGAGCAGCGGTTGTCCCAGCGCGTTCAAGCCGCCTCCGATGTAGATGGAGGCCGGATCGTAAGCCAGTCCGATAATACGGACCGCCGTCGCAGCACCTTGGAAGAACCGACGCTGGACAGCATGGGCGCGGGGGTCGCCGTCCAGGGCTGCTTCAAAAAGTGCGACGGCAGGCCACTGGCCGTCGCCGGTCCACTGGCGGGCGATGCCCGATCCCGAGGCGATGAGCTCCAGGCAACCCCGCTGACCGCAGGGGCATTCCTCGCCGTGGACGCCGAGGGGGAGGTGCCCTATTTCGCCCGCCGCCCCGGAAGCGCCCCGGACCAAAACGCCGTTGTTCACGTAGCCCGCGGCCAAGCCGGTGCCCAGGTTCAGGTAGGCGCTGGACCCGGATGCGTCGCCGTCGGCCAGCAAGTGGTGGGCGCCGACGGCGGCGGCATTGACGTCGTTCTCGATCGTGACGGGCAGCCCAACTTCAGCTTCCACCAAGCCGCCGAGCTCCAATCCGGCAACCCCAACGTTCACGGCATTCCCTACATACCCGGTCGCCGTATCCACCGTTCCAGGAATCCCGATCCCCAGCCCGGACAGTGTGCAGTCCGCCAGGCTTTCCGCGCCACGCAACTCTTCGAGGACGCCGAAGAGCGAGCTGAGCAAGGCTTCGTTCCCAATTCCAGTGGGACGACGCACCGTGTTGAGGACATTGCAGTCCGGATCGATGGCGACGGCCTCAATCTTCGTCCCACCGATATCGACGCCGATCCTCACAGTGCCGGTTAGGGCGGGCGTTGCTGTTTGGCTCATGTTTTGCTTCCTACTGACACGGGAACTCCGGTTTCGAGGCTTTTGTTGGCGGCTTCCACAACTGCCACGATGCTGAGGATTTCCCCCAACGGCTGGTTCGGTGTCCCGCTGCGGATGGAGCATACGATCCCTTCCAACAGGCCCACCAGCATGGATGGTCCTGCCTCAATCGAGAAATGGGCAGTGCCTTCATCGGATTCGATACGCCCCTTAGTGAACGGACTCCACTCTCCGCCGCCCGTCAAAGCGACCACGCGACCGTCACCCCACCGGACCGTCACCGTGGTGGCGTTGTCCGGAGAACCAGGCCCCCCGGCGTCGACCGTTACTGCCTCTGGACCGGTGCCGAGTGCGGCCACTGCGAGGTCCACCAGGTGCACGCCATACCAAGACAGGCCGGGGTGACCGGGCTGGGTAGGCAGGGGACCGTCCAAGGAAACAGACTGACAGGGCCCTCCGGGCAGAGCCGCCTGGAATTCAGGTGTGAATCGTTTGGGAGACCCCGCCAGGACCAGAGCGCCGGAGGCCTGCGCCCGGGCGAGCATGGTCCGGGCCTCAGCGAGAGTCGGCGCGAAGCGCGTGTCCACGTAGATCGGCTTGCCGAATCTCACCACGCGCTCAAAGTAGCGCGGATGCGTCCGTGCATCGGAGGACACGATCAGCAGGGCGTCGCAGGCCTCAGCCACGGCTTCCGGCGAATCGCACATGATGACGCCGAGGCCACTCACCTCGTCCGCGAAACTGTCGATGCGGTCGCGGCTCAACGGAAAGTCCGACGCCGATTCCCCCTTCCACGCGTGCGTCACCGTACCGCCGGGGACCACGCCGTCGAAACCATCGCCGAAGAGCCGTGTAAACGACGGCGCGTGCGGGGAGTCGACACCGATGAGGCCAAAACGGATGGGCGTACCGGAAGTCATCCCTTCACCCCGCTGTGCGTGATGCTGGCGACGATGTGCTTCTGCAGGAGGGCGAAGATCACCAGGCACGGAATGAAACTGACCAGTGTTGCGGCCATGACGTTGGACGTGGAGGCCGTTTCGGTGTTGAGGGTTGCCAAGCCCACGGTCAACGTCCGGGCGGCGTCCGACTGTCCCACAACCAGGGGCCAGAGGAGGTCGTTCCAATGCCACAGGAAGACGAAGATCGCCAGAGTAGCCAGGACGGGCCTGATCAACGGGAGCACGATCTGCCAGAAGGTCCGCCATTCGCCGGCGCCGTCAATTCGGGCGGCGTCGAAGAGTTCCTCCGGCATGTCCCTGACGAACTGGCGGATGAGGAAGATCGCCTGGGCGTTGGCCAATGTAGGCAGGATCAGGCCCCAGAGGGTGTTCACGCCGCCCATCTTGGAGATGAGGATGAACGTGGGGATCAAGGTGGCCTGAACGGGCACCATCATGGTGGCGATGATGGCCCACAGCAGGGCGTTCCGTCCCGGGAACCTCTTGCGGGCCAGGGCGTAGGCGGCCATGGAGGCGGTCAGCAGCACCACGACAACGGACACCGCCGAGTACAGGAACGAGTTCCAGAGCCAGAGCGGGAATTCGCCCACGTTGAAGATGCGCACGATGTTGTCCAAGGTCAGCGACGACGGCAGCGCATAGGGAAGCGTCGGGGCGTCCGTGGGCGAGAGCGCAAGGACGGCCACGGCAATGAGGGGTGCAACAGTGAAGAGCGAGATCACTGCCAGCACCCAGGTCAGGGTGCGCTGGCGGCGTTTTTCAATGTTGCGCCCGGTACTCCGCCGGGCGGGGCCCTGAGCAGGACGCTCGGCGGGGCGCCGGCCATTGGCGGGAGCAGGCAGAGTGGCAGTCACTTGGAGTCCTTACCTTCGAAGAAGCGCTGCTGGATGAGCGACAGGATGAGCACAATGACGAACAGCACCACGCCGATGGCCGATGCATAGCCGAAGTCGAAGAACTTGAAGCCTTCATCGAACAGGAAGTAGATGAGGCTGTGGCTGGCCCGGGCTGGACCGCCTCCGGTCATCACGTAGATTGTGTCGAAGACCTGGAATCCGACGATTGTCTCGATGACCAGGACGAAGAACACCACGGGCTTCAGTAGCGGGAGCGTGACGTACCAGAAAGATTTCCAGGCGCCGGCCCCATCAATGCGCGCAGCCTCGTGCACTTCAGCGGGCTGTGCTTTGAGTCCGGCCAGGAAAATCAGCATGGAGTAGCCGAAGCCCTTCCACACGGAGACCACGGCCAGGGACAACAGGACCAGCAGTTGGGGTCCGGACGTGAAAGGAACGGGGCCCATGCCCAGGCCGCCCAGTGCAGCATTCAGCGGACCATCAGCGGAGAAGATCCACGTCCAGATGATGCCCGCCATGACGAACGAACTGAGGTACGGAATGAACAGCAAGGCCCGGAAAGTGCCGGTGAACCTGACAAGTTTGTCCAGGAGCACGGCCCCGGCGAGTGAGACGCCGATGATGAACGGCACAAAGATCACCACGTACAGGAACGTCACCTTGAGGCTTTGCCAGAAGTTGGGATCAGCAGCCAAGCGTGTGTAGTTTTCTGCTCCCAGGAATTCGAAGTCGCCGTTGAGGCTGTACTCGGTCAGGCTCATGGCGCCTGCCCCGAAGATGGGGAGGAACTTGAAGAGGCCGAAAATGACCAGGGTGGGCAGGACGAAGAGGATGCCGGCCAGTGCCTCGCGGCTCCGGGCCTTCTTGGCCCCAAACGGCTTGAGCGGTGGCGCCGTCAGCTCAGGATGTCGGCCGGCCAGTGTGCTTCTGGTGCGGGTGTTTACAGACATGGGGTGACCAATCGGTGGTTGGGCTGGACTCAGGATGCCGAGCGCTGCAGGATGCCGCGGGCTTCTTTGGCAGCCGCGTCAAGGGCTTCCTTGGCGCTGACATCCCCACGGAGGGCCGCTTGGATGTTCGGTGCGAGGGCACCCATGACCTGGCGTGCAACAGGAGACGGTTCGCCGGGGTTGGCGGACTTCAAAGCCTCTGCCATGGCGAGTGAATCGGCATCCGTGCCGAGGGCGGCGGCATCTGTACGCGTGGGCAGGTTGCCGGCGGCCGCGTTGAGGGCCTTCTGCGACTCAGCCGAGCTCAGGTAGCTCATTACCTTGTAGGCAGCTTCGCGGTTTTCCTTCTTGTTGATGGAGGTTAGTGCGAGCAGCCCGGGGTTGCCGTAGGTGGCCTGGACCATACCTTTCAGCGGGGCGCCCAAGGCAACATTTTCGGCACCGAGCGCGGCCCGCATCTGCTTCAATTCCGGCAGCGAGGTTGTGGCGCGCATGGCCGCCTTTCCGGTGGCGATCGGCGCACCTTCAACCTTGGGCCCGTCCGTGGCAGCATCCACGGGAAGTCCACCGAGCTTCTTGAGATCGATCAGCAGTTGCAGTGCCGAGACGCCGGCCTCCGAGTTGAACGCAATGTCCTTGGCGTCATCCGTGAACACCTTGCCACCTGCCTGCCACAGCAACGGATAGAAGGACAGATTCAATGTTTGTTCGGGGCTGCCGGCGTAATCCATCACGGCGATGCCCTTCTTCGCCAATACCGGCGCGGCGCTGCGGAGGTCGTCCCAGGTCTTGGGCAGCGGTACCCCCGCATCCGCGAAGATCTTGGTGTTGTAGGCGGTGGTGTTGATGTTCTGGAACAGCGGAACGCCGAACAGTTCGTCGTCGAACGTCGCGGCCTCCAGCGTGCCGGGATAGAAACTGTCCTTGTCCTGCTCCACGGCCTTGTCCACGGGCAACAGACCGCGGACGTTGCGGTAGGTCGCAGCCTGGTCGGGGGTAATGAGAACGACGTCGGGTCCCGAACCTGCAGCCAGCGCCGCCGAGATTTGGGCGTCCCGCTTGTCGAACGTTTGAAGCTCGATGGTCAGGTCGATTCCGGGATTGGCCTTCTCAAAGCTAGCCTCGGTGTCCTGCCAGAACTTCTTGCTGGCCGTCTCGTCCTTGATGACGGGGTACATCCAGAGCGTCACCTTGCCGGTGGCTTGGCCGCCGTCGGACGTTGAGGAACCGGTGGAACCGCATGCGGTGAGCGTCAAAGCGGCGGCGGCGACGACGGCGGCTGTCGCCAGAGCGGTGCGGTGCATCTTTCGAGTGAACATGGTGGCTACTTTCGGGTGAGGGTGGCTTCTTGGATCGCGTCGAGCGCGAGCTGGTGGCGGCTGGCTGCTGCGGGGGCGGTGAGGAGGGGATCGGCGCATTCCCGCATCCAGTCGAAGAGAGCAGCGGAGAGGTCCCGGAGGATCTCCGACTGGTCCGGATTTCCGGCGATGTTGTCCAGTTCGTCGGGGTCAGTGGTGAGGTCGTAGAGTTCCACCGCCGGGCTGGTGACGATGGTTGGCCCGCCCAGGTCTGCCGGCAGGCTGCGGTGGATCCACGATTGTGTGGGATCCATGGCGCGTGGTGCGTTGGAGAAGTTGACGATCAGCTTGTGCGTGGATGTCCGCGCTGACCGTTTGGGGTCGTAGTACGTGTGGTAGGTCAGCTGGCTGAAACAGTGACTGCGTGGCGATTCGTCTGCTTCGACCGCAAGCCGGAGGCTTGTCCCGGCGAGTTCGTCCGGAAGCGGCAGCCCAGCCAGCTCAAGCAAGGTGGGCAGGACGTCTACGTGACTGACGATGTCCGCCAAGCGTTTCCCGGACCACGCCGCATTTCCGGGGTGGCGAATCATCAACGCGACGCCGAGTCCGGCGTCGTACAGGGTGCATTTGGCTCGGGGGAGCGCAAGGCCGTGATCGGTGGTGAAAACCACCAGCGTTTCCTCGCGCAGGCCGAGCGAATCGAGTTCCGCCAGGATGCTGCCGACGCCCTCATCCATGTGCTTCACGGCGCCCTGCAGTTCCGCGATTTCCTCGCGCGCACCGTCGTCGTCCACCAAGTGGGCTGGAACGGTGTGTCCCAAGGAGACGTCCGGCTCCACGCCGTCGGCCAGGAAACCCATCACGCCCGGGCGGTCGCGTTCGGACTGCACGCGGTGCGGTTCGGTGAAGCCCACCTGCAGGTAGAAGGGACGGCCGATGCCGGACATCCGACGCAGCGCGTCAGTTGCGCGACTCACGACAACGTCCCGCGCGCCTCCCGTACGGGCGTGGTCGAACCCGAGCCTGTCGGCCACCACGTCATCGGCCAAAACCCGCGATTCGTGGTGCACGCCAACCAGCTCGGTTTGATAGCCGGCCGATTTTAACCTGTAGGCAATGTGCTGGGACGGCTCGTTCAGATCCCAGCCAAAGGGCTCGTGCGTGAGTCCGAGGACTCCGTTGTTCTGTGGATACGTGCCGGTGAACAGTGAAGCCCGGGCTGGACTGCAGTGGGGAGCAGTTGCGAAGGCTTGCTCGAAGAGCGCTGACTCATCGGCCAAGGCATCCAAGTGTGGGGTGGAGACGGTTTCCACTCCATAGGTGCCCAGGAAGCGGCCGAGGTCGTGGCAGTGGATCAGGAGGATGTTGCGCATGTTCAGCCCATCCGTTCGAGGTCGGTCCGGGTGAGGGCGTGTTCCATGGGATCGCCGCTGATGAAGCGGCGGAGTTCGTCCACCACGATTCCGCCGGCCCTTCGCCTGGAGTCCACGGTGGCTCCACCAAGGTGGGGCGTGAGGAGGACGTTCGGCAGCGACCGCCAAGGGTCGTCGGCAGGCAGGGGTTCTTCGTCGAAGACATCCAGCGCAGCATCGATCCGGCCTGAATGAACCTCTTTGTATAGGGCTTCCATGTCCACGATCGTGGAGCGGGCCGTGTTCACGAACGCGGCACCATCAGGGAGCCATGCGAGTTCGGCGGCGCCGATGAGCCCTTCGGTTTCCTTGGTGGCCGGGGCATGGACGGCTACCACATCGCTCGTGGCCATCACCTCGTGGAGGGTGGCGGAGCTTGCCGAGAGCGGATCGTCCTTAAGAAGATACGGATCGTAGACACGGACAACTGCGCCAAGTGCCCGGCAGGCATCGATGTACCGGCGACCGGTGCGTGATGCTCCCACGACGCCAATGCGAGCGCCAGCGATTTCGCGGGCCCGCGGGACGTTCCGGGCGTCGTCCCAATTGACGCCAGTGCGGAGGCTGTGGTCGAGCTGGTGGACGCGTCGCAGCAGATTCAGCGTGAACGTCAGCGAGAGCTCTGCGACCGCGGGAGCCATTGCGGCTCCTGCTTGGCTGATGGGGATGCCGGTGGCCCAGAAGGCGTCGCTGACCAGAGCGTGCAGTGATGACGCGGCGTGGACAACGCACTTGAGCTGTGGAGCGAGGCTGAGGTATTCGGCGTCGAGACGCGGGAATCCCCAAGCCGTGATGAATGCATCCTTGTCCGCAGCAGCAGCCGTGAAGGCATCCACTGACTGGAGTTCGGCAGGGGCGATTTCGGTGATCTCGCCGAGCTCGTGCAGTGCTGCCCGGGTTTTGGGGGAGATGAAGGCCGCCCGTTCCGCGTCCGGAATGCTCAGGAGAATCCTCAGCCGGGTTGGGGTGCGTGGCGATGGTGTTGATGCAACGCCGTTGTTGATGTTCATGGGTCGAGATTGCCAGTTTCAATATCTTTTGTCAATGACTAAAGTAAGTATGATGGAGAGTGTGAAACGAACGGCGCTACGAATGCCAGAATGGGTGGGATCCCATGCGGCGCAACAACAGGAGCCACCAGCAATGAAGCCACGCGCAGGCAGCAAGGCCCTGATCCGCGAGATCAACGAGGCGCTGGTGCTCGACGTCGTGCGGACCCGATCGCCCGTTTCCCGGGCAACCATCACAGGTCAAACCGGGTTGAGCGCTGCCAGCGTCACCGGAATCACCGGCAAGCTCATCCACTCTGGCCTGCTGGTGGAAACCGAGATTGCCCCCAGCACGGGGGGCAGGCCGGCGCGCCTCCTGGAGCTCGGACGGGAAGCCGTTTTCGCCGCAGGCGTGAGGGTGTCTGCCACGGAAGCGCACGCCGTCGTAGTCGATTTGCGCGGTGACGTGGTTGCCACGCATAGCGAGCCGTTGGCGTCGACTGAACCCACCGAAGCCGCCGCAGCCGTGGCACGGGCTGTGCACGCTGCAGCCGGAGGCAAGGCGTCCAGACTCATTGGGGTGGGGGCGGCCGTGTCCGGCGTGGTGGATCAAGCCAGTGGCTTGGTGCGGCACAGCGGGGCAATGAGCTGGGCGGACATCACCTTTCAAGCGCTCCTCGAAGAAGCTGCGGACCACCCCGTGATCATCGACAGCTACGTCAACGCCTACACGCGCGGGCTGCTCTTCGACGATGTTTTCGCAGGCCGCGAGATGCTCATCTTCAGCGTAGGCACCAGCCTTGGTGCCGCCGTCGTGGTTGAAGGCCGTATCCAGCGTGGCTTCAATGGTTCCGCGGGCGGCTTCGCGCACTCGCGGGCGATTACCAGTCCGGGGCCGGCCAGGCTGTGCCACTGCGGCGCGGAAGACTGTTTCGAAACCCGGGGCAGCCTCTGGGGTATGCAGCGGGAACTGGAGCGAAGCGGCCAGGACCGCGAGATAAACCCCGACGTCGATTCCGGCCTGATTGCCGACGCAGCCCTCCACCTGGGGATCGGTATGGCGAACACGGCCAAGGTTCTTGGGCCCGAACAGGTTGTGGTGGGCTTCGCTCCTGAAGCCGACCTGGGGACGTTTGCCGAGCAGACCAAGCACGCCTTCCTGACTCAGTACGACCACGCGAATACTCCGCCTCCATTGTTTGATACAGCCATCGCAGATCCGGTAGCGCTGGCCAGGGGTGCTGCATGCTCGGTACTGGCGGGACTGTTTACCGCCAGCCCAACTGGGTAGAGCAGATGCCGTTATGAGGGTCAAAACGGCATCTGCGGCTACTTACGTCCGACTTAGCGCCTCATAGCCAGCATTGCCTGCTGATCATCGATTCGGACCAGGTTCGGGCCTCGGAGCGTGTACAACAGACCATCTTCGTCTGCCGTAATGTGTGGGCCGCTGTACCAACCGCCGTTGATATCGGCCGCCACTACCGAGACCGCGAAGGTTGCAGGGTCAATGCGGAAGACCGTGGAATCAGACACGCCGTAGACGATACCGCGGCTCACCTGCAGTGCCCCGAAGTCAGTGCACACGCTGCTCAGGTCGCCCTGGTGAACCATTTGGCGGGTGTCAAGGTCGATGACGAACAGCCCTGCCGCCCTCCGGGACATCCCGTAGAGGAACTTCCCATGGATGGCCATCGCGGCGATGCCCGCAGTCTGCCCGGGGTCAATCCGCCACAACTCCTGGTTGGCCAGCGGGTCCCACGCCACCACCGTGCTCCGGGGTCCGTCTGGATAGATGTTGTCGCCACCAAGGTAGGCAACCCCATTCTTCGTTGCTACGGCACGAACCATCTGGAGGTTGTCGATGGGGTTGACCTTGCTGATGACCTGGGTTGTGACGGGGTTGTACGCCGCGAAACATCCGCCCCCGCCGGTATCGTTCTGCGCCCCCGCGATCACCAGGCCATTGACAGCGTCCCAGCAAACGTCCAAGGGGCGGTTCTGGCCTGGCGGCAAGGCTGCCACCTGATAGGGGAGTTGCGCTGTGCCCGGGTCGTAGGCGTAGATACCCCGGGAGTTGTACTGTCCGGTGTAGAGGATTCCACCCACCACGATGGCGTCCTTGGCCTCGCCCGTTGCCCGTAGATAGGAAACCTGGTCCGACGCCAGTTGATGGCGGGCAATGGTGCCGGTGCCACCTACATAGACGTCACCCGCGCCAGCCGCCAGACCCATGCAGAGTTGCGGTCCGCCCGGAGCCCCTGCCTGTGTCAGGTCATACTTGGCCGCAGTCTTGGTTACGGGGTCTACCTCAATGACGTCGTAGGAGGACACCGTCAGGGCATTGCTGCCATAGACGTCCAAGCCCCACATAGCGCCCACATCTTCGGTAAGGATCTGCGTGATCTTCTTCGTGGTCATGTTGTAGGACCAGACTCCGGGCTCCTTAACGAAGAACACCTGGTTCCCGAGCTGACGGAACATGACGCCGGTTTTGGCGATGATGGTGTACTTGGAGTGGTCAGCCAAGTTGATCAACACGGATTTGCCGGGGCCCTTCACTCCGACTCCCAGTTGCCCATCCAACACGCTCAGCGAGGTGACGGAAACGCCCGCAGCTACCTCTGCCGGGAGGATGTTGGTGGACGTCTTGGTGGCACGGTCGAAGGCAAACAGGCGGCCCGGGCTTGAGCCGTTGCCGCCGCCCAAAGTACTGCCAGTGCCAAAGTAAACGGTGCTGGCTGTCGCAGCCACGGCCTGGGCAATGGTCGCTCCCGGATCCGGCACGCCCCAGCTTGTCACCGCACTTGTCTCGGGATCGTATTCCCACAGGGATGGCGCATTGGTGGTCAACCCGCCGCCGGCAGCGTAGACCTTGCCATCAGGAGCCACGGCAAGTGCTCGGATGTCCCGGTCTCCTGTTTCGCCGACTCCCACCGCGGGAAGGTTCGGAGTGCTCAGGTCCCAGCGGTAGATATTTGGTTTGCCGTCGATACTGTCTCGGAGCACGCCGGCATACAGGTAGCGACCGGTGGAATCCGCGGCCAACGCCTGGATGCTGTAACCCGAGCCAAGGTCTGTCCGCGAAGTAACGGTGCGGGTGGGGAGATGGAATCCGATGACCCGGGCAGGATTCAGGTTGCGGGACCCGATGTACACGGTGTCTCCGACCAGCAGCGAACTCATGAGCGAAAACTGAACTACTGCCGGTCCGAGGTCCGTGATCAGCGGCGCACTCAAAATCTCTGGTCGGGCGGCCTGGGCGGCTCCTGATGACATTGCTGACAGTGCTACGGCAAGGCTGCCGATGCCCCCGGTCTGCAGCAATTGACGACGATTGATGGCGAATGTGGACATGGAAGATCTCCTCATTGAGTGTCCCGTTGGGGGTGTTTCCAAGATTGGTTTAGTGCTGTCCGGGACGTTCCGGAGACGTCCTGTGCACTGCACCCAGCGTTTCAGCCCTGCGCCGGGAAATCCACGATTCGAACATTTTCAGACATATGCGTGCGACCGCACGCTGATGCCTACTTCACTTGCCGGACAGCGTCCCGCCACCACGCCACTGTTGCTGCGGCAGCTTCCGGGAGGGGCGTCGGTTCCAGGCCCAGGAGGCGCTGGCTTTGCGAGGAATCCATCACGAACGGCCGCTCGAACTGGTAGAGCATCTCTGCAAGCTCCCGCATGTCGGTCGAAACGAGACCTGCGGTCCTCAACACCCATCCCGGCATAGCACTCACCCTCGGAACAGAAACGCCGGCAGCGTCAGCGAACGCCGCCGCAAGCTCGCGTTGGGTTAGCGCCGGGCCGGTCGGTGCGTGGAGCACGGTGTTCCAGAGCTTTGGGTTCCGCGCCGCGGCGATCATGGCCGCCGCCAGGTCAGGGACATACGTGAACGAGTGCGGTTGCCGAGCGCTGCCAATCACCTGGACCGACTTTCCCTCCACAACCAGCGGGACCATGCGTTCGCCTGCATGCGCGGTACGGACCAGCGGGCCGAAGAAGTCGCCGGCCACCACGCTCACAGTATTCGCAGCATGCATCTGCCGAGCGTTCAGCAACTGGGTTCTAACGCCTCGTTTGCCGCCCGACGCCGCCCGTGGACCCGCTTGGGTCATCGCGCTGTCCGGCTCGCTATAGGAGTAGAGGCTCTCTGGAAATACGACGACGGCGTCCGCGGCTGCCGCTGCATCCATCACCACTTGTTCGGCTTGCGGGAGTTCGGCCGCCCATACTGCGGCACGATAGGCGGATCCGTGAATGCAATGGAAGACCGCGGCGGCGCCGTTGAGTGCTTGGCTTAATTGCTTGGGATCGGAGACGTCGACGCGCATCCGTTCAATGAGGGGATGGTCCGGGCCGCTGCCGGATCGAGTCAGAATGCGAACATCTTCCCCCTGCTCAGCGAGTTGTTCGGCGACGGTCCAGCCAACGGGTCCTGCTCCTGTGACGACGTACATGCTGATCTCTTTCCTAGAAGTCCATTGAACGAAAGCGAGAGCACTGCTCTCTAAATTCAGAATGACCCTCAACAATGGCAAAGTCAAGAGCACTGCTCTCACTTGTTGATGGTGCTCTCTCTTGTGGCAAGCTGGTTTCATGCCTTCCACAGCGCCCAGCGCCGAAGCTGCCCCTAAGGCCCAGCCGAAAGCCAAACAGCCAACTCCCCGCGAGCGTGCACGGGCACAGACCATCGCCGATATTGTGCGAATTGGCAGGGAACACTTGGCGCTACATGGCGCCGCGGGGCTCTCGCTGCGGGCCGTTGCGCGGGACCTTGGCGTCGTTTCTTCGGCCGTTTATCGCTACGTGGAAAGCCGGGACGAACTTCTCACGCTCTTGCTCATCGACGGCTACAACGAGCTAGGCGACGAAGTGGATGCAGCTGTAGCGGCGGTTCCTGAGAATGATTTCGCAGGCCAGTTCCGTGCCCTGGGTAAGGCTGTTCGTGCGTGGGCGCTCAAGGAACCAGCCAGCTACGCCCTGCTTTTCGGCAGCCCGGTTCCCGGCTATCAGGCACCAGGTGAGCGAACCACGGTTCCCGGAACACGTGTCATCTTTCGCCTCGTGAGCATCTTTGACGCAGCCCATCGGGCGGGTGCTTTGGAGACTGCGGTGAGTCCCGCCGTCGTGATTCCACCTGCTCTGGCAGCAGATATGGGGAACATCCGGACTGAACTTGGGATCAAGGTGCCCGAGTCCGCGCTCGCGCGGGGCGTCCTGGCGTGGACGTCCATCTTCGGGGCTGTGAGCTTCGAAGTGTTCGGCCAGTACGGGCGCGATACGTTTTCCGCGCGCGACGAATTGTTCGAGCACCAACTGCTCGTGCTCCAGGGCATGGCGGGGCTGTGACCAGCAGTAGACGGTAAAGTATCAAGATGGTTCGAGGGCTTGCTGACATTGGCGCGGAGGGCATATTGCTCGCCGGTGCCGGTCGCGCCATCCTCCTTCAGATTGCTGATCCAAGGGTGGGGCATGGCGTCGCCGATCACAGCGACTTTGCCCAAAGGCCACAGGATCGTTTACGGGCCACGCTGACTTACGTTTATGCGATTGTTTATGGTTCAGACGAGCAAGTTGCTGCGGTTCGCCGCGCCGTCAACCGCGCCCACGCTCCGGTGCGCCGGAACCCTGATGATGCGACAAAGGGCTACAACGCTTTCGACCCCGAGTCGCAGCTTTGGGTTGTCGCCACCCTTTATGACACCGCCGTCACCGTTTACGAGCAAGTGCACGGACCGCTCGACGACGAGACCGCCGACCGCATGTACCGCGACTATGCGCGCATTGGGACGGCGCTGCAGCTTCCGGCGAACATGTGGCCGCCCGATCGTGCGGCCTTCGCTGGGTATTGGTCATCGCACGTGGACCTGCTTCGAGCTGATGAAAAAGCCCGCAAGATAGCCAAGGATCTGCTGTATCCGGCGGGTGGACCGGCACTCATGCGCCTGGTTATGCCGCTTGCCCGCTTCCTGACCGCCGGCCTGCTTCCGGACCACCTGCGCGAAGGGTTCGGCCTGGAATGGACTCCCCGTGATGACCGCCGCTTCGAGCGGACCATGCGGTGGCTCGGACGCGTCTATCCCCGGCTTCCGCAGCGGATAAGGCACTGGCCCAGGGACTACTACCTGAGCCGGCTGGAAACCAGCCCGGCCAAGACCCATGGTAGGTCGCACAATGCGTAATTCGACTTCGGTGGAACAAGCCATCGACGACCTCGCGCACCGTTATCTGCAGCACGCCCAAGGCGGCCGACTCCGCATGCGCCTGACCGAGTTCGTAGTGTTCGGACTGAAACAGGCATGGGCCTGCGTCTTCGGGGCAGCACTGCTCGCGGTGATCATCGCAGCCCGCCTCTGGTATCCGGCCGACGCCGGCCTGGCGCGGAATGACTTCCTGACCATCGCCGCAGTCGCCATTCAGATCCTGATGATCAGCTTCAAGTTGGAGACACTGCGCGAGTTGCGGGTGATCCTCCTGTTCCACGCGGTGGGAACGGTCATGGAACTGTTCAAGACGGATGTGGGCTCGTGGTCGTATGAGGCCGAGGGCTTCCTCCGGATCGGTGCTGTCCCATTGTTCAGTGGCTTCATGTATGCGGCTGTGGGCTCGTACATGGTTCGTGTGTTCCGGCTTTTTGACCTCCACTTCGACCGCTACCCCTGGCGATGGATCACCGCCCTCGTGGCGGCCGGGATCTACGTCAATTTCTTTTCGCACCACTACATCTTTGACGCGCGCTGGGTGCTGCTTGCCGCCGTCGTGCTTGTCTACGGACGTTGTGTAATGCACTTCCGGGTGTTCCGTAAGCGCTTCCGGATGCCCATCTTGGTGTCTTTCCTGTTGGTGGCGCTGTTCATTTGGTTCGCCGAGAACATCGGCACGTGGTCCCATGCGTGGCTTTACCCCAACCAGGTAAATGGCTGGCAGGCGGTCTCGATCGATAAGCTCCTGGCCTGGTTCCTGCTGATGATCATTTCCGTGGTGCTCGTGGCGTGGGTGTATAAACCCGAGCCGCCCTTGGCCAGCTCCACTGGCGCCACCCAAAACCCTGGCGCCACCCAAAACCCTGGTGCCACGCAAATTCGTCAGGGACACCCGGATATCCGTGTCGCCCGACCGCCGGAGTGACGCTCATCCTTTAGCGTGTCACCACGCCTCCCTGCGGGCCGCACTCAGCGAACTCCATCGCGTAAGTCTGCCAGTTCACGCAGGGCGAAACCAGCCTTCGGAGCCGCGTACTTCCGGGGTAAATTTGAGCACGAAAGCCAAACTTGAGCGTACTTCACTCAACTTTGGATTGACATTGAAACGAGGCTGAGTACAGTTGAGTGCAGAACGCTCAACTAGCCGATTGTTGAGTGGGCTCCCGAAAACCCAACCGCCCAGCGGACCGGTGCCGGAGGCAATCTCGAACATCGGCCATTGAAAGGAAACAAGATATGTCACGTGCAGTAGGTATCGACCTCGGAACCACTAACTCCGTGGTCTCTGTCCTTGAAGGTGGCGAGCCCACCGTCATCGCCAACGCAGAAGGCGGCCGCACCACGCCGTCGGTCGTTGCGTTCTCCAAGTCCGGCGAAGTCCTGGTTGGCGAAATCGCCAAGCGCCAGGCCGTCAACAACATCGACCGCACCATCGCTTCCGTCAAGCGCCACATGGGCACCGACTGGTCCGTCGCCATCGATGACAAGAAGTACACGCCGCAGGAAATCTCCGCGCGTATCCTCATGAAGCTCAAGAACGACGCCGAGAGCTACCTGGGTGAAAAGGTCACCGACGCCGTCATCACCGTTCCGGCATACTTCAACGACGCCGAGCGCCAGTCCACCAAGGAAGCCGGCGAAATCGCAGGCCTCAACGTCCTCCGCATCGTCAACGAGCCCACCGCGGCCGCACTGGCCTACGGTCTGGACAAGGGCAAGGAAGACGAACTCATCCTGGTCTTCGACCTCGGTGGCGGTACCTTCGACGTCTCCCTCCTCGAGGTCGGCAAGGACGAAGACAACTTCTCCACCATCCAGGTCCGCGCAACCGCAGGTGACAACCGCCTCGGTGGCGACGACTGGGACAACCGCGTCGTCGAGTGGCTGCTGAACCAGCTCAAGATCAAGGGCATCGATCTCTCCAAGGACAAGATCGCCCTCCAGCGTCTCCGTGAAGCTGCAGAGCAGGCAAAGAAGGAACTCTCCTCCTCCACCAGCACCAACATCTCCCTCCAGTACCTGTCCGTCACCCCCGACGGCCCGGTCCACCTGGACGAGCAGCTGACCCGTGCCAAGTTCCAGGACCTCACCAAGGACCTGCTGGACCGCACCAAGAAGCCGTTCCACGACGTCATCGCTGAAGCCGGCATCAAGGTCTCCGACATCGATCACATCGTCCTCGTCGGTGGCTCCACCCGTATGCCCGCCGTCTCCGAACTCGTCAAGGAACTTGCTGGCGGCAAGGAGCCCAACAAGGGCGTCAACCCGGACGAAGTTGTAGCCGTCGGTGCTGCACTCCAGGCCGGTGTTCTGAAGGGTGAGCGCAAGGACGTCCTCCTCATCGACGTCACGCCGCTGTCCCTCGGCATCGAAACCAAGGGTGGCGTCATGACGCACCTCATCGAGCGCAACACGGCTATCCCCACCAAGCGTTCCGAGACCTTCACCACCGCAGACGACAACCAGCCGTCCGTGGCCATCCAGGTCTTCCAGGGCGAGCGTGAATTCACCCGCGACAACAAGCCGCTGGGCACGTTCGAACTGACCGGCATCGCTCCGGCACCCCGCGGCGTCCCGCAGGTCGAGGTCACCTTCGACATCGACGCCAACGGCATCGTCCACGTGTCCGCCAAGGACAAGGGCACCGGCAAGGAACAGTCCATGACCATCACCGGTGGCACGGCACTGTCCAAGGAAGACATCGACCGCATGGTCCGTGAAGCCGAGGAGCACGCCGCAGAGGACAAGGCCCGCCGCGAAGCTACGGACACCCGCAACTCCGCCGAGCAGCTCGCCTACTCCGTGGACAAGCTGATCGCCGACAACGACGACAAGCTGCCCGAAGAGGTCAAGACCGAGGTCAAGGCCGACGTCGACGCCCTCAAGTCCGCGCTGGAAGGCACCGACGACGCCGCTGTGAAGACGGCGTTCGAGAAGCTGCAGGCTTCCCAGACCAAGCTCGGCGAAGCCATCTACTCTCAGGCAGCCGCAGCTGACGCTCCGGGTGCCGGTGCTGAAGGCGCTCCGGCCGGCGAGAAGACTGCTGCCGACGAAGACATCGTCGACGCTGAAATCATCGACGAAGACGAAGCGAAGAAGTAGCCATGCCCCACCACGGCAACGAAGCAGAGCACTCTGAAGGAAACGAGCCGCGCAAGCCGGTAATCCGGGACAACCGCAAGGTTGACCCGGAAACCGGGGCTGCCCGCCACCCCGAAGGCGAAGCTGCTGCTCCCACCGAAGGCAACGCCGCTCCCACGGAAGGCGACGCTCTCTCCCAGGCTGAGGAAATCCTCAACGGGGTTGAGGTCCCTGCCGAGGAATCGGTAGCCTCCGGCGCCGCGGCCGAAGCCCAGGCAGCGGAGCTCCGCAACGACCTCCTTCGCCTTCAGGCTGAATACGTCAACTACCGCAAGCGCGTCGAACGCGACCGCGCCGTAGCAGGGGAAATGGCCGTCATCGGCGTCCTGAACTCCCTGCTCCCGGTGCTGGACGACGTCGACGCCGCACGCCAGCACGGTGACCTCGAAGACGGCCCCTTCGCCGCCATCGCCACCAAACTGGAGAATGCGCTGAAGACGTACGGACTGGAACGCATCGCGGAAACCGGTGTCGAATTCGACCCCACCATCCACGAGGCACTCATCCAGCAGCCCGGCGAGGACATCGAGGTGGACACGGTCAGCCAGGTGCTGCGCTCGGGATACCGCTCAGGCGAGCGGGTTCTGCGTGCGGCCCAGGTAATCGTGGCTGTACCGGCTTAGGTCTCACCTTGCCGCTACACCTGATATGGGGCGGTGCCCGCTTCGCGGTGCCCTCCACACCGCCGCCGCATATCCGGTTTCGCGCCCGCTGTAAGCTCGCCTGAGGTGAGTTGACCGCAGCGCGGAGTGGAATATGGGCCCCGGGAGTGGCTTCGGGCCTGCCGGAGGGTGGC